>ENA-UOOI01003762-UOOI01003762.1-fermentation-metagenome-genome-assembly--contig:-NODE-3762-length-10934-cov-2.280265_pt1 | contig 10934 bp, 9 predicted proteins | sample MGYA00245779_ERZ724027 | MGnify/ENA primary metagenome ERZ724027 (study PRJEB28704, sample SAMN03018318) | fermentation metagenome | biome: anthropogenic terrestrial biome; feature: soil; material... | reverse complement strand
GTATCGAGAATTACTTTCTTCCCGGCTACCTTGCATATTTTTACCAGCTTCTGGTATATCGCTTCGTCAAGCCCTCTAGGAACACTTCCTGATAAGGCAATGACTTCCGCATCCCTTACCAGCTCCTGAAACCGCTCCAGAAAGCCCTGAAACTCCTCTTCCGTTACCGTAAAGCCCGGTTCCAATAATTCGGTCTGAACCCTCCGTTTCTCATCCCAGATATTGATACAGGATCGGCTTTCCGCCTTCAGATGATAAAATTCACTTTTAACGCCAAACGGCCGCAGCGCATTTTCAATATAGCTTCCCGCGTGTCCACCCACAAGACCGGTGGCCGCCACCTCCGCCCCTGCGATGGCCGCCGCTTTTGAAACATTCAACCCTTTGCCGCCCGGCGTATACACACATTCCCTCACCCGGTTAACAGCTCCGGTCTGAAAATCCTCTACCACATACCGTTTATCAATCGCGGCGTTTAATGTTACTGTTAATATCATTGGCACCCTCCTGTCCAGTTCCGGCAAAGTATGTTTTACAGGCTAATTCATTCCCTTATGCACCCAAAGGGTAAGATCTTATCCTGCTGTATTTGCACTTCCACACATCAGTATTCTCTTCATTACCAGCTTCTTAACCTGTTCTCTGCCTTCCCTTGAATACTCCTTAGGATCAATAACATCCGGGTTAACCGCAATTACTCTTTTCACTCCCTTTGAAAAAGCCTCTCGAAGCTCGGTTGCAAAATTAACTTTACAAATACCTCTTTTTATGCAATCTTGAATCTGTTCTTCGGTAAGGCCTGATGCACCGTGAAGTACAAGCGGAACGTCAACTGCCTTCCTAATTTCCGTTAATCGCTCTACATCAAGGACAGGCTTTTTTTTATAAATCCCATGTGCCGTTCCTATTGCTACGGCAAGAGAGGAAATTCCTGTCTCCTTAGTAAATTCCGCCGCTATTCCGGGATCCGTGTAGATGTTTTTCTCCGATACCATATCGTCTTCTTTTCCGCCTACTGTTCCAAGTTCAGCTTCTACAGGAATGTTGCCGGCTTTGCACATTTGAACGACTTTTCTTGATAGGTCCATGTTCTTTTCAAGCTCATATTTCGATCCATCTATCATAATTGATGTGTAACCAATGCGATATGCCTGGGATGCCAGTTCAAAGCTCGAGCCATGATCCAGATGCAAAACTACGGGAACACTTGCCATTCTGGCCCCCATGCTTACGTTTGCATAATAGTAGTCCAAACCTCCATATTTGATTGTCCCCGGTGTTGTTTGTATGATTACAGGTGATCTTAATTCTTCGGCTGCAGCTATGATAGCCTGAACCATTTCCATATTCTCAGCATTAAATGCCCCGATTGCATAGTTACCCTTTTGGGCATCTGATAAAATCTCTTTACTGGTAACAAGCGGCATAATTATTCTCCTTATCTTATAATTTGATCCACGCGTCGAGCCCCTGTGGATTCCCCGGGTCAAGGCCTTTCAATATAGCTTTATAATAAGCAATCATCTGTATTGTATTAATAAGTGGCAGCCCTTCGGCAATATTACCTGCGTTGGGATGCATCACATGTAAGGCCGCCTCTTCTATCTTTTCGTAGGAATCATCCGTACATACCACAACCGTAGCACCTTTCTTCAGCATATCACTTATCAGATCCAGCTGATGCTTTTTGTTGTCCGGTTTTAAAGCGGCAATGACCAGGGTATCCTTATCAATTAAAACCATAGGCCCGTGTCTTACATCCAGGACATGATAGTAATTAGAAAATACACCGCATATCTCCTTGAATGCAAGGGCTCCCTCACAAGCCAGTCCGGAAATTTCGCCATCCGCCAATACAACAGCTTTATCCCATTTCCTTTCTGCAATAGCTTTAAAAGCAGCCTCGTTTTTGCTGATAAAATCATCACCGGCGGCAATCATTTTCTTAATATCTTCAAAAATCAAGTCATCATCGGCAAATCCTGCAAGAGTAAGTGCTGATGCCGCATATAAATTTGTTACACTTCCAGTCTGGCATACGCTTTCATCAAAGGTCCACGGCATCTTAAGACACAGATCAGCCGCCTTGCATAGCTCAGAATCCTCCGTACAGGTTATGCCTAAAACAGATAGTTCAAGCTTGCCCTTTAGCGCGGTGACTGTTTTTAATATCTCCGTTGTGTTGCCCGACCGCGAAATTGCCACAATCATTGAGTTGTCAAAAACAGTTTCATAATGATTGATATTTACCATTGCATCACCCGCAGGCAGGCTGAAAGAATAAAAGCCAAAATGAGTATGGGCAATAATATCTATTGATTGTGCCACATAATAACTTGATCCTGATCCAATAAAAACAATCGACTTTGGCTTTTTATCCAGGTAAAACTGCCTGAGTGTATGCCTGTTGGCCTCAAAATATTTCACGGTCTGCATAAGCGTCTTATATTGCCTTGTAATTTCTAAATATGTTAAATCCAAAACAATCCCTCCTGCTTTTTCTAATTTTTCTTCATTTTATTAATGTACAATATGATAAAGCTACTCCTGCGTCCACCTATCCTTTAGTTCCTGTACTGCGCAATTCCCTTTCCAGAAATCCGCCGCAAGCAAAACCGCCCCATACGAAGGCGAAAATAACGGTTTTTGGACACCAACTGTGTAATTTTCCAGTTCCTTAAGGAATGGATCTAATATATATTTTCCTGCATGAAATAGGCCTCCCGAATAAGATACCGGGCAGGCTCCCTCAAACGTAAGCTTTCCATGTACGGCTAAAACGCTTTTTGCAAGTTCTTCTGCTGCCTGCTCATATGCTTTCTTAGCCATAATATCTCCTTGCCTGGCCGCCTCCAGCAATAACTTCTGGAGCTGAGCTGTTTTAGTTCTGCTGCTTTGGTAATCCTTTTCAAATATGTCTATCATCTCAAAGTCATCGCAAAGCCTAAAATAATCCCGGATAATTTTTAATAAAGCTCCTGCTCTTTCTCTTCCATCCGCTTCTTTTGAAAATAATTCCATGGTTTTCTTGCCCAACCAATTACAGGAGCCTTCATCAGAAAAAAAGTCGCTCCATCCCCCGGCACGAGCTTCCTTTCCCTTCGCATCCCTTCCAAACGTAATCGCTCCCGTACCGGCAACAAGGTTGATTCCCGGCTCCATGCCCAGGGAACCTGCCCATCCCACCTCACTGTCATTCACCAGGTATACATTGTATTTTCCCAATGCTTCTCCGATCGCTCCCTTTATGTATCCATCCGCTTCCTTTGACTCACCATAATTAGGGAGGCCGCAGCAGGTATAAATCGGCTGATCCAAGTCAAAATTTAATTCGCTGGATATTGTATCCAGAGTATCCTTTAGGAGTTTTACACACTCAAGTTTGCCAACATGCTTATAAGAGGTACTTCCGATCTGTCTTAAATCAAGTATATGCCCCTGCCCATCACAAACTAAAAATTCAGTCTTTGTTCCTCCTCCGTCTACTCCAATAAAATACAACCTTATTCCTCCATTTCTATCAAGACTTTTCTTACATAGGTCAATGCCCTCACCAAGTGAAAAGCACATTTCCATGGGGTCCCTTTCGCATCATTTTTTATCTGTCCATCCTGCTCAAGCCTTTCATACCACTCTCCATATTCCCGGTCAAAAAACCTTTTGCAAAACTCATGCTGACGCGAGAACATATCCAGGTACTTCTGCTCTTTTGAATATGCGTATGCCATTGCATAGCATACCAGTGCCTCGGCGTTCGGCCACCATACCTTTTCATTCCAAAGAGAATTTGTTTCTGCGAACCAGTCAATTGGTGTCGGCGTATTTCCCAATGCATCCGCATAGGAAATGATCCCTCCATGCTCACCGTCTTCCCCGATTTTATTAGCCCAATCCGCTAATTCAAACCCTCGCTTTATGATTCCCTGTTCCTTTGCCATATTCCCACCCAGCATAACAAACCACGCGGATTCGTGCATATGTCCGGGATTGATAAATCTTCCTTTAGCAGATGATAAATCAACTTTCCCCTCTCTTGTTACTGCCTCAAAGATCACCTTGTGTTCATCGTTGGCAAACCAATTTGTAATCTTATCAATACATTCCTTAAACAGCGGTTCTACCCTTTCCGCCCCCAGTACCGGCCTGCATGCCTCTACCGTTGCCAGACAGGTCAAATACATATCATGCCATATCAATTCCGGATCCCAGGTATTTTCATATATTTCTTTAAATTCCGGGTTAAACATATTCATTTCCAATACCCGGTAGCCTTCTTCTAATATCTCCATTCCCTTCTGGTCATTTTTGTCAATGGCACGCATATATTCCGCCAGACCATGAATCACGTGATAATCAGAGAAAATAGAGATCGTCCCTTCTATTACCGTTCCTTCTCTGCTTAATAAGTAATTCCATCTTCCGTTTCCCGCGTATGCCTTTTCCGTTAAGAATTTATATCCATGCTCCGCATTTTCCAACCATTGTTTCTTACGCTCAAATTCATTGTATAAAAGCGCATATATGTATAGCTGCCTTCCTTGAAACCAGATATATTTCTTATCGTCCGTCAGCCTTCCCATCCGGTCAAAGCATGTAAGATATCCGCCGTATTCACGGTCAATACACCTGGCATCCCAAAAGGGCATAATGTCATTTGATATATGGTTTGTATAGTACCTTATATATTCCTCTACTTTTCTGTTCACTCAGTGGCCTCCTGCTTCACTTCCAATATGTTACCAGCTGTTTTTCGGCATCTTCCAGAGCAATTTTAACCCCTCCGATGACCGGTGCGTCTATCCCCAGACCAGATCTCATAATTTTGGGGACAAAAGGGCATGTCTTTTGAACGATTGTTTCCATTCTGTGAATGCTCTCCAGATCAAATTTACTCGCGATCCCGCCCAGGATTACAATCTCCGGATTCAGCACAAGTACCATATTGGCAATAATAACTGAAATTCTGTCTATCACCCCATCAAGCTTTTGCCTTGCCCCTGAAACTCCGGCAGAAGATTGCCTTTGCAGATATTCAATGCCGGAATACCCATCATACTCTTCCCTGCTCACAGATTCCTTGCATAAATCCTGTTCAAGTCTACCGGGGCACACAAATTCGTCCGTCAGTTTGTCAATGCTTTCAAGGTAGTAACCAATCTCGCCGGCTGCCATGTTATTTCCTTTCAATAGATTTCCATCAATAATGGCACGGGCGGCAAATCCCTCGCCATATTTAATAAAGAGTATATTGTCTGATATCTTTCCTTCGCCTTCTGTACATTCTCCCAACAGGGCCAGTTCTACATCATTCATGACGATTGTATTTACCTGATGCTTCTCTTCCACATACCGCTTTAAATCTACTTCTTTCCATTCCGGCAGATATGTAATAAACAGGTCGTTCAAATCCTCCTGCCCCGTTAAGGCCGGAATACCTATCGCAATCGCAGCTATCCGGGAATCATCTTCTTTCCTGGAAGACAATTTTTCGATTACTTCATTCAATTGATCCAGCACCGCTTGCACGCCATCCGTCAAGAATAGAGGCCGATTCTCCCGCGCTATAATATTTCCATATAGATCCGCAATTCCTCCTCTTATGGCCTGAGGCATCATCTCTATGCTGATCACATACATGATAGACCCATTATATTTTAGCTGTATCGGCTTACGTCCCATACTAGTCTCATCAGTCCCTGCTTCCCTGATAATTTTTGTTTCCAGCAGAGCCGCAATATTCTTGCTGACCGCCGGGGCACTGAGATTTAGTCTTTTGGAAATTTCCTGCCTTGATATTCCATCGTTTTCTTTGATTATTTTTAGAATGGACAACTTGTTTGGTCCCCTATATCTGTTGGATTCAATGCTTTCACAATAAACCTTCCTATAATTTTATTTTGATTTCAACAATTATCTAAATTCCATTGATTGAAACATTAACCGGTTACCTATCGATTTTAAGCCTCTTATTCTTTTACAGCGCCTGCCAGCATTCCTTCAACCAGATGTTTCTGCGCAAAAATATATACCAAAATAATTGGTGCCGTAGCTATTACAAGACCTGCCATGATTACAGGTATATTTAATGTAAATCTTCCCTTAAACAGGGTAATCCCTACCATCAGTGTACGCAGATTTTCCTTCTGTAAAAACACCAGGGAAATTAAGAGCTCGTTCCACACCCATACAATATTGACAAGGGAAGATGTGATGAATGCCGGTAAGCTCAAGGGTATCATTATTTTATACAAAGTTTTAAAGCTGCCGCACCCATCTATCCTGCTCGCATCCAGAAGGGTATCCGGTACTGCTTTCATAAAGTTACGCATTAAGTATATCGTCATAGGAAGCATGATTCCTACATAGATTAAAATGACGGAGCTTCTGGTATTCACAAGCCCAAGCACCTTAATCATCCTAAATTGCGGGATAATCATCGCAACCGGCGGGACAGACATTAATGGGATCACGCATTGAAACAGCACCTTTTTCCCCTTGAATTCCATCTTGGCAAACGCATAGCCGGCCAGCATTGCTATGACTGCTGTAAAAAAGGTTCCCAGGATTGTCAAAAGAAAACTATTATAAATCCACTGACCAAATGGTTTTCCCCGGAACGCCTCTATATAGTTCTGTATGGTAAACTTTGATGGCAGGCCTATCATATCGGTGACATATTCATCATGAGTTTTAAAAGAGTTGACGATCATAAAATACAGTGGAAATATGATGATAATCATCAATAATATCATAAGGATCTGCGCTGCCAGTTCTTTTTTTACCCCTTTCATTGCCTGCTAGTCCTCCTTCCTTAATACAATCTGATGTAAAATAACCAATATGCCTGCCAGCAAAAGCAACATTACGCTGATCGCCATCGCAATATTAAAATCTCCGCCGCCAAATGATTTTTTATAGATCAAATACTCCAAAACAGTGGTCTTATTACCCGGCCCCCCGGATGTCATTACATAGATAAAATTAAATACCCAGCTTAACATCTCAATCAGCGTAATAATAACATAAAATTCAATAATTGACTTCGTCTGCGGGATCGTTATCCAAATAAATTTCTGAAACCATGTCGCCCCATCTACTTCCGCTGATTCATAGAGCGATTTTTCTATAGACATCATCCTTGCCAGAAATAGTATCACTCCAAATCCAAGCTGTTTCCATATGATTACCATGGCTATACTCGGGAATGCCAAGACAGGATTGCCAAGCCAATCCGCCGTCATCTTCTCCAGACCAATTCCCTTCAGCAGCGTATTAATGACACCGTTATATTGCAAAATATAAGAGAACACAATGCCAACAACCGGAATAGCCAGAATATACGGAATAAATATCAAGCTTCGGTAAACCTGCCATCCCCATATCTTATTATATAATACTGCCGCAATGAGCAAGGACAAAATAGTCATGACCGGAACACACAGGAATAATTTCAAGTTATTCTTCAATGCTATCCAAAACAGCTCGTCATTCAAGGCCAATCTGTAATTCTGTAATCCCACAAAAATGTTCTTATCCGCAATTGATGTAAAGAAGCTTTGATAGATCATATTAATAATCGGATAAATAATAACAACTATCAGTATAACGAATGCCGGTCCGATGTACAAGTAAGGCCTAATTCTTCTTATCATATTACTCACCCATAAGCAGCTATTCGGTCACATCCCATTTCATAAACGCTTCATGGACCTCCGGATTCTGCTCTATACCTTTCTGCAATGAGCTATCTAATTCCATTGCTGCATCCTCAGGTGACAAGTCTTCGGAAAACATTTTTTGCACGGTAGGAATTAACCCTTCTGATTCAAACATCGGTGCAAAATAGAGCTGGTAGCAGAAATTTATATCTTCTTTCTTCCACTGCATTACCTGCTTATCAATCTCACTGGTAAGCCATTCTTCCTTAAAATTAACATTTGGCATTATAACATTCGCCATTTCATACAGACACTTAATATTGTCCTCTTCTTGCAAAAACAGTAAAAAGTCAGCTGCTGCTTCCTTATGTTTTGCACTTTTGGGGATTACATACACTTGGCTTGGAGACGCAATAGAATTTGCCAGTTTTCCATTTCCATAGACCGGCGCTTTCGCAAACCCGATCTTATCGGCCCCTTTGGACTTCTCCAACGATACCGCGTATGCCTGGGTATGTAATGTCATTGCTGCCTTCCCACTCTCAATGAGCTGCTGCCCCTGATAAAAGTCCAGTGAAAGGATATCATCATTTATGTAACCCGCATCTAATAGTTCTTGTATCTTATACAGCCACTCAGAATTCTTTTTATCCGTAAAGCTGGTTTTTCCGTTCATTAAATCAATAATATCATTAACACTATCCAGATTCTGCTGCCCTAAGAATATTCCAATCCACGCCGGAAGATATCCGTCTTTTAATCCCATTCCCAGCGGACTGATTCCGGAAGCCTTAATCTTCTGACAGCAATCCATAAACTCATCCCAGGTCTCAAACGGTTTCTCAGGATCCACACCGGCCGTCCTCATAGCATCCTTATCATAGGCGATGCCATAGGTAAAACCATAGGCTGGAATTCCCCACTGCTTACCGTCCCAATTTGTTTCCATGAGAGAAGCCTTGTCTATTATCGACAAATCTTCATCCGTAAGATAATCGCTGATAGGAGCCACATTTCCTTTCCAGACATCCTCCAACGCCTGAGTTCCACCCCACAAATATTGGATATCAGGCCCTTCCCCGGCTGCTTCCGCTGTGCGGAATGCTGTATACAAATTATCACTTTCCTGCAGAACAGCTTCTACCTTAACATCCTGATGCTCCTTTTCATATCTTTTGACCATTTCCTCCATATATGCCTTATAACCGGGTACTTCCTGCTCTCCCCAATACCAGACTGTAAGAGAATATTTGCCATCTTTCGTTTTTCCCTTATCACTACCGGTTGCGCAACCTATCAGTGAGAACATCGCCAACAGCACCAACAACATAGAGAAATACTTTTTAATTCTTCCCATACATTACACCCTCCATTTATTTAATAATATTTATTAACTTTATTAAATAATAGCTTATATGTATGAGTTTGTCAATATTTTTTTTGAATTTCACAACAAATTTATCTGCGCAGCTGAAAATAGAGCTCATTTGTAAACAACTGATCCTTATTGCCTTAAGCTAACCGCTTAGATAGATAAAAGAACAGTTCTCCAACATCCGGTTTGAGGCGGGGCAAAATGTCTCTAACACAAAGAGTGCCAATCATATCCCTTTCAAAAAACGGCAGATTGGCACTTTGGTACGAGTTATTCGTTTTCTAATTGCAGTTTGCGGAAACCCAGGTTTTATTTCCGGAGTTTGTGCCAACTATTTGTTGCAGGCATTCAAATACCCGAATCATCGAACATTTCCTTTTTACCGATTTTTTTGTGACCGCCAAGCTCCATATACTCCTCGGCTGACAAGTTGTATCGGTCGATTTTCAATTTATTGTTATCATAATCAAGAATATTGATGCAAGTATTTTTTAAGATTGTCTTTCTGGTCCCGATCCCGCCTCCCGATAATACGGACAAGACGGAGTTAATGGAGGCTCCATGAGATACCATAATGATATTTTCATTATAGAACATTTTTGCATACTTCATGACATTCGAAATCATCCGGTTACATAAAGCTTCCCACGGCTCTTTATCATCCGGTTCACCGCTGGCATAAAAGTGTTCCCGCTCCCGTGGCGTCATTCCGGAGACCTTGGAAAAATCCCGCTCGATAATTCCCTGCTCAATAATAATTCTGTCTGTTTTTACATATTCCGCAATGATGGAAGCCGTCTTTTTTGCCCTGATTAACGGACTTGTAATAACCGCCGCAAAATTCTCTCCCTTCAGTGCCCTCCCACACTTTTGGGCCTGAGCGATTCCATTCTCGTTTAATGCGATATCTTCTCTTCCCTGGAACCTTCCCTGCCGGTTCCAATCGGTCTCACCATGTCTGATCAAGTATACTTTCATATGTAATCTCCGGTCGTAGTCTTATTTTAATGATTCAAGCTTCAAAAGCCATCCATATTCATCACCATATAAATCAGGCTTTTGATACTTAAATCGTGTTAACTTCTGCATGATTTGAGACAGAAATACCATCCAAAATAATTTCATCATTAGGAGTCACAAAGTCAAAATGTCGAAATCATGCTTCGCTTTTGATAAAGCTCTTTGAGTACTTCGTCCCCAATAAAATTGCTTCCGCCATACTGACTTCGCTTGCAATACCTTTCCCCGCGATATCCATTGCCGTACCATGATCTACGGAAGTCCGAAGGATCGGCATCCCTCCCGTAACAGCTATCGTCCGCTCAAAATCCAGGGTTTTAGCAGCGATATGGCCCTGATCGTGATACAGGGATAATACGCTGTTAAACCGGCCTGAAAGTGCCAGATGAAATACGGAATCCGCTCCGATCGGTCCGACAACATCAAAGCCCTCCGCTCTCAGCTCCTCCACCGCAGGGACAATTTGCTCCTCTTCCTCATCGCCGAATAATCCATGCTCCCCGCTGTGAGGGTTAAGTCCCGCAACCGCCATGGTACCCACGGCCACTCCCAATTGATCCAGCATCCTTTTGCACCTTTTCACATAATCCTTGATCCTGTCCTTTGTGACCATATCGCAGGCCTTACGAAGTGAAACATGCCGGGTCAGGAAGAATATCCTCATTCCATGCACCTCAAACATCGTTAGCGGGTCCCTTGTACCGGTCAAGGCTCCGAAGATTTCGGTATGCCCGATATAATTGACATTACCGGCCTTCAGTGACTCCTTGTTGATCGGCGGCGTTGATACCGCTGCCACCTCACCGTCATTGGCCAGCTCAATGCTTTTTGCGATATATTCGTAAGCGGCCCTGCCGCACATGCCGCTGATTTTTCCTATT
>ENA-UOOI01003761-UOOI01003761.1-fermentation-metagenome-genome-assembly--contig:-NODE-3761-length-10939-cov-3.082782_pt1 | contig 10939 bp, 9 predicted proteins | sample MGYA00245779_ERZ724027 | MGnify/ENA primary metagenome ERZ724027 (study PRJEB28704, sample SAMN03018318) | fermentation metagenome | biome: anthropogenic terrestrial biome; feature: soil; material... | reverse complement strand
CCAAGCATCTGACCGCAGAAATGTTAAAAAAAGTGGATGCTGTCGTCTATGACATCCAAGATGTGGGAACACGCTATTATACCTTTTTATCCACGCTGCTTTATGCTCTAAAAGACTGCGCTTCTGCTGGAAAGATGTTGATCATTCTCGACAGGGCTGATCCTCTCGGAGGAAAAATCGTGGAAGGCAATGTCGTTCGAAATGACTTTCTCTCTTTCGTGGGCGCATATCCTTTGTGCATGCGCTATGGCTTAACCGCGGGGGAATTTGCGCGTATGGCGTGCAGTCAATTAAAACTGAACTGCGATTTGCACGTGATCCCTTGTATTGGCTGGCGCCGGGAGATGCAGTTTCCGGATTACGGAAATGTCTGGATCCCGCCGAGCCCAAATATGCCGCGTTTTGAGACTGCCCTGCTGTATCCGGGAACGTGTCTTTTTGAAGGTACAAATTATTCGGAAGGCCGAGGTACTGCAAGCCCATTTGAAGTCATTGGCGCACCTTCTGCAAAAGCATCGTCTTTAGCCAAAACAATGAACCAAAAACATCTGGCCGGCGTATGGTTTCGTCCGACGTTTTTTACTCCAACTGCCTCCAAATATCAAGGGATCCCCTGTCAAGGCGTCCAGATTCACATCATGGATCGACGTCTGATTCGTCCGGTAGATGTCGGAATCCATTTGCTGTGGGAATGCCGGAAAGAAGATCCGGAATTTGCGTTTCTGCCTCCCTTGAATAATACGAAACTCCGACCCATCGATCGAATTGGCGGAGACCGGATCATTGGAGATCAAAGCGTGTCTGCCGACTTTCTTCTTAAAACCTATCGGAAAGAAAGTATCGCGTTTCGGCAACAGTCACAGGAATATTTTATTTACCGGAAATGAAATTATTTCCGGGATGCCGCTTATATTCTCACCGGCTAAAAAATCGGATGTCTAAGGCCTTGGAAACGGAGAAAAACTGTGCCTTGCAGAGAGGGGGGAAAAAGGGCGGTATGCAATCTACGAGTTTTCCGGATCCAGAGCTTGCTTAAAGGAAATTACAACGACAAAGGAAACATTTTGGAAGTCAGGGTTCGGACGGCAGAAAAGCTGAAATTGATAGCTATGTCAGAACGATCATCATACTGCCGGGCCAAAATGTTCTCCGGCAAGACTGAATCCGGAAAAAATACAGGAAGCTTTGCAGTTTTTTGGTCTGAGTGCTATTCCATAAAGCCGAAAAGATCCGCCGGTCTTTGGAACCGGCGGATCTTTTGCAGACCAGCGGAAAAAATTTCAGATCCTGTTTCCCAGCAAAGCAGAGGGCAGGATTAATAGAGCCCGGTTTTCTTTTCGCTTGTGCTGATGAAAATATTTTTCATTTGAGTATAGCTGTCAAGAATCACCTTATGCGTTTCACGGCCGATTCCAGACTTTTTATATCCGCCGAACGGGGCATTGGCGGGCAGGTTGTTATAGTTATTGACCCACATGCGGCCTGTATGCACACCGCGTGCGACCCGGATAGCGCGGTTGATGTCTTTCGTCCAGACGGCTCCGCCGAGGCCGTAATCGCTCTCGTTCGCGATACGGATCGCGTCTTCCTCGTCCTTAAACTTGATAAAGCAGACGACAGGCCCAAAGATTTCTTCCTGGGCAACCCTCATCCGGTTGTCAACGTCAGCCAGGATGGTCGGTTTGATAAAGTTGCCTTTGTCAAGGCCGTTTTCCGTGAGGCGGTATCCTCCCGTTGCCACTCTGGCGCCTTCCTTTTTCCCAATTTTGACATAGTTGAGGATTTTCTCTGTCTGACGGTTGTTAATCTGGGCGCCCATCTGGGTATCCTTTTCCCACGGCAGTCCGACTTTTACTTTCTCAAAGGCCTTGACCGCTTCCGAAAGAAAGCGATCATAAATGGATTCCTGTACCAGGACACGGGATCCGGCGCAGCAGACCTGACCCTGGTTAAAGAGGATTCCCATCTGAACGCCTTCCAACGCTTTTTCCCACGGCGCGTCCTCAAAAAAGATATTGGCGGATTTGCCCCCAAGTTCCAGCGTGGCGGGGATAATCTTTTTCGCTGCGGCGTCCGCGACAGTATATCCGACTTCTGTCGAACCCGTAAAAGCAAGTTTCCGGATATTCGGGTGGTCCAGAATATAATTTCCTGCTGTTGATCCGCGGCCCGTAATGATGTTGAGCACACCATCCGGAAGCACTCCGGAAATCAGCTTCGCAAGCTCCAGCACGCTGAGGGAAGTAGAGGAAGACGGCTTAAAGACAATGCAGTTTCCGGCGGCAAGAGCGGGAGCAAGTTTCCATGCCGCCATCAGCAGCGGAAAATTCCATGGGACAATCTGCCCGACAACACCCAGAGGCTCCCGAAGCACAATGCTGAGGGTATTGTCGTCGATCATAACCGCTTCGCCTTCGCTGACCCGGATAGCTCCCGCAAAGTACCGGAAGTGATCCGCACTGAGCGGCACATCGATGTTTCTGGATTCCCGGATAGGCTTGCCGTTATCCAGCGTCTCCACCATGGCCAGCTTATCTGCGTTTTCGTCGATCAGATCGGCAATTTTCAGCAGCATCCGGGAACGATCCGCGACGCTTACCTTTTTCCAGGATTCAAACGCTTTCCAGGCCGCCGAAACCGCACGATCCACGTCTTCTTTTCCAGCTTCCACGCAGGTAGCAAGGAGCTCGCCGTTCGCCGGGTTATAGCTCTGGAAGGTTTTTCCTTCCGTGCCGTCCACCCATTGTCCGCCAATCAGCAGCTGATAGCGGTCGCTTATGTATCTGCTTTTATCTACCATGAATTCAAACCTCCTAAAATGATGTTCCGCTTTCATAAATTTTAGATTTCTGCCTTTATTATAATACGGTTCTGAGAAAAGATCCATATTTTTAATAATAATAATTAATATTTATTTTAACTGTCCCTTCTTCCTTTTGCGGAAAAAGCAAACGACGCCCCTTAAAAAAGGCCGGACAGGTTCGGATGGAAAGTCTTCTTCCGTTATCCCGCCAGTTTAAGCCGGTTAAGGCCGTTCGCGATATCCCGGAAAGCGGGCCCGCACGTCGTTCCGCCACCTTCGCCTCCTTCGGCGAAAACCGTAATCACATATCGGGGGGTCTCAGCGGGGTAAAATCCCGCAATCCATGACTGGACCTGTTCGACTCCTCCCACGTATTTTCCGGTCTGGGCGGTCGCGGTTTTCGCCCCGGCTCCTCCGGATGCGGGTTTTCCTTTCCGGCTGGTGCCTCCCTCGATGGACGCTTTCATGAATTCCCGAAGCAGCTTTGCGGTCTGCGGCTTGATCGCCTGGCTGCTTTCCTGCGGTTTTGCCTTTTCCGTGAACTCCAGTTTCCCGTCGACCAGCCCCTGATACAGCGACGGCGGGGTAAACCTGCCGTCCGAAGAAATCGCGTTGACCATCGCCGCCACCTGGAGCGGCGTTGCGGTCAGATCTCCCTGGCCGAACGAAAAATTCGCCAGGGCGCGCGGAACTTTGAGGCTTTGGAGACTCGGCAGAACACCGGCCGCAGATTCTATCCCCGGGGCTATTTCAAACGATTTTCCGTATCCGAGCGCGCGTGCTGTTTCTAAAAATTTTTCCTGGGGGACTTTCTGCATGAGGTGGACAAAATACGTATTGCAGGAATTCGCGATTGCCTCCTTCATCGTCTGCTTTCCATGGGATTCGGAATTAAAGCAGTGGAAAAGGGCGCCGTCCACCTCGATGCTGCCGGTGCAGACATAGGTTTCTTCCGGGGAAATTCCGCTTTCCAGCGCGGCCGCCGCCGCCACGGGCTTAAAAACGGATCCGACACTGTAAGCGGCGAGAGCCCGGTTTAAGAGGGGAGATCCTCCGGCGTTCAGCACCTGTGCCACATGGTCCGGTGAAAAAGACGGCCGGCTCACCATCGCGCGGATTTTCCCGGAAGGCACTTCCAGAACGACGACGGCCCCTTTGTTTAAGTACTGATCCGCCGCTTTTTCGGCAAGATCCTGAATGCGGGAGTCAAGCGTAAGGACTACGCCGCTTTTCCCGATCTCCGACGAATCGGAAACGGTGGCGCTTTCCCCCGGAAGGATTCTGTTCCTTGCGTCTACCGAATAGGACACGGAGATTCTGCCGGTATCCCTGCCAAGTTCCTTCTCGAAAGCCTTTTCGATTCCGGAAGCCCCTTTCCCGGATCCGTCCAGATACCCGATGACGTGAACCGCGGGCTGCGGGTCTGCATATCTTCCGGCTACAGAAAACACGTGGATTCCATCCGCGGAAACAGTTTTCGGCAGATTGAGGGCAAACGGCTTTCCGGCTTCGAGCATCGGGAATACGCTTTTCATCTGTCCGGAAGGCAATACCCGGTCAAGGGCCGCAGCAGCCTCAATGGTCGGCGCGACTGCGGCGACGATCCGTTTTTCCCCGCCCCCTGTCAGAGGGAGTCCGCAGCAGTCGTATACGGTCCCCCGCAGGGAAGCGACGGGCAGCGTATAGGACTGCTGGCGAGTCGCGGCCTGGGACAGGCCTTCTCCTGTAGAAATCCGATATACGCTTAAAGCGCAAAGAAACATCGCCGTGATAAAAAAGCCGAAAAGAGCCACTGTCCGCCTGGACATGAAAAAACACCTCCGACCGGATTAGTCTTCCTCGCGGAGGCATTTTTTAATCATCAGGATCGGTGCGGCTGCGGAAAATCGCCCCTTTCGGAACAGGACGGCCGGTTTTCAGAAAAACAGACATCTGCGCGTGGTTCGCGCATTCCACGGGGATCCCGTCCTGATCCAGCATATCATCAAGCGTCAATTCATAGGGGGGAATGCCGGGCTGCAGGACTTCCGCCCGGCATCCGCGGAAAAAGCGGTTTCTCTGGGAAAGGATGGCTCTGCCGTCCGACATACCCATGCAGACGGCGATGATTTTCCAGCCGCGCACATAGCCGCCATTCGGAATCTGCCCCGGCTCCCCTCCGAGATAAAACCCGGCCGAGTATTCGCGGTGGCTGATCTTTTCGGTCTCTTCGGCAATCCATTCCGGAAGCGGAGCTTTCGGGTCTTTTCCGTACGCGTCGACGGCACACCGGTACGCGTTGGAGGTCACGGCGGTATAATAGGCGGATTTTGCCCGCCCTTCGATTTTCAGGCTGTCCACGCCCGCGCGCACCATCTCGGGAATATGCCGGATCATGCAGAGATCCCGAGAATTCAGGATATAAGTCCCGCCGCCGCTTTCCACAATCGGCATATAGCGGCCGGGCCGGGTCTCTTCTTCCAGCGCGTATTTCCAGCGGCACGGCTGGGCGCAGCCGCCCCGGTTTCCGTCCCTTCCCGTAAAATAGTTGGAAAGAAGGCACCTGCCGGAAAACGACACGCACATCGCTCCATGGACAAAGGCTTCCAGCTCCAGCTCTTTTGGCGTCTTCGCACGGATTCCGGCGATTTCCTCCAGGGTAAGCTCGCGGGCAAGGATGACACGCTTTGCCCCGAGGTCGTAAAACGCCCGCGCGGCCGCCCAGCTGGTGACGCCCGCCTGAGTGGAGATATGGATGTCGACGCCCGGCGCGTATTTCTGCGCCAGGCGGAGGACCCCCAAATCGGTTATAATCAGCGCGTCAACTCCCGCATCCTTCGAAGATGCCAGAAAATCCGGCAGGCGTCCGCATTCCCTGTTATGCGCCACGATATTGCAGGTCAGGTAGACCCGCACGCCGGCGCCGTGGGCAAAGCGGACCGCTTCTTTCAGCTCATCCGGCCCGAAGTTAGCCGGTGCGGAACGCATGCCGAACTCTTTTCCGCCGAGGTAAACGGCATCCGCCCCGAACCGGACGGCGGCTTCCAGCCGTTCCCGGTCTCCCGCGGGGGCCAGGACTTCCGGCAGGCCTGTCCCTTTTTCCCAGCGCATCAGCGAAGACCCGCTTTCCTTAAGTTTGCCTCATGCTGCGCCTTGGTCGCGGCATAGTATGCCTTCCCGTTTTTATCATGGCAGAAATAGTAATAGCCGGTCGATTCGGGATCCAGCGCGGCCTCGACTGCCTTTAGTCCCGGATTGCAGATAGGACCGGGGGGCAGGCCCTCGATGGTGTAGGTGTCGTAGCGGCTCTTAAAAGTTCCCTGAATATTTTCCGGTACAAGGGACTTCTTGCGGTACGGATAGTAAGTGGTCGGGTCGGAATCCAGCTTCTTAAATACCGCCTTCTTGCTTTTCAAGCGGTTGTGAAATACGGAAGAAACCAGGCGCATGTCCTTTTCATCGGCCGCTTCTTCCTGAATCATGGAGGCAAGCGTCAGCGTCTGATCAAGCGTCATGCCCTTTTCCGCCGCTTTCTGCCGAATCTGCACGGTCAGCTTCGCGTTGCAGTTGCTGACCAGTTTTCCGACGGCCTGCTCGGGGTTTTCGTCCTTGAAAAATTCGTACGTATCCGGAAAAAGATACCCTTCCAAGCGGTAATAACGCTCTGAGGAATTGGTAATCTCCCGCAGCATGGAATAATTTCCGTCCAGTTCCGTGCTCTGAATCACATCCACCGCGTCTTTTGCAGAACACACACCGTTTTTTTCCATCTTGTCCGCCATCTCCAGGGCATTCATGCCTTCCGTAAATGTGATCTTGACGGTATCCACGCGGTTTCTGGAAGACTGGATGGAGTTTATCAGCTCCAGGTAATCCATTCCCGCCGTGATCTGATAGCTGCCGCCGCTGAATTTCTTCGGCGCGCCCGTCAAAGACGCGTACAGTTTGAAAAACGGGAGATCGCGCACTGCCCCCGCCTTCTGGAGAATATCCGCTACCTTGTCAATCGACGCGTCCTTTGGGATCTCCACCGTCACGGCCACGTCCTGCCGATCTGATCCCAGCATGTCGCTGATGCCGGTCACGGCGTACTTCGCAAGCAGCAGGGAAATCAGCAGCACCATCGAAAACCATAGAAAGCGGAAGAACCTCCGGCTGCCGCGGCTTTTTTCCTCATCGCGGAGAATATGCGCAAGGCGCGCCCTCTTCGCAGCCGCTTTCTCCGCCTCACGCTGTCGCTGGGCTTCGCGCGGATCGCTATAGCTGCTGACGGTCGTCTCCGGATATTCATTGCCGCCCGTTTCCTCATGGATGTTCAGGCGGAAGTTCTCGACTTTTCTGCGGTGTTTCTCGTCGATCTTAGGCTCGTCGTCCATGCGCTATCTTCCCCCGCTTTCAATCTTCCGGATTCCCGCTCTTCACGCGCCATACATATCTTTCCGTCACAAGAATATCGACCGGCCGGTCATATCGTCCGTGCGGCAGTTCCCGCTTAACACAGTCCGAATAGCATAGGCCCACGGTAATCCCGCCGAACCTTAAAAGAAAGCGGTCATAGTATCCTTTGCCATATCCCAGCCGGTAGCCCCCGAAATCAAAGCTGAGTCCCGGAACGACGCAGACCGTGTCCGCGCTTCCGTTCCCGGCCGGTTCACATCGGCTGGGATCCGGCTCCCGTACGCCGTAGCTGCCCGGCTTCAGGTCGTCCGCCGACTGAATCCGGTAGAACCGCATTCCGAGGGTTTCCGGACAGCAGCGGGGCACCGCCACCCGCCGTCTTCCGGCCAGAGCCCTTAAAATCAGAGAACCCGTATCCACTTCCCGGGCAATGCTGACATAGGTAAAAAGGATCGGCGCAGAATCAAACTCTGGAAGATCCGTGATCCTAGCGAGAATTTCCTTGTCCATCGCGGCTTTTTTCGCCGGATCCAGCCTGCTCCGAAAACGGCGGCAGCGGGCCCGCAGATCCTGTTTTAATTCCCGGATGTTTCCTTCACGCATTGAATGTTTTCCCGTATCTTTCTGGATTTTTCCCGACCGTAAAGGACCTCCACAATCTTAAGGGCAAAATCGACTGCGACCCCCGCTCCCCGCGCCGTAATAAAAGGACCGCTTACGCAAACCGGATCTTTGGAGACGGATTCTGCGCCAAGCTCTTTTTCATACCCCGGATAGCAGGTTGCGGAAAAGCCTTTCAAAAGCCCCATGTGGCCCAGAATGGACGGTGCCGCGCAGATGGCGGAGACCCTTTTCCCATGGTCCACGCAGAAACGGACAGCTTCCTTTACTCTGGCAGATTTTCCGAGGTTCTCCGTCCCGCGTTTTCCGCCCGGGAGAATCACCATGTCGAGGCTGTCTCCGAGAACCAGGCCGTCCGTGCCGAGATTCGCCGTGACTTCGATTCCATGAGAACCGGTCACGTGGATCCCACCGACGCCGACTGTCTGAAGCTGCGCCCCGGCTCGACGGAGAATATCCGTCGGCGCCACTGCTTCGATTTCTTCAAAACCATCCGCAAGAAAAAGATAGATCATAGCAAACTCCTTTCCTGTCTTTCCATTTTCCTTATTATCCGCCTTTTTTTAATCCATGGCAAGTCCGAGATAAGGGAAATGAGGATTTACCTCGGAGAGAAGGGATCCTCCGAGGGGTCTTATCATCCCGAACGGAACCGTTTCCCCTTCGCCTGGAAACAGCCCGCATCCTGCCGGGAGGCGGAAGCGATACGTTTTCGCCGGCATTTCCCGCAGGATCGCCGCCGCAAGAACCGGGAAGGACTTCTTTCCGGCCATCGCCTCGAGCACCGCGCATTCTTCTCCCTCCGCACGGCAGAGGGCATACGCGGAAATTCCGCCGGAACAAACAGAGACAAGACGATCTCCGTAGGTTTTGCTTAATTCACACGCAAGATAAAACATCCGGCTGTCCCAAAGGAGGGATCCGCCGCATCCGCGGAGGCACCTGTTCCGAAGGGTATTTAATTTCTTCGGATCTGCGAGCGTCTTTCCTCCATATGGGATGCCTTCCGCGATTCGCCTGAGGCGCCCATCCGGCACGGTAAGCAGACGGACTTTAAAAAAATCAGAATACCCGTTTGCCCGGTAATACCCGAACAGAGGCTTCCCGGCAGGGACGACGGCGGAAAAGCACTCTCCGCGCCCGGGAGCTGTCAGGGCGGCATACGTCAGCAGTGAAGTCATATACCCCCGGGAGCGAAATTCCGGGAAAGTAGCCGCCGCGAAAACATAATGGGCCCCAAAGATTTTTTGCCCCGCAAAAATCCGGGCGGGAAGCAGGTAGAACGCCGACGTCAGTTTTCCGCCGGCAGTCCGGCAGACAAGGCATCTGCCGGGGGAAAAGATATTATTGAGAAAGTACCGGGGAATCCTTTCCGGATCATGGAACGCCGTCTGCCAGAGGACCGCAAGTTCCCGCCTCATCCCCCAGTCTGCAAATCCTATCATTTCCCGCCGTCTCCCAGAAAGGGCTCAAGAATTTTCAGGATCTCTCCGTGAACCCGATCCGCAGACTTCGGTATCCCATTTTCAGCGCAGGAAATCGTTTTCCAGCCGAATCGGCGGACGGCGTAAGAAGCTCCTTCCCGACAAGCGGCCAGATACTTCGCATCTCTTTCGTGGATATCCCGAACTTTGCCATGGAGACAGCGCTTTTCGATCAGCTGTTCCGAAATTTCGGACGGCATGTCCAGATAAACGGTAAGATCCGGTTTTGGGAGTCCCAGTTTGCCATACTCGAAATCCTCGAGCCACCCGACAAACCCGTCCCATTGATTCCGCGGGAGCTTTGGCATCTGGTAAATCACGTTGGAAGTCGTATACCGATCAGCAAGGATCAGGATGCCCCGCCGATAGTCGTTCCCCCAGACTTTGCGGAAACTTGCATAGCGGTCAACGGCAAAGAAAGTGGAAGCGGCATACGCATTGACGTCGTCCGGATTCTTTCCAAATTCCCCGTTTAAATACATCCGGACAGGCGCGGAATACGGTTCCCCATAGTTTGGGAACTTGACTCGCCGGAGAGGCACGGCATTCCGGCGCAGAGCCTTTTCCAGCAGTTCCATCTGCGTAGTTTTTCCGCTTCCGTCCAGCCCTTCCAGTAAAACGAGGCTGCCGCTCATGGGGTTTCACCCAGTTCCGCATATTTTTTCCGGACTTCCGCTGCCTGCCCGCAGCTCATCGGACCTTCCGGACAGGCGCCGCGCACGCATCCCGGACCCGCGCTTCGGAAAAGGTCTGGCGCAACGCCGCGCACCAGGCGGAGCATCTCGTCCGCAACGCCGCGGATTTCCCACTGAGCCCTCCGGCAGCAGCGAAGGGAAAAGAAATGAAGCAGCTCGCGGGCGTTCAACGTACAGACCATTTTCGTCTCGCAGGCGTTCGGCAGCACAAATCGTGCGTCTTCCCGCGCCCGGTGCCGCGCTTCCCGAAGAACGGATTTCTCATCCTTTCCCGTTTCAAGGAGGGATTTCCGGTGCTTTTCTTCCAGAATCGCGGCAAGGCGGGCATAGTGTTTCCGGTCTTCCGCCATGGCATTCTCAAATTCCCGCCTTGCCTCCGGAATCTCCGCGATTTCGGGGGGAATCACATATTCAAAATCAGATTCCCCCACATATCTCTGGCTCTTTACACTGTAGGAAGCGATACGGTGCCGCGTCATCTGGGCAAGGAAGGAACGCGACACTCCTTCGATGCCAAAAGTAAAGGAAACATGCTCCAGAGGACTTTCATGTCCCATTTCCGCCAGCATCCCGACAAACTCTGCCGTTTTCCGGGGAGTAAGATTTTCTGTAATATCATGAATTCCGGCGGAGGAATAGCACAGTTTCGCCGCGGCTGCCACCAGTTTCTCCGGTTCCGGTGTATAGGAAATCAAAGTGACTCTGCTCATTTTCACATCCGTCCCTTTCTTTTTGCGGGCGGATTGATTTTCAATCCAGGCTTCCCGGGATGGGGAAACAAACCGCGTTATTTGTAAATACTGCAAATTACGAAAAACTTTTCTAACAATCAGCATTCTTTATTATATCAGTTTAAAATTTTGTTTCAATAGTCATCAAAAGCCGAATTGTTTCGTTCCAAGCAAAACGCTTGCAGGGGGACCATTTGAGGAGGTATTGGTAGCCTAATATGAAATATT
>ENA-UOOI01003759-UOOI01003759.1-fermentation-metagenome-genome-assembly--contig:-NODE-3759-length-10942-cov-3.203362_pt1 | contig 10942 bp, 14 predicted proteins | sample MGYA00245779_ERZ724027 | MGnify/ENA primary metagenome ERZ724027 (study PRJEB28704, sample SAMN03018318) | fermentation metagenome | biome: anthropogenic terrestrial biome; feature: soil; material... | reverse complement strand
GGTACTCGTTCAGCGTGGTCGCCCCGATGCAGTGCAGCTCCCCGCGCGCCAGCATGGGCTTTAAAAGGTTGCCGGCGTCCATGCTGCCTTCGGTTTTTCCCGCGCCGACGATATTATGGAGCTCGTCGATAAACAGGATGACCCGGCCCGCGCTTTTTTTCACCTCATTCAGAACAGCCTTGAAGCGTTCCTCAAATTCTCCCCGGTATTTCGCCCCGGCAATCAGAGAACCCATGTCAAGCGAAAACACCTTATGGTCCTTGAGGCTGTTCGGGACGTCGCCGCGCACAATCCGTTCCGCCAGGCCTTCGACGATGGCGGTTTTCCCGACGCCTGGCTCACCGATGAGGACCGGGTTGTTTTTTGTTTTCCTCGAAAGGATCAGAATCACGTTTCGAATCTCCTCATCGCGCCCGATGACCGGATCCAGCTTGTGATTCTTCGCCAGCAAAACCAGATCCTGACCGTATTTGGAAAGGGCCTCATAGGTCTCTTCCGGGCTGTCGCTTGTGACCCGGGCGTTTCCGCGCACCGTAGTGAGCGCGCGGAGAAAGCCGTCCCGGGTGATTCCAAAGCGGCTGAACACCGCCCGCATCGAGGCATTCGGCTTCTCGATCATCGCGAGCATGATATGCTCGACCGAAACGTATTCGTCCTTCATCCGCCCCGCCTGCAGTTTCGCTTCGGTCAGGACGGCGTCGACATCCGGGGAAATATAGATTTTGCCCGGTTCGCGCCCCGGTCCCGTAACCCCCGGCAGACGTTCCATCTGCTCCCGGGTCGCGCGGAGGACTTCGGACGGATCCGCTCCCATTTTTTTAAACAACTCGGGAATCAGGCCGTTTTCCTGCTCCAGCAGGGCCGCGGCCAGATGCTCCTGCCCAATCTGCATGTTATTGTTCTGGAGCGCCAGATCCTGGGCCTGTTTGAGCGCTTCCAGCGATTTCTGAGTAAAATTCTGTATGTCCAAAATTCAAAACCTCCTGATGCGAAAGTCCCTTAAAGGACCGCCGCACGATTCAGATAGTCAAGATAATGCCTGCGCACTGCTTCCTCCGCTTCTTCCGGATCGCCCTCGTCCGCGAAATACGTCTTCAGATCGGCGTCAAATTCGCAGATATACCCGAGAATCGAATTGGCAAGCTGCCCGTTGGTGCATTTGTCCGCGCCGGGCGGGCACCGGAGCCGCCGCCTCATCCGGCCGGGAGATATTTCACACGGCACCTTCCCTTCCGGGAACAGCCGGCCGGCAGTCTCATTTTCCAGACGGTTAAAAAACCGGAAAAAGCCTTCCGCAAGGTTTAAAAGCGGCGCGCTCTGCGTCCGCAGAGTAACCCGCAGCTCCCCGAGCAGCGGAAGGTACTCCCGGTAAAGCTCCAGCACATAGCGGACGGAAGGGCGGTACCGGTAGTGAAGCGCGCTGCGTATCGTCACGACCGCCGCGCCGGGGCGCGCGCTCACCTGAAAAGACGGCTCCCGGGAAGCTTCCCTTCCCATTTCGCCGAAAATCTCCCGGATCCGTCCTTCCGGCGTGGGGCAGGACAGGTACTCCGCCAGGATCCGGTTGATCATCCCGCTCCGGCTGGTCCGCTGCTCATAGGCCAGTTTGTCCACCGCTTCGACCACCTCGTCCAGCAGGACAAGACTGTAGACGTTTTTATTCAAAACGGATGCGCCTTCCTTTTCCTCGGAGTAATATAAGTATACCACGATAATATAATATGTCAATAGGATTATATAATTTCGCGTTCAATTTATTAAAATATATTCTGAAGAAGGCGCCCGATGGGGCGCCGGTTCGAAAAAAGCTTATTCGTCTTCCCGCGTAAGGTTTTCCACATAGTCCCGCAGATTTTCCATGGAAGTGACGCTCTGCGCCCTCTGGCCGACCGCATCCTTGACATAGCCCGGAAGAGAATCAAAATACCGGCCCGCTTCCGGATCCTGTTTTAAAAGGCTGTAGAGGTCTCCGTATGATTTCTGCATGTTTCTCACCCCCGTCCCTAGTCTTCACAGAAAAAAGCCGTTTATCAAAAAAAAAGCCGCGGATCGATCGGGCCGGACGAATCTGCAAAAGGGAGAGAGGCCTTCGATCCGAAGGCGCCGGACCCCCCGCCCTGTTTTGTTTGAGCGCTCTTTTTGCGCAAGGTCTTTTCTTATTTTCCCTTCCTGCCATAAAATTTTTTATTTCCCTGATTTTTGCTTTACATCTTCAAAAAATCGTGGTATACTATGCATGTTTTGATTATGCAAATGGATTCACATGTATTGTAAATCATGTTTTCGTTGCATGATTATAATACATGTGATTTTTTACATCCAAAACAAATTTTTTCAGGAGGCTATTTCTAATTATGAACGGAACAGTAAAATGGTTCAATGAGAGCAAGGGGTACGGCTTTATTTCCAACGACGAAGGCGGAGACGATGTATTTGTTCATTTCTCCAGCATTGTCGGCAACGGCTTCAAGACTCTTTCCGAAGGCCAGAAAGTAACATTTGACGTAGAACAGGATCCGAAGAATCCTGGCAAAATGCGCGCTGTCAACGTACAGCCTGTCTGACTTCGAAAAAGATCGGAAAGGGAAGCGGTCCGGCAGTCTGCCGGGCCGCTTCCCTTTCCATCCTCCGGCGGAAAATTCTGTCCGCCGGCAGCGCCTTCTGAAAATATCCGCCCATAAAAAAAGCTCCGCCCGGGAACCCCGGGACGGCGCTCTTTTTTTCTGATTCCCCGAAAAACGGAAGCGGAGCGGTCAATTAATAATTTCCGCCTGCGCCCCCGCCTTCCGCCGGAGCCGCCGGAGCCGCCGGAGCGGGTTCTTTCTTGTCGGCAACCAGCGATTCCGTCGTCAGAACCATCGACGCGACGGAAGCCGCGTTCTGCAGCGCGGAACGGGTGACCTTGGTCGGGTCCACAATACCGGCCGAAAGCATGTCGCCGTATTTTCCGTTCAGCACGTTATAGCCGTACCCGATCTTGCCGGACTTCTCGATATTGTCGATAATGACCGAGCCCTCCACGCCGGCGTTGAACGCAATCTGGCGCAGCGGCTCCTCGAGAGCGCGCAGCACGATCTTCGCGCCGGTCTTCTCGTCTCCTTCGGTTTTGTCAACCTGTTCCTTCACCGCCGGGATGGTGTTCAGAAGCGCTACGCCGCCGCCCGCGACGATGCCTTCCTCAACGGCCGCCTTGGTCGCCGAAAGAGCGTCCTCGACACGCATCTTCTTTTCCTTCATTTCGACCTCGGTTGCCGCGCCGACTTTGATGACGGCTACGCCGCCCGAAAGCTTTGCAAGGCGCTCCTGCAGCTTCTCCTTGTCGAAATCGGAGGTAGTCTTTTCAATCTGGGCGCGGATCTGGGCCACGCGGTCCTTAATCTTCTTCTTGTCTCCGGAGCCGTCGACAATGATGGTGTTCTCCTTGTCGACCTTGACCTGACGGGCATGTCCGAGCTGATCCACCGTGGCATCCTTGAGTTCCAGACCGAGATCCGAAGAAATGACCTGGCCTCCGGTCAGGATAGCGATATCCTGCAGCATTTCCTTGCGCCTGTCGCCGAAGCCCGGAGCCTTGACGCCCACGCAGGTAAAGGTTCCGCGGAGCTTATTCAGGATCAGGGTGCTCAGCGCTTCGCCCTCGATATCGTCCGCGATGATGACGAGCTTCTTGCCGCTCTGGACGATCTTTTCCAGCAGGGGCAGAATTTCCTGGACATTCGAAATCTTCTTGTCCGTAATCAGGATGGAGGCGTCGTCCAGGACCGCTTCCATTTTCTCGGTGTCCGTAACCATATACGGGGTAATATAGCCGCGGTCAAACTGCATGCCTTCCACGACTTCGGAGTAGGTCTCGGCGGTCTTGGATTCCTCGACCGTGATGACCCCGTCCGCCGTAACCTTCTCCATGGCCTCGGCAATCAGCTTGCCGATGAACTCATTGGACGCGGAAATGGACGCGACACGGGCGATATCGTCCGGTCCGGTGACTTTCTTGGAGTTTTTCTTGAGGGCCTCCACGGATTTGTCAACCGCGTCCTGAATCCCCTGGCGGACCGCCATCGGGTTCGCGCCGGCTGTCACGTTCTTCATTCCTTCGCGGATCAGCGCCTGGGCAAGCAGCGTCGCGGTCGTGGTTCCGTCGCCGGCCACGTCATTTGTCTTCGTCGCGACTTCCTTGACGAGCTGGGCTCCCATGTTCTCGTAGGGATCCTCCAGCTCAATCTCCTTGGCAATCGTCACGCCGTCGTTTGTGATGAGCGGGGCGCCGTATTTCTTGTCCAGCACCACATTGCGCCCTTTCGGACCAAGCGTAATCTTGACCGTATTGGCGAGCTTGTCAACTCCGCTCATGAGAGCCCTTCTGGCTTCTTCTCCGTAAATTAACTGTTTGGCCATAAGTCTGATTCCTCCAAATCTATTTTGTTTCCAGAATTAATCTACCACCGCAAGGATATCGCTCTGGCGGACAATCGTGAAATCCTCCCCGTCCAGCTTGACTTCTGTCCCGGAATATTTGCTCGTAATGACCCGGTCTCCCTTTTTGACGCACATCTTGACTTCCTTGCCGTCCACGACGCCTCCGGGGCCGACTTCTATCACATCGGCGATCTGCGGCTTTTCTTTCGCGGATCCGGCGAGGATAATCCCGCTTTTTGTGGTCTCTTCCGCTTTTTCCATTTTAATCAGGACTCTGTCCAGCAATGGTTTTACTTTCATAAAAGGTCCTCCTTCAAGAATGAATTGAGATGGTTAGCACTCACCTTCGTTGAGTGCTAAGAATATTCTATATGCTTCCGGCCGAAAAATCAAGACCTTTTTGAAGAAAAAAAAGGATTTCACAATTTTTTAACAAATGCATGGCTTTCGCCGGCGGGGCAGCGGTCAGCCCGCCGGGAAGCGGGGAGAGAGAGTAAAAAAGGGCGCCGGATCGTTTCCTATCCTCCGCTTTTCTCCGAATCAGGCTTTTCGTTAAAATACATAAAATACTGGCAGCGGATCATTCCGTTATAAAGTTTTCTCCGCCGGGTCGCCCTTCGTCCAAAGCACTGCTCAAACGACCCGTCCGGACTGATGACGGAATAACTCCAGCCGTGCCGGGGGACGAAGACCTTCCCCATGGTGCGGTAGATTTTCTGCGCGCTCTGAAGATCCAGCATTCTCTCGCCGTAAGGCGGATTGCAGATGACATACCCGTACCTGCCGTCCTCCCGAAAATCGGCGATATCCCTCTTTTCCGCGCGGATCCGGTCCGAAACTCCCGCTTTCTCCGCGTTTTTGAGGGTAAGGGCGACGGCGCCGGGATCGATGTCGCTGCCGAAGGCCTGAAACGCGACATCCCGTTTTTCGGCGGATCGGGCAAGTTCCCGCTCCCGTTTCCAGACATCTGCGCCCGGGAAATGCCAGCGTTCCGAAGAAAACCCGCGCCGGATGCCCGGGGCGATATTCTGGGCGTACAGGGCGGCCTCAATGAGGAGGGTCCCCGATCCGCAGAAAGGGTCGTAAAACGAGGCGTCGCGGCGGACGCGGGAAAAATACACCATCGCCGCCGCCAGAGTCTCCCGGATCGGAGCTTCCGCCGCGGCCGGGCGGTAGCCGCGCTTATGAAGGCCCGGTCCGGTTGTGTCCAGCATCAATTCGGCATGGTCCTTAAAAATCAGGAACTGGATCTGCCGGACGGGGCCCGATTCCTCAAACCAGGGGACCCTGTATTTTCCCCGGAGACGTTCGACGACCGCCTTTTTGACGATCGACTGGCAGTCGGGCACGCTCGCGAGCCGGGAATCCAGACAGGAACCCCGGACAGGGAAAGCGTCCCGCTTCCCGATATACCGTTCCCACTCGAGGGCGCGCGTCCCCTCAAACAGCTCGTCGAAGCTGCGCGCGGGAAAATCCCCCAGCCTCAGGAGCACCCGCTCTCCATAGCGCAGCCGAAGATTGGCGCGCGCGAGGATTTCCGGGCCCCCCTCAAAAAAGACGCGTCCGTTTCCGGGAAGGACGTTTTCCGCGCCCATCTTCCGGAGCTCCTCCGCAAGAGGTCCCTCCAGGCCGAAAAGGCACGGGGCCGCAAACCGAAATTTTTCCGTTCTTTCCATTAAAAATCGGCGGGGCCGCGGATTCCCCGGTCCCGCCGCGAGCATCAGTTTTTTAAAGGTTGTCCGGTTCCAAAAGTCCGTATCCGCCGTTTTTCCTGCGGTAAATCACATTGACTTCCCCGCTCGACGGATTCCGGAACATAAAAAACTGATGCTCGAGGAGGTTCATCTGAAGGATGGCCTCTTCGACGCTCATCGGCTTGACCGGGAACTTCTTGGTCCGGACGACCGAATAGTCCGGCTCCTTTTCTTTCCCCTCGGCAGTTCCCTCCCCGCTGTAAAGATCCGCGAGGGCCGCGCTGTGAATCCGCCGGTCCAGCCGGGCCTTGTTTTTCCGGATCTGGCTGCCGAGCGCGTCGATGACCTCATCGAGGGCGCTGTTCATGTCGTCCGACGTTTCCTCCGCGCGGTAAATCATTCCGCGCGACCGAATGGTGATTTCGACCGTCTGCCGGTCCCTTTCCAGCGTCACGACAACCTTCGCTTCCGCGTCCTTGTCGAAGATCCGATCGAACCGGGAAAGCTTTTTGACCGCGAGGTTCTTGAAGTGATCCCTCAAGTTCACTTTCCGTCCGACGATGGTGACTTTCATGTCCCAACAACTCCTTCCTGCCTGGATAAACCGGGAGGGATCTTCCCGTCCCTGTGGCTTTCACTATATCACATTTTCAAAGCCATGGGAAGATCCCTTTCAGAGGATCGCGGTGCTTCTCCTTGTCACGTGGCATCCCACGTTGACGGCTACCGGAAGTCCCGCGATATGGGTCGGGGCCGCCTCGATATGGACGGAAAGGGCCGTCGTACTCCCCCCAAAGCCCTGCGGCCCTAACCCCAGGCCGTTTACTTTTTCGAGGATCTTCCGCTCCAGCGCCGCGTAGAAAGGGTCGGGATTCTGTCCGGAAACCGGACGGCAGAGGGCCCGCTTCGCGAGCAAGGCGCACTGTTCAAAATCCCCCCCGATTCCGATGCCCAGAACGACGGGCGGGCAGGGGCGCCCGCCTCTTTCACGGTCTGGACGACAAACCCGGCGACCTCCTCCGTCGTGGCGGACGGGTTAAACATGCGGATCCGGCTCATGTTTTCACTGCCGAAGCCCTTGGGCGCCACCAGAAGGGATACGCGGCTTCCCGGCACCAGGCGCAGATGCAGGACGGCGGGCGTATTGTCCCCCGTGTTTTTCCGCCGGAACGGATCGGCGACCACGGAACAGCGCAGGAAGCCGTCCCGGTATCCGCGCCGGACGCCCTCGTTGACGGCGTCTTCCAGGCTTCCCCCGGTAAAGTGCACTTCCTGCCCCACGTCGGCAAACACGACGGCCATGCCCGTGTCCTGACAGATCGGAAGGCCGGTCTCCCTCGCCGCGTCCAGGTTCTTCCCCAGCGTGCGGAGGACGGCGCGGCCGGCGGGCGACTTTTCCGACTCCGCCGAAGACCGGATCCGGTTTTCCAAATCTGTCGGCAGGACCCGGTTTGACTCGATGCAGAGACGTCTTATGGCCTTTGTAACCAGGCTTACGTCAAGCTCCCGCATTGCTTTCTCCCCGCCGGCGGACGATTTTTCCTCCCGCGACAACCAGTTCCGGCTTTGCCTCCAGCCGGAGCGGATCGCCGCGGAATACCGTAAGGTCCGCGTCCTTTCCGACCTCAATGGACCCGACCCGGCGTTCGATTCCCAGAATTTCCGCCGGGTTGATGGTGATGGCCCGGATGGCGTCCTCGTGTCTCATGCCCTCCCGTACCGCAAGCGCCGCGCAGAGGGGCAGATACTGAATCGGGATCACCGGATGGTCCGTGATGATGGCCGTCGGCACTCCCTTCCCGGCAAGGATCCCGGGGCATGCGGGCGTCAGGTTTTTCAGCTCCGGCTTTCCCCGGTCGGTGAGAAACGGTCCGGAAAGAACCCGGGTTCCCTCGCGGAGCAGGTCGTCCGCAATCAGGTAGCCTTCCGTCCCGTGGATAATCACGTAGTTAAGGTGGAATTCTTTCGCAATCCGTATGGCGGTATAGATATCGTCCGCCCGATGGGCGTGGAAATGGACTTCCGTTTTCCTTTGAAGCGCCGGAATCAGGGACTCGCTCTTAAAATCAAAGGCCGGAGGGGCGGTTTTGGGATCTTCCCGCGCCTTTTGGCAGTTCTCGAGGTATCTTCTGGCTTTTAAGAGCGCGCCGCGGATCAGAGCGGCCGTCGCCATGCGCGTAAAGGGAGCCCTGTTTTTGCCGTGGTATACCGTTTTCGGATTTTCCCCGAGCGCCATCTTCACCGCGACGGGCGCTTTCACAATTCTCTGATCCACAGAGGATCCGAAGGTCTTCATCGCGATCATCTGCCCGCCAATCGGGTTTGCGCTTCCCGGACCCGTCACGACGGTCGTCACGCCCGCGGAAACGGCATCCGAAAAGCACCGATCCTTCGGGTTTACGGCGTCTATGGCGCGCAGCTGCGGCGTGACGGGATCGGTTTCCTCGTTCCCGTCGTCCCCCTCAAAGGTCAGGGCGTCCTCCCACATCCCGAGATGCGTATGGGCGTCAATAAAGCCGGGGTACAGCCCCGCGCCGTCGAGATCGATCACCGGCTCGTCCGTTTCGCCCTTGAGGAGGTACGGGCTCACTTCCGCAATCCGGTCTCCCCTGATCCGGACCGACCCTTCCTTCCGGACGCCGTATGTAATCGTATGGATTTCCGCATGGATTAACAGCATTCTGCCCTCCCGCCGGCCGGATCTTCGGATCCCGGCCGGCCACGCGATAAGCTTGTCCTTTTGCCTGATTTCGGTTTTTGAAAATGAAAAATAGAAGCGGGTGCATCTCCCTCTGCCGTTTTGCAGGGTTGCCATCCGCCCCGGTTCCGCCGTCCCTTCAGCGCTGGTTGTTCGAGCCGCCCCTCTTGGAAAAGCCGCCCCTTTTCGCCTCCAGGCAGCGTTTTAGGTCCGACATTTTTTCATCGCTTGTCTGCTTGAATTTTGTCATCATGTCCTCGAAGCTGGCCGGCTCGTTTCTGCGCGGGGGTCTCCATTCATAACTGCCCGGACGGCCGGGGCTGACCGCGGAAGCCCGCGGGCTGCGCTCGGTCCGGCGGCCGTCCGCGACACGTTTCATGGAAAGGCTGATCCTGCCGTCCTGGCCGATGTTCAGGATTTTCACCTTGACCGTCTGGTTTTCCTTCACATAGTCGTGAATATCCCTCACAAAGGTCGGCGCCACTTCGGAAATATGGACCATCCCCGTTTTTCCACCTGGAAGTTCCACAAAGGCCCCGAAGCTCGTGATCCCTGTGACTTTTCCTTCCAGAACCGCTCCCACCTCAAGCTGCATATGTAACTGCTTTCCTCCTTATGACGTAGAAAACTCAACCAATTATTTTCCGGCTATATTGACATAAACGCGTTCGCCCGGCTTTGCAAAGTCCAGACCTTCGCGGGCGGCTCTCTCGATATACTCGCTGTCTGAGCTTCCCCCGCCGGAACCGGCGCTTTTAACGTCCTCGTTTTGAATCTCCTGGATCCGGATTTTGTCCTTTACGGCGGCAAGCTGCCGCTGCTTTTCCCGTATCCTCGCCTGCTGGCCGACAAGGAGTGCCAGAAAATAAACCGCAAAGACGAATACCGCGATCCGCAGAAGAATGCTTCGCTGTTTCTTTCCCTTTAAAACTTTCATAGCCCTCACCGCGACCTTCTTTTCCTGTCTTTTCCCCGGTGCCGCACCGCGCGGCGCCGGGAATTTCCCTTATGCTGATTATACACTATCCTGCCGCGGCGTTTCAAGCGTTTTTTTCCCTGAAAGGCAAATTTTTTAGCAACATTTATAAATTGTACTGCCTTGTTTCCAATATTTCCGGCAGTCCTGCCTAAAGCGCGCTGAATTGGCCTGAATATTTTCTCATAAAGAAAATCAGAAAACAGCCGGAACAGCCGCACCGTCCAGAATCCTATCGTAAAATGCCAGGCGCACCATCCCAGAGCCTCCCCGAAAAGCAGATAGAGGCGAATCTCGCCGCCGTTGACGCCAAGATTGACAAGAAAAGTAAACAGCGCCGCCAGAATCATAGAAAGAAAATCCTGCATAAAAATGGAACGCTTCTCCGAACGGAAAAGCGCCCGCCAGATCCGCAGAATATCGTAAACCGCGCTTAACAGGACGCCGGACGCGAAAAACGCCACAAAGCCGGCGGCCTGGGAAGAAAGGGCCGTATCCACCGCTCTTCCCTCCCCCCTAACGGAACAGCCTGCCGAAAAAGCCGCCCGGTGAGCGGGCCTCGGAATAGGAGATGGAAGAAACGGAACCGTTGAGCGTCAGCTCTCCGGTTTCGATATTCAGCCGGTCAATATGAAGTTTCTCCCCCCGGACGACGAGGTCTCCCAGATCCGTGCTTGCCACAACCGTCTGATCATCGAAACTTTCCACATTGGAAACACCCGTTGCGGTCAGGGTGGAGCGGTTTTCCAGAATCAGGCTGTGCGGCGCCCGGACAGGTTTCTGCCCGGCCGCCGTCTTTGCTTCGGCCAAAGGAATCCCCCCCGCTTGTTGTTCTCTAGTCCAATCTGTATGCAAAAGCGGGGGAACATATACTTATCGTCCGGCCGGGCTGTCCGAAAGGATCTCGTAAAGGCCGGAAGCGTCCCCTTTGGCGGCGTAGGGATCCACAGCGGAAACCCGCACGCGGAGAGGGCGGGATCCCAGACGAATCTCGATGACGTCTCCCGGCTTGATTTCAAGGGAAGCGCGGGCAGGCTTCGAATTTACCAGCACGCGGCCCGCGTCACAGGCCGCGTTCGCCACGGTGCGGCGCTTCATCAGGCGGGAAACCTTCAGATATTTATCCAGTCTCATCGCAAAACACTCCTTCCCCAAAAA
>ENA-UOOI01003758-UOOI01003758.1-fermentation-metagenome-genome-assembly--contig:-NODE-3758-length-10942-cov-3.934417_pt1 | contig 10942 bp, 11 predicted proteins | sample MGYA00245779_ERZ724027 | MGnify/ENA primary metagenome ERZ724027 (study PRJEB28704, sample SAMN03018318) | fermentation metagenome | biome: anthropogenic terrestrial biome; feature: soil; material... | reverse complement strand
GGCTGCAGGCCTTAGAACTTACAAAACTTGAATCTGGCGAATGAGTGTTCAAAATGACATAATCCAAATTACGAATTGAAGAAATTTTTACTATTTGCTTGTATGAATGTTAACTAACTAGTATTATATTGTTATGAATAAGCAATGGTTATGTCCACCATAATAATTGATAACAGATTGGTTATAAAATTAACTGCTGTAAAATGGGTGTACAAATGGTCTGGATGCATCCGCACTGATCTAAAGAAATATTACATGAAAGATATTGCGGGGTGTTAGTTTGAAAAAAGTGCGTTTAATTTATAATCCCGGATCTGGCGACAGAAGCTTCAAAAACAGGATCGATGAAGTTATAGACGATTTTCAAAGGGAAGGATATCAGGTCGTTCCATATAAAACCCTTGGTGTAGATGATATAGAATACGGAGTAAAACTCACCAAGTATGATAATTATACTTCCATTGCTGTGGCCGGTGGGGATGGCACTATAAACAGAGTCGTAAATGCCATGATAAAAAATGACATTAATCTTCCCATAGGAATATTTCCATGGGGGACGGCAAATGATCTTGCAGCTTATTTTGGGATTCCTCGTGATATCAAAAAATGCTGCAAATATATGATAAAAGGGAAAAGGAGGACAATAGACCTTGGCAAAATAAATGATAAATATTTTATCAATGTTGCCGCCGGAGGGCTCCTTACAGATGTATCCCAAAAAATAGATACCAACTTAAAAAATACTCTCGGCAAACTGGCATATTATCTGAAAGGCATAGAACAAATACCTAATTTCAAGCCCATACCCCTGCAGTTTACGACAAGGAATAAAACGCTAAATGCTGATGTATACCTTTTCATTGCATTTAATGGATGCTCCGCAGGAGGTTTTAATCTGCTCGGGAAAAATGCGGTTATCGATGATGGAAAATTTGACCTTATTGCAATAAAAGCGTGTAATATAATCGATCTTTTGCCTCTGTTTATAAAAATCCTGAGAGGCGAACATCTTCAGGATGATAATATCATCTATATCCGTGCTGATAAAATGAAGATAAACAGCAAATATAAAATAGAAACCGATATCGATGGAGAGGCAGGGCCGTTATTTCCAATAAGTTTGGAAATAGTTCCGAATATCATAGATGTCTTTGTTCCATAAGAATGTTTATTTTTTACGGCGGTCTTTCTTTCTGGTCTTTTCGGGCTTGATAAGGCACCTCCTGCCAAAGCCTATGAGGTCTTCTCGTCCTGCTTTGACAAGGGCGTCATGGACCAGTTTATAGTTTTTGGGGTCTCTGAATTGGAGAAGCGCCCTCTGCTCCGATTTCTCTTCGTAAGATCGTGGCACATAGACTTTCTCCATGGTCCTCGGGTCCACTCCTGTATAGTACATGCAAGTGGAGAGGCTTCCGGGAGTCGGGTAAAAATCCTGAACCTGTTCGGGATCATAGCCCATATCGCGTATATATTCGGCAAGTTCTATGGCTGAGCCAAGGTCACATCCCGGGTGGCTTGACATCAAATATGGAACAAGGTACTGTTTTTTGCCAAGCTTTTTGTTTATTTCATTATATTTTTCAACAAACTTTTCATATACATTCCTGCCAGGTTTGCCCATTTTTTTAAGCACTTTGTCCGATATATGTTCAGGAGCAACTTTTAATTGGCCGCTTATGTGGTATTTGCAAAGCTCATAGAAAAATTCGCTGCTTTTATCATACAACAGATAATCATATCTTATGCCTGAACGTATAAAAACTTTTTTTATGCCGGGTATTTCCCTCAGTTTTTTTAATAATTTTACATAGTCGCTGTGATCTATATTGATATTTTTGCATGGAGTCGGGAAAAGACACTGCCTTTCCCTGCATACGCCGTATTTTTTTTGCCTGTCGCATGAAGGGTGTCTGAAATTTGCCGTAGGGCCTCCAACATCGCTTATATATCCCTTAAAATCCTTATCGGCGATAAATGATTTTGCTTCTTTGATTATACTTTCATGGCTTCTCGGCTGTATTGTCCTTCCCTGGTGAAAGTTCAAGGCACAAAACGAACATCCTCCAAAGCATCCTCTGTGGCTTGTTATGCTGAATTTAACCTCTTTTATTGCAGGTACGCCGCCCTCTTTATCATATACGGGATGCGCACACCGCATATAAGGGAGACCGTAAACTTTATCGAGCTCGGGTGTGGATAGCGGAAATGACGGAGGATTTTGCACCAGGTATCTGTCTTCATGTTTCTGCACGATTGTTTTTCCGGTTATGGCATCCTGTTCTTCATACTGCGCCTTATAAGCTTTTGCATATAAAAGCTTATCTTTTGATACTTCCTCAAAAGAGGGAACTATAATATAATCTTTCAAAGCATCTATATTATTTGTTATATAGCACGTTCCTCGAATATCCTTAATATCGCTTATTTTATCGCCATATCTTAACAGGTCTGCGACCTGTATGATAGCTTTCTCGCCCATTCCGTATATTATAAGATCGGCTTTTGAGTCGAAAAGTATTGAACGCCTCACCTTGTTGTCCCAGTAATCATAATGTGCAAAACGCCTGAGGCTTGCCTCTATGCCGCCGAGGATTATGGGCACATCCTTGAATGCTTCCCTTGCCAGGTTTGCATATACGATATCCGCCCTGTCAGGCCTTCTGCCTGTTTTGCCTCCCGGAGAATAAACATCTTTCCTCCTACGCCTTTTTGATACGCTGTAATTATTGACCATGGAGTCTATGTTTCCTGATGAAATAAGCACGCCCAGCCTGGGTCTTCCCATGACTTTAATATCATCTACATTGTGCCAGTCAGGCTGTGGAATGATTCCCACCCTGAAGCCCTTACTCTCAAGAAGCCTTGTTATAATTGCATGTCCGAAGGAAGGATGATCTACATATGCGTCTCCGCTTATAAATAAAAAATCTATATAGTCCCACTTTCTCTTTTCCATATCCTCTCTGTTTACAGGTAAAAAATTTTTTTCCATGAAAATTACCTTCTGCCAAACTGCAAGGCCCTTTCTAACGATTTGAAATAAATACATTAATAATATAACACAATAATTCACTTTTATAAAACTATATGCAATAATCGGGTACGTTTTTATATCTGGCGAATAATCTTTATACACCCGTAATAATCAATTCTGATTCGTAATATTAAATCAGGTATAAATAGGCTTATGTTATTTTGAGCAACGAATGAGTGTTCAAAATAACATAAGTTTATATTACATCGAAGCGATAATCAGGGCACATACATATTATTCCAATCGTTAAGCTCATTACGAATCGAAGTTTGAGCATATAATTTATTGAAGTTCAAAAAAGAGGCAGGTTTCAGGGCGTATGTTATAATTTTAATACGCCGAAAATTCAATATGCATGTTGATTCTGTAAAGGATTTGGTTTTCGGAGTTATAGGCGGCTCGGCGCTTTTGATGTATGGAGTCGAGCTTATGGGAAGCAGCTTTGAAAAGGCCGCAGGCGGATTTATAAAAAAGACATTGTCGATATTTGCAGGAAATCTTTTGAGCGCGTTTTTCACAGGGATATTTATAACTGCACTTGTACAAAGCAGCACGGCGGTTACAGTGCTTACGGTGGGGTTTGTCAACGCCGGGCTCATGAATCTTAACCAGGCTGTAGGAATAATATACGGGGCGAATATAGGGACGACGATTACAGCCCAGCTTATGGCATTGGATATAACGGAAGTATCGCTGCCGTTAATAGGAATAGGTTACATAATAATGATAGCTTCAAATAAAAGTTTATTTAAGAATACTGGACGGGGTTTGATGGGACTTGGCATGCTTCTTTTAGGGCTAAAGCTAATAAATTCAGGAGTCCCTTTTTTGAAGTCGGATCCTTACATTATAAATTTTTTCAGGGTGTATGGTAACAATACGATCATATCCCTTATAATAGGGACGCTGCTTACAGCAGCCGTTCAAAGCAGCTCGGCGGTGATGGGTGTAACGATGATACTTGCCCGATATGATCTGATATCGCTTGGAGGCGCAATAAGCCTTATGATAGGCAGCAACATAGGTACCTGTGCGGCGGCCCAGCTTGCAGCAGTTACTGGAAATACCGCCTCAAAAAGGGCGGCATGGGCGCATACACTCTACAATATTATTGGAGGAATGGTTGCTATCATCGCAATTAAGCCGTTTATCGTACTCGTACAGTTATTATCACCGGGTATGCCGATTGAAAGGCAGGTTGCAAATTCCCATACGCTTTTCAATGTTTTAAGCGCAATTGTTTTTCTGCCTGTAACCAAATATTATGTAAGGCTTATAGAGAACATTGTTCCCGATAGAAAAAATAATCGGTAAAATGAGATAAGAATGGTTACATTTTCATGATATATATTATATAATATCTATGAAAAAAATAAATAGAATTGTTAGGTGAGGCTCCTATGTGGATAAATGCTACTGCCCTGAAACATCGAGAGATGCCAACTGGGTAAACAGGTATTGCCGGATTAAGGTTTTATCTAATGTAGCTTGCATTTAGCTAAAGCCATATAGTGCTAAAACTCAACGAGATAATTTGTTTTGAGTTTTAGAGCCTTGAGCAGGCTTATTTTTTTTAACAAAAAGTTCTGTTAAAGTGCCTTTTGAACGATAGAATGGCCGCTTATAAAAATTTTCCCTTTAACAGATCAAGCGCAAAAGGTTGTGGTTATGGATGGACGCCGGCCCCAGTCGAAGTATAAATTGTGTTCTTATTTCAAAAATTAATATTAAAGCGGAGGAGATGCTCGTCCATACACTTATCGATGAATAACTCCTCTGCCGTAAGGAGAGGATAATGTGAAAAGATTATTAAGCGTTTTTTTGAGCACTGTGCTTGACAATAAGTTATATGACAGCCAGAGCAATTCGGCTGGAAAAATAATAGATCTTGGAGTGCTTAACAATGAACAGATCCCGAGAGTTGCTGCCTTACGCATAAAAAAAGACAATGGAAATGTTATAGATGTTAATTACGGTTTCATAGATATTTATGAACAGGATAACGGCAAACTCCATATATCATGTGAAAAAACGAAGGAGTACAGGGGAGATAATCTTATATATTTGTCCAAGAAACTTCTGGATAAACAGATCGTAGATATAAATGGCAGAAAAGTTGTAAGAGTTAATGATTTAAAACTTGCAGAGTTAAATGGAGTTTTAAAAGTAATTGCTGTCGATGTGGGTTTTACCGGTCTTGTACGCAGGCTCGGCATGGGAAAATTTTTCATGGCGTTTGCAAGACTTTTTAATAGGACATTGCATGACAGGTTGATTACATGGGATAATGTTGAACCTTTAAGGCTTGATACAGACAAACTTACTTTGAATGTTTCTTATAAAAAGCTTTCAAAACTTCATCCCGCTGATATAGCCGATATACTTGAAAGCCTTGATACGAAATACAGGAATCAGGTATTTCAATCGCTCGATGATGAAACGGCTGCAAATACTCTCGAAGAGATCGACCCGGATATCCAGGCAGATATGCTTGACAGTTTAAATGAAGATAAAGCAAGCGGCATACTTGATAATATGGATAATGATGAAATAGCGGACATTCTGGACGATATGGAAGAGGAGAAAGCCGAAAAGCTACTTGATAATATGGAAGATGAAGATGCCAGCGAGATAAGGACGCTGATGAAATATGAGGAAACCAGGGTTGGCAGCATAATGAATACGGAATATGTATCATTCTCACCCGGCCTTACAGTTGAAGAGACTATCAACGAACTTAGAGAACTTAAGCCCCAATCGGATACGACATATTACCTTTATATTACCGATGGATTAAGGCGGCTGGTAGGAGTAGTCTCATTAAGGAATCTTATAGTTTCAAAACCGGATACAAAGCTATCCGAGATAATGAATCAGCAGCCTGTGTTTATTAGGGATACGGATACGCTGGATGAAGTTACAGAGCTTATAACCAAATACGACCTGCTTGCGGTACCGGTTGTCGATGAAAAAAATGTGCTGGTCGGCATGTGCATACTTGGCGACATAGTCGATGAAGTATTGCTGCCGAGATGGAAAAGACGGCTTAAAAGGGCCATATAGGCGGTGATACTGTGAAACCTGTTAAAAACGGTAAATTAAGAAATATAATGCTTTTTCTGTCGGTTCTGGGTCCGGGCCTTATTACGGCAAATGCCGATAATGATGCGGGCGGAATCGCAACATACGCTCAGGTTGGCGCTGCATACGGATATAAATTACTATGGAGTCTTATATTGATTACGATAAGCCTTGGAATAGTTCAGGAAATGTGCTCCCGCATGGGGGCGGTTACGGGAAAAGGGCTGTCGGATTTAATCAGGGAACAGTTTGGAGTCAAACTGACGCTATTTGCCATGGTAACGCTTCTGATAGCTAATATTACAAATATAATCGCTGATTTTGCAGGTATAGCAGCTTCTGCCGATTTGTTGCTGCCAGGCAATATCATGGGGATACCCGCCAAGTTTATTGTAGTTCCTCTGGTGGCCTTTTTTCTCTGGATGCTCATTATAAAGGGAAACTATAAGCAGGTTGAGAAGGCGTTTTTACTGCTGACGCTGGTATTCATATCATATGTTATATCGGGTGTGGCATTAAAACCCGATTGGGGACTTATACTTAAGAGTACTTTCGTGCCGACATTTGACTTTAAAGATTCGAAGTTTATATTGCTTTTCATCGGTACAATCGGTACGACTATAACTCCATGGATGCAGTTTTTCCTTCAGTCATCCGTCGTCGATAAGGGAATAAATATAAAAAATTATAAGTATGAAAAGGCCGAGGTCCTATTTGGAGCATTTATTACAGATTTTATATCTTTTTTTATAATCGTATCTACGGCTGCAGTCATATATTACAGAGTAGGACCAAGGGAAATACAGACTGCAGGGGATGCAGCCATTGCATTAAAGCCTCTTGCGGGGAATTATGCGTCTCTGCTGTTTGCCGTCGGGTTATTCGGAGCCTCGGTGCTTGCAGCAAGTGTTCTTCCATTGTCGACATCATATGCGATATGTGAAGCCTTCGGATGGGAGAGCGGCATTGACAAAAAGTGGAATGAAGCTCCAGTTTTCTTTGGGCTGTATACGGCATTAATAGCAGCAGGAGCTGGCATCGTGCTACTTCCTAAGATTAATTTAATCAAGATTATGCTGATATCCCAGGAAGTCAATGGAATATTGTTGCCTGTCATACTCGTTTACATGCTGAAGCTTATAAATAATAAAGAGCTCATGGGGGAATATGTGAATTCGAAGGGTTACAATATTGTAGCATGGACAACTGTAATATTTGTAATAGCGCTTACTTTGCTTTTGTTGTTTGTATCGATAAGGCAATTGCTTAAATGGTAAAAATAGGCACATGAAGTGCTTATTTTTTTTGTATTTTTTTTTGTATAAAACAAATAATAATCTCGAAGTTATTTAGAGCGGTAAACGATGCTCTAAAATATGTAAAGGAGGAATACAATGGCAGCAAATCAGTTATCTCAAAAGGATCTTCATATACTGGAGGATCAGCTCACAGTCGAGTCACTATTGGTAAAAAAGTTTGAAACCGCGGCACAGGAGTGCACCGATTCAAATTTAAAGGATCTGTGCAATAAAACAGCTCAGGAACATAAGGATCATTACAACAAATTGTTCGGTATTCTAAACATGAACTAAGGAGGTTTTTATATGCCAATTAATATGAGTGAAAGGGAAGTTATAAATGACTTGCTTTTCAGCGAAAAAAAGATAACAAGTAATTATGATGTATACAGCAATGAAGCCAGCAACATGAATTTAAGGAACGAGCTTATGGGCCTTTTAAACTGTGAACATGATATTCATAATAAAATATATGATGCCATGGTTCAAAAGGGCTGGTATACTACAACTACTGCAAATCCGATGGACATACAGAAGGCAAAACAGAATTTTCAAAACGTTAAAAGCAGTTTATAGAATTTCCGGCAGCATCATATGGTGCTGCCTTGTTTTTAAGAACATTAGAAATCGGAGGGAGGAAACAGATGAAAAAAATATTATTGCTGTTTATGGCTTTGATTATCTTATATTTCTCCTATATTATTTATGACTCAGATAAAACATCGATTATGGCCGATTATTATTGGGGTTCAAGAGGACCTACGGTAACAGAGACCCAGAGGAAATTAAGGGATTGGGGGTATTACGAAGGATCTGTTGATGGTATATATGGATATAAAACTTACATAGCGATAAGAAAATTCCAGACCAAAAACGGGTTAAGGGTGGACGGCATTATAGGTCCCCAAACCCTTGCAGCTCTTGGGATCAATGTCGGCAAGTCTTCCTCGAATGCAGGCAGTTCGGATCTATATCTTTTAGCAAGGGCAATACACGGCGAAGCAAGAGGCGAGCCTTATACAGGTCAGGTTGCAGTAGGGGCTGTTATCATAAACAGGACAAGGGATCCGCGTTTCCCGAGAACGATCGCAGGTGTAATCTATCAGCCTGGAGCTTTTACAGCCGTAACGGACGGCCAGATAAATATAAATCCCGCGACAAGTTCCATAAATGCGGCGAGAGATGCGTTAAATGGGTGGGATCCTTCGGGAGGAGCATTATACTATTACAATCCGGCTAAAACGACAAACAAGTGGATATGGTCGAGGCCCATAATCAAGGTTATAGGCAGCCATAATTTTTGCAAGTAAATGTTTATGGGATGAACTTGTGTACCTTTGAGCAACGAATGAACATTATGAGAACTTACAAAACTTGAATCTGGCGAATGAGTGCTCAAATAACACAAGTTCAGGTTGCAGACCCAAGTCTAAACATACCCCATGGCGAGCATTTTCACAATATGTGAAGTTGCATATATCGGACAGTTTTATTTCACATTAATAAAACTTCCTTCATATAGTAAACTAAGTTTGCTTATCTGAGGGAATTGCATGGTTATAAAAGGGGAAATCACGAACCTGAGGTCCATTAGAAAAAACGATTTAAACTATATACAGAAATGGATAAATGACCTTGAAGTACAGTTTTATGCCCAGGAAGAATATCCATTTTTCTATGATCCGTGGTTTATTAAATATATGTACAATGACGGGATTAAAGGAAAAAGGCTGATTTTTATGATTGAAGACAAGGATGGCGATGTAATCGGGGAGCTTTGGCTTTTCCCTATGGATTATATCAAAAAGACTACTGAGCTTGTCATAACAATAGGGAAAAAAGAGCTGAGAGGAATAGGTTACGGAAAGGACGCAATAAATACTGCGAAAAAATTTTGCTTTAACCATTTAAGGTTCAATTCAATATACCTTAAAGTTTTTTCTTTTAATATCCGTGCCATAAGGTGCTATAAATCCTGCGGGTTTAAGATTGTAGGAATAATAAGGGACAGAGTAATAAGAAACGGCATGAAGTATGATGAGTTTGTAATGGAATTAAAAAAGGAAGAATAGAGTTTTCAATTGACGCAGGCCATTGAAATTATAGAAATTGAATTTAGCGATCGGAATAATTTATATTACATTTCAAGAATATTATTTGTTGTTTTAACAATATTCTTGTATAATATTATTGTTTATAAATTATTATGCGGAATTGAAAAGGATGGTGCATTTGAATATTAAAAATGCGATTATCCATGAGTCCAAAGAGATCGGGATTGATGCCATCGGTTTTGCCTTATGCGGGGATTTTAATAATATTGAACCGGTACTGGCCGATAGGGTAAAAAAAGAATTTTTATCCGGATTTGAAACATGGGATATTAAAAAGGGCATCGATCCTTCACTTTTGCTGGACGGATGCAGGACGATGATATCTGCGGCTTTATCGTACAATATAGATAAAAGCCTGATAAAGCAAAAAAGTGAATATGGATTCAAGGCCAATATGTCGAGGTCATCATGGGGCATGGATTATCACAAGGTTATGAAGGATAAGCTGGGCGGTCTGGCAGCATATATAGAAAAAAAATTCGATGCAAAAGCAAAAATATTTGTGGACAGCAATCCTCTTCTGGAGAGAGAAATCGCAAGGCGTGCCGGAATAGGCTTTACAGGCAAGAACTGCTCGATTATAAGCCCGATATTTGGATCATATATTTTCCTCGGAGAGATACTTACTGATCTAAAGATTGATCCCGATGATCCTGTAGATGACAGCTGCGGAAACTGTGATCTGTGCATCAAAGCATGCCCGTCCGGTGCATTATGCGAAGAATATACATTGAATGCGAAAAAGTGTGTATCATACCTTACCCAGATTAAGGATATACCGGAGGAGTATTACGGTAATATGAAATACAACATATATGGATGCGATGCCTGCCAGGATGTTTGTCCGAGGAATAAGAATGCTCCGGCAGTGAACCATCCTGAATTTATACCGAAGGAGTGGAATGCATACCCTGACGCCTTGAGAATATTAAACATGGACAACAAGACATTCAAAGAGACATTTAAGGGTACGTCATGCGGCTGGAGAGGCAAAAAAAATATTCAAAAAAATGCGTTGATAGCGATTAGCAACAGCAAAAATAAATCCAATGCAAAATATTTATTGAAAATGCTGTCGGATGAAAGGAATGATATAAGAAAGGTCTGTATATATGCTATTTACAATCTTTTAAATGATGGCAGCAAAGATATTCTAGAGGAACACCTCAAAACAGAGCGTGACGTTGAAATCAGGGAAATTATAAAAAAGCTTATAGGTCTGACAGGCCAATAGTTTGACGAGTCGAAGTCAAATCAATATTATATTGCTTATTGCTTAAAAGGAATGTTTATTATGATGTCAAAAAAGACTGCAAAAATAATTCATATGTTTCCAAAACCGTTACTCAAAAAAGTTGTAAAATTTATTCTAGACGGCTATATAAAAAAGTATGCCGATATAACGGTTATAAATA
>ENA-UOOI01003757-UOOI01003757.1-fermentation-metagenome-genome-assembly--contig:-NODE-3757-length-10945-cov-3.178329_pt1 | contig 10945 bp, 13 predicted proteins | sample MGYA00245779_ERZ724027 | MGnify/ENA primary metagenome ERZ724027 (study PRJEB28704, sample SAMN03018318) | fermentation metagenome | biome: anthropogenic terrestrial biome; feature: soil; material... | reverse complement strand
CATATTCATATCTGCCTTCTTTTAATGCGCCTACATTGATGACCATGTCCACTTCATCCGCACCGGCTTCACAGGCCCAATCTGTTTCGAAAGCCTTTGCTTCTGTGCTCATTGCTCCTAAAGGAAAACCTACTACTGCCGCCACTTTCACATCCGTCCCCTTTAGTTCTGATGCAGCCAAAGGTACATAGCAGCTGTTCACGCAAACAGAATAAAAGTCATATTCCTTTGCTTCCGTACAAAGCTGTTTGATATCTGCTGAGCTTGCTTCCGGTCTTAAAAGTGTATGGTCAAAATATTTGTTTAAATTTTTTACATCTCCCATATTGTCCTCCTTATGGTTTCCTATCCGATTTTCCTTCATATCATGCATTAAATAAAATCATCGATTGCGACTGCGACCGATTCTATTATAAGTATTACACAACTTAAGGAATAAAACAATAACCGGATACTACAATGTAAACTTATTTACTTCTTTTGTCAGGACCTCCGACTGTCCTGCCAGCTCTTCACTGGCCGCAGCACTTTCCTCCGCTGTAGCCGTTGTAGTCTGAACTACATCCGCAATATTATCCAGGCTGACAGTAATCTGGTTTAAGTTATGAGCTTCATCAATGGCAGCTCCCGCAATCTCATTCACGGCACGAATGATTGCTTCCGTTCCCTGAACCACTGTGTCGATTGCCTGCGCCGTTTCCTCCGCAATATCCGCACCGCGTTTTACGGATCCTACAGTGCCTTCAATCAGAATCGTCGTATCTTTCACTGCTTCTGCCGATCTTCCGGCTAAATTTCTGACCTCATCCGCCACAACGGCAAAGCCTTTTCCGGCTTCTCCGGCTCTGGCGGCTTCAACAGCTGCATTTAACGCCAATATATTGGTCTGAAAGGCTATGTCTTCAATGGTTTTAATGATCTTACTGATTTCATCGGATTTTGATGCAATATCGGACATCGCTTCTGTCATCGCGTGCATACGTTCATTGCTCAGGCTTAATTTCTCCTCCACATCTGCCGAAGCCTGATTGGCCTCGTTAGCGTTCTTCGCATTTTCTTTCAGCTGATTCTCTATCTGATGTATTGCCGAAGCCAATTCTTCAATGGAGCTGGACTGCTCTGTAGCCCCCTGAGCAAGTATCTGCGCCGCAGATGCCACTTGCTCCGCACTGGTAGCCACTTGACCGGAAGATTGATGAATGGCCCCCATGGAATCATTTATATTATTTGCCATGAGCATAATAGAATGTTCAATATTTTCAAAATCCCCTATAAATTTTTGTCTGACCTGTACATTCAAATGCCCTTTTGCCAACTCTCCCATCACTCTGTCAATATCGGAAATATATGCGGATAAGGTTTTGATCGAACTCCTTAGAGCGGCTGCTGTTCTGCCCACCTCATCCTTTGATTCATAAAGAATGGTTGTTTTTAGATTTCCTTTTGCTATTTCAACGGCTGTTTTTTCTACCTCTTCTAAAGGTTTCACGATAGCTTTTATAGCTCTCAGAGCAAAAGCTATTCCAAATATACCCGCAATAAGTGTTATTACAAGGATGGCAATTGTGGAATACCTAACATTTTTCAAGCTCTTTTCCGAGGAATCAGATACGTTCTCCGATAATTGCTTATCTAAAGCTGCTGCCTGATCTGACACCTTATCCAGTGCAGGCGTACATTCGGTAAGTAAAATCTGCTTGGCTCCCTCATAATCCTGTACGTCTATTTTTTCAAGGATACGATTTCCTATTTTTATCCATTGGTTCACGGCCTCTGTGTAGGATGTTGTAAGAGACGAATCCCCCGAATAAGATTTTTGCAGTATGTCGAGGTTTTTTTCCACCATCTTTTCATTTTCTGTTATAGCCGTTTTATACTTTTCTGTTGTACTTGGATCCTGAGTCAACACCATTTCATCGATTGTGCGGGCGGCTATATTCATTTCAATTCGGCACAGCTTCACTGCTTTATCCGCTTCATAGGAATGATCCAGAAATTCATGAAAGTCATTGTTTATTGAATTCATTGCCCGTATGGTGGTAAAGGACAGCAGAACCATGAGCAGCATCAAGCTCCCTACCAGTACCGCCAGTTTTATACTTATTTTCCAGTTTTTCATTTTGCACCTCTTATATCAGTCTTTTTCCCTAAACTTTACATAACGGACATTATACAATTATTGTCAGTTTGTGTCAACTTTTGTCTGATAATTTTCTTTTCCAAGCAAAAACGGGTTTTCTCAACCCGTTTTTTTATCTTTATTTTATTTATACATTAAACTTACACATTGAACAGGAAGTGGATCACATCCCCATCCTTCACTTCGTATTCTTTTCCCTCTGAGCGGATCAGCCCCTTTTCCTTTGCCGTAGCCAGATTTCCACCGCATTCAATCAGCTTATCGTAAGCAATGGTTTCGGCTCGAATAAAGCCTTTTTCAAAATCGGTATGAATTTTTCCTGCTGCTCCGGGAGCTTTCGTTCCTCTTTTTATAGTCCACGCCCGTACTTCCGGCTCTCCCGCTGTCAGGTAGGAAATCAGATCCAATAAATGATAGGAAGATTTTATCAGCTTATCCAATCCGGATTCATTAATGCCAAGCTCCTCGAGGAACATCGCCTTTTCATCCTCTTCCAGCTCTGAAATTTCTGCTTCCACCTTAGCGCAGATTACAACGACCTCGGAGCCTTCTGTTTCCGCAAACTCTTTCACCTGTTTCACATATTCATTTTCACTTCCGCTTGCAATTTCCTGTTCTGACACATTGGCTGCATATATAATCGGTTTATAGGAGAGCAGATCCAGGGATCTCACATAAGCCTCTTCCTCATCATTCATTTCCATGGTTCTCGCAGACAACCCCTTTTCTAAGGTTTCCATCACTTTATGCAGGATATCCAGCTCCCCTTGAAGGGATTTATCCCCCTTTAAATTCTTTTGTGTTCGTTGAATCCGTCTTTCCACCACTTCCATGTCGGATAAGATCAGTTCCATATTAATCGTCTCAATATCCGACAGGGGATTTACTTTACCATCTACATGAACCACATTAGGATCATCAAAGCAACGCACTACATGAACGATTGCAGCCACCTCACGAATATGCCCCAGGAACTTGTTTCCCAGCCCTTCTCCTTTGGATGCGCCTTTTACAAGACCCGCTATATCGTAGAATTCAATGGTTGTATGAACAGTCTTTTTAGCCTTATACATTTCCGTAAGAACCCTCAGCCGTTCATCTGGAACGGCTACCACACCTACGTTGGGTTCTATTGTACAAAAAGGATAATTAGCTGCTTCAGCACCAGCCTTGGTTATTGCGTTAAATAATGTGCTTTTTCCTACATTCGGTAATCCGACAATTCCTAATTTCATGTTTTTTCTCCTTTAACTTCCTGTCCACTATTCCACTCTGCTGACAGGCCCTATGCCAAAAAATCTATTGTTTGAACTTTCCTGTATATTTACTGTGTCTGCCGTAAAAGATTTTTCCGGCTCGATTTGAATGCCTGTTCAGAAAAATATATGCCGTAATACACGCAACGAAAACAATCGCACTAAAAAGCATCGCCTGTTTGACGATTCCAAACAGCATTAAGCTATCCGTTCTCAGAGATTCCACAAAAAAACGTTCCAAAGAATATAGTATTCCATACACTAAGAATATCTGACCGGCAAACTTTTTATGATTATCCAAAATCATCAAAAGGGCAAACAGCATCAGGCACCATATGGATTCATACAAAAAGGTCGGATGGACTTTCTGCCCGTCCACAATAATCCCCCAAGGCAGATTCGTAGGTCCGCCATGTGCTTCGGAATTGAAATAATTTCCCCATCGTCCTATAGCTTGAGCTAATGCTACCGCCGGCATAGCCAAGTCCAGAAGATCCAGCGGCCTATAGTTCCATATCTTACTAAGTATTACTGCTGTCAGCAAACCAAATATCAAGCCCCCATGGATGGCCAAACCTCCTGCTCTGAGATTAATAATCTTAAAAAAATCACCCGCATAGTACCCCCAGTTGAACAGCACATAATATAGTCTTGCACCGATTATCCCAATCGGAACGCAAATTAAAATAAAATCCAGAGAACGTTCGGAGTCTATCCCATGCCGGGGAGCCCTCTTATAGATCAGTAATGTTCCGAGGATGATACCTAAAGCAATTAAAATGCCATACCACCTTATATCTATGTTAAAAATTGTAAATGCAATTGGATTTGGAATCGGCATTTCATTTCCTCCTTATTCCCTCTGATTCATCCGTATGAAAACGTAATCGTAAATCATGAAATTCACAAAACGGTAAATGTACTTTTGTCCACTAATACTATATTATATACAAAAAAGTGCAGCATCCGCCACACTTTTTTACATAATTATCTATAAAAATTTATTTCAGGCGCCTATATCGGCTATCGCTTATATACTATGGAATATATTTTTCAAGAATAAGCTCTATTTGATCCCCCATAATATATATGTCGTATAATTTATGGCTCTGATAATCGGGATTATTCTTACTGTATTCTGCCACATCTTTTTTATATGCCTCTACAAATTGCTCCGTTGTCATGATCTGAGGCAGCGTAACTCCTCCCGTCAAAAATGTGCATCTTGCTTCCGGCGCGAGCACGGAGGACAAGCCGTAGTTTTTATCTTCGATGTAAAAGCCATTGGGCTGCTCGGCATCCTCTACGTATTCCTTTGCTTCAATATTTACTATTACTGAGCCATCTTCTCCATTAGAGAGCGCAATGCTCCCAAACACATGCTCAGCTCCGTCACGCAACAATTGCTTTACATAATCCCCTTCCAGATATTCGGCGGTAATTTCAGGCTCGTCAACCGTTGAGCCGCTCTGATTCTTCTTACCGCATCCTGTAAGAAGCGTTGCAAAAGTCAAAACAAAAACCAATCCAACACACATAATTGTTCTAGTTGTCTTCATTTTAATCCCCTTCTTTTTAGCAATACTTAACACAAAATATATTTAATTCTTTACTGTTATGATCATACCATATTCCATCCGCTCTTTGTTAGAAAAAAGGAATTTGTAACACAACTGTAAGATTTTGCTTTTGTTTTATAGGATTATGTTACAATTTTGTGGTAAATAGGCCGTTTTTAGTCCGCATCCGCTCGCATTTTAATGATGGCTTTTTATGATATTCCATCATATCGCAAGCGATATTTCCTACATAATAAAAAAGCATCTTACAACTATATTCTAATCATAAGATGCGATTTAATCGGTTCAATTATTAACTACAATTCTTTAATTTTCTTGATGCAATCCTCACAAATATTCTTGTCCTTAATATGCCTAACATTTTTTGCATTTCCGCAAAAAACACAAGCCGGTTCATACTTCTTAAGCAAAATGTATTCCCCTTCAACAAATATTTCAATTGGATCTTTAATTTCTATATTGAGTGTTCTTCTTAACTCGATAGGCAGAACGATACGCCCCAACTCATCGACTTTTCTTACAATACCCGTAGCTTTCATTTTCCAATCCTCCTCTCTATGCAAAGCATTTGACCTTTGCATCTCCTTTTATACTTCCTAATTTTAACATTCAAGTTATACAATGTCAACGTTAGAATCAATAATTATTCAGCCCGTTTTTCTTTCCTTGTACAAATATTTTTCAGGGATATCAGTGAATTGACAATCGAGGATAGAGCAGCAATGGTACTTTGATTCCCCTTCAGGGCTTCTGAAATATTGCTTACAGTCTCGGTAACATCTTCTACCGCGTGATCGATATCCTGAGCACGCTCAGCAGCTATAGCCGTTATTACCTGCGTGTCCTCTAAAATTTTATTCGTATGCTTAATAGTCACTGTTAAGTTCTTCACAAGGCCTATACAGTATATCAGCAGTACAATAATGCCGGTACCTATTAAAATCAACCCTAAGTCTTTCAAGGTCAACGTTATCTCCACAGCTTTCACCTCCTATTCCAGTATGTATATTATCCACCTAAATTTGTAAAATTTCAACATTTATTTTAAATTAATGAATATTATAATAACTGGGGTGATAAACATTGATGAACTATATATGGGCGGGGATGATCTGCATTGGTATTGTCTTTTCCATTATAAACAATACACTTCCCGCTTTTACAGACGGTCTTTTGAACAGCTGCAGCAGAGCAGTTGAATTTGTCATCGGTCTATCGGGAATCATGGCTGTCTGGTGCGGCATCATGAAAATTGCGGAAAAATCCGGCCTGATCGATTTAGCTGCCCGTAAAACCATGCCTCTCATTCGGTTCCTTTTTCCGAAAGAAAAAGATCCCGATACAATAGCCATGATGCTCATGAGTTTTATGGCCAACATATTCGGTGCAGGCAACAGTGCCACCGCTTTTTCTCTCAAGGCTATGGAAAGGCTTGATATTGAAAACCACCGCAGCGATACGGCAAGCGATACCATGTGTATGTTTCTGGCTCTTAACATGTCCATGATTCAGCTTGTCCCTATTACGGTAATAAAAATACGCTCTCAATTAGGTTCAACCGATTCTGCTTCTATCATTGTTCCCTCTATTATTGCTGGTCTTATTTCAATGGCCGCATCTATTATAGCATGTAAATATTTTGAAAAAAAGCAATCATAAATTTCAGAAACGGGAGGGATTAACATGTCGCAGCTATTAAGCTCTGTCTCCTATTTTTTTATCCCCGGTATACTCAGTATAGTCATTCTTTACGGATTATATAAGCATGTATCCATTTATGACTGCTTTATCGAAGGGGCAAAAGATGGATTGAAATCCGCAGTGGAAATCATGCCGTTTATCATAGCGATTTTTGTCGGAATTGAAGCGCTGGTTTCTTCGGGAGCCATGGGCGTTTTTGAGTCCCTTTTTTCGCCCATATTCGCACTTTTACACATACCAAAGGAATTGATCTCCCTGATTCTTCTGCGTCCAGTTTCAGGCAGCGGTTCACTGGTCCTTATGGAACGGGTCATGGCGGATAATGGAGTCGATACCTATATCGGAAAATGTGCTGCCATTATGGTGGGAACCTGTGAAACTATTTTTTATGTGTTGGCTTTATATTTTGGTGTTACAGCCGTCAAAAAAATGCGCCATGCTTTCGCCGCGGGTCTGATCGGATATATAGTCAGCGTATTGGCCTCTGTTTATATATGCAGGCTTATGTAGCCTTCAATTATATACAATATATTAGAAAGTGGCTTCGCCACTTCCGCTGGGGAACCCATGGTTCCCTTCGGCGGCTGCAAGCCGCCTGAGCCCCCTCCTTTGCCTGCGAGGACAGCCCTCTGCACTGCTCTTTTTATTCAATAGGAAACAATATTTCCGATTGAATAAAAAAATTCTGCCATTTTTCTGGCAGAATTTTCAGGTACTATCGTTCATATATTTTCATTAACTCATCTGTATAGTCTTGCCTAGTCTCATCGTATATATACAAGGGATCGAGCATTTTCAATTCAGGGTTTCCTGATTTTACACATCGGATTAATAAAATGTTCGGCTTGGCGCTTTTATTCGGTGAAACAAATCTTAATTCTTTAGGCTCTACCTTATACTTACGGCATGCTTCGCAAATGTCCACCAGTCTGCTGGGTCTGTGAACCATAAACAATTCGCCTTTTTCTCTGAGCAACGCAGCGGAGATTTTTATAAACATTTGCAAATCAGCCGTGGTTTCATGCCTTGCAATTCTTTTAGCGGAATTTTCATTGATCATCCCGCCGCCTCCGGCCATATACGGTGGATTTGCAGTAACCAGATCAAAAGAACCTTTTAAGTCAGGCAAAGTGGCCTCCAGCCTGGAAACATCCTCATGTATAACGGAAATCCTTTCTTTCAGCATATTGAGTTCCACATTTCGGCAGGCTCTGTCAAAGGAATCGTGCTGTATCTCCACGGCAACGATTTCCTTCAGCAAGGTCTTATGGCTTAAAATAATCGGAATGATTCCGGTCCCGGTTCCCAAATCAATGGCTCTTGTAAATTTTCTGCTGCTTTGCAACACGGCTTTTGATGCAAAAGCTGCGAGGATTACCGCATCGACTCCGTAGCAAAATTCTTCCGGTTTCTGTATCAGCTTTAGTTCACCAAATCCAATTTCATCCAGTCTCTCCCCCTGCATCAGGAAATTGTCTTTCATATAAGCATTACTCCTTCAGCAAGTTCTTTATTTCATCTAATAGATCATCATCCAGCTCCTCTAAAATATCCTTACTGCTTTCCTTCTTGCGGTGATGTTCCAGTCTCTTTATTTCTGATTTCTTATACGTGTAGAAGTCAACGCTGAGCTTCTCCGGCTTATCTTCTGTTTTTTCCTCTAGGACTAGACGTACTTTAATCTTGTTTTCCAATATGTTGGTATCGAAAACAACACCAATGCCATCGTCCGTTTTAATCCGTTCTCCGATTTCCGGCATTCCCTTTCTGAGTTCCATATAAATATCATTTTCATATTTTAAGCAGCACATTAATCTTCCGCATATACCCGAAATTTTTGTAGGATTCAACGATAAATTCTGCACCTTTGCCATTTTAATCGACACCGGTTCAAATTCAGGCAGCCAGGTATTACAGCAAAGACCTCTGCCGCAGCTTCCGATTCCGCCCACCATCTTTGCCTCATCTCTTACACCAATCTGCCGCAGTTCTATCCTCATTTTAAATACGCCGGCCAAATCCTTTACCAATTCTCTAAAGTCAACTCGTCCGTCTGCTGTAAAATAAAAGATAATTTTACTGTTATCAAAGGTGTATTCTACATCAATCAATTTCATATCCAGCTTGTGCTTATCCACCTTTTCCTGACAAAGCAACATAGCCTTTTCTTTTTTCTTCAGGTTTTCTATGTGCTGTTCTGTATCCTGCGCATTGGCAATTCGCATAATTTTTTTAAGGGGGGCCACTATTTCCTTTTCGCCCACACTTTTTATATCAGACGTAACCGTTCCGTACTCCATTCCCCGAGCTGTCTCAACGATTACATTTGTATCCTGCTTGACGTCCAAATCGCCGGGGTCAAAGTAATATACCTTACCCGCTCTTTTAAAACGTACTCCCGCCACTTTTACCATTATTTATCCTCCAATTTTTATGATTAAATTTTTCATGGCGTAGCCTGTATTGATCCCTCGCTGTAAATCTCTTCTAGCTTCTTCAATCAGTTCTACTGCCCTAAAAATGTAATCCTTTGTGTAATTTTTATTCTCCTTTGTACTTGTAATGGACACATCTCTATAAATCAGTTCCATAGCATCCAGCAATTTCATCGCATTCTCCTTATCTTCGATCCAGTCGTTCAGTTTACTTTTCACCAGATAAAAGGGTTCTTTGTTTAAAAGCATTCTGACCAACTGCTGCGCATGTTCTTTAATTTCGCCGTATTCAGGGGTTTGAAAAGGATTAACCCTGAACACCACAGCTCTTGATAAAATAGTAGGGATGAGATTTTCAATATTTTCAGATAACAAAATAATAATAGTTCCCTGAGGCGGCTCTTCCAATGTCTTAAGCAAACGGTTCTGCGCCCTGACAGTCATGGTATCTGCCTGCTTGATAACAGCAATATTTCGGTCTCCAAAAAACGGTTTTTTCTTAAGCCTGTTCTGAAGCTCTTCTACCGCATCATCCTTAATACTTTTCCCATCTGTCTCTACATATATGATATCCTCATGATTGCCATGATTTATCTTATTACAGGAAATGCAGGTCTCGCATCCCTCTCCCTTATCATTCTCACAGAGAATCGCTTTTATGAAGCAATCCGCCAGTAAAGCTTTATCTACACAAGAATCTCCTTCAAAGATATAGGCGTGGAATAAATTTTCTGATGCGGATAAATATCGCAATCGCTCTATGAGCTTATCGTTATTGTCTATTTCTCCTAAAATCATTTTTCCTCAATTCTCAGCCTTCTAAAAAGGGTTGTACATGTACCAGGATTTCACTGCTGATCTCATCAATAGTTTTTGCGGCATCTATGCCTATAATTCTATCTTTATGCAATTTTTCAAGATCTAAGTATCCCTTAAAAACTGTATTATGAAATTCCATTTTTTCTTTTTCCAATCGATCCTGTTCTTCCTCTCGAATACGCTCTTTTCCTATACAGGGATCCACCTTCAATAAGAAGGTAAGATCAGGCATGCATCCCGCAACTGCATATTCATTTATGATCCTTACAGACTCTCCAAGCCTTCTTCCATACCCTTGATAAGCTATGCTCGAATCAACAAACCGATCACAGATAACCGTTTTTCCCGCTTCCAATGCCGGCTTAATGACTTCGGCTACATGCTGTGCTCTAGCCGCTGCATATAAAAGAGCTTCTGTCATAGGATTCATTTCAATGTGTTTCTTGTCCAAAATAATCTGTCTGATTTTTTCACCGATGACCGTTCCTCCGGGTTCTCTGGTCAATATGGATTCTACCCCATTCTTATCTAAAAACTCTTTCAATAATCTAATCTGAGTGGTTTTTCCCGATCCATCCGGTCCTTCGATTGAAATAAACAGTGCCCTTTTCATCATGCAAAACTCCTAAATTATTTTTTTCTGGTAATCTCCAACATCAGTTTAGATGCAAGTACAATAGATATGTAAAGGATAGGAAAGCTCAGTAATACAATAAAAATAATTTTTAAAAATGTCATGGACCTTCCCCCTTACTCTTTATTTTTTATATCAAATATTTTTGATATTCACGTGTACTATTATAGCATATTTTATAAGGCTTTTACAAAACAATTTAGTTTTATGCCTTATTTGAAAATCCCTGCTTAGAAATTCCATCCAGAAGCAGATTTTACTATTGTTACTCTTCTGTTACTCTTCCTTCAAAAAACGGTATACATAAAAAAAGTGACTATCCTTTTGGATAATCACTTTTTTTTAAAAACCGGCAACGTCCTACTTTCCCAGGCAGCTGC
>ENA-UOOI01003755-UOOI01003755.1-fermentation-metagenome-genome-assembly--contig:-NODE-3755-length-10948-cov-26.145139_pt1 | contig 10948 bp, 12 predicted proteins | sample MGYA00245779_ERZ724027 | MGnify/ENA primary metagenome ERZ724027 (study PRJEB28704, sample SAMN03018318) | fermentation metagenome | biome: anthropogenic terrestrial biome; feature: soil... | reverse complement strand
TTTGTACTGCCCATGGCATGTGGAATGAATTTGAAATATTTTATCACACTATTACTACAGTCTAAATTTCGAATAATCCTCACCAAGACATGAATAATCTATTCCACTCCGGAATGATATTATTCGAGAAGCTCTTTTAAAATTTCCGGCATATTGTCGTACTCTATCTGCGATATTTTTTCAGGGGATTCCTTCAAGCCGGAGTTCAGCCATTCAAAGGTTATGCATACCAGACCGGCTTAATAACGTACTTAAGCAATCCTTATTTATTGATCATACCAATATTGCTCTGCAACTAATTGGAAAGGATGCTGTCTGGAATTCTGCATCATTACATAATAAGTCTTTACAGTATACCCTGAATGGCCAGGCCGCCTGTCAGCGCCAGCAGCATCGACATCAAAGATCCTATAAGATAATATTCCGCAAACTCCTTGTCGTCCAGTTCCTTAAACCGGGCAATGGATTTTGCCGCTATAACAAATCCTATCGCGGAGGTCTCACCTATGGCCACCAGTATAAGCATTATACTCCTCTCAAGTATTCCTATGATCCTGCCTGCATTTTTCACTTTGTACTGGCTGGACTGCAACCTCAACATGTCAAGCACATGCCTTATAAGTAGCGCCCCGCCGAAAACCACGTATACATATATAACCGCACAGTTTATATAAACCGGGCTGTATGATGGAATGGAAAACAGCAAGGTCGCCCCATATATGACGGCTATGTGAGTGCACTGATCGATAATAAACAGATAAGCGTTGTCGCTTTTAAAGAAAATATATCTGGCATAATCTATGAATATATGGGCTGCAGCTATAATAAATGCAGTAAGAACGCTGTGCCAAGACAAGATAGGTAATATCACCGCAAGATTAAAAAGTAATATTACCAGGAAATGTATGGCATAACCGCGGGGGTTGCCATCTTTCTTCATGCTTACTAATGTATCGGACTGGAATATATAGTCGCCCAGCCCGTGAGCGAGCAAAAACAAGTTCATCTATTCATCCCTCCCGATGTTCTCAAAAAGACGGGCCAAATACTCCTCACCTTCCATTACGGCGCTGCGCCTGGCTGCCTTGCATCTCTTGGCCACATTCTGGCCTGCCACCCCCAGCATCTCACCTGCCGCCCGGTATGTTCTGTACCTTTCATATGCATAAACCGCCTGCCACTGGGGGACAGTCCACCTGGACTCTACAGCATCGGCCAGAGTATATATCACATTAGCCGTGCTATCTATATCGGTATGCCCCGTCACGACCCGGGTACTTGGCATCTTTATATCACCTAAAGCATCCAACGCCTTCCTCGCGCGGTGGAAGGCCTGGCCGTCCATATCCCATGAATTGTCACTTGCCACCAGACGGTCAATCTCACCTACACCTACCCCTATCCTGAGCAAGGCAGGAGCAAAAAAATACCTCAGGTTTCTTACAATCACCGGGATATCAGCAGGCCGCTCTATAACCCCCTGTATTTCGTCCCCCCGGGATATAGAAAACCGGGTAATCAAGCTATCTGCCATAGCCTCACTCGCCCTGTCGGCTGACCTGTAGAATTCCCTTTTTAAATAGCCCTCCGCAAACAGCTCCCTTGAGCTTATGACATCCATAGTTATAACTGCATTCATTATAAAACCCTTCATCCCGGAAATATTTCACCTCTTGCAGGGTGATATCGTATTATTCACCCTTGTATTGGTGATAAATCAATTATATTAAAAACCATTTCCTTAGTCAATGAATTTTTTATACACATAATTCGATGTCATAAGGCTGAGCATTGCACTGTATGTAACTTTAAAACCAATGGTATCTCCCGCCTTTACATCTCCCACAGAGGTGACATCTAAGATCATGTGGTCGCTGCTGGCCCCTATTATCTCCATACGCTCATCCAGTGGAGTTAGCCCTTCTATATAGCAGTCCTGTTTGCCGATGGCTACTATGGCCCTTCTCATGTCACCCTTGTTCTCAAACACGGGAACCTCACCAAAGGAATTTTTACCTATCTCGCCTATGGGAACGGAGGATTTTGTCCCCGCCTCTATCACCTCGGCCTTTAGTATTGTGATATCTTGTTTTAGGCCAGGAGGGCACATACCCCCCCTTGGTAACTCCCATCACTTTTATGTTCTTTTCCTTACACCAACTGTTTTATAAACCAACTACGCAAATCATCACCGGCATATGATCGGAAATATCACTGTCTATCACCATGCTGCGTGAAGTATCCATAGAAACACCCCGGCCAAACCAAAAGTCAGCTTTAACACTTTTTACGCCTTCCCGCTTAAGAGTCCCTATGCCGGATGGCCCGCTGTCTTCCATTGCAAATTTGTTTTTTCTCATTATATTATATGCTGCTTCCCCCTCACTCTGGTTTAAATCTCCTCCAATAAGCAGCTTTCCTCTGTTAAATTCATGAGAGTAGAGCACCTGCTTTATCTTAGCTGCCTGTATAGGCTGATCACCCTTTAAACCCAGGTGAAAGTTACCTATAAACAGGCACCCGCCATAAAAATCCATACGCGTCAGGATAAAGCTTCGGTTTTCCACGCTATATTTTTTAGATAACGGCTGCTGCAAAACAGTTGTCAGAGGAAATCTGCTTATTATCGCATTGCCATAGCTACCCATCATCATTTTAATGGATGAAATATAATCATAATGCCACCTCTCACCGGTCAATTCACTGAGCCTGTCTGCAATAAATGCGGCCTGGTTTATACGGCCGGAACGTATGGTGCCAAGGTCTACCTCCTGTAAGCAAGCAATAGAAGCATCACAGCCCGCTATCTTCTTCGCTATCCTTTTCAGATTTTCATTCCTTTTAGGCGGATAACTTCCGTCCGGATTCCTGCCCGCTTTTATATTCCAAGTAACAGCATATATATCCATTTTATTTTACCTCTTTTACATTTATTTCACTTCCCTCTCTTATCATATTTTTCCCTCACCTAAAAGTGTTACAAAAAAAGATAACCTTTAGCGGTTAACCAACATCATACGCCTGCACTTTTTCATCTTGTACTGTAGTATTTGCCTCTTCAACACGCAATACCTCACTAAACAGTATCTATATAATATTATACTATAGAAAACGATTGTTAAAGTATCGCTTTCCAAGCAAATTATCATATTCAAAATAAAAGGGCGGGTGTAAACTGACCCGTCCTTTTGTGAAAATTATTCATTTGAATATTTTTATGCTGCGTTAGTATTTTTGTTTCTTACGATAAGATACCAGACGTACCCAATAACTATTGCGCCGATGAAACCGGCTATTACATTGAAGCCGCCTGCCATCCATCCCCAGTCACCAAGAAGCGCGTCGCCAGCCCATGCACCCAAAATATGAGCTATTAGTGCTGACCAGTATGTGCCGTAAATATTATTTAATTTCTCTGAGTAGGTACTGCCTGCTTTATTATTAAACATGGGATGAAATACCAAACTGGAGATAATGCCAACCAACAGAAGCATTAACGTATACATACCATCGCCTCCTTTCATTGGCTTTATTTCTCTTTACAATTATTATTTTACCATATTATGCTTTTTACACAAATTTGATTTTGACTTTCTTTGACCTATGGAAGTTCAACAAATACTACCTGCCATAATCTCCTCACGCATTCATATAATTGCTTATTCATTCGAATATATGCGGGTTTGGCCATAAAAAATGGCGGCACCCCAGCCGCCTCAGAACAACAACAAAGTCTTAGGTCATCTTGCCTTACACGATTTACCACGGACTCACAGTTTGTCCAATACTTATGGCTGTATTATATCATCCGCTGTTACATCAATAGTCTCATCGCCTGACTTCTCCGGCCGGTTTATACCCAGCACATGTATATTCACACCTATGGCACTCAGTCCCGTATATTCTTCTACATCCTCTTTTATTTGCTTCTGTATGTTTTCAGATACCTCGGGTATGTTATTTCCATAGTTTACTATTATGTTTGCATCGATTGTTACATTCTCTTCTTCTGATTTTACTTTTATACCCTTTGTTAAACTCTTTTTACCTATAACGTCGGTTATGCCGTCCACCACACCGCCGCTCATGCTGAATACACCCTTTACCTTAAGAGTTGCCAGGCCTGCTATTGCAGCAATCACTTCATCAGAGATTTCAACTATTCCCAAATCCTTTGTACATGTCGCCATGGTAGTCCCCCTCTCTTTTTTGTTATTATAGCATATTTTAATAATTATTGTAAATTTCATCTAATAAGTGATAGTGTCAAGTTACTATAGGAAAAAATAATATAGACATCACCCTAAATAAAGGTGTTCATTTGATTATACAGGCATCTCATTTTGCGGTCTTTTATTGAGCATAACTTAAATTTATATATTTAAGAATTAAGGTATTCACTATAACGACCCAATATTTCCAGAACAGTCTCTTTATCAATTTTATAAAATGAAACAAATGGCGCAGGTTTCAAGTCATGATGGCTGATACCTTTTTCATACCAGGCCACGTTGTGCCATAGACCACATTTATACCCCGCGTCGTGATATACACCCAGTTTTTTGAAACCGAGATGTTCATGCAACTTTTCACTGCTTGTGTTGGGTAGAGTGACACCTCCATATACATTGCGTACATTTTGCAGCCGTAATATATCCATCAATGCACCGTAAAGTGTACCTCCTATTCCACAGCGAAAGTAGTTTTTATTAATGTAAACGGATAGCTCTGCATTCCATTGATATGCGTCTCTTTCCATGTGCTTATGAGCATAGGCATAGCCTATAATGCTTTCTTCTGAAACACAAACAAGATAGGGATAATCTTTAGATATGTCCCTTATCCGCTTTGAAAATTCATCTAAAGTAGGTGTGCGGTATTCAAAAGTGACTGCTGTCTCTTTGATATATGGCTCATAGATGGCAAGAATTTTTCCGGCGTCTTCTTCCTGCGCAAATCTGATTGCTTTCATACTACCTTCACCTCTTTCAATTGTCCAACGCTCCCCTTGCAGACCTTGCCGGGGTATGGATACATTTTTCATAGCACGCACCGAAATTCCACCCCGATTTCATCCACTTTTTTTGCATACCTCTTCTCTTGATAGCTTTTCTTTTGGCATATAACCAAAAACCTTCACCAAAAAATAAAGGTGTTCAAGTCGGTTTTATAACCAACAAGGACACCTTTGCCCAAAATTTATAAGTATATACTAGCACAAAGATATTTTATTTGTCAACGTATCAGCGAAAATGTAGTAATCATTTTAGACAGTTTAAGAAATACTATTAATTATAGATGTTATAATATAATTATTACTACAATCCGGAGGATAATAAATGATAGAAAATACACAGGATAAAACAACGGCTGTTTTAGTAGGGCTTGTAAACTATGTGGATAGCCGGGAATCGCTGGAAGAACTTAAGCTTCTTGCCGAAACCGCAGGTGTGCAGACGGCAGGAAGCGCTGTTCAGAGGAAACTAAGGATAGACCCCGGTTATTATATAGGCAGGGGCAAAGCCCGGGAGATAAGGACGATGGTGGACGAGCTGGGAGCAAACGCAGTCATATTTGACGATGAGCTTTCACCCATACAGCAGAGGAATCTGGAAAGCTTGATAGGGGTACAGGTTATAGACCGGACCATTCTTATACTAGACATATTTGCCGGCCGGGCGCGCTCCATGGAAGGTAAGCTCCAGGTAGAGCTGGCACAGCTCCAGTATATGCTTCCGCGACTTACCGGCAAGGGTATTGAGCTTTCAAGAGAAGGCGGCGGCATAGGCACAAGAGGACCGGGTGAAACCAAGCTGGAGACAGACAGGCGCCGCATAAGAAGAAGGATAACCCATCTCAAAAGACAGCTGGAAAGTGTGAAGAAAAACAGAAACCTTATAAGGGGTGCAAGAAAGTACCCCGTCGTATGCCTTGTAGGCTATACAAATTCGGGAAAGTCCACTCTTTTAAATTCTCTCGTAGGCTCCAAAATATCATCAGCCGACAGACTCTTTGAAACACTGGACACCACAACCCGCGGCCTTAATCTGCCAGACGGGCGCACCGTGCTTGTCTCGGATACGGTGGGCTTTATAAGAAAGCTTCCCCATCAGCTTATAGATGCCTTCAAGGCAACCCTAGACGAAGTCAGGGAGGCGGATCTGCTGATACATGTGGTCGACGGCAGCGATGAAGACATGCCAGATGAGATAGAGGTAGTAAACGGCGTTCTTAAAGAAATTGGCGCATATGATAAACCTATGATAATAGCTGTTAATAAATCAGATAAGGTAGGTGGAATTCCGTTAGAATCGGAGAACACAGTGCATATCTCCGCCCTTCACGGAACAAATACAAACAGGCTCGTTGAGATGATATCTGCAGCACTGCCGCCTTCACGAAGAGCGGCACGTATGATAATACCCTACGACAAGGCGGAGCTTTTGGATGAGCTTCATAGTCACGGCATCATCAGCAAGGAGGATTATAAAGAGGACGGAGTTACCATAGAAGGCGAATTCGATATTTCATTTTTAGGTAGACTTAAAAAGAACAAAATCATCTAAAACAAAGGCGGACATCTTATATGTCCGCCTATACATATACGTTAGTTTTGATATGAACCTATCTTTTTCCTGTATGCGTTGTTTAATCCTGATACATTCACATCTATTTCTTCTATACCGAAGGATATCACACCTTCTATATAATCCTTCACTTCTTTTTGAAGTCTCTCGGCGACAGCAGGAATGTTTGTGTCCGGAGCTGCTGCGACATCCAGCGTAAGATACAGGTTGTCCTCTTTTTTGCCTACGCTGATCGCGGTTGTCTTCAGCTCTTCAACCTTTGACGAGGCTCGTTCCGCCAGGCTCTTTATTGTCTCGAAGGATACCCTGATATCCCCGGAATTTGCCGGTATAGTGACAAACCCATTGGCCTGTGTATTCCTCGAAGGCATATGGGCGCCTGACGACGATGCTGAAGCAATTTCGGCCTGGCCGCTTTTGGAAAAAGCCAGGACGAACGCCACGACCCCTATGACAATGACCACGGCTCCGGCTATTATAAAAGCATCCGACCACTGCGGTCCGCTTACTGCTTTTAAGGTCTCGCTGCCTATAACCCCGCCGCCCAAAAGTAGCAGCACTACGGCAGCCACCACTGCAACCGCACCGAGTACAAACATCATGAACTTGCTGAAGGCTCCCATTTGTTTATCCCCCTTACATTTTCTCGATATCTTTACACCATTATACTTTATCGCAGGGTATAACACAATAACAATTCTCCAATTGCATGGCATATCTCCCACCATTATCCCTTCTTCCCTGCCAGCTGGCTGCCGTATCCGAAGCTACCCTTCTTCTTTAATACCATCTTCATATATTCGCTGAAGGTACCCCAAAATAGATATCCGGATATTCGGGCTTATTAAGAGTACTAAAGCTTTTGTACAGAGCAAAAATAAATACAGTGTATTTATGGCATACTATAAAATGCAATTACTATGGTTTATTTATTATATATGGTATATAATGGGTAATATGGTGTTGTATTGAATATATTTATATTATTAAGATATTTTCATTGCCTTGACATATTTTTGTAGTTAGAGTACTATAATTATGTAATTAGAGCACTCTAATCAGCAGTTGTACGAAAGGATTTGAGAGAATTTATGACACTAAACGAGTTAAAAGTTGGGAAAACAGCAGTTATAACCTCAGTAGGCGGTAAAGGTTCGCTCAGACAGCATTTTCTGGATATGGGCGTAATTCCAGGAACGGAAGTAACCTTAATGAAATACGCACCGATGGGTGACCCTTTACAGCTATTAATACACGGTTACGAACTAACACTGCGTCTTGCCGATGCTGAAAAAATCGGGGTTTCCGAGGTCGCTTCTTCAGCCAGTAAGACTAAAAAAAGCAAGACTGCCCAACCGAAAAACAAAATTGAACATCCCGGTTTGGGAGAGGGTGGAAAGTATCATCTAAAAGCAGATGAAAATCCGCTTCCCAAGGGCACAACACTTACCTTTGCTTTGGCAGGCAATCAAAACAGCGGTAAGACGACCCTTTTTAACCAGATTACCGGTTCCAATCAGCATGTCGGTAATTTCCCGGGTGTTACGGTCGACCGCAAAGATGGGCCGATCAAAGGACATCCAAATACCATGGTCACCGATCTGCCTGGAATCTATTCTCTTTCTCCGTATAGCAGTGAGGAGATCGTATCACGTCAATTTATTCTAAACGAAAGCCCAACCGGCATCATAGATATTGTCGATGCTACAAATATCGAACGCAATTTGTACCTTACGCTGCAATTAATGGAACTCAATGTCCCGATGGTGCTGGCATTGAATATGATGGATGAGGTTCGTGGAAACGGTGGCTCCATAGATATAAACGAGATGGAAGAAGTACTGGGCATACCCGTAGTCCCTATATCGGCAACAAAGGATGAGGGCGTGGATGAGCTGATTGAGCATGCACTCCATGTGGCAAAATATCAGGAGCGGCCAGGCCGTACGGATTTCTCTGATAAAAACAAGAACGGCGGTGCCGTATATAGGACACTTCACAGCATTATGGATCTTATTGAAGATCATGCTGAAGCTGCCAATATACCACTGCAGTTTGCCGCAGGCAAATTAGTCGAAGGTGACTCTATTGTTCTCAATGCCTTAAACCTGTCACAAAATGAGAAAGAAACACTGGAACACATAATACTCCAGCTTGAAGATGAAAGAGGCCTGGATCGCGCGGCAGCCATCGCCGATATGAGGTTTTCTTTCATCAAGGAGCTTTGTGAAAGAACAGTTATAAAACCAAAGGAAAGTAAGGAACATATAAGAAGTGAAAAAATCGATAAGGTTCTTACCGGCAAATATACTGCCATACCTGCCTTTATAGGAATTATGATGCTTGTATTTTACCTGACATTTAACGTTATCGGTGTATTTCTACAGAGTTTGCTTGAATCCGGAATAGCATGGCTGACCGGGTTAACGGATGCGGGGCTTGCGGCGATCAATGTTAACCACACCCTGCGGTCACTCATCATAGACGGTATCTTTAACGGAGTAGGGACTGTACTCAGTTTCGTACCGATCATCGTCATACTGTTTTTCTTTCTTTCTATATTAGAAGATACCGGATACATGGCCCGTGTAGCATTCGTAATGGATAAACTGCTCAGAAAGATAGGTCTCTCCGGCAGAAGTATCGTGCCTATGCTTATAGGGTTCGGCTGCACCGTGCCCGGCGTAATGGCAAGTCGTACGCTGCCATCCGAGCGGGACCGCAAGATGACCATTATGCTTACACCTTTTATGAGCTGTTCGGCAAAACTACCGATTTACGGATTCTTTACGGCGGCATTTTTTCCGAAATACGGCGGCCTGGTCATGACGGGACTTTATTTCCTCGGCATTGTTGTGGGCATTATTGTTGCTATTTTTTCTAAAAACACAATGTTCAAGGGCGAGGCTGTGCCTTTCGTAATGGAACTACCTAACTATCGTATGCCCAGTGCCAAAAATGTCGTCCGTTTGCTATGGGACAAGGCCAAGGATTTCCTGCAGAGGGCATTTACCGTTATTTTCATCGCTACGATTGCAGTATGGTTCCTGCAGACTTTTGATTTGAGGCTCAATATCGTTTCGGACTCTAAATACAGTATCCTTGCAATACTTTCCGGATATATTGCTCCCATCTTTAAACCATTGGGATTCGGTGACTGGCGTATAGTGACGGCTCTGGTTGCGGGATTTATGGCAAAAGAAAGTGTGGTATCAACCCTTTCTGTACTGTTCGGCAGTACACAGACTCTGCTGGCAACAATTACTCCACTCTCCGCAGCGGCATTGCTTGTATTTTGTCTGCTCTATACTCCTTGTGTTGCCGCCATTGCCTCAATTAAAAGAGAGCTGGGTGGCAAATGGGCGACAGGCATCGTGATAGTACAGTGTGTTATTGCCTGGGTATGTGCATTGATTGTAAGGGCAGTCGGTATTGTAATATTGATGATATAATAGTGATTAATAAAGTATGAGGTTGATTATTAATTCACCTATCGACCTCTCACACCACCGTGTGTACCGTTCGGCACACGGTGATTCTTTAATTTTCACAGGTTTTCATATAATAGTTAGTTATGATTATATATAATTTGTACCTATAAACTGCCACATAGGCCAACGAGAAATACGGTTTCAAGTATATTCCCATTTTTTGCGTCATGGATAAGACGGGCGAGGTCATTTTTCACTTTTTTGCCTCCAAATATACTTTATTTTTGGTATATAACCATTTTCCATGCCGCTCGTTATTATACTATTTAACCATTTTTCAGCTTTTATTATCACAAGTGAAATTAGCTCGAAAGTAGCAAAGACAAGTAAAGCTGCACTCATTCCATAAAAAAACGAGATCATTGCATCTGGATACATCAAAACGCACCTTCTTTCTGTGGCATTTTTGCTATTAACACCTATCAGAATTAACAACATCCTGCACTCGACCATATGCCCTACAAAGTTTATCAAATGATTCTTGACTCAGGCAATGCTCCAGTTTGCAGGCCTCTTTATCCGCTGTAGCAGGATCTACCCCGGCGTCGATCAGCACTTGTTTGAAAAAGCAATGCTGCTCATATATCTTGATAGCTTTTTCCATTCCGATTTCTGTCAAATGGAGTAAGCCTTTTGCATCCGTCTTAACAAGGCCTTCAACATTCAACGAATTAATTGCAACGGTAATGCTTGGCTTTGAATAGCCAAAATAATCAGCTAAATCTACACGCCGTACTTCTCCTTTTGTTTTGCTAAGTACCAAGATAGCTTCAAGATAATCTTCTCCCGATTCATGTAAATGGGTGATTTTTGTAAGCATAAAAAACACCTCCTCAATTTCAGGATGTTTACTTACCTGCTGCTCCCTTG
>ENA-UOOI01003754-UOOI01003754.1-fermentation-metagenome-genome-assembly--contig:-NODE-3754-length-10949-cov-4.948504_pt1 | contig 10949 bp, 8 predicted proteins | sample MGYA00245779_ERZ724027 | MGnify/ENA primary metagenome ERZ724027 (study PRJEB28704, sample SAMN03018318) | fermentation metagenome | biome: anthropogenic terrestrial biome; feature: soil; material... | reverse complement strand
GGAATTTTGCCCGCAAACCCCGAAAGTACCGGTATTCCCGGGCTTTTCACACACTCACTTTTTTACCCTCGTTATCAATGCCACGCACTCAACGTGCGCCGTGCGGGGGAACATGTCCACGGGCGTGACCTCCATGGTCTTGAATCCGTACCGGGCGAACCGCTTGAGGTCGCGCGCCAGCGTGGCGGGGTCGCAGGAAACGTACACCACGCGCGGGGGCGCCATTTCGGCGACGGTGCCGATCAGCGCCGGGTCGCAGCCCTTGCGCGGGGGGTCCAGGACGACCACGTCCGGGCGGATGCCGCGGTTTTTCAGCATCTCCGCGGCCTCGGCCGCGTCTCCACAGTGGAATTCCGTGTTTTCGATCCCGTTTTCCGCCGCGTTGCGCTGAGCGTCCCCGACCGCCTGTTCCACGATCTCGACGCCGACGACGCGCGCCGCGTTTTTCGCCATGGAGAGGCCGATGGTGCCTGTGCCGCAGTAGAGGTCGAGGACGGTCTCCCGCCCGGTCAGGCCCGCGTACCGCCCGGCGAGCGCGTAGAGGCGCTCCGCCTGCTTCGGGTTGACCTGGTAGAAGGACAGCGGGGAGATGCGGAAACTCAGGCCGCACAGCCGGTCGGTGATGGAATCGCTTCCCCAGACGGTCCGGCATTTTCTGCCGAGAATCACGTTCGTCTTTTCGCGGTTGCTGTTGACAACGACGCTTGCGAGGCCCGGGACCTTCCGCCGCAGCAGGGAGACGAGCTCCGGCTCGTTGTGGACGCCGTTGCCGTTGACCACCACGCAGGCCATGATCTCCCCCGTCGCCTCCGCTTTGCGTAGAAAAAGATGCCGCAGGGCGCCCCTGCCGGTGCTCTCGTCATAGACGCTGTCGCGCGTGGCGTGTTCCCACTCCCGGAAAGCGGCTGTCGCGAGCGCGAATTCCTCCGGCTGGAGCAGGCACTCGGCACAGTCGATGATGCGGTGGCTCCGCGCGGCGTAAAATCCCATCTGAAGGTTGTCGGGGCCGCCCCCGATGGGGAGCTGCGCCTTGTTGCGGTAGCGGTCGGGGTCCCCGGCACCCACGATCGGTTTCAGAACCGCGAAATGGAACCCGGCGATGCGTTCCAGAGCGTCCTGCACGCGCTGCTGCTTTGCGCGCAGCTCCGCAGGGTAGGCAATATGGCGGAAGACGCAGCCCCCGCACCGGGAGAACTGCGGGCAGTCCACGGGGATGCGGTCCTCGGAGGGAGAGACGATCCGCTCCGCTTTGCCGTAGGCGAAGTTCTTCGCCGTTTTCAGGATCTTCGCTTCGACCCGGTCGCCGGCCGCGGTCAGCGGAACGAATACGGCGATCCCGTTATAATGCCCCACGCCGCTTCCCTCCGCGGAATATCCCGTGATCGCGAGGGGGATGATCTGGTTTTTCTGCAGTTCCATATTGCCTCCCTGAGCCTTTTTCTTACAGTTTAGCATCGCGGCGGCCGGAATACAAGAAAGCGCCCTGCGCGGCGATCCGAAAACCGACGCTTTCCGGGGGAAAACGGGGCCCAAAAATACCTAAAATATTCACCCGCAAAGCAACGTTTTATACAAATAGTAGAATCTTGCACAATCTCCTGTAAAAGCATTGACGACCGGCATCGTCGGCAATATAATAAAGACAGAAAAAATCAAGCCGCCTGCACGCGGCGGTTCTATTTTGATTAATTTTGATTATAAGTTTCTGTGGCTAAAGAGCCACGCCTTTTCAATACAACTCCTCCCCAAAAACACAAAAGCCGGTCGTACGACCGGCTTTTGTGTTTTTGGAAAATAGCCGGACGCGGAAATTCTCTCCCCGAGGGAACGGTCCCGCAAAGACCTCTTTCCGGAACGGAAGGTCCTTAATTTTGCAAGTTTCCAGCTTAAATTATTCAAAACAATGTGCCAAAAGAGATTGACAACTGTGGAAATATCGTTTATAATAGCTTTAAATTTTTAATGCGGGTATCCATAAACTACATATTTTGAAACAAAGGTGTGCAAATCAATCAGGGGGATTGCTTTGCGCACTTTTTTATTTAGTTCTATTTAATAAGGAGGGTCTATTATGAACAGGAAAATACTGGCGGCCGTTTTAACCGCGGCCATGACGGCCTCACTCGCAGGGTGCCAGGGCGGCGGCGTGTCAACAAAGTCTTCCGGCGGGAGCGGAACCGCTTCCGGCGGTACCATCAAGGTTGGCGTTGTGACGCCTCTGACCGGTCAGACCTCCACATTCGGCCAGTCCGCGCAGAAAGGGCTGCAGCTCTTGGAAGAGGAGACCAATGCGGCGGGCGGCGTTCTCGGCAGTAAGGTCCAGTTCATCTTTTCGGACGACGAGGGCAAAGCGGCGACGGCTGTCACCGTCGGCCAGAAGTTGATCAACAGTGATAAGGTCGTCGCCATCGTAGGGCCTCTGACCAGCACGTGCGCAAATTCCCTCGCTCCGATCTGCCAGCAGTATCAGATCCCCATGGTGACCGGCACCGGCACCAATACGAAGATCACCCAGGCGGGCGACTTTATTTTCCGCACCTGCTTCATCGACCCGTTCCAGGGCCAGGCGGTCGCGACTTTCGCGGCCGACGACCTGAAGGCGAAGACGGCCGCGATTGTTTACAACAACGGCGACGACTATTCGAAGGGCCTGGCCGACGCTTTCAACGAATACTTCACCAAAAAGGGCGGCAAGATCGTCGATACCGAAACGTACAACACCGGAGACAAGGATTTTAACGCGCAGCTGACGAAGGTGGCGCCGAAGAACCCGGACGTCATGTTCCTGCCGGACTACTACAACACCGTGGCCGTGATCGCGAAGGAAGCCCGCGCGGCCGGCATTAAGGCGACGTTCCTCGGCGGCGACGGATGGGATTCCTCCGACCTGTTCTCCATCGGCGGCGACGCGGTCAACAATTCTTACTTCTCCAACCATTATTCTCCGGACGACACGGCCAAGGAAGTCGTCGATTTCATCAAGGCCTATAAGGCAAAGTACGGCCAGGACACCACGCCGGACGCGATGGCGGCCCTGAACTACGATGCCGGCAAGGTCCTGCTCCAGTGCATTGCGAAAGCGGGCGGCACGGATGCCGCGAAGATCCGCGATGCTCTGAAAAACTATGACGGGACGGTCGTTTCCGGCCACATCAAATTCAACTCGAGCCGCGATGCCGTCAAGGCCGCGGTCATCATCAAGACGGAAGACGGCAAAGAGAAGTTCTTCAAGAAAGTACAGCCCGACGCATAAGTCCGCCGACACGGCGGCCGGTCTGAGAGCGCGCCTTTCCTGCTGAGGCCGCGCTTCTCAGCGAAAAACCGGATGATTTGGGAGGGAAATGAATTTTGAGATTGGTCGAATTTTTACAGCAGCTGATTAATGGCCTTTCGCTGGGAAGCGTGTATGCCCTGATTGCTCTGGGCTACACCATGGTCTACGGCATCATCGGGCTGATCAACTTTGCGCACGCCGATATTCTCATGGTGGGAGCTTTCATCGGCTACTTTGTCGCAACGGATTTCGGGTTTTCGTTCGTACCGACGCTGCTGATTGCCATGGCGGGGGCGGGGCTTGCGGGCGTGATCATCGAGCGCGTCGCCTACAAGCCGCTCAGAAAGGCGGCGAACATCTCTCTGCTGATCACGGCAATCGGCGTGTCGCTGCTCCTTGAAAACGGCTTCAACTGGCTGTTCGGGGGCAATCCGAGGACATATCCGGCCGGAATTCTGGCCCAGAAAACCATCATGTTCGGGCCGATCCGCACGGATACGCTTCACCTGATCATTCTCGGCACATCCCTGCTGCTGATGATCCTGCTGCAGGTCGTGATCTACCGGACGAAGATCGGGAAGGCGATGCGCGCGACCTCGACGGATAAGGATGCGGCGGCTCTGATGGGGATCAACGTCGATACGACCATTTCCGCGACGTTCGCCATCGGCTCCGCCCTGGCGGGCGCCGCGGGCGTTCTGGTGTCCATCCTCTATTCCAGCCTCGACCCGTACATGGGCCTGCAGCCCGGCATCAAGGCGTTCGTCGCGGCCGTGTTCGGCGGCATCGGCCTGATTCCGGGCGCGTTTGCGGGCGGCATCCTCCTCGGCCTCATCGAGACGTTCGTGACCGCCTGGAATTCCCAGCTCTCCGGAGCCATCGCTTTCGTCGTGCTGATCATCATTCTGATCATCAAACCGAGCGGGCTGCTCGGCAAGAACGTCAGCGTGAAAGTGTAGGTGGCGAAAGGTGAGTACATATTTGAAAAAACTGGGGATCTCGCTGGCCGCGGCCGTGGCGATCTTCGCCGCGCTGTCGCTGCTGATCTCCACAAGCATTATCAACGCCTATTACACGCGCATCCTGATGACGATCTGCATCAATATCATTCTGGCGCTGAGCACCAACCTCATCATCAACTACACCGGCCAGCTGACGCTGGGCCATTCGGCTTTTATGGCGATCGGGGCCTATTCCGCGGCCATGTTCAGCTTAAAGGGCGGCTTGCCTTTCCCGCTGGTTCTGCTGCTCGGCAGCATCGTCGCGGGGCTGTTCGGCTTTCTCATCGGCCTGCCTACGCTGCGCCTGAAGGGCGACTATCTCGCCGTCACCACAATGGGCTTCTGCCAGATCATCGTGGTGGCGATCCAGAACATCCCCGCCCTCGGCGGCGCGCAGGGCCTGCCCGGCATTCCCGGCAAGACCACCTTTGCGTGGGTGTTTTTCTGCATGGTGCTGACCATTCTGGTCCTCGGCCATGTGGTCGATTCCAGCCAGGGCCGCGCGATGATCTCCGTCCGTGAGGATGAGATCGCGGCGGAGGCGATGGGCATCAATACGACGAGATACAAGGTCATGGCGTTCACGATCGGCGCTTTCTTCGCCGGTCTGGCGGGAGGACTGTTCGCGTTCCTCATGATGTTCATCGAGCCGACGACCTTCAACTATTTCAAATCCATCGACCTCGTGATCTATGTGGTGCTCGGCGGCACGGGCAACTTTGCCGGCTGCATCACCTCCACAGCTATCCTGACCATGCTTCCGGAAGTTCTCCGCGTCGTCGGGGACCTGCGGATGGTCATCTACCCGCTGTTGCTCATCGTCATCATGATCCTGCGCGTCAAGGGGTTCCGCTTCCGGAAAATCTGGCAGTTCCTTACGGGCCTTGTCACGGGAAAGGGAGGCGACAGCCATGCCGCTGCTTGATGTGAAGGACATTTCGATCACGTTCGGCGGCCTTGCGGCGGTTTCGGATTTTTCCATGCAGATGGGAGACAACGACCTGTTCGGCCTGATCGGCCCGAACGGCGCCGGCAAGACGACCGTTTTCAACATGCTGACCGGCGTCTACACGCCTTCGACCGGCAAGGTGCTTTTCAACGGGGAATCCATCGCCGGCCTCAAACCCTACAACATCACCAAGAAAAAGATCGCGCGGACCTTCCAGAACATCCGCCTGATGAAGGCGCTCACCGTGCTGGACAACGTCAAGGTTTCGTACAGCTATCAGACCCGGTACAGCCTCGCCTCCTCCATCCTGCGCCTGCCGGGTTTTTTCCGCGAGGAAGCGGAGGTCGAAAAAAGATCCCTCGACATCCTCAAAATTTTTCATCTGGAGGACAAAAAGGACGAATACGCCGCCAATCTTCCCTACGGCGAGCAGCGCCGCCTCGAGATTGCGCGCGCGCTTGCGACGGGGCCGAAGCTGCTGCTTCTGGATGAGCCGGCCGCCGGCATGAACCCGCAGGAGACGCAGGAGCTGATGGACCTGATTCGCTGGATCCGCAAGGAATTCCATGTCTCCGTGCTGCTGATCGAGCACGACATGCGGCTGGTGATGGGCCTGTGCGAAAACATCATCGTGCTCGACTACGGCAAGATCATCGCGGAGGGCCCTCCGAGCGTCATCAAAAGCAACCGCAAGGTGATCGAGGCCTATCTCGGCGAGGAGGCTTCCCATGCTTAAAATTACGAATCTGAATGTGTACTACGGGGCGATCCACGCGCTCCGCGACATCAATATCAAGGTGAACGAGGGCGAGATCGTCACCCTGATCGGAGCGAACGGCGCCGGCAAGACCTCCACGCTCCGCGCCATCTCCGGTCTTGTCACGCCCGACAGCGGCAAGATCGAGTTCGAGGGCAAAGAGCTGAACAGATACCCGGCCCACAAGATCCCTTACCTCGGCATTTCGCATGTGCCGGAAGGGCGCCGCATCTTCGCCAACATGAGCGTGCAGGAAAACCTCGAGATGGGCGCCTACAGCCGGAAGGACCGGGCGCAGATCGCGCGGGACTACGAAAGGGTCTTCGAGAAATTCCCGCGTCTGAAAGAGCGCGTCAGGCAGCGCGCGGGCACGCTGAGCGGCGGCGAGCAGCAGATGCTCGCCATGGGGCGCGCGCTGATGTCGAAGCCGAAGATCCTGCTGATGGACGAACCTTCGATGGGCTTGGCCCCGATTATCGTTCAGGAGATCTTCTCCATCATCCAGACCATCAACCGGAGCGGCACGACGATCCTGCTGGTGGAACAGAACGCGAACATGGCGCTGTCGATCGCGAACCGCGCCTATGTCATCGAAACCGGCAGCATCGTCCTGGAGGGGAAGGCCTCCGACCTGATGAACGACGCGTCGGTGAAGAAAGCCTATCTCGGCGGTTGAGCGGCGGACTGTGTCCGCTCCCAATCCCGGCCCCTTGGCCCGGCAAAGGCAATAGGCCCGCTTTGGCGGGAGAGTCCAAGAAACTGCTTCCGCGGATAAGCAATGCCGCCGGAAGTTTTCCTTGACACTCCTGCCAAATAAAACTCGAATTTTCCGCCATGCCGAATGGCGGGGCTTGGCCGCGGCGACACGCCGCAGAGAACCCACCCGGATCATTTCGTCCGGGTAGGTTCTGTTTTTATTTTGATTTCCGTGTGGGAGGGGATGAAAAGACGTTGTGACTATTTTTTATTCTTCCGGGGATACGGGTAATCTTTCTGCAGAATGCCGATGCTCTCGGCGTCGATCTCCCCGGTCATCTGGATCGACAGCAGGGTCTGCCGCCATGCGGCCTGCCGGAAGCCGTACCGGTCGTAGAGCTTGCCGAGGCGCAGCAGCTTGCCGGGGCAGTCCAGCAGGTCCAGCATGGGCAGGGAAGCCTCGAAAAGAAAGCCCTGCCCGCAGGCGAGCAGGCTCTCCAGAATCCGGAAGACCGGGTCCGCGAACGCGCGGGAGTCCTCTTCCGGCGAGCCGAACCCAAACGGCGCGCACGCTTCGCCGCGCATGATCTTGACCCACGTTTCGGCTGCGCGTCTCTGCGGCTCCGACAGAAGGCCCAGCACCTCTTTGCCCGGGAGCTTCCCTTTCCCGAACAGGGAGCAGAGCAGGAGCAGCCACGCGGTTTCCCGGCAGGGCTTTCCGTCCGCGGCGCGCAGCAGCGTACGCGCGGCGTCGCGGTACCGGCTCAGATAAAACCGGCAGGCGCCTTCGCGCAGCAGAGCCTCCCGGCGGAACGGGGCGGTTTTTTCGGCCGGCTGGCAGGCGGACACAGCCCGGCAGGTGGAAAGCGCCTCGCGGTACATGCGCTTGTCGAACAGGACCTCCGAGAGGATCAGGCGGGGCTCCGGGGCGCGCGGGACGGCGCGGGACAGCCTCTTTGCGATCTTCGGAGCGGGGAAGCCAGCCTCCGCCAGCAGGTCGGCCGCTTTCCGATAGGCCGGGCGGAACAGCGGCTCCATGCGGATGGCTTTGAGGCAGTGCCGCACGGCTTTTTCGGGCTCGCCCAGCCTGGCGTAGAGGACGGCCTGCGAGTATTCCGCCTGATAGGACGAAGAACCGGAGATGCTGCAGCAGAGGAGAGGGGCCTTTCCGGCGGCCGCGCATCTGCGGAAGCCGTTCAGCGCCGCGTGCGTCTTCCCCCTGCGGTAGAGCGCGCACGCTTTCAGGTATAGAAAATCCGGCGCCTGCCGCGGATAGCGGTTCAGCCCTTCCGCGGTCAGCGCGTTTCGCTCGCGGTCCAGATTCAGCCTGTCACAGCAGACGATCATGCGCAGCAGCAGGGCCGGCGTGTAGCTCTCCCGCAGGTCGGCGAGCAGATGGCTCTGCCGAAAGCAGCACAGCGCCCTTTGGAACTGCGAGACCGCGAGGAATTCGTTCCCCATGCAGAACAGCAGAAAAGCGTTCGGCGGCTCTTCGCGAAGTTCCATCCGGATCAGGCGCAGGTTCCTCGCGTGCTTGTTTTTCTGCCGGATCTCCCGGTCGAGATAGCCGTAGTGGTAAAAGGTGATGTCCGCCTGACAGAACATCCGGGAGGAGAGGCGCTCTTCCCCGCAGACCACCTGCTCGTGGATGCGGCCGCGGAAACGGTAGCCGCGCCCGGTGCGGATGAGCCGGACGTTGAGATTGACCGGGCATGTGCTTCTGTCTTCCGTTTTGCCGACGAAACAGACGGTCCGGCAGCAGACCACGTCGCAGCTTTCCGGGCAGCTGCGCAGAAAGCTGAGGATCTTCTCCTTACCGCCGTCTTCGAGCCGGTCGTCCGCGTCCATGATCAGGGCCCATTCGCCGCTTGCTTTTGCGAGCGATTCGTTTCGCGCGTCTGCGAAGCTGTCGTTCCACGGAAAATGAAAAATTTTCGCGCCGTACTGCGCGGCGATCTCTTCGGTGCGGTCGCGGGAGCCGGTGTCCACCAGTACGATCTCGCCCGCCAGGCCCTGCACGCTCTGAAGACAGCCGGCGAGATTCTTCTCTTCGTCTTTTACGATCATGCACAGGCTCAGCAGCATGAAAGCCCTCCCTTCGCATCCGGGTCGGAACGCGTTTCGCTTATAGCCTATGCGCGCGGGAAAAAAAGCGTTCCCGCCGCGCGCGCCGCGATCCGACGGCTGCGGCCGCCGGAGGGCTCCGGCGGGATTTTTCAAAAAATCCGACTGGAAAACAAAGCATGTCGGAGAAAAATCAAGATATTCTGAACAATTCTGTACTTAAATTCATGATTTTATGAAATACAGCAGAAATTAATGAAAAAATATTGACAAATCGATCCTGTGCATCTATGATTTGATATGTTGTGTTTGCGGCGGTGCCGCGGCCAGGCCCCGCCGTTCGGCGCGGCTTGACGGCGCAGGCACTGCGCCGCTGCCTACGAAGGAGATGCAAAGATTGGGAAAAACATCCATCATTTCGCTGCAGAGCATTGAGAAATCGTTCGACGGCGAACCCGTGCTGCACCATTTCAGCCTCGACATCGGCGACGGTGAATTCGTCACGCTGCTCGGTCCCTCCGGCTGCGGGAAGACGACGACCCTGCGCATCATCGGCGGATTCGTCCGACCCGACGCGGGCGATGTGCTTTTCAACGGAATCAGGATCAACGACCTGCCCCCGCACAAGCGGCAGGTCAACACGATCTTTCAGAAATATGCGCTTTTCCCGCACCTGAACGTGTACGACAACGTGGCGTTCGGCATGCGCGTCCACGGCAAAAGCGAAAAGGAGGTCCGTTCCCGCGTGGGCGAGATGCTCCACATGGTCAACCTCGACGGGTTCACGCACCGCAACGTCAACCTGCTTTCCGGCGGGCAGCAGCAGCGCGTCGCCATCGCGCGGGCGCTTGCGAACGACCCGAAGGTCCTGCTGCTCGACGAGCCGCTCGGTGCGCTCGACCTCAAGCTGCGCAAGGACATGCAGGTCGAGCTCAAAAAGATCCAGCAGCAGACCGGCATCACGTTCCTGTTTGTCACGCACGACCAGGAGGAGGCGCTCTCCATGTCCGACCAGGTGGTCGTGATGGATCAGGGCGCCATCCAGCAGATCGGCACCCCGCTCGACATCTACAACGAGCCGAAGAACGCGTTTGTGGCCGATTTCATCGGCGAAAGCAATATCATCGACGGCGTGATGCGCGAGGACTATCTGGTGGAGTTTTCCGGCCGGAAGTTCCGGTGCGTGGACAAGGGCTTCGCCCCGGACGAGCCGGTGGACGTGGTCATCCGCCCGGAGGACGTGGATATTCTCCCGCCGGACGCGGAACACCTCTCCGGCGTGGTGCAGACCGTCAATTTCAAAGGGGTCTTCTACGAGATCATCGTGGATGTGCAGGGCTTCAAGTGGATGATCCAGACGACGGATTTCGAGCGAACCGGCGCGAAGATCGGGCTCGCGGTCCAGCCGGACGAGATCCACGTGATGCACAAGTCGGCGTACTCCGGCACCTTCGGCGACTACAGCACGTTCAGCGATGAGATGGACGAAGATTTTCAGGCGCCGCCCGCGCCGGGGGAGGCGGATCGGTAAGATGAAAGCCAAACTCGCCGCCGCCCCCTACCTGGTCTGGATGGTGATCTTCATCGTCGTCCCGACGGTGCTGGTCGTCGTCTTCGCCTTCACCGACCGCAGCGGGCATCTCACGCTCGCGAACCTCATGGGCGTCGGGCAGTATTCCAACGTCTTCCTGCGCTCCATCTGGATGGGCGCGGTCTCCACGGTCATCTGCCTGGCGCTCGGCTATCCGCTGGCCTATTCCATCGCGCGGTCCGGCGCGCGTCGACAGAGCGTGATGATCATGCTCGTGATGCTCCCGATGTGGATGAACTTTCTGCTGCGCACCTACGCGTGGATGACCCTGCTGGAAGACAGCGGCCTCATCAACCGCGCGCTCGCGTCCCTCCACCTGCCCGCCGTCCATATGATCAACACGCAGGGCGCGGTCATCCTGGGCATGGTCTACAACTACATCCCCTACATGATCCTGCCGCTCTATTCGGTGCTGACCAAGATCGACCGCAGCGTGATCGAGGCCGCGCAGGACCTCGGCGCCGACGACAGGAAGGTCTTCTGGCGCGTGACGTTCCCCATCAGCATGCCGGGGGTGATCTCCGGCGTGACGATGGTGTTCGTGCCCGCCGTCTCCACCTTCATCATCTCGAAGATGCTGGGCGGCGGCAGCAACCTGCTCATCGGCGACCTGATCG
>ENA-UOOI01003753-UOOI01003753.1-fermentation-metagenome-genome-assembly--contig:-NODE-3753-length-10951-cov-5.327460_pt1 | contig 10951 bp, 5 predicted proteins | sample MGYA00245779_ERZ724027 | MGnify/ENA primary metagenome ERZ724027 (study PRJEB28704, sample SAMN03018318) | fermentation metagenome | biome: anthropogenic terrestrial biome; feature: soil; material... | reverse complement strand
TAAGTGGTATACTTTTCGATTGAAATGTGGGGTACTTCTTAATTAATATATACAGAATGCTTTTGGAGAAGCTGTGATTGCTTCTGAAAAGCAGGATAAACCTGTTCTTTTGAAGGAATTAAAACCGACCGATCAAGTAACACCGGATTTAGTCTTGTTCGAAATGTTAGGCGAAGGAGGTTTTTCTCGTGTATTCAAAGCCAAACACTTAATTCAGAATAGATTTTTCGCGATGAAAATTTTCAGCGAAGATTTGAATCAGCAAAGTGTAGAAGATGAATATAAAGCCCTATCGACTCTGTCGCACCACAACATTGTGAAATTTGTGTTCAACGGCACTACCAATCAAAATATGTTCTATACCCTAATGGAATTGATTGAGGGTGAAAACTTGAATAATTATGTAAGAGGGGATTTGCGATTGCCGTTAAATGAAATATATAAACTTGCCAAAGAGATACTTTCGGCGTTGGTTTACCTCCAGTCGAAGCAACCGCCTGTTTATCACCGCGACATTAAACCCAGCAATATCGTTTGGGATAAGCGGGAACGCTTTGTGTTGATCGACTTTAATATCGCAGCCAATGCCGGAGCCGATAAAGACAGAGTTGGCACATATCCGTATCAAGCACCCGACTTGGTAAAGAACGGGCATAGAATGGATTGGGATACAAGTGCCGATACATTCGCTCTGGGTGTTACATTGTATCAGCTATTAACTCATGCCTATCCTTGGCCCGGTTCTTCAGTTCCGCCATTAGATAAAATTCCGACACCGGTTAATAGCTTGAATCTACAAGTGTCGGATGCATTTTCAGCATGGATAATGAAAGCGATAAGCACGAAGCGTGAAAATCGTTTTGCTTCGGCTCTCGAAATGCAGGAGGCTTTGCTGAAAATTGATGAAAATGCATTATATAACTCCGGACAGGTAACCATAATTGATAAAACAGGAGCGGAACTGTCGATAGTTGATTATATCAACAGCTTGTATAGCCAGAGTTCTCATGGTAACGCAGGTACACGTGCCGGATGGAAAGAGCTTGCCCTTGACAAAGCAACTTATACACAAACAAAGCTTGACAAGAAACTTCTCTCCGCTATAAAAGACGGTAAATATCGTCTTGTTATTATAACCGGAAATGCTGGAGATGGCAAAACAGCTTTTATTCGTCAGGTGGAAGGCATTGCAGAAAATGTAGAAAAACTCTCAAATCGGAATGGAGCAATATTCTCCATTAACGGAGTTCCATTCCAAAGCAATTATGACGGCTCACAAGATGAAGAAGAAAGAGCAAATGACGAAGTACTTATCGAATTTTTTAAACCATTTGAAGGGTTGAAAAATTATTCAGAAGCAAAAGAAGGACGAATCATAGCAATCAACGAAGGTCGTTTGGTGGACTTCTTGCAAGAACCCACGAACAATCATACAAATTTAGCAAATATTATTGACGAGTACTTCTATAAAGAAGGATATGCCGAACTCCCCGAAGGTTTAATGATTATCAACCTAAACCTTCGTTCGGTGACTGCTAAAGATGAGAATAATGACTCTCTATTGCGATCACAAGTAAAGAAGCTGACAGATAAATCATTGTGGGGAAAATGCAACGCTTGTCCGATAGCCGAAAGATGTTTTATTAAGTATAATGTTGATACATTAAATGATAGTGCAGCCGGAGACGAGGTAATTAACCGCTTAGAATGGCTGATTAGGACGATTGTTTATAAACGTGAGTTGCATATTACCATACGAGATCTACGTTCTTTCATTGCTTATATGCTAACGCATGATCAATCATGCGATAATGTTATACAATTGCTTCAAGCTGTCGATAACAAAGAACTGAAGGAAGAAATTTATTGGGAGCTTTACTATTTCAATATATCTTCGAATGAATGGCGATTACCTTCGCAAGACCGCTTAATCAAACTTATCCGAGAAACGGATATAGCACAAGTGGCTATTCCGTCTATAGATAGAGACCTTTATTTCAAAAATTTGGAAGAAGGCGATTACTTGGTTTTTGAAAATCGAAAAGTTTCTCTTTTGCCGACTTTCAATGAGAGAAATATACGGAAAATAGTTTCGGAACAAGACAAAGGAAGTCTGAACTTATCGAAGGCTCGTCATAAGAGCTTTATTCGTCACCACTATTTCGAAGGGCAATATGACTTTATGAAACGATTACCGTATCAATCGCTTGGAAAGTTCTATGGCAAGTTAAATGGAAATGAAGTAGATATGGAAGAAACTAAACATAGTTTGGCTTATGCCATATCGTGTAGCGAAGGCGGTTGGAACAAGGATATTTCTGCAAATTATTTACTTCTGTCTTCTACGCAGATCAAAGACCCTTTCAGTAGTAGCTACCGACGTTTCGCTCTTTCCGATTTTGAGCTTCTTACCAATAAAAATGAAAAATTGGTACAGTTTATTGAACATGAAAATGATAGCTTGATTTTTCGTCATAAAGAAAATAAATATATTCAGTTGACGGTTTCGCTCGATCTTTATGAGATGCTTGATTATATTGAACGAGGATTTAATCCGTCAATCAATGATTTGAGAGGACGATTCATTGAATTACAGGTGTTTAAGAATTTATTGCAGAGCAAAGTCCATACAGAACTATTGGTTACCAGAAATAATAGAAAGTTCTACTCAATAAAACTGAATGCTGAGACTAAAAAAATTCGTATTGAACCATTAAATAAAGATAGCTTATGATTCCGAAGCTAACAAAATATGATCCTATTTTTCGTAATGAATTAGTCTTCGCTGGTGATGCGAAGAACATTACATTGGATACCACATTAATCAACTTGTTTATGCTTATGCGAAACAATGGTTCGCGTATTAAGTTGAAACTCCGGCATACACATACAATAGATAGTCTAAAGAAATATTTAGAATCACTTGAAAAACAAGGCTATATTGAGGGATACAAAGACAATGAAGAGGCCGGAGAAGATTGGTTGCGCAGCAACTTAGTCAATATGGTGAATCGTGGAAATTTACAAAAAGAAAACATAAGTTCCTTGCGTCCTATGCACTTAGAGAGTTATCGTATCAGGAATGTAAAATATGCACGTGATTATAATTCATCAGATCAGGTTTTTTTAATGCTTTCTAAGCAGCCTAATGTTCTACAAGGCCTTAAAGATTATTTGTCAGCAGGCTGGGATAATAGTAGCAATACTATCGTAGGTAATATCCAATTAGATGTGGATACTGTTGGAATTCTGCATTTAATGCGGAATATTTCGATTGAGGTATTGCCTGCTGACAATATAAATAGAATAAAACCCTTATTAGAAAGACAAGCAGATTTGTTTTGTGATGATATTAAACGGTTGTTAGTCTATAAGGATGTTGTTCCCCGAAATATTTTCATTGAATACTTACAAACCTTAATCGGATTTCACTTGTCTCTTTATTTTCAGAAGCTTATAGTTTTTCTACCTCGAATGATTAAGGCTGGCAAGAAAGAGCTTGAAGATGATTGGAGCATTGTAGTAGATGTGACCGATAATCTAGATAGTCGCATCTCTTCGGTCGCTTGTGCCGATATGCAGGCAACATTAAATAGCCAGTTTGACTACTTTAAGTCTACCATGCAAATAAATGCAGTGATGACCTTGCCTCAATTTTCAATAAAAAAGCCAGATGACCTTGATGAAATATTATCAGTCTTGGCAAATCGTGATGCTACATTTGAAGCTTTTTTTATGGCAAAGTTCAGTGATTTAGTAGGACGTTTTACAGAACAGGAAGATAAAGAACAACTGAATAATTTTGTTCAGTATGAGAATTCTTTTTTTGATAAATATGTTTTATGTCTAACAAAGGTACGTGGAGCATACCAGTTTAAACATACGTCTTCTTTTTTAGACAAAATTTCAATGAAGAATACCGAAACCGCATTTATAGCAGATGGCAGAAGCAAGAAACACCCGCGAAGAGCTGTATTAGGTTCAAAACTGATAGAGACTCTTGTTCAATTATTAGTATTAAAAATTGAGGATAATAAATTTGTGTCAAAGCCATTGTCTATTGATGAGCTAATAGATAAGTTGAGAGATCGTTATGGAATAATTATAAACGGATTGGATGAAACTCGTTTTGCAAATACGGATGTGCAAACACATTTAGCTTTTAAGGAAAATGTAGAAGCTTTCAAGAATAAATTACGACAGATAGGCTTCTATACAGATCTTAGTGATGCCAACATATTACAAAAAATCCGTCCACGTTATAAAATTTGATATGCTATGAATCTTTCTGAATTATACTATAATAAGTTTTTAGCTCTATTTGTAGAAGAATATAAATACGAGCTAATGCAAGAGACTCCCGGATATTGCATGAAAGTGACCGGTTTGTCTCTTGACAAGTTGGAGCAATTATACCCTCTGATAAAGGAACTTAATCCGCCATTGGAGTTATATATACTTTCCGAGAATCAATCCGGCGATAGATATATTACTCCTACAAAGCTAATCGAGCTAAGGAATGATTTGAATATAACGCTATTGGTGCTCATTCCTGTAAATAGCCGTACAAGTGCGGAGGATTCTTATGGTGATGCAACCTTTAAGGAATTGTCAATACTACCGATTGATAGTCGTATCCTTGATAGTATCTCTTCCGAGATTCCGGAACAATTTAAACCAATAATAGAGGAACTCTTTGCTTATCTAAAAGATAAAATAAACTTAGCTACCGCCATACAGTATCTTCTATATCAAGAACTAAACAAATATACAAAAGAATCGATAGGTAATGGTATTTATCTATTCGCTCTGATTCCTGATAGAGATTTAACTGAAAATATAGGGGTAATTAGAAAAAGACTGGCTTTTAATGTAATCTGTAGCGAATCTCTATTTGATTTTTCCGTATCGGTTTCTGAACGTATTATCAAGTTACCAATACCACCGTATACACTTCAAAAAAGTATCGCAAACTTTCTCCAAATCGAGTCTGATAGCAAAACCAAGCATGAGCTAAGTTATAACATTCTAGAGAAATATCCGGAACTAAACTTTGCCGATTGGCAAATCCCACTTGATCCAAGTAGCAATAGTTTAACTGTCAGTGCGGAAATTCTTCCAAACAAAGATATGGTTGAGAATAAAGAGGATGGAGGTTTCTCTTTATCTATACAAAGCAGGAAAAAAGTAAAACTGAAATTGAGAATATTCACTGACCCTATTCCCAGAGAATCGAAAGACTTGAAAAATTTCAGAATTATCCTCATGAATGTGGATGGGATGTATTCTATTGGAGAGGTTAAAAAAATAAAAGTAACAGATGGGATAAAAGCCTATCGAGATGTTACTTTTGAAATAGCTGACGGGCAATATGAAGATGGTTCATATTTCTTTCATGTGGTTGCAGAGGATGAACACGGAACTATCCTAAATCAAGATGATCCGTTTCGACAAGAGTCTGTGCAGGAACAATGGGAAATAGCTAAAAAAAATGATGCTGAATTAACCAAAAGTCAATTTCAGATGGACTATCGTGTGTTGTTGACAAGTGACACAGAGTCATTCTACTTAAGATTAACAAACGAAGAACCCGAATTAGTGGAAACACGAAAAGCGAAAATAGATAATAGATTGGAAGCCTATTTTCATTATCGCATTGAAAAGATAAGAAATAATAAAGATTTAGATAATCCGGAGCCGAGAAGAGCAGAATGGATTGAAGGGAATCTACTTTCCAGTATATTTCATATTCAATACAATACTTCGCATAACTATCAAATTATTTTATCAAAAAAACTGGTTGATATAGAACAAAGTCTTTTGCAACACAATGACTCTACCGGATATTTATCAGTGCAATTAAGTGCAAATCCAACCGACCACCAATTGCAATCGTGCCAATTCACTTCTGCGGATGATAAGTTAGTTTTCAGTCAACCACTGAAAGAAAAAAGGATTGAATTGTTTAAAGCCATTCAGGAAAGTGCCCCGGAATCAACAGGCGTTATAGAAACATTTGATATTTTCAACCACATTCAGTTAGTGAAGGATTATCTATGCGAATATAAAAACTGGCTTACTGAGGTGATGAAAAGCAGTTGTGATTCACAGGTTAAGAACACCTTACAACAATTGGATATAGTGTCCCTTTCTGTAGAAATGCCTGACGCCAGCTACAGTTCATTAAAATTGATAACCCCGCTGCACCCACTACGTTTGGCATGGTTAGTCAATTTGTTCGATTTGTTTCAAAACTGGGAAAAGCAGTCTTATGAAGTAATTAGTTATCAAAAAACGTGGTGGAAAAACTTAGAGAATCTTTTTTATGGCGACCTTGTGCCTGAAGTTGCTCCTTTGGTTTTGGTTGATTCTCAAAAAACAAACTATTACCAATATATTGGAGAACTAACCTATGACTGGGGTATTTATGCAGACCCGTCCAATCACACAAATGATTCATTTGTAAATATCCATAGGCAGATAAAATCATATTTGGCTTCGATTTTAAATATTGCTAAAGAGAAGCGCATTGATAGTGATATAAGCCTGTCGTTAGTTCTTCGTCACTTGAAAAATTATATTGTGCAGCACCCCTATACTGATAAGTTAGTAATCAACATCTTTAACCCGGGTGATGCGGCTGTTTTTGCACGAGCAATGATAGAATTAGAGCAGTCAGGATGTGATTTGCAGTATGAAATACGTTTATTTACAGAAGATAAACTAATTTTACCGGGTGATACGTTAAGAGATTTGATTAATCCTGAAACCCAAATATCAGAAAATGCAGAGTCTTTTTCTCAAGCAGCGGAGAATCGCTTATTTCCCAAATTAAGATTTTCCGTCAACGATGTTACTGACTTTTTAAAAAACAGTTCAAGTTATCAGGCACATATCACATTTTTAGTAAATCCTTTTTCCTCCGAAACAGATTTGATAAGACCTGAGGAAGAAGAACAATCGTTTTATCTTAATGGAACAATAAGCAAACCGGTAATTGAGATAACTGAAAAGGAAAATGAATTTACATGGAGCAGATATATTTCTGACTCACCTCTAAAAATACCGGTAAATTCAGAGGCAAACTTTATTGTTGATTTGTTTACTTTATTCCAAACCTGCATTTCAGAGTCACTATCAGCAAATAGGGAGAACTCTATCCCCGCAATGAAGTTATCGTTAGGAAAAAACGATCAGGTATTATTGTCAATTGTTCATGATATTTCCGATTGGGTTATTACGTTTGATAAACACATGGGACCAGAATTTTACGATTTGCCATGTCTTAACAAAGAAGATATTCCATATTTATTGGATTACATACCAAGCAATGATGCTTCGGGAATTTCTTCTTATCTGACAACCAGACCTACTTCTGAAATAGAAGGCTTTATGTCTCCTCTGTTTGAAGCATTTGATATTGACATTTCCGACAAAAATCGATTTGCTAATCTGTTGGAAGACTTGCGATCGGTTGGCAGTTCATTAATAATGCAAGTAAACAGCTCAAGAAATAAAGCATTTGAAATTGTAGGAATAACATTGACCAAAAGGATGTTAGAAAAGAAAGGTCTGCTAGAAGATGCATTTCTCATTCCTATTGACTTACATAAAAATCTGTTTGAAATTCTGAAAGACAGCAGTCAAGAGCGAGCTGATAACTTATTAGTCGATATTTTTCCTTCAAAAAAAGAAATTGTCATTACTGTAATTGAAATAAAATGCAGAAAAAGTTTGGGGCAACAGGAGAAAGAGGATTTGCAAGATAAAATGAATCGCCAAATCTTTAATACGATTGAAGCTTTAAAATTGCATTTTGACAACCAAGATGATCGTTTAGATAGAGAGTTGAAGACAATGGAATTGAAGTCAATCTTGCTGTTCTATTTGCAACGGGCTAAAAGATATGGAAGTATTTCTCAAGAATCTTACGATTCCTACATTAAGTTTATTTCAGAACTTAATGCCGGATACAATCTCCGATTTAAGAACCTCGGTATCGTATTCGACTTCTCCGCTCCAATCAGAATGAAGAAAGAGTATTTGGATGATACTACTTTCTACTTTATGGGGAGCAAAGTTATTAATGAAATACTGGATGATAAATCGGAATTAAATACCTACACAAAAGGTAAGACTGTTCAAGATAGCGATTTTATTGATTTCTTCGAAAAATCAGAAAGAACCTCAGGTAAATTGCAATTGAACAATATAGAAGAAAAGCCTAATGAGGAGAAAAAGACTGATTCACAGACGCAACCGAAAATGTATCCGACTCCAGAGAAGAGCGATGAACTGCCCCATTCTTCTTCAGTGAAAGAACCTGTAGTTGAACCGATTCGCACAGAAGGTAGAAAAAAAACAACTCAGGAAAATCAGGTAGAAGCAAATTATATTGAACCGTCCTATGAAATCACAATAGGGAAGACCACGAATAGCCCTCAATATGGTATTTTAGGAAAAACAATCACCGGAAAACGCTCTATCGCGATTGATTTGAGTGAAACAAATACGATCAGTCTGTTTGGTATTCAGGGAGGAGGTAAGAGTTATACGATAGGAACTATATCGGAGATGGTGTTGAAGCAATTTTCAAATATCAATAAACTGCCGGCTTCGCTTGCAGGAGTTATTTTCCATTATAGCGAAAGTATGGATTATGCTCCGGAATTTACTTCCATGATTTACCCGAATGATGACAAGGCACAACTCAATAAGTTGAAAGAAGTATATGGGGCAGAGCCGGATAATATCGAAGATATTGTATTATTAGTCCCCAAAGATAAATTAGAGGAACGTAAACAAGAATATCCTTCCATTGAAGTACAGACTATATCCTTCAATTCAACGGAGCTAAATGTTCAGGATTGGATGTTTTTATTGGGTGCGGTTGGAAATGACTCTACATATATTCGCCAGTTAAAAGCAATTATGCGTAGCGTCCGGAATAATATTTCCCTTCAAACAATGAGGAGGGGTATTGTCAATTCTAACCTATTAACGAATTCTCAGAAATCGTTGGCAGAGCAACGCTTGAATTTTGCAGCTGAATATATTAATGATGATGAATTATTAAAAGAATACCTAAAACCGGGACGGCTGATTATTGTAGATTTACGAGATGAACTCATAGCAAAAGAAGAAGCATTAGGCTTGTTTGTTGTGATGCTTAATATCTTTTCCGGGGTGAAAGAAGTCGACGGAAAATCCTTCAATAAATTTATAGTTTTCGACGAAGCACATAAATATATGAACAATAGCGATTTGACGGAAAGTATTGTGACGGCTATCCGTGAAATGAGGCATAAAGGTGTTTCTTTGATGATTGCCAGTCAAGATCCAATGAGTCTGCCTAATGCTATTATTGAACTAAGTAGTATTGTTCTGCTTCACAAGTTTAATAGCCCTCAGTGGGTTAAGCACGTTCAGAAGTCTATTACGCAATTATCTTCGTTATCTGCTCCTGAAATGGCTGCTTTGTCACCTGGGGAAGCCTATTTGTGGGCAACAAAATCGACAGATAAACAAATAATGAACCGACCTATTAAAATTTCAACGCGTCCTCGTGTAACCAAACATGGCGGAGATACGATAAAAGCTATTTAAACGATGAATACCATTTCCTATACTAATAAAGGTCTCCGTTCTAAAAATGAGGATTGTCTGTTATCAGAGCAATTAAGTCCCGACATATCTTTCCATATCATTGCAGATGGAATGGGCGGATATAATCATGGTGAAAAGGCAGCGAAGATTGTAGTCGATACCTTATTTAACCAAATTACCCAAATGGATTTCTCCTCCATAACAGGAAAATCTATAATTAGTGCATGTGAGAGTGCTAACCAAAAGTTACAAGAAGAAGGAGCAAAACTATCTTCAAAAATAGGCTCAACCTTTGCCGCTGTTTTGATTCTAAAAGATAAAGTCTTCGCTTTTTGGATGGGAGATTCTCGAGTCTACCAATACAATGAACACAATCAGTTGCTATTTCAAAGTGAAGATCATTCTTTAATAAATGAACTCCGCTTAAGTAGAAAACTGACAACAAGTGAAATTCGGAAATATGACTCGATTGTCACCCGTTCTTTGACTGGAGAAACTATGGAGAATCCCCCTCAAATAGAAATACTGCAATACTCTCCAAAAGACAAACTAATCCTTTGTTCTGATGGATTGCATAAACAAATCAATATCGATGCCGTTCTTGAGATGACCCAGGAGGATTTATTGTTATATTTGGCTTCTGTAGAAAGCAAGATGAATGATAACTATTCAATAATTATAATCAATTGAAAACCGATGAGTTTAGACATATACTTTTTCAAGAAAGGCTTTGATATTCAGAAAAGCAGAGCAGATATGGCTGTTACATACACTAAGTTGCAAGCCATTAGAGAAGAATTGGAGCAACTCGAAGATGATTTTGAGGAAGCGAAACTCTCCTCTCTTAACATTACCCATAATTTGAACAATATGGCTAAAGCAGTCGGATTGTATGAAGTATTATGGAGACCGGAGGAGATTGGGATTACTACAGCTTCCCAGATGATTGTGCCACTTGAGAAAGGTCTCAAAGAACTGGTTGCTAATCCAGATAAATATAAAGCTTTCAATCCGGCTAATGGATTTGGCAGTTATGAAGATTTTGTCGATTTTTGTAAATCGGTGCTGCGTAATTGTTGTGAATATCCTGATGCGGTTATTGAAGCAAGTGCATAATATTGTTCACTATTCTTACGCGTTCATTGACGATGAACGGCGGATTAAAATGAACAAGAACAATTAAAAACGATAAAGTAACTGATGTTTGATGTATACAATATCAGTATCGTATTTGTATCATAAAACCACAAACAACTGATTTACAATATAGATTAGTTTCGAAGAAGTGAAGTAATTTGCAATCATAAACGACAAGCAATAATCAGTAAAGAGACTGTCTCATCAT
>ENA-UOOI01003752-UOOI01003752.1-fermentation-metagenome-genome-assembly--contig:-NODE-3752-length-10951-cov-26.663913_pt1 | contig 10951 bp, 9 predicted proteins | sample MGYA00245779_ERZ724027 | MGnify/ENA primary metagenome ERZ724027 (study PRJEB28704, sample SAMN03018318) | fermentation metagenome | biome: anthropogenic terrestrial biome; feature: soil; material... | reverse complement strand
CACTATTCTAATTTACCGACAGGTTTAGTTCAACGTGTTGTTTACGCAATAAATATACAACTTTCGTAAATACCCGATTTATAACATTCGCTTATATATATTAACATTAAAATATTTTGCATTTATATCATATTGTATTTGTGTTTGTTATGTTTTAATTAATTTTTTTTATATTTTTGCATATACGAATGTTTCACAAAATCGAATACAATGAAAACAATGGATTTATTGGAGGAGTTTGAACGAAAAATGATTGTTCAACGATACAGTTCCAACTCCATTCAAAATTACAAGAGTGCGGTGAGGAGTTTTTTACAGCTGGCTGAAAAGAAATACAGCCATCCGCTGGAGATAACGGAAACGGAAATTGAGAAATATATATACTGGAAAATTGAGAAACATCGCATCGGAGCATCTTATCAACGTTTGATCGTGGCTTCAATAGACAAGTTTTATCTTTCCATGTTCAACAGACAACTCAACCTAAACCATCTGTATCCCCGCTCGAAGAACAAAAGTCTGCCGGTTTACCTGACTGCCCGGGAGGTGAGCCGGTTAATGGAGAATGTGACCAACCTGAAGCATAAATGTATCGTACAGCTGTTATATGGATGCGGACTGCGGTTAAACGAACTGCTTCACCTGAAACTGACCGATGTCGATTCGAAAAATAAAATTATCCTGATTAGAAAAGCCAAAGGAGGAAAAGACCGTGTGGTGATGCTTTCCCCTCTGTTACTGGAATCTTTAAGGCATTACTACAAGATATATCAACCGGAGGAATACCTGATAGAGGGGCAGGGAGGGGGTGTCTATTCCGAAAAGAGCGTGCAGGTCATTGTCAAGAATGCAGCTTTAAAAGCGGGCATCACCAAAAAAGTGACTCCCCATACCTTGCGCCACAGCTTTGCTACCCACCTGCTGGAAAACGGTACGGATATCCGGTATATCCAGGAATTGCTCGGACACAAATCGGTGAATACGACCGAAATTTATACCCATGTTACCGACATCGCGAAATCCAAAATAAAAAGCCCGCTCGATCTGCTTTGATGCAAGGCGGCAGGCTTTATTTTGAGTGAAACAGTACTTTTACATCCGGTTGATCTCTCCCTGGCCGGCGCCGGTTCCCTTGTACCGGTTCTTGGCGGTATTGAATTTGTAGCGCACCGTCAGCTCCAGCTCGCGCGTATCCCAGCGGCTGAACTGGTAAATGTTGAGGCGGTCGTTATAAGCTTTGATATCCATCGTACGCCCGTGGAAGAGATCGTGCCCTTTCAGCACTACCGACAGCCGGTCGTCGAAGAACGATTTGGTGACTCCCAGGTTGACCACGAACTGGTGATCGGTCAATTCCACGTTTTGCTGGTTCCCCTTGCCCTGGAAGTTGGCGTCGAGGGTCAGGAGGAATCCTTTCGGCAACGAAAAGGAATTGTTCAGCGAGGCGGTGGGTATGGGGCTGTTCAGGCGTACCTGCTTATCGTTGCTGGTGATGGTGAGCCATTGTTTCATAAACCCGATGGAGGCCTGCGGAGCCCAGATGCCGAATTTGGGAGAAGCGGTGAGGTAGGCGGTCAGGCTGGGCAGCTTGTCCAGGTTGCGCGTAGAAAGGAGGGTTACGGCGGGATTCTCTTCCATCTGTGTCGCCCACTGCATGATCACATCTCTTTCCTGCTTGTAGCTGACCATGAGCTGAAGGTATTTCCAGGAACCGGTGAGCGAAGCATCGTGGATGATGGTCGGCTTGAGGAAAGGGTTGCCTGTCTGCATGGTGAACCGGTTGGCATAGAAGATGCTGCTTCCCAGCTGCCAGTATGCGGGACGGACGGTCTTTGCAGTATAGCTTAGTTGCAGTTGCACTCCGCCCAGTGTATTGCTGTAGGAGAAATTGGGAAACCAGTGCGCGTAATGCCGGCTTTGTTCATCCATCTTTTCGCCGTCGCTGAAATAGTCGGAATAGACTTTCTCTAAGCGGACTCCGCCAGTTAACTGTCCGATAGGGGTGGAACGGGAATATTCAGCGAAGAAAGCGTTGTTTTCGTCGTGGATGGAAGTGTTGGTGGAAGGGATTCCCTGGATGTCGGTGGTGTAGTCATCGTCCCGGCGGGTACGGGTAAACTCATTCCCTGCCGAGAGCTGGCCTTCCCAAACAGGGTAGGAGAGTACCAGCCTGGTGGCAAACAGGCGATTCTTGATCCGGTTGTCGGAAGTGATGACCCGGTCGTCATACTCCTGGCTGCTCTCGGTAATGGAGGAGGCGGTCGATTGGCTGCTCCTGTAGAAATCGCTGTTGAAATCCACGTTCAGTTCTCCGAACTTGCCGTTGTAATAGGCGTTCAGCCTGTGCCTGGGTTTGCTGTTCTGTGTCTGGTTATCGTTGCTTTCCCACCGGTCGTAAAACACTCCGTCGGCATAGACGTCGCTCAGCGTGGTGGACTGCATGCCGTTTTTTCCCGGAAAGGCGGTCATGGTGTATTTTACTCCCGCATAATGGTTGGATGAAATCTCGTAGTTGACTCCCGCAATGGTGGTCAGCGGATTGGATAGCCCGTCCACACGGAGTTCGTTTTTTTGTGTCCAAAGGGTATCTACGAAGGCCTCCTGGGCTATCCGGCTGTCCTGGACGTAGGCATACCGTTCATACTTGACCGTCCCGAAGATATCCCATCCCTTGTGGCGGTAGTTCAGGTTGAGCTGCTGCCGCAGGTCGGTATTTTCCGTTTGCAGGTAGGTAGACCGTATATCGAAGCTCAATCCGTCGCCGGTCTTGCGGACGGTATGAATACGGATCACCGCCTTTACGGAGGCATCGTATCCCGCGCCGGGGTTGTGCACAATCTCCACTTCCCTGATGTCGGCGGACGAGATCAGGTCGAGTTCCGACACGTCGCGCAACTCACGGTTGTTGACGTAAATCTTTGCCTTCCCTTTGCCGAAGATCGAGAAATCGCCGTTGTCACCCGTGATGGCGGGCAACCGTTTCAGCACATCGTTGGCTGTTCCGGCCTTGCTCAATACGGTGTTTTGTACGGTAGCCACCACGGCATCACTGCGCAGCCTGATGCGGGGCAGGTCTCCTTCTACTACCACTTCATCCAGCAGGGTAGTGTCCGGTTGAAGGGAGATCGTTTGTTCGGGGAGCGCCGGCACCGTTTGTGTTTCGTATCCAATAAACGATACCCGCAGGAGTGCATTGGAGCTGTTGTTATCCGCAAGAAGCGAGAAGACACCTTGTTGATCGGTGGTGGTTCCCGTGATCAGTGTTGAGTCGGGGAGGGAGTAGATGGCCACATTGGCAAATGGAATGGGATTGCTGTCGCTATCGGTTACCGTTCCTTTTATCTGGGCACGCAGGGGCAACAGTATGCCACATAGAAATAACGAAAAGAGAATTTTTTGATTCATTGTGTTTTTGTTTTAATCCGATAATAGGACAACCGTTTCCTTTGTTTGGTTACAACCTGTACAATTTTTTTTGCCGGAAAAAGAATATCCATTATCTTTACGTCGTCCAATCGCATCAAAAAGGTACGGTGCAATGAAACCGGCACAATTAAAGTAATCGTTGGACAGGCAACATGCAAATCAAATACCTGACTTTATTCCTCCTGTTGTCGACAACCGTTTGCCTGAAAGCACAGGAAACGGTAACCCTGTCGCATTACCTGTTCCCCGATTTCCAGCCGGGGGTGGTGTTGCTGAAAAACGGCGTGAGGAACAACGCCAAGCTCAATTATAATGCAGCATCGGAAGAGATGGTTTTTGATGAAAACGGCAAAACCCTGGCAATAGGAGATGCCGTCCTTCCCCAGATAGATACCGTGTTCGTTGCGGATGAGAAGTTTATCCGGATAAACAATAAATTCGTAAGAATCCTGATCGATAAACCTGAAATTGATTTGTTTGTGGAACACAAATGCAGGCTGATCCCTCCCGGGAAACCGGCCGCTTACGGAGGAACGTCGCAAACATCATCCACAACATCTTATTCTTCCATCCTGTCGGACGGCAGGGTATATGACCTGAAACTTCCTGACGACTACAAGATTATACCTTACAATGTGTTTTGGCTGAACCGGAACGGGAAGTTGCAAAGTTTTTCGAACCTCGGGCAGTTGAAGAAAATTTATCGGGACAAAAAGAAGCTGGTTGGCGATTACCTGAAAAAGAACGAGGTGAAGCTGGCTAATGAAAAGAGTGTTGAGGAGGCCATAACCTATCTGGAAAACAATTAAATATATACGATTAACAATGAAGCGACTAATTATCTTATCGTTGCTGGCAGTTGCTATAGCCGGCAGTTCCCAGGCACAACAAAAATATGTGCCTGCAGCAGAGAACCTGAAAAACAGAGCCGAGTTCCAGGACATGAAATTCGGGGTATTCATCCATTGGGGTATTTACAGCATGATGGCCGACGGGGAGTGGATCATGAACAACAAGAACATCAACTGGCAGGAGTATGCCAAGCTGGCCGATGGGTTCTATCCTTCTAAATACGATGCTGAAAAATGGGTGGCAGATGTGAAGGCGGCCGGAGCAAAGTACATTTGCATCACTTCACGCCATCACGATGGCTTTTCGATGTTTCATACCCGGCAATCGCCTTATAACATTGTGGACGGCACACCGTTCAAGCGCGACGTCATCAAAGAGCTCGCGGATGCTTGCCACAAGCAGGGAGTCAAACTGCATTTCTATTACTCCCAACTCGACTGGAGGCGATCCGACTATTTTCCGATCGGACGCACGGGCCGTGGAGTAGGACGCACCGAACAGGGAAACTGGGACTCCTACCACCGGTTCATGCTCAATCAGCTTACCGAACTGTTGACCAACTACGGAGAGATCGGCGCAATATGGTTTGACGGGCAATGGGACCAGCCTGCCGATTTCAACTGGCGACTGCGTGAAATCTACGACCACATCCACAGCATACAGCCGGGATGCCTTGTCATCAGCAATCACCACCTTGCTCCGCAGGAAGGGGAGGACGGACAGACTTTCGAAAAAGACCTTCCGGGACACAACACAACCGGATTCTCGGCCAACGCGGAAATTGGACAACTTCCGCTCGAAACGTGCGAAACGATGAACAATTCGTGGGGATACAACATTACCGACCTGAAATACAAATCGGAGAAGGAACTGATTCATTATTTGGTTAAAGCGGCCGGCAACAATGCCAATCTATTGATGAACGTTGGACCGCGTCCAGACGGTACATTCCCCGATATAGCTGTCCAGCGCTACAAAGCCATGGGGGATTGGTTGAAGGTGTACGGTGAAAGCATTTACGGTACAAGGGGAGGGCTTGTCACACCGCGCGACTGGGGTGTCACCACGCAAAAAGAGAACAGGCTCTACGTCCATATCCTCAACTACAAAGATAAATCGCTTTATTTGCCGACGAACGGTAAAAAAGTGAAGTCGGCCCGCGTTTTCCTTGATAAGAAACCGGTGAAATTCACGCAGGACGCTGACGGTGTTCTGTTGAAACTCGACAAGGTTCCCGATGAACTGGATTACGTGGTAGAACTTGAGTTGAAGTAAGAGTTTAGTTTTTTATTTTGAACGTGAACGTCTTTTGAGAGAAATAGCTGAAGATCGTACAAATCAGCGTCACCACCATTTTCGAGGGTGTGGGGTAGAGGTGCAGCACCTCCACCAGTAGCTTTAATCCGAAATAATTGATCAGCAGGTTCACTCCCACAACAGCCATATAGCGGACGAGCTGTTCCTTGCCCCGCAAATCGGAAGAGGTGAATGTGACGTATTTTTGAAGCAGAAATCCCGAGAACAGGGTGACCGGAAACGTGATGAGCAGAGCCGCGATGTGCGGGCTGATGGTCACAAACCCGAGCGGAACGAACTGCTTTTGTATGACGTAGTTATAGACAACGAAATAGAGCAGCCAGTCGAAACCTACATTGGCGGCACCGCTGACGCCATAGCGGAAAAACTGCCGGCTGAAATAGCGCTTGAACGGCGGATAAAAGAAGTCAATGAGATCGCCGATAAGTTTTCCCGTAAGCACTAAAATTCTTCTCATTCCTTTTCAGACGGTTTAAATATTGATGCAGATGCTGAAAACAACGGCTAACAGAAAACCTGACATTGAGGTAAGCTTAAGGTAGGGATCCAGCTCGCGGCCTGTTTTCTTGTGAACTTGCGTTAAGAGGTAGAACTGGTAAAGAAAAACAGCCACATAGAGAAACCGGTATCCGGGCAATGCTGCAAACATAAAACTGTACTGCAAAAAGCAGGTAAACATTCCAAAAGTGAGCAAGGTATGGTAGATCTTGGCATTTTTTAAGCCTAACCTCAATGCAAAGGTGATTTTCCCCGATGCCTTGTCGTTATCCATGTCGCGCATGTTGTTGATGTTGAGTACCATCGTGCTTATGAAGCCCAAGCCTACAGCTGGCAAGACAGGCTGAAACCCGATGGAGTGGGTGTGCAGGAAATAAGTGCCGACAACCGCTACCGGGCCAAAAAACAAAAAAGCAAAAAAATCACCCAACCCCACGTAGCCGTAAGCATACTTGCCGATGGTGTAGAACAGGGCCGACAGGATACAGACCAACCCGATGCCCAGCAGTACGAAAACGGACGGTTGGGTATAACTCTCCGCAGCGTCTAAAACCAGCGTAAGCCCGATTGCAGCAACGATAACGATAGCGATCCCGATGGCTGTTTTCATCTCCCCGGGAGAAATTTTTCCGCTTTGCACCGCACGGGCAGGACCCTGTCGGTTGCCGGTAACATCGGTACCTTTCAGGTAGTCGCCCAAGTCGTTTGCCAGGTTCGACAAGATCTGGATGGATACAGCCAGTGCCAGTGCCAATACAAAAGTGATTGCAGAGAATTTTCCTTCCTGCAAGGCAACTCCCGTACCCAGGGTAACTCCGGCGACAGCCAGAAAGAGTGTGCGAAGCCTGAAAGCCGAGATCCAGTTTTTTAACTTCGCCATCTTTAATATGCCCTTGCGAAAATCACCCGTTGTGCCGACGGTTTACCGGTAACCATGCATTTCCCGGGTGTTTTATCACCTTCCAACGGGATACAACGGATGGTAGCCTTGGTTTCGTTCTTGATGAGCTCTTCGGTTTCGGGGGTTCCGTCCCAATGACAGAGTAGAAATCCGCCTTTCTCGATCTCTTCTTTAAATTCTTCGTAGGAGTTTACTTCCCGCGTGGCGGAGGCACGGTAATCGAGCGCTTTCTTGTAGATGTTTTCCTGAATTTCATCGAGCAGGTTCTTGACGTATTCCTCGATGTTCTCGCAGGAAACGGTCTCTTTGGTCAGCGTATCGCGGCGGGCAACCTCTATGGTGTTGTTCTCCATATCCCGGCCACCCATGGCCAGACGAACGGGAACACCTTTTAATTCGTATTCGGAAAACTTCCACCCCGGTTTCTTGTTGTCGGAGTTATCGTACTTTACGCTTACTCCCAGCGCTTTCAGGCGTGAGACAATACCCGATACCTTTTCGTCTATTTGAGCCAGTTGTTCGGCATTTTTGTATATAGGAACGATAACAACCTGATAGGGAGCCAGTTTTGGGGGGAGTACCAACCCGTTGTCGTCGCTGTGAGCCATGATGAGTGCCCCGATAAGCCGGGTGGAAACACCCCAGGAGGTAGCCCAGACATAGTCGCGTCCGCCGTCCTTATCGGCAAACATTACATCAAACGCTTTGGCGAAGTTCTGTCCCAGAAAATGCGATGTGCCGGATTGCAGGGCTTTTCCGTCCTGCATCAACGCTTCGATAGTATAGGTGTCTATGGCTCCCGCAAATCGTTCAGAAGCCGATTTCTTTCCTTTTATCACCGGCAGGGCCATGTACTTTTCGGCAAAATCGGCGTAAACGTTGATCATCTTCTCGGTCTCCTCCACAGCTTCTTGCTCCGTGGCATGGGCCGTATGCCCTTCCTGCCAGAGAAATTCGGCCGTGCGGAGGAACAGCCGGGTACGCATCTCCCAACGAACCACGTTTGCCCATTGGTTGATGAGCAACGGCAGGTCGCGATACGATTGAATCCAGTTTTTATAGGTGCTCCAGATAATGGTTTCGGAGGTGGGGCGGATGATCAGTTCTTCCTCCAGCTTGGCCTCGGGGTCTACCACTACGCCGCTTCCATCGGGAGCGTTCTTCAGCCGGTAATGCGTTACTACGGCACACTCCTTGGCAAAACCTTCCACGTGGTCGGCTTCACGGCTGAGAAACGATTTGGGTATAAACAACGGAAAATAGGCATTCACGTGTCCGGTTTCCTTGAACATGTCGTCCAGCTGGCGTTGCATCTTCTCCCAGATAGCATACCCATACGGTTTTATCACCATACAACCGCGTACGGCTGAGTTTTCCGCCAATTCGGCTTTAATCACCAGGTCGAGGTACCATTGCGAATAATCTTCGCTGCGGGAGGTAAGTTCTTTCAATTCCTTTGCCATATCTTATATAAAATTCTGAATATTTATTTAAGGGTGCAAAGATACGAATATTCGTAGAAATTTGAAATTAGAAACGGGTATTTCGACTTAGAAGATCCCGGTTCTATTCAAAATTACTTTTTATGTTATCCAACAGGTTTCCGCAGGCATCTTCCAGCAAATCCATCACCAGCTCGAAACCGGACGCTCCCCCGTAATAGGGATCGGGAACCTTGTGGTGGTGGGAAAACTTACTGGAGAAATCGATCATCCGGTGGATCTTGGCAACATCCTCATCTGTTTTTGCCAGTTTTTTTACGTTCCTGTAGTTGTCATCATCCATCACAATGATGTAATCGAACCGCTCAAAATCAGTGCTGACGAACTTCCGCGACCGGGAACAAAAATCGTAGTTGCGCCGTTGTCCGTGCATACGCATCCGGTCATCGGGCAATTCGCCTTCGTGCCAGCCGGATGTGCCTGCGGAATCTACAAAGATTCTCTCTTCCAGGCGGTTGTCGGCAACCATTTTCTTGAGAATCCCTTCAGCAGCCGGAGAACGGCAAATGTTTCCGAGACAAACAAAGAGAACGTTGACTTGTTGATTCTTGGCAGGAGGAATTTGCATAACGCTAATCGATTATAATCTAAAACAATGCGGCAAAGATAACATTTTTATTTATATTTGCAGCCTTAAACCATTTTTGTGTCGGAATGAACATACCGGAAGAGAGAAAATCGCAGCCCATTTCCAAAGAGATTACCGTTGTTGAAGCTAAAAAAGAATTGGAGAAGAACAGGAGTAAAAGAATCCTGTTCGCCACAGGAGGTTCTTTTGCCCTGGTTTTAGCCGTGTTGGGCGTTTTCGTTCCCGGCATACCCTGTACCCCTTTCGCACTATTGTCTGCCGCCCTTTTTGCAAAAAGTTCCGAAAAGCTGTATAACTGGTTGCTGAGTAACAGGATACTGGGGCCCCGCATTAAAAACTACCAGCGCCGGAAAGGTATTTCGAAAGGCGGAAAAGTGAAGGTAATCATTTTGATGGTGACGATGGTGTTGGTCTCTTCTTTCCTGATAATAAATGTGCCGGCCATAAGGATCGTAATTCTCTTGTCGGGCCTTGTCGGAGCGATTGTGGTGTGGTTCTTTGTTCCCGAAGGGAGAGACTATACCGAAGAGGAGGGCTAGTCCCTCAGGTACGCGAAGTAATACTTCTCCACCTTTTTCGATAACAACTCGATGTTGAACATATCGGATGCGGTGGAGATGTCTTTTATGGAGCCGTCGCGATAGAGGATCTTGATGCTTTCGTCGTACTTGTTGTACATGTCGGTAGCCAGCGAATCGGCAGAAACAAAATAGGCAGCCTCGCTTTCCGAGATTCCGTATTTACGGGTAAATTTTTCGATAAATTCTTGCTTCTTTTCTGTCGGGTGAGGTTCATTGGTAATCTGGATCTTGAACAGCTTCCTGTTGACCATTCCGTGGCTCAGCAAGGATAAGACCTTGTCGGAATGAGACTTCCATACTTTTAACGATGTCCAGATATCGTTGTCGTCCAGGTTCGTGAAATGTTCCAGCACTTCCGGGCTTTCCCGGAAATCTTTCAACGTGATGTCGTTTTTTAGGAAGAATGCCAGGGAGGGCGATGCAAAGAGGTCTTCGCCGTTTCGCGACAGGTACTTGGCCCGGTTGATGGTGTTTGTCAACATTTTCTCCGAGGCCACCGCCGTTTTGTGCAGGTAGACCTGCCAATACATAAACCGGCGTGACATCAGGAAGTTCTCTATCGAATAAATCCCTTTCGACTCAACCACCAGCTTGTCGTCAATCACATCGAGCATCTTCATGATGCGTGCCGCACCGATACCCCCTTCGCTGACACCCGTAAAAAAACTGTCGCGCTGCAGGTAGTCCAGCCGGTCGACATCCAACTGCCCACTTACCAGCTCGTGTAAAAACCGCTTGGGGTACTTGTCCCGGAAAATATCGATGGCCGTCTGGAGTGCACCTTTTTTCTCGCCGTTGATCTGCTGCATCAGCAGCAACGAAACCTCTTCGTGAGGCACGTTGTTCGCCAGCGTATTCTCCAGCACATGCGAAAAGGGAGTGTGCCCGATATCGTGCATCAGGATGGCAGCCAGCGCTCCGCGGTATTCGTCTTTGGTGATCTCGTGGCCTTTGTCGCGTAAATTCAGCAAGGCCACGTCCATCAGGTACATGGCGCCAATGGTATGGTGAAACCGGGTATGCTGTGCACCGGGATAAACATAGGATGCCATTCCCAGTTGCCGGATCCGGTTCAGCCGCTGCAGGCAGGGATGCTGGATAAGTTCGTAAATAAACTCATCGGGGATATTGACAAATCCAAAAACGGGATCGTTGATTATTTTTCGCTTCTGCTGCATATAAAATAAAAAAAGACTGCTGGCTTTCTTCCAACAGTCTGATTTTTAATTAGTTGTCTTACCAGGACTCGAACCTGGACAAACAGGACCAGAATCTGTTGTGCTAC
>ENA-UOOI01003750-UOOI01003750.1-fermentation-metagenome-genome-assembly--contig:-NODE-3750-length-10961-cov-10.477994_pt1 | contig 10961 bp, 10 predicted proteins | sample MGYA00245779_ERZ724027 | MGnify/ENA primary metagenome ERZ724027 (study PRJEB28704, sample SAMN03018318) | fermentation metagenome | biome: anthropogenic terrestrial biome; feature: soil... | reverse complement strand
TTCCGGACGCCATCTACTTCTATGACTTCGATGAGAACAAAAAGCCGAGCACGACAAATAAGGAAAAACTCGGAGCTGAGTTCCCATTCACTCGGTATTTCTATGAATACCATGAACCGGAAAAGGCGGATGACCTGTTATCTGAATTTATGGATCTTGAAAAGGAACTCTCAACAGAAATTGCAGATTTGCAGGAGGATGGAATTTGATGGATGCCATGAAGGACAGCGGAATAAAGTGGATTGGAGAAATCCCGTCTTCATGGAAACTTATCCGCATGAAGGACTGCTCCTACATGAAAGGCCGTATTGGTTGGCAGGGTCTTACTGCCGACGAATTTATAGAAGAAGGACCATATCTGGTCACCGGGACTGATTTTGACAGCGGGCATGTATGCTGGGACAGGAGCTATCATGTTTCGGAAAAAAGGTACGAAGAAGCTCCTGAGATACAACTAAGAATTGGGGATTTGCTTGTTACCAAGGACGGAACCATAGGCAAACTGGCTCTTATTGATGAATTACCAGGCAAAGCTTGCCTTAATTCACATTTGCTTGTTATACGTCCTCTGTACAACCAATATGTAAATAGGTACTTATATTGGGTTTTGAACAGCCCTGTTTTTCAAGGATATTATGAGCAGATGTCGTACGGGAGCACTATGAATTCTCTCTCGCAGGAGAACATAGGGGACTTTCATTTCTTTGTGCCATCTATTACAGAACAGGAGCGCATCGCCGACTACCTTGATAAACATTGCGCCAAACTCGACAAGATCATCGCGAACCTTGAGCGGCAGATAGAACTTCTCCAGAAATACAAAAAGTCCCTCATCACGGAGACCGTGACAAAGGGACTGGATAAGAATGTGGAGATGAAGGATAGTGGGATTCCATGGATTGGTAATATTCCGAAACATTGGGAAATAAGACGAGGTAAGTATATCTTTAAGATTTATGGCGGCTCAATTAAGGATGAAGATTTATCAGATTCGGAAATATCGGGGTGGCGTGAAATAAATTATTTTAAGGTCGATGATATGAATAGAACTGAGAACGGCTTTGAAATGGTTTATGACAATGAGAAACTCTTTACAAGAAAAAGCTATGTTCCGTATACAGCACCCTTGATTTTAATACCGAAAAGAGGAGCAGCGATATATACAAATAAAGTACGAATTACACACGAGGACTGTCTGTTGGATCCTAATATCATGGGGCTAAGAACTTCAGAACAAATTGAATACTACGCGTATTTGTTATTTGCGAGATCTTTAACTGATATTGGAGATATAAGTACCATTCCACAAATAAATAATAAACACATTGATAATCTAAAATTGCCCGTTCCAAGCATAGAGGAACAAAGAGATATAGTCACATTTCTTAATAAGAAATGTGAACTGCTTGGTAGGATATCCTTAATTAAAGAAGAACAACTGAAAGCAATGCAAAAACACAAAGCATCCCTTATTTATGAATATGTCACCGGCAAGAAGCGAGTAAAGGAGGTCGTGTAATATGCCAATCAGAGCCGACCAGTTAAAAGAGAAGGAAGATTATCAGAGGCTCATCATCGATCAGCTCCGGGACAATAATCACTTCCGGGAGCGCCCGAATACGGCGTATAAGCCCGGCCTTGCTATGGATACCGAGGTGCTGCTGGAGTTCCTCGAGGATACGCAGCCGGATACTATGGATCAGCTCCGCCGGATGTACAAAAGCCGCACGGAAGAAACCATTATCAATTACATCAATTCTGAGATCAATAAGGAGAGCCGCGGCCTGATCGACGTTATCAAGCACGGCGTGGAGTTTGACAACGGTGCGACACTCAAGCTGATGTACCGCAAGCCGGACAGCACGATTAATACGGAAGCTGTCGAGAACTACAAGAAAAACATCTTCTCGGTTATGCAGGAGGTTTATCACAAGGACGACGAGCGGATTGATCTGGTTCTCTTCTTGAACGGCCTCGCTATTTTCGCTGTGGAACTGAAGTGCAATACTTCCGGGCAGTCGGTCGACGACGCGATTCGGCAGTACAAGGAAGAACGTGACGCCTCAACCAGACTGTTCAAGACGCGCGTCGGCGTTTTTGCCGCATTCGCTATGGATCTGAATGAGGTCTATTTCACCACTGAGCTTAAAGGTGCTGACACCTTCTTTAATCCGTTCAACATCGGTGAGAATTTCGGCAAAGGAAATCCGCATAACGAGAACGGCATCAACGTCTCCTATATGTGGGAGAAGATCTGGACGAAGGATAATATCCTGTTCCTGATTGAACGGTTCATTTACATTAAGAAGAAAGAGCGCAGGAATCCGGATACCGGAAAAATCAAAAAGACAAAAGAACTCATCTTTCCGCGCTTCCACCAGCTTCGAGCTGTAGAACGCGTGATGAATGATGTGATCATAAATCATACGTCCTGCAACTATCTGATTGAGCATTCCGCAGGCAGCGGCAAGACGGAAACAATTTCGTGGCTGGCGCATATTCTTGCGACGGTTCATGATGATGCGAATCAGAATATTTTTGACTCTGTTCTTGTAATCACTGATCGTATTGTCGTTGACCGTCAGCTGCAGGAAGCCATCCTTGGCATCGAGCACAAAAGCGGTCAGGTCAAGGTGATGGACGACAAGTGCGACTCAGAGGACTTAGCGGGCGCACTCGGCGGTAACACGAAGATAATCGTGACCACGATCCACAAATTCTACTACATCCTGAATAATAACCTTCTGGGCAATTTGAAAAATAAGACGTTTGCTGTTCTCATCGACGAGGCGCATTCATCTACAGAGGGCGTCTATATGCAGTCTGTCACGAGTGTCCTGACAAACGAGGAAAGCGACGGAGACGATAAGACTGAAGAAGACAAGATGCTCGAGGAGATTCAGAAAAGCGGTAAGCAGAACAATGTCTCTATGATTGCCTTTACTGCTACGCCGAAACCAGATACCATGCAGCTTTTCGGCACATTGAATGCCGCGGGCAAAAAGGAATCTTTCGATCTGTATTCTATGAAGCAGGCAATCGAGGAAGGCTACATTATAAACGTACTGGATAACTATGTCACATGGAAGACGTACTGCCACATTAATAAAGCGATTCAGGACGATCCGGAGCTTGCTTCCATAACCGCCAAGCGAAAAATGGCTCGCTTCATTGACTTGCACGATACAAACATCGCTCAGAAGGTTGAAATTATCATTGAGCATTTCCGGGCGAATGTCGCGGGATGCCTTGGCGGAAAAGCCAAAGCAATGGTGATTACTTCTTCCCGTCCGGCTGCCGTGAAGTATCGGCAGGAATTCGAGAAATACATCAAGGCCAAAGGATATACGGGAATCAAAGCACTTGTAGCGTTTTCGGGCAAGGTCAAGCTGAATGATCATGAATATACCGAAGAAGGCATGAACGACATCAAGGAAGAGGAACTCCGCTATGAATTTGACCGCAGCTGTTACCAGGTACTGATTGTCGCGGATAAGTATCAGACCGGATTCGACCAGCCGAAACTCGTGGCCATGTATGTGGATAAGAAGTTGAAAGGTGTCGCAGCAGTGCAGACGCTGTCTCGTTTGAATCGAATCTGCCCGCCGTATGATAAGACGACGTTCGTGCTTGATTTCAAGAACGAATATGACGACATCAAGAAAGCATTTGAGCCGTATTACAAGGATACGATTCTGTTCCAGACGATTTCACCTTCTGACATCCGCGACCTTGACCGTGAAATCGACGAGTACGATTTCCTTGATGCGGACAACATAGATGAATTCAACACATATCTGTACCAGCCTTCACGCTCTGCGAAGGACAAGCAGCGGATGTGGGCACTGCTTGATAAGTCGCTGAAGGTTATTATGAAGCGCCCGGAAAAAGAGCAGATGGAAATCAAGATCACCATGCGTCGGTTCTTGAAGGGATACTGCTTCCTGATTCAGGCGACCGCTTATGAAAACATTGAGTTCCATAAACGTTATAACTTTATGTCATATCTGATCAAGGAGCTGAATCCGGGCAGCGGCGGAAACAACTTTGATATTGCTGATAAGATCACGGTCAGTGATTTTAGGCAGAAACAGATGGAAGAACATACCGGCGGAGAAATTGAATCGAAGCCGGAAGTAAAAATAAAGAAGCCGAAGCCTGCCAGTCTTGAAGAACAGCAAAAGAAGAAGCTCTCACAGATTATTGATGAGGTTAATGCGCTGTACGACAAGGATTATGAGCCTGACTTTACCACAAAAGCGGCGATGCAGCTCCGTGACCTTCTGCTCAAGAATGATGAATTCAAAGAGCGGCTTAAAAAGAGCGCGAAGAGCAATCCGATTGATGAGTTTAAATTCACTTATGACGACTGCATTCAGGACGCCCTTGTGGAAGGTTATGACCAGAACGCTGACTTCTATACGCTTCTTCTCAATAATAATGAGGTACGTGCGAAGTTTGCCAGTGTCTTTATGAGTGAAATATATAAGATTCTCCGTGACGAGAAGGATGACTAATTCGAAAGGAGGGCGACAGTGACCGCATGGAGAATCCATTTTTCTACTATGTAGATGATTTTGAAGAAGAAGCTGAAGCCTTCCTCAAAAAATATAAATGTGCGGATGCAATTGAGAATCCGCGCCGGATACCAATCCGTGAGATAGCAACCAGACTCATGTCTCTTGATATCGTTGAGTCGGAGTACCTTTCGCCGGATGACAGCACGCAGGGAGCCATTGCTTTCTCAAAAGGAACGATCGAGGTATATGACTGGTCTTCGGAAGAATATACAGGGTACTATGTCTCCGGACCGACAATATTCGTTGACGCGGATATCATAAATACCGGACGGATCAATAACACGTTGGCGCATGAGTGCTATCACTGGTGGCGGCACAGAAACTATTTCAACTACAAAAGAATACATGACAACAGCGTCGAATTTGGCATTCGTTGCAATCGGTATGACTCCAATTCAAATCAGGACAGAGGCAAGTGGTCTGATGTTGAGCGGATGGAATGGCAGGCACGGACGATAGCACCTAAGATCCTGATGCCGAGAAAGGCCACGAAGAAAAAGATCGAAGCCCTATATGCCAAATTCTCTACAATGAATGACAGTCGCCCAGCTCATACAAAACAGGTGATCGCCGAGCTTTCCGATTTCTTTGCGGTTTCAAAACAGTCAGCTGCGATAAGAATGACGGAGCTTGGGTACGATGATGCGGCAAGGTTTACTGATCCGAGCAGAACTACTAACGAAACCAGCAAGCCGAGAGAACGCAGTGCATCAAAGGCAACGAGGCATCAGCGGCCTATTACGGTTGAAGATGCTTTCAAGCTGTATCTTGAGAATGAGTCACTCAGAGAGACTATCGACACAGGTGTTTTCTGTTTCGCAGATGGTTATTTTGTACTGCGGGATTCCACCTATGTTCAATCGGATAGCACTGCTCACCATCTGACCGATTATGCGAAGACGCATCTGGCCGAATGTACGCTCGATTTTTCTGTTAGGCTGGTAGCGGAGCAATATCTGATCCACGACGCATCATCCTACATGATGTATCGGTCAGATACAATCTTTAAAGAAGAAAAATCGTTTGATGCCAATACTCAGAATACTGAGATTTACAACAAAGCCAGGGACTTCGAGAAAAAGTTTCAACGGGCCGCGGCAACACACAAAACGGCAAACGAGCTTCTCTGGGAATACATGAGTAATGACCATTGGAACACGACAATTTTTATTGAAAGGACAAACCTTGGCCCAATGGATTATACCAGAGTGCAGAAGCCGGAGCATAGATTCAAGATGCCTGCTCTTGTCGCGATGGGCGTCGGATTAGGACTTGATCTTCAGGAAATGGAGGAAGTCCTGAGTCTTGCAGGACTTTCATTTAAAAAGGGTGATCATGAGCAGCAGGCATATAAATATTTATTTTCAGGAATGTACGGGCATTCGATTGAAGAGTATAATGAATTTTTGGAAGAAGTCGGCGTAACGACACTCGGAACACATGAAAGGAGCTAATGAAAAATGGCAGTGCCAAAATATGATGAACTGATGAAGCCGTTGCTGACGGCAGTACAGGACGGTGAGGTTTACAAAATTAAAGATGTCACCGCCATATTAGCGCAGCAATTAAATCTCTCATCAGAGGACCTTGCAGAGATGCTTCCAAGTGGAAGACAAACTGTGTTTAAGAATCGTGTTGGTTGGGCAAAGACCTATCTTAAAAAAGCTGGTCTTCTTGACAGTCCTGCTCGTGCAACAATTGTAATTACTGATACGGGCAAGAAAGTAATTGCAGATAATCCAGACAAGATAGATTCCAAGTATTTGGAACAATTTCCTTCCTTTGTAGATTTTGCATCTGTGCCAGAGTCACAGGAAAATGACGTCCCTGCACCCGCTGTTCCTGCTCCAACAGACCTTACGCCCGATGATCAGCTTGAAGATGCATACAAGAAGATAAACGATAGTCTTGCTTCTGATTTGCTTAGCGAAGTGCTGAAAATAACACCTTATACATTCGAAAAGCTCGTCGTTGATCTCCTGTCCAAGATGGGATACGGAACTGTAGCATATGGCAGCCATGCAACGGTCGCTTCTGGCGATGAAGGGATCGACGGTGTCATCATGGAAGATAAACTGGGCTTTTCACTCATATATGTACAGGCAAAAGAATGGGCATTAGATAAAGTAGTGAGCAGACCAGACATTCAAAGCTTTGTCGGAGCAATTGCAGGAAAACATGGAGACGGTCTTTTTGTAACAACCGCCAAGTTTTCACAGCAAGCAAAGGACTACGCGGAAACCCATCATATCATTCTCATTGATGGCGAGCGACTGGCTAATCTGATGATCGAATACAACTTCTGCGTGTCGACCCGAAAGGCCTTTGAAATAAAGGCTATTGACACAGATGCGCTGGCTGAGTATCAGGATGATTAAACCATTTATCGTTACCACACTTTTCAGCGATAGCACAAATTCGCACAGAAAGGAGGGCGCAAAACGGTGATGACACAAGCGACTCAAACAGCAATCCGGACTTCATACCCGCACCGGGCAGCCGCTTTTCGTTCCGCACGCAGAACGAAAATGCCTTTATTTCAAGCCTTTTCGTGCCCTACCTATTCGGGAACTACAGATTGCCGTTGTATCAAAGACGGTACTGCTTCTTGAAGCAAAAGCCATTACAGGAGCCAAGCGGGTGATCATATGGGTTCTGGAAAAACTTAATTTTATAGATTAAGCACATATTCTACAGATAAATGAATTTGACACCTTTTAACGATTTGCCTACGTAATCGTTGAAAGGTGCTTTTTCTATCATCTGTGGAGACAAATCTTGCATGTCGAAACGCTCAAAAAAGTATTTACATAAGAAGAACACTCCCACGAAGCCATTATTCCGCGTGAGATATTCATGCAGGCACAGGAGGAGCTGGTGCGCCGGCGGCTGGTTCATAAAAGCCCGAACGGGAAAAAGCGGGTGTTCAGCAGCAGCCACTGCCTGTCGAACATCGTCTACTGCGGTGAATGCGGAGAACTTTACCGCAGAATTCACTGGTACAATCGGGGCAAAAAGTCGATTGTCTGGCGGTGTATCAGCCGGCTGGAAACGACCTCCGCTAATGTGTCTTGCCACAACCGCACCGTGCCGGAGAGCCGGCTTGAGCAGGTGCTGGTCAAAGCCATCAACCGGACGATCTGTGACAAGGACGATTTTCTTGCAGTTTTGCAGAAAAACATTGAAACCGTCCTCAGCCACGGGAACGACCGGGCGCTCGCCGACATTGAAAAGCGCTTGAAGGAACTGCAGGCGGAGCTTTTAAAGCTGGCCGCGTCCAACACGGATTATGAAAAAGTCGGCAACGAGATTTACCGTCTGCGGGACGAAAAGCAGAAGGCACTGATGGAAAGCGCCAACCGCAACGAGGTCAAGAAACGCATCGCCGACATGGGGGCTTTTCTGCGGGATCAGCCCACAGAAATTACGGAATACGATGAATCGCTGGTGCGCCGGCTGATTGAAAAGGTAACCGTCTACGAGGATAAATTTGTCGTGGAATTCAAGTCCGGCGTAAAGGTGGATGTGGATGAATAAGAGTAAAAATGGACAAGGCGCTCTACGAGATTTGACGTAGGGCGCCTTGACTTCTATAGAATATCAGACTTTTCTAATTGGATGACGTATAACCGTTTTCCATTTTGATGGTTCTACTTTGCGGGCATCCGAAAGGTAGATTTCATGATGTAAACGTGTATCTGTCAAATCATTTTCGTATCCATTTTCACGCAAATATTGATCCATAATGGCAACGGTGGCAGGCTCATCATCAAACGAGCCTATGTGCATAATTTGAACGCATAAACCTTCATCGAGCGTCAAAAATTCTGCCTTCGAGCAATCCAGTTTTTTCTTTTCAGCCGCTTCAGCCACTGCCCAATCGAACTCATTTTTAGTAACAAAGTTTGGCAGGCGGATAACAGAAATCCAGTTAAATGAGTCCTTGTTTCCATAGTCAACACCCTTGACATTATCCTGCCACCAGAACCCTTCCAGCGGCGGCACGACATATTCAAAAAAGCCTTCTATTTTGTGCGAACCTTTATAGCTCATTTTCAGGGTATACGCAACTGCGTACAGTACGCCAATTGCTTGCTGATATGCACCGCCTTCCTGATTTGGGTTTCCTTTTCCTCTTACCGCGATATAGTTTGCGATCGGGACAGTTACTATTTCCGGCTTACTCTTAGGCATATAGAATTCTTTATACTCTTTCTTGAAATCAAATGGTTTCACATCAATCTCCTCCGTTTCTTCGGTTTCGGTTCAGGCAGCGCCGCGCAGGTTACAGTTATAAGACTGACCAAAGTATCTCGGTTATCCACCTCCTCAATTAAAAAATAATTTTTTGCCCCTTCATAAGGTGCCGCCTCTCGCAGTTCAGGACAAAGCCTGTGGCCCGCATCGGTAATTTTTATAAAAAACTGATCATCACAGATCAGCGCAAATATTTTCCCGTCACAATACATTCCATATTCGCCGAACATTTTGCGGTAGGTAATGCATCCAGCGTCGTGCAGCTGCTCGGCGATATACTGTACAAATTCCAGCTTCGATGCCATCAGGAATCTCCTTTTCCGAATGAACCAATTTCAATGAGGTTTCCCTCCGGGTCTGTAATGTAACAGGTGCGTTGTCCCCAAGGTTCTGTCGTCGGCGGCATTACAGGCTGTCCACCTTTTGCGATGATTTTCTCAAATGTCTTGTCCACCGCGTCAAAGTTTTCTACACTCAGTGCGATTTCAAAATGCCCGTTGACGCCTTGTGCATACCCAAATCCGCGCCCAGTCATTTCTTCTAAATCCTGTCTGCCATAGAAAAGAAACAGTGTTCCGTCCTTTTCCAAATAGACATTGCTGGTATCTTCTGATTCCTTGATTTCAAATCCCAGCACATCCCGGTAAAAACGGATCATAGCTGCCATATCTTTTACAAATACCCCGAATCCATCTAATTTCATTCCATGTTCCTCCCGTGGTTTTTATAAAGTCATTTTATCACGGCAAACACGACAACTGTATGTCATGAATTACGGTATCTTTCCTGCATTACTTTACCAAGCTGATACAATTTCTCACGAAATTCCACGGGTTCCAGCAATTCTGCCCCGTTTCCAAAGGTCAGAATCCAGCTTAAAATATTGTCACAGTCTGCAAATCCAAATGAAAAAAGCAGCCTCCCATCTGGCTGCTTAGTAAAGCTGTCGTGACCGAATTCCTCTACCAAGCACCATTTGTATTCGGGTGAAATCAGCGCTTTCACTTGATACGTGTGTGGAAACACCTTTTCAGAAGAAAGGTCCGGCAAGGGAACCGCCCGTTTTTCAAAGTGTATCCCCTTTTGAAGTTCGGTCATCCGGTTTAGCTTGAACAGCCGAAAATCCTGCCGTTTCAGGCACCATCCCCAAACATACCAGTTTGACCACTGAAAAACCAAATCGTACGGCTCAATAGTGCGTCGACTTTCTCCTTTGGGCGAAAAATAAGTAAAGCCAATCTGTTTAGTATATTCTATTGCATCGTGAATCAATGCGATTTTAGGAGCCAGCGAGGATTTGTACCAGGACGAAAGATCAATCAGAATATGGGAATCACCTGTAAGCAGATTGGAAGCACCCACCGAAAGTTTCTCCATTAGCTGGGCATAGCGATTTGTACCGCTGATGCTGTCCAAACTCCGAAGTCCTGCCAAAATGGCCTGCATATCCGAAGACGTGAGCAGGGTGCGGTCAATCTTATAGCCATCTATAATAGATATACCACCATTTTGCCCCTGCGTTGTCACGAGCGGAATACCCGCCTGACATAGCTGCTCAATATCCCTGTTGATGGTACGGCGGGATACTTCGAATTTTTCTGCCAAGTAAGGCGCCGTAATTTTTTTCTGTTGAAGCAGAATCGAAAGGATTCCAATCATGCGGTCTATTTTCATCAGCAGGGCTCCTTTCCTTTATTAATCATCTATTAATCATCACGTATATTGCCCTATTATGCCATTTGTCTTGACCTGTTCCCACGCACAAGAAAAACTCCAAAAAACATCCAACCTGTTCACACACCGGCCCCGAAAAGCCTGAAACATCAATCCTGTTCACACGCGAACCACCGACATCAATATCGTTCACTCGCGGCTGAAATCCGCCCTCTGGACTTGTTCCCTCAAAGCGATATTTTGACGATTTCGGCACATCGGATTTTTGCCCGCAAACGCCGAAAGTCCCAGTATTACTGGGCTTTTTACACACTCACTTTTCCACCCTTGACATCAATACCACGCACTCAACGTGCACCGTAAATGGGAACATGTCAACAGGCTGAACCTCAATTACCTTAAAGCCGTTTTCACTTAAATACTTTAAATCCCTTGCCAGCGTGGCAGGGT
>ENA-UOOI01003748-UOOI01003748.1-fermentation-metagenome-genome-assembly--contig:-NODE-3748-length-10963-cov-4.159699_pt1 | contig 10963 bp, 9 predicted proteins | sample MGYA00245779_ERZ724027 | MGnify/ENA primary metagenome ERZ724027 (study PRJEB28704, sample SAMN03018318) | fermentation metagenome | biome: anthropogenic terrestrial biome; feature: soil; material... | reverse complement strand
TCCGGAAGCCCTTTTCCCGGACGACTTTTGGCGGATCGCCTGGAATTAATATAATCTCTCGGGGAAATGCCTTCCACTTTTTTAAAGACCTTGCTAAAATAGAAAGCACTCTCAAAACCGAGTTTTTCGGAAATCTCGTAGATTTTCTCGTTGCCGCCCGCCATCATTGCCTTCGCTGCCTTGATTTTTTCCCGCGTGGTATATTCCACAAAACTGCATCCCGCATATCGTGTGAAGAGCTGGCTTAAATAATTGGGGCTGTATCCGAACAGCGCGGAAACTTCCTGCAGATTCAGCTTTTTCCCGAGATTTTCCCGGATATATTTCTGCACGTTGGCAATCATGCGGCTTCGGTAGCTTTGCTTCCGGTTTCGCAGCTCTTCACAGAGTCCGTCGCGAAGATGAAGAATCCAGTCGACAATTTCCGGAGTGGTGCGCTTTTTATAGATGCACCGGAACCCTTCCGGGTCCTCGGAAAAAATGCGCGAGACGGTTTCCCTTCCGTCCGGCAGCATGGAAACTGTCATATAGAGAAGACTGCACGCGGCGTCCATTGCCTGCAGCCGGAGAGTGGGACGGATGGAAAAATAATCCGTTATTCTGGTGATCAGCTGAAAAAGTGCGTCTGGATCCAGTTCCTCATAGGCTTTTGTAAACTCCTTTTTGTAGGCGGAGATATCAAAGTCACCGGCGGAAGGGGCGGCGGACGGTTCGGAAAAAGCGACAGGATGTTCCCGGCAGGCTGCGGCAAGAGCGAGCCGGGCAGTATAAAAGGATTCTGAAAGCCGGTACGGATCATTTACCGGAGTCCCGACGCCGCAGATCAGGCGCACGTTAAAATAGTTATGGACGATGGCGACTGTCTTTTTCAGGACTTCGCCGAGCGCTTTGTGAAACTGGGGAACTTCCTGATCCGTCAGGCAGAAGGTAATGTTAAAGTATCTAAGGTCCAGGCTGGTGATATAGCAGGCCATGAATTTTGTGACGGTTTCCCGGACCATCCGGATGGTGCTCGAATACAGCTTTACCAGCTTTTCCGCATTCATGTCCCTGTCTTCGATATTCTGCATTTCACAGTAGCACGCGGCGTAGGCGTCAAAGGAGAAATCCGCGCCTAGCTCTTTTTTCTGGGATTCATACTGGCTTCGGTTTTCAAACAGGCCGTTCAGCAGACGGACAAAAAAGCGGTCATAGAACGGCTGCATTCCGCCTCGTTCTTCCGGGGCAGAGCGGGTAAGCTTTCCCTTATCCAGTTCGCGCAGGATACCAACCGCTTTGGATATGGACCGGGAAAGGGATTCCGGGGTAAGTTCGAGCTTAATCAGATAATCTACTGCCTGGGAACGGATTGCCTCCTTCATATATTCGAGTTCCTCATAACTTGTGAGAAGAATAAACAGAGGAGGCCGCCCATAGCGCTCTGCGCAGATCTTCATGACTTCCAGTCCGGATTTCAGAGGCATCCGGATATCGGCGATCACCAGTTCGGGGGACAGCTTTTCAATCATGTCGAGCGCTTCCTGGCCATTATGCGCGGCACCGCAGATCCGGATATCGAAATCTTCCCACCGGATCATAGATTGAAGGCCGATTAAGACGAGCGGTTCGTCGTCGGCAAGAAGAAGCTTAATCATTCCCGATTTCTCCCTCCCGGTTTTTCAGAAGTATCGAAAGAACGGCGCGGCAGCAGAACAGAAGCCCTTGTATAAACGCCGGGTTTGCTTTTTAAGGTCAGTCCGTACTGACTGCCAAATTCATACTGGATGCGCTGATGTACGTTCCGAATTCCGATTTTTCGGAATAGTCCTGAAGGACTGTCGTCTTCCCCGGAAAAAACTTTTTGAATGGACGCTTCATCCATCCCGACTCCGTCGTCTTCCACGGAGACAACAACCGTCTTTTCGTCCCTCAAATGAGCGGAAATCCGTATGGTTCCCGCCCCGCCTTTCGGTTCGATCCCATGAAAGATGGCATTTTCCAGCAGCGGCTGCAGCGTAAATCGCAGAATCACATTATTGAGGAGCTCTTTCTCCACATCTTTTTGCAGGGTGATGGATCCGCCGTACCGGTACTGCTGGATAAGAAAGTAATCATCCAGAAAAGAAAGTTCGTCCCGAAGGGGGATAACCTTTCGGGTCCCTTTTGCGATATTTTTCAGGAGCCGCGCAAAGGCGGTCGTCATTTCCGCAATTCCGGATGCGTTCTGGATGGTGGCCATCCATTTGATGGAATTGAGGGTATTGTAAATAAAGTGCGGGTTTATCTGGTTCTGCAGCATCTGATATTCGAGATCTTTCTTTTTCTTTTCATCCTGAACTTTTCGATTCATGAGCCCGGATACATTGCGTGAAAGGCTGTTGATTCCGCGGCCGATATCGCCGAACTCATTATTCCATTCGATCTCGTGATCGGCGGAAAAATCTCCTCCGGCGATCCGGTCCAGCCTTTTCCGGATTTTAATGACGGGCGTGTTGATAATACGGCTTAAAAACACGGTAAGCCCTACCCCCATCAGGAGGATGATAAGGCAGACAAGAAGGATAAAACTGAGGAATGCCATTTTCTGCCGGGAAAGCTCCGCTTCGGACAGGCTGTTCAGCAGAGTGATTCCGGTGCCCTTTACTGGATAGCCGACTACGGTGCCGCCTGCGCCGTCCGGACGCAGCACGGATCGGACCTGAGTTTTTTCGTCCAGCGTCATCGCGGATCCTGCCGGTTTGTCTTCGGAAAAGGGTTTCCCGGTCTCTGTAAATACCCCGCTGTCTATCTTATAAAAATGCGTTCCAAAGGATGCGAAAAGGCCGCTGTCTTCCGCTACGTGGTAGCTTCGAAGCGGGTTGGTGATGATCTCCGTCCCTGCTTCGAGGCATACGTAACCGATAATTTTCCGCGTTGTCGGCTGCAGAACAGGCCGGAATACCGTAAGGACCCGGGAACCGGAAGAATCTTTCGGCACATAGGGATCGCGTTCGACGCTCTCCCAGGCCGCCGCGCGGTTTTCCCTGTTTTGAAACAAAAGCTGGATATTGTAGGCGGTTACCGGGTTGGAAATCGCCGTTGCGTTTCCGACCTGGAAAAAGCGGGTGTATTTGGAATCCGTGACAATCAGACGTTCAATATAGTCCCGCGCCCGGTTGTTTTGGTATTCCTCGCTGAAGCGGTTATAAGCGGAGAGTATTTCACGGGGGTCTGGATCAGGATGGCTCAGGTATGAAAGAATCTGGCTGTTGTTTCCGCACCATTTTGCCAGCATGTCAAGAGAGGAAAGATCCTGCGAAATCACGCCCGCTACCAGCTGGAGGTTAAATTCGGTCGACTGTATCAGGTTTTTTCTCGCATAGGACTGAGAAAGGGAAAAACTGACAGAAGCGGCCAGAATGGTTAAAATCAGGGTAAAAGACAGTGTGATTGCCGTAATACGCCCTTTGAGGGTTTTCAGAAAACTGCGCTTTCCGGACATCTTCCCCACTCCCTCTGCTGCTCTTATATGGTAGCTTTCCTTTCCAAAGTTGTCAACCAAAGTGGTATGAATTCACCATATATCGATCATCAAATTTAAAATAAATGTACATATTATAATTGAAAATTGCAGGAAATTAGAACTATTAACTAAATAATAATTAAAAAGTAAAGCATAATTATATTATATTCCATTCCTTTTTGTCCAGAAGGAAGATACAATGGAGAATAGAAAAGAGATACCGCAAAAGGCAGAAGATCGTACGGTACTTTGATGACGGGAGGAAAATACAATGAAAAACTTTGGCAGGTTGGTAAGTTTTCTGATGGCGGTATGCGTATCCGGGGGAATGTTGGCCGGCTGTTCGGGGGGTGGAGGCGGAACTTCCACGGTTTCCGCGGCTGGGTCGGCCGCCTCTTCGAGCGCCCCTTCTTCGAAGGAAGCGGAAAGCCAGCCGGTGAAACTGGTCTGGGCGCTCTGGGACAAGGACAAGACGGCATATTATCAGCCGCTGCTTGACGCCTATAAAAAAGATCATCCCAATGTGGAAATTGAGATGAAGGATCTCGGATCCACGGATTATCAGACCGCTCTCGGGACTCAGCTTGCGGGCGGAGACAGCGGGATTGATATCGTAACGGTCAAGGATATTCCCGGATATGCGGCCATGACAAACGCCGGGCAGCTCGAAGATCTGACCCAGTTTATCAAGGACAACGGCATCGACACCTCCAAATACGGCGGCACGACCGAACAGATCACCGTAGACGGAAAACTGTATGCGCTGCCGTTCCGCAGCGATTTCTGGATCGTCTATTACAATAAGGATCTGTTTGATAAGGCGAAGGTTGCCTATCCGACCAATGACATGACTCTTACTCAGTATGACGCGCTGGCCCGCAAGATGACAAGCGGCAGTGGAAACAAGAAAGTCTATGGTGCGCATTACCACACCTGGCGGAGTGCCGTGCAGCTTTTTGGAATTCTCGATGGAAAAAATACCATTATCAGCAAGGACTATACATTCCTCAAGCCCTATTACGATCTGATCCTCAAGGAACAGGACGATGGAATCTGCATGAGCTACGCGACCCTGAAAACCAGCAACACCCATTATTCCGGCGTGTTTGAAAACAATTCCGTAGCCATGATGAACATGGGGAGCTGGTTTATCGCCACGGTGATGGAGGATATTAAGAAAGGAAACTCCGAAGCAAAGAACTGGGGGATTGTCAAGTATCCGCATCCGGAAGGAGTTCAGCCCGGAACGACGCTCGGCACTATTACGTCCCTGGCGGTTGCGTCCGCTTCCAAGAATAAGGAAGCTTCGCTTGATTTCGTCAAATTTGTCTGTGGAGAGGAAGGCGCGGCCGTGATAGCGAAGACGGGAACCATCCCGGCTATCAAGAATGATCAGGTTGTCGACACGATTTCTTCCATGGACGGCTTCCCGACCGACTCCAACAGCAAGGAAGCGCTGAAGACGGTCAAGACCTATCTTGAAATGCCGATGAACCCGAAGAGCGCTGAAATCGAGACAGCCCTGAATGATGCTCACGACGCAATCATGACGAAAAGCGTCAGTGTTGACGAGGGACTGAAAAAAATGGCTGAGGATGTTACGCCGTTGATCGGAGAATAACGGCGTCAGGATCAAAAGTCCACTTTCTGGAAAACACTGCGGGCAGAGAAGGGCTTTCGCCCGGACCTGCCCGTTGTTTTATCCGGCGGTACCCGAGAACCCCTCTGCGGCAGACTTGGCTTTTGGCAGAAAGGGTGCGGTGCAGGGCACCGATCATTCTGAAGAGAAAGCGCGAGAGGCAATACGAAGGAGGCCTTGGGGAAAAATGACAGATGAAATATCCGTGAAAAGAGCAAAGACCGTTACGCCGAAAATCCGAAGGCGGCGCAATAACCTGATAGCATACAGCTTTATTGCCCCCAACTTTATCGGGTTTGCAGTTTTCACCCTGGTTCCTATTGTGATGGCGGTCGTCTTAAGTTTTATGAAATGGAATGGATCCGGGGTGCAGCCGCCGCGTTTCGTCGGTTTGGACAATTACGCCCACCTGTTCCGCGATCGCAGGTTTGTGGAAGCTTTTTTCAACACCATCATCTATACGGCGGTAACCGTTCCGGTGACCATGATCTTTGCCCTGCTGCTTGCGGTCATTCTGAATCAGAAAATTTTCGCGCGTAATTTTTTTCGGACGATTACCTTTTTCCCCTATGTTGCTTCCCTCGTTGCGGTTGCGGCGGTTTGGAATGCGCTTTTCAGCCCTGAGAAAGGCCCCGTCAACGAAATGCTCCGGGCCCTTGGGATAGCGAATCCGCCGGGGTGGGCAGTTGACCCGAACTGGGCTATGGTTACGCTTATCATGTTCAGTGTCTGGAAAAACATGGGGTACTATATGGTCATGTACCTTGCGGGGCTTCAGGGGATCAGCCCCGATCTTTATGAGGCGGCAAGCCTCGACGGCGCGAATTCCTTCCAGAAATTCCGCTATGTCACAATCCCCCAGCTCGAGGCCACAAATTTTCTGGTCCTTGTCATGCTGACAATACAGTGCTTCAAGGTATATGACATCGTCCTGATGATTACGAACGCGGGACCCGGCACCAAAACGCTGGTTCTTGTCTTCCATATCTACAATGTGGCGTTCAAGCAGTGGGATCTCGGATATGCGGGCGCCATCTCCATGGTGCTGTTCCTGATGGTCATGATTGTCACCGTTCTCCAGTTCCGCGGAGAAAAGAAAACGGCCTGACGGCAGAAGGGGGAAAAGAGTATGAGAAAACGAAAAATTAGGTTTGGGAGAATCCTTCTGTATCTCGTCCTCATTCTGCTGGCTCTGACCATGCTGCTTCCGTTTGCGTGGATGATTTCCGCGTCGCTGAAGTTGAATAAGGATGTTTTTACCTTTCCGATTGAATGGATCCCCAAAAAACCGCGCTGGCAGAATTACCTGGATATCTGGACGGTTATCCCGCTTGGCAGATTTATCCTGAATACGGCTAAGCTTACAATTATCGTTACACTCCTCCAGCTCCTGACTTCAAGCTTTGCGGCTTACGCTTTTGCAAAGCTTGACTTTAAGGGAAAGGACGCCCTGTTTCTCGGCTATATCGGCACTATCGCGGTTCCATGGCAGGCCTACATGGTGCCGCAGTTTATCATGATGCGGAATGTCTTTCATTTAAACGATACGCACCTCGCCATTATCTGTCTGCAGGCCTTTTCCGCTTTCGGAGTCTTTCTGATGAAACAGTTTTATAGCGGGGTCCCGGATGAACTCTGCGAGGCGGCCAGAATCGACGGCATGAGCGAATATCAGATCTGGTGGGACATCATGCTCCCGCTTTCCAGGCCGGCGCTTTCCACTCTGACTATTTTTACGTTTGTCGCCACCTGGAATGACTTTTTAGGTCCGCTCATTTATTTGACCACGACGGAGAAAAAGACAATCCAGATTGGACTGCGCATGTTTATTTCCCAGTATTCCACGGAATACGGCCTTATCATGGCGGCTTCCGTCGTCGTTCTGATTCCGGTGCTTGCGGTGTTTTTGAGCCTTCAGAAATATTTTGTGCAGGGCATTGCGACAAGCGGCCTTAAGGGATAGAAAACTGAGAATAAAAATATCCCCTGTGCCTTTTTTTAAGGAAAGGCGGGGATATTTTTTATTTTGGAAAAAATCTTAAGAAAAGTTCAGAGAATGATCGAGGAAGTAGAGTCAATCTTAATGCTGTTGTCTCTGGTCCTGGAGAGTTTTGCCTTGTTGCCGTTTCCATCTTCAATCGTCATTTTTTCGATCTGGTGGGCGTTAAAAAAGTTTACCACATCGGACTCGACAAATGTCGACCACTTTTTTATTTCCGACTTATCCGGCTCATACGCTTCTTCCATTGTTCTGGCTTTTTCTTCGCTCATAATAGGACCTCCTTAAAAATCAGGACGAAAACCAGTATACCATAAGGATCCGCAGGATTCAACCGACTTTTTCGGGATAAAAAAAGCGAAGAAAGAATAGAGGGACGGAATGCGGAGAAAGAGTCAAACGTCGCTGATTTCAAAAGAGCTTTCCTCCGGTATGAGAGGAATTTCCCTGCTGTCACAGCGGTCAATTTCAATGAACGGGCTTTTCTGAATCATTTTCAGCATTCTGTCGATAGAATCCGGATCTCCCTGAACTTCCATGGAAACGCTTCCGTCAGGCTCGTTGCGGACCCATCCGGTCAGTCCGAGCAGGTTTGCCGAGTGGTAGGCCCGGTAGCGGAATCCAACGCCCTGAACATATCCTGTAAAAAAATACTGCATCCGTTTTTTCATCTTCCGTCGCCTTTTCAATGGAAAAAAGGTCATCCTACCGGATAAAGTTGGTTGCCACAGGTTCTTCGTGCGCGGGGATATCCGCTTTATCCTTCTTGAGAGCTTTCAGTATCCAGGCCATGTTGCGCCCAAGGGTTCTCATGGTCTGAAGCCCTTCCCGATCTTTCCGGACTTCGTCCGGCGTATTGCCGTGCACGCAGTTCCAGTACTGGGAAGTCACGACCGGCATATTACTCATGGTAAAATATTTGTTCAGCCTGTCAAAAGAAGCCGTGGCGCCTCCCCGGCGGCAGCTTACGACGCAGGCGGCTGGCTTGTTGGCAAAATCGGGTGCCGCGCAGTAGAAAACCCGATCCAGAAGGGCACAGAGAGCGCCGTTCGGCCCTCCGTAGTAGACGGGAGAACCGATAACGATGCCGTCGGCGTTTTTCATCCTATCTATCAGTTCGTTGCAGGCGTCTCCGCCGAAAACACATTTTCCGGTTTTCGCGCATTTCTGGCAGGCGGTGCATCCGTAGACCGGCTTTACTCCGATCCAGAAGATTTCAGTTTCAGCACCGCTTTCCTTGAGGGCCTTTGCCACTTCGGACAGGGCGGTGTAAGTACAGCCCTTCGGATGGGGACTTCCGTTAATCAGCAGAACACGCATAGCGATCTCCTTTCAGAGAAAAAATGAATATTGCTTTCTCTAAAGATATTATATCATCCCTGCGGCGCTTTTTCCAGGGAAGGGATGCGGCCGGCGTCTGCAGAGGCGTGCGTATTTTTCGACAAGTCCTTCCATGGCGTCCCAGTTTTGCTCCATGTCCGATACAAGCTTCATCTGTGTCCTGCAGCGGTCGAGGTTCTGCCCGGGACGCTGAGTCTTAAAATAGACATCGCCGTTCAGGAAATCTGTCAGGAAACGCATGCCGCATTCCAGAGTCATCAGTTTTGCCGCCCAGGGAAGCATCTGAAGTTCCGTGTCGCTTAGGCTTTTTCCGCATTCCCTTAAGAAGCCTTTCAGATAAGTTTCAAAGAGTCCAAGGTCAAAATTCACTTTTGAAAGATCCCGCTCATCTTCCGCGCCGGTGTTGGTCCCAAAGCGGATGGAATCTCCAAAATCGTTGACGGAGAAACCCGGCATGATGGTGTCAAGGTCAATCACGCAAAGTGCTTTTCCGGATTCCCTGTCGAAGAGGACGTTATTCAGTTTTGTGTCGTTATGAGTGACTTTAAGAGGCAGCTCTCCCTCCCTGAACCGATCCATAAGGATGCGGGTATCTCTTTCGCGGGACATGTAAAATTCCGATTCCGCCTGAACCTGTTTTGCCCGGCCGTATCTATCGCTTCTGAGAGCTCTTAAAAAATTTTGAAACCGCATCGGTGTATTGTGAAAGTTTGGAATTGTTTCATGGAGCGTCGCCGCGGGATAGTCTGAGAGCAGCTTCTGAAATTTTCCGAAGGCTACGGCGCTCTCATAAAAGATTCCGGGATTGGACGCCCTGTCATAGCACACGGATCCTTCGATAAAAGGATAGACGCGCCAGAAGCTTCCGATCGTGTCCTTATAAAAGCTTTTTCCGGCTTTTGTTCTGACGATGTTCAGCGTTTCCCGTTCCGGGTTTCCGCCGCCAAGGAGTATCTTTTTCCGGAGAAAAGAAGTCACATTTTCAATATTTTCCATCAGATTCTGAGGGCTTTTGAAAATTTCGTCGTTAATCCTCTGCAGAATATACCTTTTTTCGGTTCCTTCCCGATCCCTGCAGGAAAGGAGGAACGTATCGTTGATATGTCCGCTTCCGTAAGGGACAATGTTCCCGCACCGGCCCTCTAGCTGAAAACTGCCGACGGCTTCCCGTATTTTCGCGCACCGCTGTTCCCGTGTCACCGCGAAGCCTCCCAAAGCTTTTCAGGATAGATCCCTTCCGCTTTTAACCGGCAGACCGCTTCGGATACAGTCTTTTTATCCTCCTTGTAGGTAACCCCGTACCACCGATCCTCCGACTTCAGAACCTTGACCGTGGCCCTGCCCTCTTTTAAGAGCCTGTTGACGACAGACGGGAGAAAATATTCCGCCTTCCGGGGATCCCGGGCTGCTTCCCCGCTGAGAAATTCGGAAAACTGGGTTTCCAGTTCCGGAAAAATGTGTTCAGAAAATCCCCACAGATTCATCGACACAATGCTTTCTTTTGGAACCGCGGTCCACGTTTTTCCGCCGTCTTCCGTAAATTCAGCCCCCGCGCCCCTTTTTTCAATATGAGTCCGTTCCCGGACACCTTTCAGAAACTGGCCGTTTCCGATTTCGCAGATTCCCCGGGAGACGTATCCGTGTTCCGTGAGGGTATTTCCCAGCCGGTATCCCACCATGGCAAAACGGTATTTTTCGTCATCCGCAGAGGATTTGAGATACTGATAAATCGCCTCGAAGGCATGGCGGCCGTAAAAATCGTCGGCGTTGATTACGGCGAAAGGGGAATGCACCGTGTCTTTGCAGCAGTAAACCGCATGAGCGGTTCCCCAAGGTTTTTTCCGGCCTTCTGGAACGGAAAAACCGGATGGTAGGTCAGAAAGCGACTGATAAACATATTGAGTGCCGACGTGGAGGGAAATCCGGTTGCCAATCGCTTCTTTAAAATCCTTTTCAATCTCGCGCTTGATGACAAAGACCACTTTCTGAAAACCGGCCCTGACCGCGTCGTAGATGGAAAAATCAAGAATAACATGCCCTTCCCGGTCGACCGGATCAATCTGCTTTAAACCGCCGTATCTGCTTCCCATACCCGCGGCCATAATTACCAGTACCGGTTCTTTCATAATCCTATGTCCTCCCTTAAAATGCTGCCGTCATGATCCGACGGCCAGGTTATGTCATAAAGTAACAGTCAAAAGTAGGGAAGAAAGAAAAATATTCTTTTTCCAACTTTCCCTTATCTTCTTCATTTAATGAATCCAGGCCGGAATTCCCGTGACTTCAGTCATGGGATGGATAGGCCCTTATATTTTTATAAGGCCTGTTTTTTATCTTATTGTATTTTTGGTTGCTGATGTATTTTTCGACTACATCTCTGCTCATATTGCCCAGTGTACTCATGTAGTAACCGGGCGACCACAAATGTCCGCCCCAATATTGTGACTCCCTGATTTCCGGGTGTCGTTCCAGAAAGAGAAACGCACTTCTGCCTTTAAGGGCT
>ENA-UOOI01003746-UOOI01003746.1-fermentation-metagenome-genome-assembly--contig:-NODE-3746-length-10968-cov-32.498122_pt1 | contig 10968 bp, 12 predicted proteins | sample MGYA00245779_ERZ724027 | MGnify/ENA primary metagenome ERZ724027 (study PRJEB28704, sample SAMN03018318) | fermentation metagenome | biome: anthropogenic terrestrial biome; feature: soil... | reverse complement strand
CGACTGATTATAAAAGTTCACTTAAGCAAGTCTCAAATTTGTCCTTCACCATATTTGAAGTATCTATAACTTCCTGATGGGTCAAGGGTTTATCGAGTATGCCGGCAGCCATGTTTGTTATGCATGATATTCCGCAGATCTCCATATTGCAGTGCCTGGCAACTATGGCTTCGGGTACTGTAGACATGCCGACCGCATCAGCCCCCATTATGCGAAGCATTCTGATTTCGGCAGGCGTTTCAAAGCTTGGACCTGTAAGACATGCATAAACTCCGGATACAAATCTTATATCGTTTTTATCATATATAGCTTTTAATTTATCTATAAGCCTCTTGCTGTAAACCTTAGACATGTCCGGAAACCTCGGACCGAACGAATCCAAGTTTTTCCCTATAAGAGGATTTCCACATCCAAGGTTTATATGGTCCTTTATGACCATCAAGTCCCCGGGGACAAATGATGTGTTTATTCCTCCCGCAGCGTTCGTAAGCAACAATTTCTTTATTCCAAGCAGACTCATCACCCTTATGGGAAATGTTACTTCTTCTAATGTATAACCTTCATAGAAATGGAATCTTCCCTGCATCACCATTACCATGGTATCTCTTATTTTCCCCATCACCATTCTTCCTGCATGTCCTGCAACTGTCGATACGGGAAAATTAGGCAGATCCTTATATTTGATAACTATCGGGGATTCAACCAATTCTGCAAAGTCTCCAAGTCCTGAACCGAGTATTATGCCGGTATCCATCTGATACGGCACCCTGTCTTTTATAAATTGTGCAGTTTCGTTTATTTTCTGAAGTATATTTTCCAATATAATCCTCCTAAAATAAACCTGTAATATCAGGCTTTATTATGAGCGATAGGCCCATGAATGTGATACTGCGTCTTATGCCCTGGGATGTGCTTTTTTATATACTTCCTTTATCCTGTTTTTGCTTAATTGCGCATATACCTGGGTTGTGGATATATCCGAATGGCCAAGCATCTCCTGAACAGATCTCAAATCGGCTCCATTTTGTATAAGATGGGCTGCAAAGCAATGCCTTAAAGTATGTGGAGTTATCTCTTTATTTATGCCCGCAGATTTTGCATATTGCTTTATTATCTTCCAGAATCCCTGTCTGGTCATACGATTGCCATGAAAGTTTACAAATAAATATTTTTGATCTTTATCTCTTAATAACATCATCCTGTATTTATATATGTATTCGGACATAGCTTCTAGTGCCATCCTTCCCACTGGAATAACCCTGTCCTTCATTCCCTTGCCATTGCATTTTATAAAACCCATATCAAGGTTTATATCATAAATCGTCAAAGCGACAAGTTCAGAGACCCTTATCCCGGTGGCATACAAGAGTTCAAGCATGCATCTGTCCCGGCTTCCCTTTGGGTCGTCCTTATTGGGCTGGCTCAATAAAAGTTCGACTTCTTCTACCGTCAATATCTGTGGAAGCTTTTTTTCAATCTTAGGAGATTCAAGGTTCATGGTAGGATTTTTATCTATATATTTGTTGGAACTTAAAAACTGGTAAAATGACCTTAATGAAGCAAGGCTTCTTGATATTGAAGAAGTTGCTTTGCCTTTTTTCTGAAGATACATCAGGTATGCTATTATGCCTGTTTTGTTTACATTGAGTACGGATACCCCGATTGAGTTCGAGTATTCATAGAACTGTCTAAGGTCCCTTCCGTAAGATTCCAAAGTATTCTTGCTCAACTCCCTATTGACTTTTAGGTCGTACAAGAATTCTTCGAGTAGTTTTTCCATACCTTTATCTCCTTTTAATAATGTCATATAAAATCACTGGTCATAAAGCTTTTCCCTTCGGAAAATTATACTGGCTTTAAAGGCCTCGCTTGTATAAAATACCATGGAAAACAAATTTATATATTACTTCAACACGGTTTTCAAAAGTCCTCCAAAAAATTCATCTTTTCAATCTATTTCTTTCTACCATTTTTGATTATTCTACACCCATTGATTTAATCGGGTATTAGTATTTTTTATATTATTTGCCATATTTATTCATATTTTATGGATATAAAAAACTTTATATGATTTTGAAGTCAATAAAGCTTATAAAGGCAATTTTGCCTTTCCAGGTTACAATGTAAGGTATGACGACATAAGCTTTATAAAAACAGGTACAATATACGCTTCTATAAGGCTCCCACAGATTGAAAATGCAAAAAGTATAAGTATTATCACGGTATATGACAAGAACTTGTGATAATAATTATTTGTCCACTTTTTTGCCCTGCGGTTATGTATTATCATCAGTGAAAAGCTAAGCGACGTAACCTCTACAGCTGCAAGACATGGTATTATTATAAGGTTTTGAGGAAGTATAGCAAGCGCTGTAAAAAACAATCCCTGCCATCCGAGTCCATTTAGCAAAAATCCTACAGTAAACCCGAGTATAAAGCCCCTTACTCCAATTATGAAAAGCGATATGGGAATACCTATTATCGTTATACCGAGTATCCATATTACAGCTATTGTTTGTACATTATTTATTATGGACTGTTTTAAAACCGCGATACTATCGACGCTGTTAGTTGTCAGTATCTGAAAAAAGCCTTGCATATATTTTATAAGCGCCTGTCTTTGCACATCGTCTAGGGCCCGTACCGTAAATGCTCCTGAAGCAATTCCTAAAGACAAAAAAACAAACACAAGGAAATATAACCCCATGTTAGACTTTATATGTGCAGAAATTCCTTCCCGCATGCTATATTTAGGCAATGGAATACCTCCCTTCAGGAAGCTCATGAAAATCGAGTTGCATAAACCTGTCATAAAGAATATTATGCTTTAAAGGGAGGCTATATGAATAAAAAAATTATACAAGCCCTTGCGTATAGCTCAGCAAGCCGCATATTGTTTTGGCATCAGATATTATTCCATTCTTTATCATATCAACCACATCAGGTATATTGTAAAAGTCGGAATCCATAAACTCATCCTTATCCCTGTGTATTTTTCCGATCTTCAAATCCTCTGCCAGGTAAATATACAACTTCTCACTCGAAAACCCGGGAGAAGGATATACCTTATTTATAAGCTTTACCTTTCCCGGTATATACCCGGTTTCCTCTTCGAGTTCCCTGAATGCACAGTCATGTGGATCCTCATCACCTTCAAGCTTTCCTGCCGGTATCTCAAATATCACGCTTTCTATTGGTTTTCTATACTGCCTCACAAGAAGTATGCTCCCATCCTTCACTGCAACGATCCCGACCCCGCCGTTATGCTCCACTATTTCACGTGAAGCTATGTTGCCGTCCGGAAGAAGCACTTTATCGATTCTAAGGTTTAGTATATTGCCTTTAAAAACTTTCCTGCTTTCTATGGTCTTTTCCCGGTAATCCATCCAAAATACCTCCAGGTATATTTTTTATCACACCCGCATATAATATATCAAATTTAGAGGTGGTGTAAATGTTTATCATAGACAATAAGGGAATATATTATTACGGCAAAAACAGCGAATTTGTAAAGTCTTTAAAATCATTATGCTGTATCGATGTTCCGGTTGAAAAATATATAAAATTCAAAGTTAAATGTTTCGACTCATCAATAAAGATGCATATTTTGCAGCAGCACCGCATGCCATAAAAAATTCCCTGTCATCTAAAATATCTCTTCCCATTGTGGAAATATTAACATTATAGAACTTAACAGCTTCAAATACAATACTCGGGTCGCAGAAAAATATGTTATGCTTTTTTGAAATTCCGCTCTCTTCTATTTGGCGTTTTATGTAATCCATCTTTTCAGGTCCCAAGTTTGGAAATACGACATTGGCTTTTGAACATACTGCATCTGAAAGCACGGTCAGGGTATGGTGGCTTACCCCATAATGCCTTTTCCTTTTGTCCTTAAAGCTTATGCGCGGTATGAACACAGGCACAGCTTTAAGATTGTTTATGCAATCTATTATATGACCTTGTTCGATGCCGCTGAAGCCGTATTTCGTGCCTGTACCCAAAGAGCCGGGGCCCATGGATACTATTGCAACATCACAGCCTGATACTGATTTTGCCATTATTATGGCATCATATATGTTGACTGCTTCATGATCCCCTCCAAATGCATTCCCGTATGTTATAGTTGACGAAATTATCCCTTTTGATTTTAGCTCATCTATGCAGTCGCTGAAACTGATTGGAAGGCAGCCCCCGTCGGTCATTATGTATGCTATCTTTTTATTTTTCATTATATATTTTATGGTACACGCTGTTGGAGAGAGCATGCTGTGAAGTTCAGCGACTATAACGACCATGCCTTTTAAACTGCCTATATCATAATCTCTTTCATCAATGCAATAAGGGCAGTTTATCTGATACGGAGTGTATTTCAGCTTCATCATATTGTCAAAATCATTGATTTCAATATGGTTTCCGCTTGTTTCATTTATGATTACAAAATCATATCCTCCAGTTCCAAGATGCAAATAAGTGGCCGTTGTGTTTAAATATACTATATCCCCCTTGGATATATTGCCGGATAGTTTATCGTAGTTTATGGCTTTATGAACTTTGCCGTCATATTCCACTTCCACAACGGTTGCTCCTGCCTTGCGCCTTATTATGGACTTTACCAATGCTTTTCTGATTCTTATCAATCTATTTTTTCCTCCTGCCTATCATGTCCAGTTTTTTTAACAGAGAATTTCTTTCTATAAAATCGCTTATGGAAGCGTGCTCGGAGTAAACATGAACGAATATTAAAAATAAAAGCATGACTATTTTGTATGATATGCTTTTTAAATTCAATGACATGAGCCCTAAAAACATGCCGAGCGTGTTCGAGCCTGTATCTCCCATCATGCATATCTCCTTTGCCTCATAAAAAGAGTAAAAAATCAGAGAGATGATGATCCCTGAATTCATGCCTGTATACAAAAAATTCAGGTTGGCAAATATGCTTATTATCAAGGAAAGGATTATATAAGATTTTATGGCTCTTAAAGGTCTTAAATCCATCAGGTTTATTATGTTTTGCATAAGGCACAGTATTAAAAAGTCCAGAAATGTATACAGCCCCATAAAGCCTTTGGAAAAGGATATTATGAGTGAAGATAGTGCTCCAATGAATGCTTTGATGGTCCCTGATGTCAGTTCACCTTTAAAAAGGCTTTTCACATGTCCTGTAATTCCTTTTGGTTCTTCATCTGAATCATCGTCGATACATCCTGATAGTGAAGCTGAAAGCACTCCGAGCAGGATAATTAATATTTCATTTTTATAACCATGCCCCTCTGGAAACAGAGTCAAGTACATATAGGATATTGTGCACATGCATAAAATGTTTAGGCTGAAAAAAATGCCCCCAAAATTGCATATGGTTTTTCCCCTATAATTTTTTACATGCTTAAGGCTGTTGGATATAAAATTAATGATGAGAGGCAACATAAATATTGATGAAAATAAGTTGAAAACCAACAACATGATAATAAACAATGTTATCACCCCAACAGCTTGCTTACAAATACGCTTGCCACATCTGCAAACTGCTTTGCCCTGTGCATAAAGCCTTTTAAGTTTCTATATGTGACATTGTGATTTAAATCAACATATTTTAAACCGATACTGTACCCCGCAAGTATCGAATCTATCAGCATTCCTGTTTCCAGTCCGTATCCATGATACAATCTTACTCTCGGATCATGTATCACTTTTGATTTTACAGCCCTCTGGCCGGACAGAGGGCATGGAAAATGACGTCCTGTAAAAAAATACACCGCAAATTTGGAAAAAGACCTTAAAAGTCCGAACCCTCCGGCCAAATCGCTTTCATGAAAACCTGCTATGCACATATCGCAGTTGTCATTTAAGACTTCATCTATTATATGAGAAATGTTTACTGCCGATTCTCCGATATCGCCGTCCACAAACACATATATGTCGGCAGGGCAGATCTTTATAGCATCTTTTATCGCTTCAGCCTTTCCCATATTTTTTTGATGCTTTAACTTTATTATGCTGTCTATGCTGCTTATTATCTTCCATGTTGAATCTGTTGAACCATCGTCCACAGCCACAATCTTATTGATTGAATTTATCTCAAGCAGCGAATTTATGGTCTTACCTGCCATGTCGGCCTCGTTATAAAGCGGAACGATTGCGCATACATTGTATTTAAAATTATTACCATTCATATATTCGGACATTTTATTAAACGGCTTATTCCTTTTAAATCAATGATGCTCGAGCCATAGAGCATCCTCAATATTGCCGTGCTTCCCATGCCGTCTCTTCCCTTTTCCATGAATTCTTCTATTCCAATGTGACCTCCCACCAGATAAATCGTTGATGCCCCCTTTTGCTTGCACATCAATATGGCCGCATCCTCAGACGTTCCCATTACCCTTATCAGCCTATATCCGATTCCAAGCTTTTCCATCCTGATAACGCCTGGAGCATAACCATCCATATATGAGTGTACGAGTATCTCCCTGCAATTTTTCAAGCTTTTATCGCTGACACTGTCCATATCACCGATTATGATGTCGCACGCCATCCCTGCATCAAAAACTGCATTTGCACCTCCATCAACCCCCACTATAATCAGATTATTATCCAAGACAAAGCTTTTCACTGCCGTAAAATCTTCTATGTATCCCCTTCCCCTCGAGATTATGAGTACATCCCGGTTTTTCATATCGAGCTTTATATCAGGCAAATCCGTATTGCAAAGAAAAAACTTGAGTTCGGATCTCATATGATCGATTGTATTTAGCATGAAGCTATTTTTTTCGCTTTGACTGTATTCGCATTTCGCAGCATTGAATGAAACGGGAATACAATTCGTGCAGTATCTTCCGTTTATATATATAAGATTCCCATCTATCTTTACAATGTCACCGTCGTTTACAACATCAAAAAAAGATCCATTTAAGACATTGTATATTCCTATCCCGCTTTTTAAAGCATAACACATGCCTTCAGAGATACCCGAACCTTCAGACGGCATTTCACAGTTTATTATCGCCTTTACACTGCAATGCTTTAATTCCTGGGCCGCAGTGATATCTAATCTCCAGTGCCTTATTACGGCAATGCAGCCTTTGCCAATCTTATTGACAAGCAGTTTAGTATATTTATCCTTGTATGCTTTTCCTTCAATAATATTCATGCATTACACCTTCAAGCCGGAAATGAAATCAATGATTCGATATTAGTATTGTACAAAATCCAAATAATATAGGATTGTTTATAGAAAAATTTGCAGGCTATCGCAAAAAGAGGACACATCATTTAAAATCCATTTTAAATGATGTGTCCTCTTTTTGTATACTTGATGAGTTCTTCCCTGCTGTTTAGCTGCGGGTTTTCAATCACCGCATCCAAAAGTCTGGATAATACTTTACCTATTTCCCTTCCCTGCTTGACTCCGAGCCTTTTTAAATCTTCTCCGTTTAATGCAAGACTGCTTAACTTGTAGCATTCATTGTTTTCAATTATATCCTTATACATCGCGCTTATATTTTTAAGCCGGTCTTCGGAAAGCGAGCCTCTGCAGCCTAACGGCGCAAGGCTTCCCTTTAAAGCAAGCAGCCTTTTAAAATCGCAGGGTCCTATATCTTTAAGCAATTTCTTTATGGATGGCTTGTTTTCCTGTATGATGGAATCACTGTACGATATAAGCCTTTTTACATTTGATATTGTTTTGCTATCATATCTTAGACTTTTTAATATGTCTTCAGATACCCATGCCATATCACAGCCTTGATTTTCATCTTCTATAATATCCGGTTTTAATATGAATTTTAAGAAGAACGATAATCTCAAGTCCAAATTGCCGTACATATTTTCAAAGGATTTTGCCGCCAATATGCATATATCGCTTCTCAAACAATAATCCCAATTTATATATTTCCTAAATCTATCCGAGATTACATATAATAACAGCTTAGTTGACAATAAATATGTTATGCCAACAAAATTATCGGAAAGGAGCGTTCTGTTTAACTCGTCCTTGATCCTTTCAGGGCTTACATGGGAGATAAGATGGCACTCGGATGAAATAGCATTTAGGGTATGCTTTTCAATTTTAAAATCTAATTGAGATGAGAACCTGACAGCTCTCATCATCCTAAGTCCGTCCTCGCCAAACCTTAATAAAGGGTCACCTACGCAGCGTATCAATTTGTTCTCTATATCAAAAATACCTCCGAATATGTCTATCAATCCGTCATACTCGTTATATGCCATAGCATTTATGGTAAAGTCCCTTCTAGATAGGTCTTCCTCTATACTTTGGGAATATCTGACACAATCAGGCCTCCTGTAGTCCGAGTACTTGCCTTCCACTCGGAAAGTTGTTATTTCAAAATGCTTTTTATTCAGCATTATTGTGACTGTTCCATGCTTTATGCCGGATGGGATTATGGTACACCCGTGAAATATTTCCATGACTTCATAAGGCGTGGCATCTGTAGTTAAGTCCCAGTCATATGGATGCCTTCCCATTATGCTGTCTCTTACACATCCCCCGACAGCATAACCTTTATATCCCCTGTCTTTTAGTTTATCTAATATATATCTTACTTCATCAGGCAGTTCTATTTTCATATCTTCCTCCGCAGACTATTCAATCTCTATGCTGTATCCACACTTGAAAGTCTGTCCTTTGGAAATTTTTTGTATTCCCTTTTTTTCTTCAAGCTTTCCAGTGGAAGCAAAGCTGTCTGTAATGCCATACCATGGCTCTATGCATACGAAGTTTCCTCCATTGGCATTTGACCATATCCCAAGGTATGGGAATCCTCCGCACTCTACCGAAACACAGCTCTTGCTTTTTTTACTTTTTATGCTTATGGATTTTGATTTCATGCCTTGGATTATCATGGCGTCATTCTTAAACAGGTCTTTTGAAAGAGAAATCACGCTTGTATTTTTAAAAGCAGGTCTCATGTCAAGGATCGTGCCCTCCTTAAAAATAGACGTGTTTATGGTTTCAGGATTATCAAATTCTATATAGCAATCCTCCAATTTTTCATCTGCATGTAAAGGACAATTGAATCCCGGATGCGCGCCTATAGAAAAATACATATCTTCAAGCCCTGTATTTAAAACATAATATCTTATCATGACCCTGTTTTCACATATCTCATATTTAATTTTAAGCTCAAAATCAAAGGGATATACTTCCTTGGTTTCAGCGTTGCTTTTTAATACATACAATATGCTTGTATCGGATTTATCCATTATATCGAAATCTTTATCCCTCGCAAAGCCATGCTGGTTAAGCTTGTATGTATTCCCTCCATAAATATATCTGTTATCTTTGAGCCGTCCTACGATTGGGAACAGAACCGGAGCATGCCTTCCCCAATAATTTGCATCGGCCTGCCAAATATATTCCGTATCGTCTCCCTTGAGTCTCATGCTTGTCAATTCGGCGCCTTTGCTGTTTGTAATTATCACTATCTTTTTATTTTCAAATTTGCTCAACATATAAATACCTCCATCCTACTGATTATCCATTTGAAATTATAAAACAAGGCTATGCTTAACAAAGATGTAATAAAATTCTCACCTAATATTATTATCTCTTTTGTATGATTTTTTTTAATCTAAAATAATATATGTTTAATAACAAAGCGAGAATTGAAACGCCTCCACATATTATAAATGACAATTGCAGCGATATATCTGCAGCCTTACCGATCATCAGGTTGACAATTGAAGATGTTATATCCATAAACATTGCATAAGCAGACAAGCATGTGGCCCTGTTTTTTATGCTTATTGATTTATTTTGTATATGGTAAGAAATAGGCAGAACAATGGAGCTGCTTACACTAATAAGCATTATAAGCAGAACACTTAAAACAGGAGTATTGAAAAAAGCCAACAAAAGACTTGATATGGCAACCATAAAAAATGTACAAATCAATACTCTGTCCTCGCCATACTTTTCAGTGAGTTTATATGTCCGGGATGAAAGCATTGAAACTGCCTGTATCAGGGCCAATATTAAACCATAGTATCTTACATTTATGCCAACCCTTCTATATTGAAGTTGATTTAAAAACACTGTTATCGAATGGGAAACCTCAGTTATTACGGCAGATGCAAATATAAAAATCAATATCTCTTTTTCTTTAAGCATAATCTTTAAAACATTTACAATGCCTTGCTTTTGTTTATCATGGCAAGTTGCATCTTTTAAAAACAATGATAATATGACTGCAATTCCATAAGGAAAGATAGTGAGCCATACTGCAAGATCCATTGATTTGCTTATGATAAATGTAGATAACAAGGTTGCTATCAAAAAACCGGCTATGGAAGATGCATTGTATATGCTGAAAGCCTTTTCCGATTGTTCCTTGGAAACGGAGCAGTACAAAAGAGCAGTATCACATCCGGAAACACCTGAAACTGCGGCAGAAAGCATTATCCTTTCAAGCAAAAATCCCATAAAAGTATGAGCTTTATAAAATATTATTTTCGATATGAAATCCAGCAAAAAAGAAATAAATAATGTTTTTCTATATCCGAATTTATCTGCAAACCAACCCCAGGGTATCTCCAATAAAATCATAAGTATCATAAAAACTGATTCGATTATAAATATTTGATAAATGCCTATGCCCCTGGATTCACGGTAAAGTGTGGCTATAGGTCCATAGAAAACTAAACCTTGCATTAAGGCAATAGTACACAACAATATAAAATTTCTATTATTTTTCATAATTTGTAATCCTCCAATAAAACATGCATGATAAATAAAATCCCATAAAAAAGTTATAATCAATTTACGCAGCATATTTTAAGGACTACAAATCGTGTTCAATTCATTTATTGTTTATCAACTTTCTGTATATCAAATACGAGTATATTGTAGGAATCACTGATATTACAATGATGATTGCTATAAAACTGTAAGGGCCTGCACCCAATAAAAACAGAACCAAGTTCAGCACGCCTCCGGCTACCCAT
>ENA-UOOI01003745-UOOI01003745.1-fermentation-metagenome-genome-assembly--contig:-NODE-3745-length-10970-cov-4.337884_pt1 | contig 10970 bp, 8 predicted proteins | sample MGYA00245779_ERZ724027 | MGnify/ENA primary metagenome ERZ724027 (study PRJEB28704, sample SAMN03018318) | fermentation metagenome | biome: anthropogenic terrestrial biome; feature: soil; material... | reverse complement strand
TGTCTGCCCGTCGGGGGGCAGGACCTTTATGAAAGGGAAGATCCCGATTGCGGGTTCGCGGAGCGGGGAGTGCCCTCGTAGCATTTCAAAATATACGGGTCGAGGCGGTAAAAGTCTTTGAGGTGCTGGCAGATCAGCGTGCGTGCATTTTCCAGGTTTCCGTTGCACATCGCTGAAACAATTGGCTTATGATGATGAATTTGGAGCAAACTATGCTCAATATCGGTATATTTTGACACTTGGATGAGATAGATTTGCTGATAGAGCGCATATTGTTGGTTAATCAGACGAGAATTGCCGGAAATTTTCGTAATTGCCAAATGAAAGTCACAGTCCTTCCGAATACGCCCATAAATGTCGCCTTTGGCAGCTGCAGCTTCGCAGGCGCCGGCCATATGGTAAAGATCGTCAAAATCCGACGCGCTTCCGTAATAGGCCGCTAACTGTGCAGAAAGAATATCCTGCGACAGGCGGATTACACCAATCTCCTTGATCTCGTCGTCGGTAAAGCATGTCACGGTAGCGCCACGATTATGTCCGATCGTCACCAATCCCTCAGATTCCAGGCGTCGAAGCGCATCGTGAACGGGGGTTCTGCTGATGGACAGCTTGGCGGCGACCTGCAACTCCGGGATCCGGGCGCCGGGAAGCAGTTCCAGGCGGAAAATCATATCTTTTATCTGCTGATAAGCAGCTGCACTCTGCGAACGAATGGGCGAACACCTCTTTCCCTCTGTCTCATATTCGCTATATACTGAAACATTATACAATATTTTTTTTATTTGATCAATTAAATTTCCCTTGTCCATGCTAATCTATATTTTGCACATATTTTGTTGTATTTATATATTCATTTTGTGAAAATCATCATTTCCCGGTTGACAAATTGAATGCGAATTGTTATAATTGAATACGATAATAAATGTAGCACTCAATACATAAAATTGTATGCCACATCCTTGCGTTTATTCTGGCTTTCTGTCGCCTTTTTTATATGCCTGTCCGGCCAGAAGGGCCGGGCAGGCAGCGATGTTGCGAAAGGAGGTAGTGGGGATGAACACGTCTTAAGGTCCGGCCGGCGGCTGTCCGGGTTCCGGCGGCGGGCCGCCGCAAGATTTTTGGGTATAAGGAGTGTAACGACATGCAGACACAGAAAGGCCTGGCGCGGTTGCTCAGGATAAGGGGAGTTCCTGAAACCGGCAGTGTAACAAAGGATCCAGATCATGAGGTTGTTCCACAGCTTATTGAGAAGCTTACAGAACACAAGGGGGAGTTATAAATATGAAGTACAACAAAATCACTCCGGAAATTGTAAAAAAACTGGAGGAAATCGTCGGTCCCAACAATGTGATTTATGGCGATCAGGGAGGGTTGAAGCTCTATTCTCACGATGAGATCAGCGAAAAGGATTACTACTCGCATCTTCCGGAGGTGGTCGTCAAGCCGACCAATGAAGAAGAAATCTCAAAGATCATGAAGCTGGCCAACAAGTACTTGTTCCCGGTCACGCCGAGAGGCGCAGGCAGCGGCCTGTCGGGCGGGGCGGTGCCGGACTTCGGCGGGGTGGTGCTCTCCGCTGAAAAGATGAACAAGATCATCGAGATCGACAAAGAAAATTTGATGGCCGTCGTCGAACCCGGCGTCATTACCAATGACATCAGCAATGCCGTAAAAGAATACGGGCTGTTTTACCCGGGTTATCCCATGAGCCACGAGAGCTGCTGCATCGGCGGCAACGTCGCCGAAAACGCGGGCGGCGGGAAGGCCATCAAATACGGTGTGACCAGCCGATACATATACGGCCTCGGCGTCGTGACGCCGACCGGCGATATTGTTCACCTCGGCGGGAAGAGGGTCAAGGATGTCGCGAGTTACGACCTGGTCCACCTGATGGTGGGTTCGGAAGGCACCCTCGGCGTCTTTACGCAGATGATCATCAAACTCCTTCCCGCGCCCAAAGAAAAAGTCGACATGCTTCTCTTGTTTGAAGATGTCAAGAGCGCGATTTCCATGGTGTCGAAGATCATGACCCTCGGGCGGATCATCCCGACCTCCATCGAATTTATGGATGCTCTTGCCTTTCAAAATTCCTGTGATTATCTGAAAGAAAAGATCGATACCAAAGGCGCGGGCGCCATGCTCCTGGTCGAGCTTGACGGCAACAGCAAAGACGAGCTGGCCGACGAAAGCGAAGCCGTCTGCAACCTTTGCATGGACCATGGGGCGATCGACGCGTTTATTGCCGACGACCCGAGAACGGCCGAGAAATTCTGGAAGGTCAGGGAGAATATCGCCGTGGCCAACAAAGCGGTCTCGGATAATCATGTCGTCAGCGACGACGTCGGGGTCCCGGTGTCCAAGATCCCTGAATGCGTTGCGAAAATCCAGGAGCTGTCGAAAAAATACAATATTCCGATCCCGTGCTACGGCCACGCCGGCGACGGGAACCTGCACCCGAATCCGTACAAAAATCCTGATTCCACGCTCGAGGAGTGGTATGAAAAAATACCGAAGCTCATGGCGGAGATCTACAAGCTCTGCGTCGACCTGGGCGGCTCCGTGACGTGCGAGCACGGCATCGGGAACAAGAAAAAGCAATACCTGAAATATATGCTTGAGCCTACGGAAATCCAGATGATCAAAACCATCAAAAAGGCGCTTGACCCGAATCTGATCCTGAACCCGGGCAAAATCGTCGATTTCGATTGAGGAAGGGTTCCGGAGTTGTCAAGAAAGGTGGAATGGACCGCTGCCGTTGATCCAGCGGGAAATATACACATTATGCACATATGTCTATAGTCTTGGCGGCAGTTGTTGGGGGAACGTAGGATTGGTTATTTTTAGCCAGGCAAATTTGGACTACATTAACTTTAAAAAAATAGGAGATGTTGGCAAATGGAAGGCCTGAAACCGACTAAAGTTCGCTGGGGAGTCTTTTTCGCTATTTTGGTTATGTGTACGGTTAATTATGTCGATAGAGCAGTTATTTCCGTTTCTATGCCAGTGATTCAAAAGGACTTGAACCTGGACCCGGTGGTAGTGGGAGTTATTCTAAGCTCATTCTTCTGGGGTTACGCAGCCATGCAAATTCCAGTCGGCTGGCTTCTCGACCGGTTTCACCCGGACAAAATTATCGTTTTTTCCGGTGTTTTATGGGGGGTATTTCAGATCCTGACCGGCTTTGTAACATCAAGTAGAATCTTTATATTTTTACGGGCCATGCTTGGTATTTCCGAGGCGCCTATCTATCCCGGCGGTACCAAATTGCAGTCCGTCTGGCTGACTTCTAAGGAAAGAGCCAGAGGGTCAGCGCTGATGGATTCTGGCTGCGCCTGGGGAAATGCGATCGGCGGGCCGCTGGTAGTTTTGTTCATGGCATGGCTTGGCGGCTGGCGTGGCGCGCTGATAGGCGTAGGTATTCTGACCATAATTATCGCTGGTCTAGCCTGGCGGTTTATTAAGGGTACCCCGGAAACCAACCCGAGAATTAACGAGGCAGAACGCAGCTACATTAAAAATTCGCTTGCTGAGGAATATGAATTTGGTAAAAAAGCGGACGGTTCAGTTTTAAGAACTAGCGGGATAAAAGATTATTTGCGCAGCCGCAATTTCTGGTGCATGCTTATCGGGTTCTTTGCCATGGACGCTTACTGGTACGGTCTGATGACTTGGGGACCAAACTACCTGTCTAGTACGCAGCACCTCAACATTGCATCAATCGGAGGCTCCATGCTTCTCATCTTCGGTACCGGCGCGATCGTTGAGCTTATAGGCGGTGTCGTTACTGACAAATGGCGTCAGACCGCTAGCATGAATAAAGTTATAAGGACTTTGATGGGTGTGCTGGCGATCGGTATGACGATTAGCATGTACTTCCTGAGCAAAGCGACCTCAATTTCTGGAGCCTTGGTTTGGCTGACTGTGGGTGTTGCCTTTTGTAGGTGGACTGGTATGCTGTTTTTTGTCATTCCGCCGGCTATTTCGCAACGCAATCATGTCGGCACCGTAGCCGGAACCATGAATTTCGTCGGCAATGTGGCTGGGGTTATTACTCCTATTGTCGTCGGTTTTATCGTATCTCTCACCAGATCATACAATTTAGCCTTTATGACGTTTATGGGACTTGCAATTTTAATAGTCGTATGCGCTCTTCTGTTTGACTTCAGCAAGAAAGTCGGCAGCGAGGCCGGGCCTGTGCAAATGACCAAGGAGAATGTTACTGACTAATATAGAAATGTCAAACAAACAGAAAACATTGAAAAGGCAGGGTAACTGCCAAAAACAAAAGCGGCGGAACCGGCCATACGCATGACCATCTCGCTTGCGGAACCAAGATTGCCTTCGGGGAAGATTTTAGAAGGAGGAAACAATGAACATTATAGAAAAAATGCTCCGGGACATTCCGATCCCGGATTTTATTCCGGTGGAGCAGACTTTTCACACTCCCGCCTTGGAAGAGGTCGAGCGGACGCTGACAGATCAGCTCCGTGCCGATCCTTTTGCCTCGCTTGTCCGTAAGGGCCAGAACATCGGCATTACGGTGGGAAGCCGCGGGATTTCAAATATGCAGGCAATTGTGAAAGCGCTGGTCGGATTTGTAAAAGAAAGGGATGCGCATCCCTTTATCATTCCCAGTATGGGCAGCCACGGGAACGCAGATGCCAAGGGGCAGGAGGAGGTCCTGCGCGGCCTCGGAATCGAGGAGGCCACGGTGGGGGCGCCGGTCCTGAGCGGGATGGAAGTCGTTGAGCTTGGGAAAACGGAAGACGGAATCACAGTTTATTACGATAAAAACGCTTTTCAGATGGACGGGGTGATTCTGTTCAATCGGATCAAAGCCCATACCGACATTGAGGGAGACGTGGAAAGTGGTCTGCAAAAGATGATCACCGTCGGCCTCGGGAATCATGCAGGCGCCATGGAAATGCACAAATACGGGATGGAATGCGCCTCCGGGCGCATCCAGAGTATCGGCCGCTATGTGCTTGCGCACGCGAACATTCTGTTCGGGGTGGCGGTGCTGGAAAACGAGTACGATCAGACGAGCGATATTATATGCATCCCGGCTGAAGCAATCCCGGCCCGAGAAAAGGAACTGCTCCGGAAATCCAAGCGGCAGCTCCCCCGTTTCCTGATGAACGACATTGACCTGCTGATTGTCGACCGAATCGGGAAGGATGTCAGCGGGGACCGAGGCAACTGGGGGAAGCGCCCATGGCGTGGGCCTTTCCGATGTGACTACTAAACGGGTCTTCGACAGAATGGATCTTGAAATGATGTACGCTAACGCAATCACCTCCATCGCACTGAATGGCTCTTCCATTCCGCCGGTGATGAAAACAGACCGCCTGGCGATCCAGCTGGGCATTAAGGTGGCCTGCGTGAAAGATACGGCACGCGTGCGCGCGGTGCGCATCCGGGATACGCTGCATTTGGGGCGCTTCCTGGTTTCCGAAGCGTTTGCGGAAGAAGTGGCTAAGATTCCGGACTGTAAAATCTTAGGCGGACCCCAAAGCCTGCCTTTCGATCAAGAGGGCAATTTAACAGATCTGTAACTGTCATGAACTGTTTAAAAAGCAGGGAAACGAGTGTCGGGAAGCAGTTCGGGAACCAATGCGGTTTCGCAGAGGTCGTCCATACGATTAAAAGCGTTAAAATCCGACGCACTTTTAGAATAGACAGCAACTAGCGCAGATCAGGATACCCTGCGATAGTGGATCGCAGGGTATCCTCAATCTTACTCATCGGGAAAACATGTCGCGGCAGCGCCGCGATTGTGTCCGATCATAGAATTCAATAGTCAAATTGTATGCTTCGTTACCGTGCGCGCCGGATGCAGCACAGCAAACGAAAACCTTAAGGAGGCAAATCTCTATGGCGAAAAAAATCGAGTTGATGGACGGGAACCAGGCGGCCGCGTATATTTCCTACGCCTTTACGGAGGTGGCGGGCATTTACCCTATCACGCCGTCTTCCCCTATGGCGGAAAATGTGGACGAGTGGGCGGCGAACGGGAAGAAAAACCTCTTCGGCCAGACCGTACAGGTGGTGGAGATGCAGTCCGAGGGAGGCGCCGCCGGCGCCGTCCACGGTTCCCTGCAGTCCGGCGCCCTGACCACAACCTATACCTCGTCTCAAGGCCTGCTGCTGATGATTCCCAATATGTACAAGATTGCGGGCGAGATGCTGCCGGGCGTGTTCCATGTCGCCGCCCGGACGCTGTCGGCCCATGCGCTGTCCATCTTCGGCGATCACTCCGACGTGATGGGCGTGCGCAGCACGGGCTTCTCCCTGCTGGCCTCTTCCTCCCCGCAGGAGGTCATGGATCTGGGCGCCGTCGCCCATCTCTCCGCCATTCACTGCCGGATGCCGGTGCTGCATTTCTTCGACGGCTTCCGGACCTCTCATGAGATCCAGAAGATCGAAGCGCTGGATTACGAGGACCTGCGCCCCCTGGTGGACCAGGATGCGCTCAAGGCCTTCCGCAAGCACGCCCTGAACCCCGAGCACCCCGCCACCCGCGGGACCACCGTGAACCCGGACATCTTCTTCCAGTGCCGCGAGGCCTGCAACGAGAAGATCGCCCGGATCCCCGACGCCGTGGAGCACTATATGCAGGAAGTGGGCAAGATCACCGGCCGGACCCACCACCTCTTCGACTATTACGGCGCTCCCGACGCCGAGCGGGTCGTCATCCTGATGGGTTCCGCCGCAAAGACGGCCGAAGAGACGGTGGACTATCTGACCGCTCAGGGCGAAAAGGTGGGCCTCCTCAACGTCCATCTGTACCGTCCGTTCTCCGCGGAGCACTTCCTGAACAGCCTGCCTTCCACGGCCAAGCGCCTGGCGGTGCTGGACCGGACCAAAGAGCCCGGAGCCATGGGCGAGCCGCTGTACCAGGACATTTGCACCATCTATAAAGAGAGAGGCCTTCCCATGAAGATCGTGGGCGGCCGCTACGGCCTCAGCTCCAAGGACACCACCCCCGGCCAGATCCTCGCGGTGTTCGACAACCTGAAGCAGGCGTCGCCCAAGAACAACTTTACCATCGGCATTGTGGACGACGTGACCTTTACCTCTCTGCCGGTCACCAAAGAGATCGAGACCTCCCCGGCCGGCCAGACCAGCGCGGAGTTCTGGGGCATGGGCTCCGACGGCACCGTGGGCGCCAACAAGAACTCCATCAAGATCATCGGCCACGCCACGGACCTTTACTGCCAGGCGTATTTCGTGTACGACTCCAAAAAGTCCGGCGGCCTGACCCAGTCCCATCTGCGCTTCGGCAAAGATCCGATCCGCTCTCCTTATCTGGTGTATTCCGCGGATTTTGTCGCCTGCCACACGCCCTCCTACGTCCATCAGTACGACCTGGTGAAAAACCTGAAGGACGGCGGCACGTTCCTGCTGAACTGCGCCTGGGACATGGACGGCCTCGAAAAGAACCTTCCCGCGTCCATGAAGCGGGCCCTGGCTGAAAAGCACGCCAAACTGTACACCATCGACGCGATCGACATCGCCCGCAAGCTGGGCCTGGGCAACCGCACCAACACCATCCTGCAGGCGGCCTTCTTCAAGCTCGCCGGCGTGATCCCCATCGACCAGGCCGTGACGGAAATGAAGAACGCCATCTACAAGACCTATTACAAGAAGAAAGGGCAGGCCGTGGTGGACATGAACAACGCGTCCATCGAGCACGGCATCGACGAGCTGCGCGAGGTAAAGGTCCCCGACGCCTGGCTCACCGCGCAGGACGCTCCCTCCGAGGACAAGGTGCCCGCCTTCATCCGGGAGGTGGTGGCCCCCATGAACCGTCAGGAGGGCAACGCGCTGCCGCTTTCCCTGATGAAGAAATACGGCCTTGAGGACGGCACCTGGCCCGCCGGCACGTCCAAGTACGAAAAACGCGGCGCCGCCGTCGAGGTCCCCGCGTGGAAGGCGGAAGCCTGCATCCAGTGCAACCGGTGCTCTCTGGTCTGCCCCCACGCCGCCATCCGCCCCATCCTGCTGAATGAGGACGAAGCGAAAGCGGCTCCCGCCGGTTTCAAAACCATCAAGGCCGTCGGCTCCGGCCTGGGCCAGTACCAGTTCCGCATCCAGGTCTCTCCTTACGACTGCACCGGCTGCGGCTCCTGCGCCAACATCTGCCCGGCCAAAGAGAAGGCCCTGGTCATGGAGAGTTTTGAGAGCCAGGCAAAGGAAGCCGGCAACTGGACCTACGCCGTGGAGAAAGTGGAGATCAAAAAGGACGCCGTCAGCGCCAAAACGATCAAGAACTCCCAGTTTGCCAAGCCTTATTTTGAATTCTCCGGCGCCTGCGCGGGCTGCGGCGAGACCCCTTACATCAAGCTGGTGACCCAGCTCTTCGGCGACCGCATGTATATAACCAACGCCTCCGGCTGCTCCTCCGCTTACGGCGGTTCCACGCCGTCCTCCCCTTACTGTACGGACAAAAGGGGCTTCGGCCCCACCTGGGCCATGTCCCTGTTTGAGGACAACGCGGAGTACGCCTACGGCTATCTGCTGGGGCAGGATGCCGTGAAGCGTCAGCTGACGGAAAAGGTCCGGCTCCTGGCGGACCGCGGCGTCGCGAAGGACGCCTGCGAGGCCTATCTGGAAAAGGGCGGCGACGCCGCGGAATCCCGCGCCGTCAGCGACGCGCTGCTGGCCGCCCTGAAGAACGACGACAGCGCGGAAGCCGCTTTCATCCGCCAGAACAAGGAATACCTGACCAAGAAGAGCGTCTGGGCCTTCGGCGGCGACGGATGGGCTTACGACATCGGCTACGGCGGGTTGGACCACGTGCTGGCCGCCGGCGGGGACATCAACCTGCTGGTTCTGGATACCGAGGTGTATTCCAACACCGGCGGGCAGGCTTCCAAATCCACGGCGGCGGGCGCCATCGCCAAGTTCTCCGCCGGCGGCAAGGTGACCAGGAAGAAAGACCTGGGCCTGATGGCCATGAGCTACGGCTACGTGTATGTGGCCCAGGTGGCCATGGGCGCCGACCCCGCCCAGACCCTGCGGGCGATCCGGGAGGCCGAGGCTTACAACGGTCCGTCCATCGTCATCTGCTACTGCCCCTGCATCGAGCACGGCATCAAGGCCCGCATGGGCCTGAGCCAACAGGAGGAGAAGAAGGCGGTGGAGGCCGGCTATTGGCATCTGTACCGTTACAACCCCGCCCTGAAAGCGGAGGGCAAGAACCCCTTTACGCTGGATTCCAAGGAACCGACCGGCGACTTCCAGAAGTTCCTGCAGGGCGAGAACCGCTACGCGTCGCTGAGACTGTCTTTCCCCGACAGGGCCGACAGGCTCTATGCCAAGGCGGAAAAAGACGCCAAGGAACGGTTGGAAAACTATCAGAAACTGGCCGGCAAATAAAAGGGAGGTTTACCGATGCCTTTGATGACTGCGAAAGAGTACGTTGAAAGCCTGCGCAAGATGAAGACGCGGGTGTACATGTTCGGCAAAAAGATCGACAACTGGGTGGATGACCCCATCATCCGCCCGTCCATCAACTGCGTTGCCATGACGTATGCCCTGGCACAGGACCCCCGGTACGAGGATCTGATGACCGCGACCTCCAACCTGACCGGCCACAAGATCAACCGCTTCACCCATCTTCACCAGTCCAGCGAGGATCTGGTGAAGAAGGTCAAGATGCAGCGGCTGCTGGGCCAGAAGACCGCCAGCTGTTTCCAGCGGTGCGTGGGCATGGATTCGTTCAACGCCGTCTATTCCACAACCTTCGAGATCGACGAGAAGTACGGCACCCACTACCACGAGAACTTCAAGAAGTTTTTAATCAAGATACAGGACGCCGACCTGACCGTGGACGGCGCCATGACGGACCCGAAGGGCGACCGCTCCAAGGCTCCCCACGAGCAGGCGGACCCGGATATGTTCGTCCACGTTGTGGAGCGCCGCCCGGACGGGATCGTGGTGTGCGGCGCGAAGGCGCACCAGACCGGTTCCGTCAACTCCCACTGGCACATCTTCATGCCCACCATCGCCATGAAAGAGGCGGACAAAGACTGGGCGGTGAGCTTCGCCTGCCCGACGGACGCCGAGGGGATGTACCTGATCTACGGCCGTCAGTCCTGCGATACCCGGAAGCTCGAAGGCTGCAGCATCGACGTGGGCAACGCCAAGTTCGGCGGACAGGAGGCTTTGGTGGTCCTCGACCACGTGTTCATCCCCAACGAGTACGTTTTCCTGAACGGCGAGTATGAGTTCGCCGGCATGATGGTGGAGCGTTTCGCCGGTTATCACCGCCAGAGCTACGGCGGCTGCAAGGTCGGCGTGGGCGACGTGGTCATCGGCGCCGCGGCGCTCGCCGCCGAGTACAACGGCGTGGAGAAGGCCTCCGCCATCAAAGATAAGCTCATTGAAATGACCCATCTGAACGAGACCCTGTATTCCTGCGGTATCGCCTGCTCCTGCGAGGGATGCCCGACGAAGGCGGGCAACTACCAGATCGATCTGCTGCTGGCCAACGTCTGCAAGCAGAACGTCACCCGCTTCCCCTATGAGATCGTACGCCTGGCCGAAGATATTGCGGGCGGCCTGATGGTGACGATGCCTTCCCAGAAGGACTTTGAGTCCGGCACGGTCGTCGGCAACAACGGGGAGTCCATCGGCGACATCTGCAACAAGTACTTTGCGGCCCGGGAGGGCGTTTCCACCGAGGACCGCCAGCGCGTGATGCGTTTTCTGGAAAACATATGCCTCGGCGCGGCGGCCGTCGGTTACCGCACCGAGTCTCTGCACGGCGCGGGGTCGCCGCAGGCGCAGCGCATCATGATCGGCCGTCAGGGCAACATCCAGGGCAAGAAAGAGCTGGCCAAGAATATCGCCGGCATCGGCTCCGGCAAAGATAAAGAAGAAAACTGATTTTTGCATCACACATCAGAATAGGGGCTGTTGCAAAACAGCCTTGCACAAAAGTCGGAGCCGCCACCCTGAAAGGG
>ENA-UOOI01003744-UOOI01003744.1-fermentation-metagenome-genome-assembly--contig:-NODE-3744-length-10973-cov-33.964646_pt1 | contig 10973 bp, 8 predicted proteins | sample MGYA00245779_ERZ724027 | MGnify/ENA primary metagenome ERZ724027 (study PRJEB28704, sample SAMN03018318) | fermentation metagenome | biome: anthropogenic terrestrial biome; feature: soil; material... | reverse complement strand
AACTTTTGCTTGCTTGAGCGTAGCGAGTTTGCAAAAGTTCTTGATGAACGAGAGCAATGAGCCTTAGAACTTATAAAGTGCGAACTGGCGAACGGGATGCTCAAAATCAACATCTTTGTTTAACATAACCTTATTTTATTCTCTACTGATTCCTCTGCAAGAGGAACGCACTATAAGCTCAGGTTGATATATCATTCTAGGTTTTTCAACATTGCCTTCTATCATATCTATGAGATACTGTGCTGATTTCGTCCCCATTTCCTTTTTGGGGTGTTTTATAGTAGTAAGTTTCACTTCCGATGCAACTGCAAGATTCGAATCATCATATCCGATAACCGATATATCATCAGGGACTTTAAGTCCTTCTTCCCTTATGGCTTCCAGTATATTTATCGCTATCTGATCATTGTAGCATACAATGGCCGTAGGTCTGTCTTCCCTCTCAAGCAAGTTCTTTGTAAATTGATATGGATATGAAGACATCTGCATAGTATTATAACTGCCTACATAGCCTTTTGGAAGTGTGATGTCAAATTGAGCCAGTGCTCTCATAAAGCCTTGTTTACGCCTTATTCCCTGCATATCGTCGGATTTAAAAATCCCGGCTATTTTGCGATGTCCTATTTGCAATAAATAATTTGTGGCCCTGAAACCGCCGAGTTCATCATCCATTATTATGTAAGCCGGATCGAGATCATCATACACGGCGTTTATCATTATATACTTGACATTCCGTCTCTCCAGCTCCTTGAAGTACTCTATATTAGGATTTCCAAGAGCACTTGCCGTAGGTTCTATGATCATGCCTGCAATATCATGACTCAAAAAATTTTCCATGCAATGAGCTTCTTTTTCTTTATCATTATCGGTGTTTGCAAGTATCAGCGAATAGCCTTGAGAACTCAGCACATCTTCTATTCCCTTTATGATAAATGGAAAAATATAATCTGAAATATATGTTGTAAGAACCATCACAGACTTATTTTTCTGGACACTTTTGCGATAAGCGCAGAATGTTCCTTTACCCTTTTCTTTATATATCCAGCCTTTCATTCCAAGCTCTCCAAGCGCCTGCCTCACAGTATGCCTGCTTACGTTGAATTGACGCACAAGCTCGTTTTCTGAAGGGAGCTGATCACCTGGAAGCAATTCACCTTTATCTATAAGATCTTTTATATATCCTTCTACCACATGGTATTTTGGTGCGGAATTTTCTATATCTGTCATTATATTTATCCTCCAATTGGGTTGTACGTACATCCCCTTTATTTTATAAGAAAAATTAAATTATATCAAGTAGAATTGTGATTTTTTTAAATAATTTTATTTATATCAGTAATCAAATAATTCTAAAAATATATACCGGGTTTCCAAGACAACTATATTTTTTAGAGAAATATATTCCATAAATCCCATACTACTATAAAAGAGCCATTACCTCAAGTCTGAATATTGTTTATCCACCCTACTATTGGCCTGAAGTCATTTTATCTTGATTATGGCAAACAAATTTTTTTCAGTTAGGCATGCGGTATTCAAATTCAATCTTCAGCCGTTTTGAGAGCATATTTGGAAATATAATTCAGTTTTATGTTGTACGTACATGTTTTATATAGTATAATTAAAATGTTCTGAAAATATTTTATTTTTGGGGGGTTGCTATATGATTAATGTTCCAGATTTAAGGCTCGGTCTTGCAGCTGTAAGCAGGGACTGTTTTCCCATTGAACTTAGCCAAAAGAGAAGGAGCGAAGTCGCAAAAGCCTGTAATGATAAAAAAATAGATATATATGAGTTAAAAACAACTATTGAAAATGAAAAGGATGTACAAAAAGCCATAAAAGAAATTGAAGCAAATAATATAAATGCTCTCGTCATCTATCTTGGAAATTTTGGACCTGAAGGCCCTGAGACATTATTAGCGCAGAAGTTCTGCGGCCCGGTGATGTTTGCAGCTGCTGCTGAAGAAACATATAAGGATCTCATCAATGGCCGCGGTGACGCATATTGCGGAATGCTGAATGCTTCATATAATCTAAAACTTAGAAAACTCCGCCCGTATATACCCGAATATCCTGTGGGTACATGCGATGAGATCGCGAATATGATAAACGATTTTAAAGATATCGCAAGAGTGATACTTGGACTTAAGGAGTTAAAGATTTTCAGCTTCGGTCCGAGGCCCCAGGATTTTCTGGCCTGCAATGCACCAATAAAGCCGTTATATGACATCGGAGTAGAGATTATGGAAAATTCGGAGCTTGACTTATTTGAATCTTTCAATAAGCATGAAGGTGACAAAAGGATTCCTTCAATCGTAAGCGAAATGGAGAATGAACTTAAAGCAGGCAACAAATACCCGGGAATACTTCCAAAGCTTGCACAATACGAGCTCACGCTAAAGGATTGGATAGAGCAAAACATGGGCGCATCCAGGTATGCTATCTTTGCAAACAAATGCTGGCCTGCATTCCAGACTCAGTTTGGTTTTGTCCCATGCTATGTAAATTCAAGACTTGCTTCAACAGGGATACCTGTATCCTGTGAAGTAGATATATATGGCGCTCTTAGTGAATATATAATAACATGTGCAACAAATATGCCTCCTACGCTTCTTGACATAAACAACACAGTTCCAAAGGATTTGTATGAAAGCAACAAGGATAAATTTAAAAATTACAGGCTCGATGATACATTCATGGGATTCCATTGCGGAAATACACCTATGTGCCATATAAATAACGCTGCCATGGGCTATCAACTCATCATGCATCGCAGCCTTGAGCCTGGAAAAGAGCCAAATATAACAAGAGGGACGCTTGAAGGAACAATAAGGCCCGGAGATATAACCTTATTCAGGCTGCAGGGAAGTGCCGATTGCACATTGAGAAGCTATGTAGCTGAGGGAGAAGTCATAGATGTAAATCCTAACTCATTCGGCAGCATAGGAGTATTTGCCGTAAATGAAATGGCCAGATTCTACAGACATGTGCTCATTGAAAAAGGATATCCTCATCATGCAGGAATAGCATTCAAACATGCAGGAAAAGCGCTTTATGAAGCTATGAAGATGATTGGAATTGAAGATATTTCGTTCAACCATCCCGCATCTATGATGTATAAGGGCGAAAATCCCTTTAAATAATTTAAAATCTTAATATATAGGTTCTATTAAACAAAAGTGTTGATTTTGAGCATCCTGTTCGCTGTTCACTTGGATTGCTCAAAAATCAACACTATACTTTGACATAGCCAATATATAAAAAAAGGGGATGATCAAATGGGCAAAAAGTATGCAATAGGCATTGACTTTGGCACCAAAACGGGAAGAGCGCTGCTCGTAGAGGTGGATACAGGAAAAGAAATTGCAACTTCAGTAAAAGTTTATGCTCATGGAGTAATGGATGAATATCTGCCGGACGGCAAAACAAGATTGGAATCCGACTGGGCACTTCAGCATCCTCAGGATTATCTTGATGTATTGCATGAAACCATTCCTGATGTATTGAAAAAAGGCAACGTGAATCCTATCGATGTCATAGGCATAGGCATCGATTTTACTGCATGCACAATACTACCTATAGATAATGACGGAACTCCTCTCTGCTTTTACGACGAGTATAAGTCAAACCCTCATGCTTATGTGAAACTTTGGAAACACCATTCAGCTCAGCATGAAGCAAATATGCTCAATAAAATTGCACGTGAAAGGAATGAAGACTTTCTCAATTTTTACGGAGGCAAAATTTCTTCAGAATGGATGATTCCTAAAATATGGCAAGTATTAAATGAAGCACCTGAAATATATGATAGGACCGGTAAATTCATCGAAGCGACCGACTGGATAATACTCAAGCTTACCGGAGAGGAAAGAAGAAACAGCTGTACTGCCGGATACAAGGCTATATGGAACAAAAGGAAAGGATATCCTTCATGCGGATTTTTCAGTGCTCTTGATCCAAGGCTTAGAAACCTCGTCGATACCAAATTGAGCCGTAACATATATCCTATAGGATCAAAAGCAGGTGAAATAACTCCTAAAGCAGCCGATCTTACAGGGCTGTTGCCGGGAACAGCTGTTGCGGTCGGGAATGTGGATGCACATGTTGCAGTTCCTGCAGTCGGTATAACCGAGCCTGGCAAGATGCTCATGATAATGGGAACTTCCACATGCCATATGGTACTTGGAACTGAAGAAAAAACAGTTCCGGGAATATGCGGAGTGGTTGAAGACGGCATACTCCCCGGATATTTTGGATATGAAGCAGGCCAATCATGCGTCGGAGATCATTTCGACTGGTTTGTAAAAAACTGCGTACCTGAAAGTTATGAAAAAGAGGCAAGGACAGAGGGCATAGACATACATGAACTATTGACTCAAAAAGCAAGCAGGCTCAAAGTCGGTGAAAGCGGCCTCATTGCTCTGGACTGGTGGAATGGGAACCGTTCCGTGCTCGTGGATGTTGACCTGACAGGACTGCTTTTAGGATGCACACTCCTTACAAAGCCTGAAGAGATTTACAGAGCACTAATAGAAGCAACTGCATATGGCACGCGTATGATAATTGAAAACTTCCGTGAAAATGGCGTTCCTATAAATGAGCTTTATGCTGCCGGCGGAATAGCTGAAAAAAATAAACTGATAATGCAGATCTATTCCGATGTCACAAACATGGAGATAAGGATTTCAGGCTCGCCTCAAGCGCCAGCGCTCGGCTCCGCAATGTTCGGTGCGCTTGCCGCAGGCAGATCAAAGGGAGGATATGATTCAGTAGTCGATGCTGCCAAACATATGAGCAAAGTCAAAGAAGAATACTTCAAACCTATACCTGAAAATGCTAAAACATATGACAAACTATATTCCGAATATAAGATACTTCATGATTACTTTGGCAGAGGGGCCAATGATGTAATGAAAAGGCTCAAAAGAATCAAAGCCGATATAAAATAAGATATCTTGTCCATGCAGCTATTTCATGGACATAACAATACAGTGGCTGATACACAATGTATTTTTGTGCATTGTGTATCAGCCACTGTGCAGTATATACGACATTTTTATCTTTCTATAAAATGCCCGTCTTCATAGAAAAGCTCTCCATCAGCGTAAATCTTTCCGCCATTTCTCATATCGCAGAGCATATCCCAATGTATGGTCGATCTGTTTTTCCCTCCGGCTTCAGGCATCGAGTCTCCGAGTGCCATGTGGATTGTTCCCCCTATTTTCTCATCAAAGAGCATATTCCTCGTAAATTTCTGAATTCCATAATTGGTCCCTATGGCAACTTCGCCAAACTTGGAAGCGCCTGAATCGGTTTGAAGCAGTGAATGCAAAAGATCCTCACCTTTTTTGGCATTTGCCTTTACTAGTTTGCCATCCTTTACCTCAAGCCTTATGCCTTCTATCTCTTTTCCGGCATAAATTCCCGGGAAACTGAACGTTATATATCCGTTGATATCGTCATCTACAGGTGATGTAAATACTTCTCCATCAGGAAAATTCTCTTTGCCATCACAGTTAATCCATTTTCTATTCTTTACTCCGACTCTTATATCAGTTCCTTCAGATATAATATGGATCTCATTTTTAGTGTCAAGGTATTTTACCCATTTCTCCTGTTCCAAGCTTATTCTTTTCCATTCAGAAATAGGATCTTCCTTATCCAATCTGCCGGCTTTATAAACAAAATCTTCGTATTCGGAAAGGCTCATTGAAGCCTCCTGCGCATCCGCATCAGTTGGGAACTGCGTTCCGCACCATCTTAGAGAACCATTTCCCATTCTTTCGGAATATATCTTTCTCCAGCTTGAGGCTCCCTGCGAAGACAGTTTTATTTTTTCAGGGTCTATGTTCGAACGTGATCTGGTATTTCTGGTTCCCCAGGCCGTAAGCCATACATCTGCTTTTGCAAGCATGTTTTTCAGCAAAAAATTTTCCTCTTTAAGCTGTTCGTCACTGCTGTATTTCAGTTTCACCTCGCCTATCTCATCGCTTGTCAATACGGTTTCAACATGACCGCCAGCCTTTATCGCTTCTTTTGCCACTTCCACCATCCATGGCTTTGCAACTTCATCGCATTGTATGAATACAAAATCGCCCTTTTTTACCCCTGTTGAATAATTCACCAGAAGTTTTGCCAGTTTATTAAGTCTTATATCTCTCATTTATATTCCTCCCATACAGTATTTTCCGCAGCATACATATAATTTGTTCTAATTATTTCTCCTATCCTGCACGCAAATCATATACTTCACAGCTAAAGCTTATCATCAATATAGTTGACAAGCATATTGAATTCAATACCGTTTAGTACATTCCCTCCTGCATTGTCCTTTCTTCCGGATATATATTTTATTATAAACTTTACCTTTACGGACTCATTTTCATCGGTAAATATCATGTCTTCTGCAGGTAATGCATTTTTATTTGTGGTAGCACTATGCTTTTTAATCAGTTCATCTAAAATCGAGCTCATATTTTTTTCATATACAGTCTTTCCATTATGGTTTATCTTTAAAATCCCGGATTGGGAATCATATACAGCATCTAAAGGATTTTTGGAATTGCCCGTTCTGTTTGATATGGATTCAAACATATAATCATAGCCTTTAATATCTATAGGGCCTCCATTTGCATCAATCATAAAATCGAAATAATCATTCCTATTCTCCTGTGTAGGTTCATAAGGAAATCCAAATACTTTATCCATATTTTCCATTTTAAAATCATCAGGAAGCAGGCTTACATCTTTTAGGTCATGGTTTCTCATAAAGTAATTCAATATGCTGCTTATCTCGATTTTATCCTTGCTCGAAATAGTATTGGATAGTTTTATCTTTCTGCCTTCAAGCATTCCATTTTTTGATAGTATTCCTTCAAATCTTTTATTCTGGCTCCATTTTGAAACAGAATAGCTGCTAAATGGGCCTATCACCGATATTATCGCAACTGCCGAAAGTGTAACAGGCAAAATTACATTTATCATTTTCTTTGAAAATGCAAAATAAACCATAATACATGAAACCCATAATCCGAGGACTATAACATAGTATCTATTTTCAGTTATTCCATATGCATTCACCCTTATGCCCATGGACACAAACATCATCGCAAGCAAAGGCAGTATGATCCTCGGGGACCATTTAAGAAAGACATCGGCCCACCTGTTTTCATGCCTTACAGGTGTTATGAAGAAAAGGGTTGCGGCATCAATCACCGAATACCAGAGCACAAGATTAGAAACCAGACCTTGCGGCCATACTCTTGTAAATATTATTTTTGCAAAATATATATACAGTATAAATGTGTAAATTGCCAGAAGAGGCATGACTATATATAAAAGCAGTATATTTAAAAGTTTAGGGAAACTCTCGCTCTCAAGCTTTTGTCCATAAAGCGGGACTCCTGTCAGGAAATATGCCGGCGCAAATCCAAATACCACTGCCAGCCAAGTATAATAATATATTTCACTTGTGATATTTACTCCAAGCAATTTATTCACAGTAAACCATATCGCAGACAAGCCTCCGTAAAGCACTGCTGAATAGATGGCCGTAATAAAAAAACTTGTCATCACCTTTATCACGTATTTTTCATAATTCTCTCTGCGAGGCAGATATGGTATATATAAAAATACCAGATATAAAGCAATGCTTATTCCGGCATATCTTGTATTTGAAACCATATTAAGTTTGCCCAGCAGGAAAAAGTAATATAAGATAAGCGCTGCAATCCCTGCGCCATACATTGCTGCAAGCTTTATGTCGTTTTTGCTATCATCTCTTTCATACAAGAGCTTTATACAAAGCGAAAGAGGTATTCCTAAAGCCGCGGTCATAGCCAGCCTATATAACATCTCTCTTATGGATCCATCTCTGATTGGCTGCATTTCCGATATCACAATCAGTATTGCAGCAGTAGAAAGCGAAAACAGTATGCTCAACGGAAATCGCTTTATGCTTTTATAAAGGCCTGCCAGTATATTTTTTAAAACAGCAACCGCTTTCATATAATGCCTCCTTTTCAATATTTGTCTATTTAACAAAGACGCTGATTTTGAGCATCTTGTTCGCTCGTCCGCGCTTTTTAAGTCCTAAAACCATGCCTATACCCAATCAAAAACTTTTGCAAATTTACTTTGCCAAAACCAGTAAAAGTTTTAGGATTCATTTTAGCAATTTACCGAAAACTTAACAAAGGCATGGATACCATGCAAGGCGTTAAAACATCAAACCGAAATCTTTTATAGCTCTTTCGATTCCATCCATTGTGTTCTCAAATTTTATGCCGTGCGAAGCAAGCTTGTTTGTATCAATCCTGATGTCCCGCGGTTTTTCTTTATATCTCTCATCATCCCTTTGTATCAGCTTATCCGCCCTTTCTTTAAATCCCATAGTTTTCAATATATGTACTCCAACATCATATGTGGATTCGTCATTCATGCTTCCGGTATGGTATATTCCAGCAGGAAGATTTAAGATATCCGGTATGTGCTGTATCAGATCGTACACATATGTGTGGCCCCTGTATTCATGGGAAGGAAGCTTTACGACTTCACCTTTTAGCATGCCGGACACCACATTCCAGAGTATGTTTTTGTTCACTCTCATATTCCTCTCGGGAAGAGAAAAAAGCCATGTCAACCTCATTATTACGGCATCATTTAGAACTTGTGCTATCTTTTTTTCACCTTCAAGCTTGGTTTTGCCGTACACGGTATTTGGACATGGAATATCTTCCTCATTATAAGGCCCGCTCTCAAGGTTTCCGTTGAATATTTGCTCACTGCTGCAATATATCAGCTTTGCGTTAGCTTTCCTCGCTGCCATGGCGACATTGGCGGTCCCTTCAACATTTACCTTATATGCTTTCTTCTCATTGTCTCTGCATACTTCAGTCGATGATATCGCCGCTCCATGTATAACATAATCGGGTTTGAAATCCATAAAAGATTGGCATACCTTTTCGCTGTCGGTTATATCAAGATCTCTGCTTTTCAAAGGCAATATTTCATATCTATCCTTGTAGTAATTGTATACCCTGGAGAGCAAAAAGCCTCCCGCACCCGTTAACAATATCTTATCCATATTATAACCTCCATTTCAGTTCCATCTGCAGGCATATATATTATTTATTATATCATAGTATCAATTGCTTCCAAATATATATTGCCTTATCACTTGATTCCTCGCTATATTTAAAAGGCACAATTTCAGAAGAGCCAATACGACTTCTCTAAAATTATGCCTTAACAGCAGTATCTTGAAAGATAGACTTATTTATAAAAGACCAGCTCATTTATGTCTTTTCTGATTTTTTTAAACTCAGTATCTGCCGGGTATCCTATAGGTGTAAAAGCAATAGGTTCAGCATCTTCATCAGGGAAAAGCATTTTCTTGGCATTGTCGCTGTTAAATGCTCCTATCCAGCAAGTGCCTAATCCTAAATCAGTGGCTGAAAGTATGATATGATCCATCACTATTGCTGCATCGACATCCCCATAATTTTTGCCGCTGCTTTTAGTCCATGCCTTGCCGGGCACGGAAAATATGCCTATCACAACAGGTGCCTTTGAAAACCAATCGCTTCCATAAATCTTTTTAAGCTCGTTTTCTCTTCCTTTTGTCTTTATGACAACTATCTTAAAAGCCTGTCTGTTGGCAGCAGTAGGAGCAATCACAGCAGCATTCAATATTTTTTTGATCTTCCACTCTTCCACATCTTTTTCCTTATATGCCCTGACGCTATGTCTCTTTTCCAGAACATCAAATAATTCCATAATATTACCTCCCTATAAACTGGAATTAATTATATAGTTCACTATATGTAATTATAGCATTTTTATATCAATTTATAATCATCCTAATCGCTCCAGAAAAGTACTGGCTTTATGATGTATGCCTCTTTTTAATTTGCTGTAAAGCATTTGTATTTTTTGATCTGGCGTAATAGTTTGTACCCCAAACGCCTGTCAATATCATTATGCCTCCCAGTATATGAAACCAGTAAAAGCTTTCGTGATTTATTAAAATGCCGGCAAAAACCGAAACTATGGTCGTCAAATTTGCAAATACTGCGGCCTGGCTTGCAGGCAGCTTTGACAACATGAAATTATGCAATATATAAGCTATGACCGATGAGAAAATTCCAAGATATATAATCGGTACTATCACATTATAATTACTTATATCTTTTAAGTAGTCCATAAGGTTGTTATTGCTTATTCTCTGTATTATATCTATTATATTGAAAAATATTGCACCGGCCCACATCATTACAAATGTTATCTCAAACGGAGTAAAGTTTTCGGATAGTTTCCTCGATAAAATGCTATAAAATCCGGCTGATATAACCGCTCCTGTCAAGAATAAAAATCCAACAGGTTTTGAAACACCGCCCTCATATCCATCCAATAAAACTATAACTGCGACTCCGGCTATGGATAATATTATAAATAACACCTGGTAAAGATTAGGCTTTTCATTCAAAAATAATGATGCAAATACGGCTACAACTACAGGAATCAATGCTATCATCAAACCTGACAAAGATGACGTTGTATTCTTTATTCCATAAGTTTCACATATAAAATAGATCACAGGCTGGCATAGCGACAGCAATATTACATTAGATAGATTTTTCCCCTTGTAGTTCAATTTAACAAAACCTGCCGCCCAAAGGATAGTCATTATCAAGGCCGCTGTCAAAAACCTGTATGCCATCAGATCCATAGGTTTGACCGATTTAAGGCCGATTGAAGTAAACAAAAATGAAAAGCCGAAAATGAACGATGTGCATATGCCGGATAAATACGGCAAAAACTTCTTTAAATCCAATTCGACGCCCCCAATTCAAGCAAAAAAATAAACATCCATGTCAATTATATTACACTGCAAATCAAAACAAAAGAAGAGCAGTAATCACATTTATAATTATTAATATGACATTATCACAGTATAGCAACATATGCTGG
>ENA-UOOI01003743-UOOI01003743.1-fermentation-metagenome-genome-assembly--contig:-NODE-3743-length-10976-cov-9.725208_pt1 | contig 10976 bp, 9 predicted proteins | sample MGYA00245779_ERZ724027 | MGnify/ENA primary metagenome ERZ724027 (study PRJEB28704, sample SAMN03018318) | fermentation metagenome | biome: anthropogenic terrestrial biome; feature: soil; material... | reverse complement strand
ATATACTTTAAAAGATCCTAAGATAAACACCTTGTGCTTTTTTCTATATTCAAAACTTTCTTCTATAGCAGACTTATTTTTAAGTAGTCTGTTTACTGTAGCATCTAAATCCCCTTCCGTAATTGGTTTTAAAATATAGCTTACTGCACCTACTTTAAAAGCATCCAAAGCATATTTTTTATAAGCAGTCACAAAGACTATCTGTATATTTTTATTGAAACTTTCTATTTTCCTTGAAAGTTCAATGCCATTTATAAATGGCATTTCCGCCTCTAGAAAAACCACATCCGGTGAAAATTTATATATACCTTTCAATGCTTCTTTAGAGTCCGTATACTCACCTACTACTTCCAAATATTCGTTTCTCTCCATCATTAGCTTCATTAATTCTAATATTGGTTTTTCATTTTCTACAATTATAGTTCTCATCTATCATTCCCCCCGCAAAACTATATAATGGCAGTGCCCCTCTCTTTGACACTACACACATATTCATATTTTTCAGTTTAAGCTCAAACACTAATCTAAAAATGGTATTAAAAATAAGATTAATAATAATACAAAAATTAATATAATTCTTAATATAATTTTATCAAATTTCAGTACTTTTTTTAAACATATGATAATTCAAAGATTATTAAATTACTTTTTATTGAATATAATATATACTTTTTATTACTTACTTATAATATTTATTATATACTTTATAATAGAGTTAATCATATATTCAAGGCAAATATATACTAATTAATCTATTATGTAGCAACGTTATATAGTATAAAATTACAATTATATATCACAAAATTTTATCATATTAAATTTTGAATTAATTCAAGAAATATAATTGGTTTTTTAATATACTTATATTTTTATTTAAAATTTATGTAGCTTAAGAGGGGGATAATTCAATGAGAAAAATAACAGGTTTTATATTTATTCTCATAGGTATTTTTATACTTTTATATGCACTGGGAGCCAAATATTGGACAATGTACAAACAAAATAATATGGTAAAAAACTACGAGCAGAAAACTAAAGAACATAAAGGGAAAGTCAAAATTTCCAAAGATAGTACCGATTCTTCTGTAAATTACGGTACGGTTGGTATTCTCATCATACCAAAAATAGATTTAAAAGTTGCAATAGGCGAAGGAACAGATATGACTACGTTGAAATATGCCGTGGGACATTTCAAGGGAACTGCAATGCCCGGAAAAAAGGGGAATTTTGCCCTGGCAGGCCACAGAAGCTATACCTTCGGGCAATATTTTAACAGATTGGGAGAATTAAAAGTAGGAGATGAGATCATGGTGGAAACGGTAAATGGAGTCTATAAATACAAGGTATACAATACAAAAGTTGTTCTTCCAGACGAAGTGGATGTATTGAATTCCACCAACAATGCAACTATGACTCTTATTACTTGCACTCCCATAAGGGTAGCCACCCACAGGCTCATAATAAGTGCAAAACTAGCGGTTTTTTAATAATTGGTTGCTAATTCCAAATTGAATTTTTAAGCATAAAAACAAAACACCCTACTCAAAATAAATTTTGAGTAGGGCACTCAATTTCAGAATCAGCAATTAAGTCCTATTTCATTTCCGCTCCAAATTGCATCCATTATATTGGCAGTTTCATAGGCGTCTCCTACAAGATACAAATCTGCCATTTTTCCGTTTAGTTTATTATAGAGTTCCCTGTCAGGCTTAAAGCCGACGGCAATTACGACGCTATCTGCAGATACATCCTGTTTCCTGAAACTGCTGTCAATAAGCAGCGCCCCTCTTTCAGTCACTTCAAGCAGAGAATTTCCCGTAATGATCTTTACATTATATTTTTTCAGGAGATCCACCAGCATTATCTTATTCATGTGCGGTATTGGCTTTCCTGCATTCAATATGGTGTCCCTGGCCTCAACAACAGTGACTCTTTTGCCCTGTTTTGCGAGGTAAAGGGCAGTTTCACACCCCACAAGTCCGCCGCCAACCACAAGTACATTCTCTCCTACCTGTTTAGTGCCGTTTAAGATTTCAACTGCAGTTGCAGTCCTGCTGCCTCCCATACCTGGCAAATTGAGTTTTATATCCTTCGCACCGGTTGCAACAATCACAACATCGGGACTTTCCCTTTCCACCATATCCTCTGTCACCTCAGTATTGAATACTATTTTAATCTCAAGCTCCTTCATTTCATTTCTATACCAGTCAAGGAGCCTCCTGTCATCAATTTTAAAATCCGGAACCGATCCAGGGATAACTTCCCCGCCCAATTTGTCAGTGCTTTCATAAAGCGTAACGTCGTGTCCTCTCATCGCTGCAATCCTGGCAGCTTCCATTCCAGAAATTCCACCGCCTACAACCATCACTTTTCTGGGTTTACATACAGGCTTTATCTCGTAATATCTCTCTCTCCCGGCTGCAGGGTTCACAGTACAGCACAGCGGCTTTCCCTCGAATCCCCTTCCAAGACACCCTGTATGGCATCCAATACAGGGACGAATTCTTTCAGGGTGATTTTTCAGAACCTTTTTAGGCCAGTAGGCATCACAAAGAAGTGGCCTTCCAAGCCCTATCATATCTGCAGCACCATCCTCAAGAGCCTTTTCCGCAAGATCGGGATTCCCAAGTTTACCTGCAGCTATAACCGGGATACTGACGGCTTTTTTCAATTCCTTCGTGTAGGGCAGATACAGACCGTCTTTCTGGTAAAGAGGTGGATGCGACCAATACCATGCATCATATGTACCTAAATCGGTATTGAGTTCGTCATATCCAGCCGCCTCAAGTATTTTTGCGGCCTCAATTCCCTCTTTCAAATCCCTTCCTTTCTCAACATATTCCTCACCCGGAAGTCCTCCCTTCCTCCAGTCCTTTATGCAGCTCTTTACACTGTATCTCAGCCCCACAGGAAAATCCCCGCCAACTTCATCCTTTATTCCACGGACTATTTCTATCGGAAGCTGCAGCCTTCCCCTCAGATCTCCGCCATATTTGTCAGTCCTCCTGTTAAATATGGAAAGAGTGAACTGATCCAACAGATACCCCTCATGTACTGCATGTATCTCAACGCCGTCAAAACCCGCCTGTCTGGCAATTTCAGCACCCTCAACAAATTTCTCCACTATCCATTCGACCTCCGAAGTGGTAAGAGCCCTGCAGGTAACTGTAGGATCCCAATAATTGGGAATATCAGAAGCTGAAACGGGCTGGGAAGTCAGGAGTGTCCCCGGGGCACCGCTTCTTCCAAATCCCATGGTAAGTTGTAAAAATATTTTTGAATTATAGGCATGAACTCTCTCCGCCATCTCCGAGGATGTCATAAGAAATCTGCCCGGATTTATAGAAATAACGGGAATTATACCGGGTACAACCTTATCCAATTCATTTTCCACCTTGGTAATACTGGTTATAATAAGACCCGTTCCCCCTTTTGCCCTCTCCACGTAATAGTCTACGGCCCTCTGATTGTAGCATCCTTCATTGTCCACAAGCCCAAAAGCTCCCATAGGAGCCATTGATATCTTATTCTTTACTTCCATTTTTCCTATTTTAATAGGTTGAAACAAGGATCTGCTCTCCATAATTGATCTTTTACCTCCTGTATATTTTAATTTCATCTGACTTTATATTTTCCATTTTTAGCTTAAATATACTATGGAATATTATTTTTATAAATTAAACATACTACTACTGAATATCCAGAATAACAGGAGGTTTTTTATATATGAACAGCAATTTTTATTTAAATTTTACAAAATCCATACCCCAGCAAAAACAAGACAGGCAACCCGGTGCGGAACATAAGATGAACCCAAGACCCATAAGTGAAAATCCCGAATACAGCGGTTCCGGCAGATTGAAAGACAAGACAGTTCTGATTACAGGAGGGGACAGCGGCATAGGCAGGGCCGTTTCCATAGCCTTTGCCAAAGAAGGTGCAGATCTGGCAATAGTATATTATGATGAACATGATGATGCCGGAGAGACAAAAAAAATCATAGAAAATTCAGGAAGGAAATGCCTCCTTATTCCCGGAGACATAACAGACAGCAGCTTCTGTAAAAGTGCCATCAAAAAAGCCATGGAAAACTACGGCAAAATAGATGTGCTGATAAACAACGCGGCGGTACAATTTCCACAGAACAGCATTGAAGATATAACAGAGCAGCAGCTGGAAAGAACTTTCAAGACAAATATCTTCAGCATGTTCTATATTACAAGTGCCGCACTGCCGCATTTCAAACCAGGCTGCTGCATAATAAACACAACTTCAATAACAGCATACAGGGGAAGCAAAGACCTAATCGACTACTCCTCCACCAAGGGTGCAATTGTATCCTTTACCCGCTCCCTGGCACTGTCACTTATAGGAAATAATATAAGAGTAAATGCTGTGGCTCCGGGACCAATATGGACACCTCTCATCCCGTCTTCCTACAGTCCGCAAAAAGTAGGCCAGTTTGGCTCAACTGCCCCCATAGGCAGACCCGGTCAGCCGGTGGAGCTGGCATCTGCCTATGTATTTCTGGCTTCACCCGAAGCTTCCTATATTACCGGCGAAACCATACATGTAAATGGAGGTGATTTCATAGGAGGCTAAACTCACTAACTGTTCAACTTTTCAGCTGCAAGTGCCGCACCGATGGCACCTGCATACCTTCCATATTTATGGCTTTTAACAGGACGTTTAAGTTTTTTTGAAAGAGTTTCCATTATATATCTGTTGTCGCTGAGACCCCCTGTTAAAAAATAAATAGATCCGTCTCCGTGTTTCTGGCAAAGAGATTTTACCTTGCTCGTAATGGAGTCTATTATACCAAATGCTATATCCTCCCTTTTTCTTCCGCTGCTTATAAGGCCTATTATTTCCGATTCGGCAAATACAGTACACATAGAACTTATGGTTATACCGGAACCATGCCCGGCCATTTCACACAGTTTATCTATTTCCAGTCCGAGAGTACCAGCCATGAGCTCCAGAAACCTTCCTGTACCGGCGGCACATTTATCATTCATGGTAAAATCAGTTACCCTGCCGCCTTTTACGGTAATTACCTTGGTATCCTGTCCCCCTATATCAATTACAGTACAGTCATTTTTAAAGAGGTAGAAAGCTCCTTTTGCATGGCATGTAATCTCAGTTATTGTCTTATCAGCATAGGGAACAGATATCCTTCCATAGCCCGTGGCAACTATTTTACAGTTTTCCTTTATAAGACCAATTTCTTTCAAACGCAGTTTTATGTCGCCGGCGACCTTGACACTGCTCCAGCCCGTGGGAAGTACAAGCAATTTTTTGATTTTGCCGTCAAATACGCAAACTTTTGAGGCCGTGGAGCCTATATCTATACCTACATAAACCATAAAATACCACCTTTATCCGAAAAATAACTATTATAACAACTTCTACAAATATGGATTGACTATTTTTTTATTAACGCAGTGTAATCCAAGAGTTTTCACACCGTGCCCATCTATCAATGCCTTTATTCTCCCTTCATCTTTCACATTATACATTATCGATATCCCGCAGCAGGATGAAATTTCCCTCGGGGTAGGTACAATTGTATATCCAAGTCCGTTTTTCTTCAACAGTTCTTCCATTTTAATACCTTCTGTATGGTTCGGGAACAATATATAATACCTTACAGTATCCACACCACCAACTCCTTGATTTAAATCATCTCCAAAAATGCCTCAACTCTAGTTTTTATCTGGCCGGAATCTTCTGTGGAATAGTCCGTTTCTATCTGCATAACAGGTATGTTTTGTTCTTTCAAAGCCTTTTCCACGGCCCTGTGTTCTACGGCATACGTATGACAGAAAGAAAGGTTGGCATCTATTACTCCATCTACATTATATTCACCTGCATATTTTATTATATCGTCAATTCTTCCCGTATTTGGTGTAAAACAGGCACAGTTTATCTTCATATATCTATCCGCTATATTTCCAATCAGATCCTCAAGTGTGTCTCCATTTTCATCTACTTCATTTTCGAAATACCTTGTACCGGTACAGGTTTCCTCCACTACTATCTGTGCATTTAAGCTCTCTATGATGGAATGAAGTTTCCAATTCGGGAGTGCCATGGGGGTCCCCGTTATCATAATTCTCTTTTTTCCCTCATCTTTTATTTCATTTTTGACTCTTTCATCCAATTCATCACAGAGTTCATTCAATTTTTCCGTAAATCTCTCCGGATCATCAAAAAAGGCAATCTGAGATACCAGAAGCACATCCAAACCACTTATCGGAGAAGGTTTGTGTTTTCTCAAATCGTACAATCTCTTCAAAGCCCTTCTCTTTAAATTCGTAATTTTTATGCTCTTTCTCAAACTGTCAACGGTAACTTTATTTCCGGTAAGTTCCTCCATTTTACCTATAAAATCTTTTATTTCATCTATCCACTGGTCATAATCCTTGTCCCTCTTCATCTGGGGCAGTTCCATAACATGAACCGGGACATAATTTTTCAGCACTTCCCAGGCTTTCTTTTTCCCATCACAGGTTGTCTCTCCAATTATCATATCACAGGATTGAAAATAAGGGCATGTCCCTCCAACTTTGGCTCCCATAAATGCTTTTATTAAAGGACATATATTTCTCGGTAAAACCTTTTCACCATCTTCAACCCAAAACTGGGATCCTGCACAAAGCCCTACTCCTATTGCTTTTACCGCAAGTATAACTTCATCCGGTACAAATACACAAAAAGTTCCCACTACTTTCCCGCCGTTTTTCTTATGCTCGTCCAATTCCTCAATTCTAGAACCATGTATTTCCGCCAGCACTGAATTAAAGTAATTCATTCCCGCAGGCCTGTCTTCCTGAGTGAGATATGTCCCTTCATATAACTTAGGAAGTACCGCACATAACTGATCATGTTTCTCCAGATCAACTCCAAGCTTACTCCAAAGTTTTCTATAATCCGCCAATTTTATTCCCTCCTATAATTTGATACAAACTAACACACTTCTATAGTATCATAAATAAATCCCCACACTTATTCCATTATATTATGATCAAATTATCAATTATCAATTTTTGTTATATAATGTTTGAATATGGGGAATATAAAAAAAGTGCTGTAAAATTATTTTAAAAGTAATTTCACAGCACTCATCTATAATTATTGTACTTTTTTCAATTCTTTCTCTATTATTTTTGCAACAGAAGCTATATCCACATTTCCACCGCTAACGAGTCCAACTACATTTTTGTCTTTTACTCCACTTATTTTTCCAGCAAGTAAAGCTGCCAGTGGTAATGCACCTGCACCTTCGGCTATCAATTTATTCCTCGCCATCAATGCAAACATCCCAAATTCTATTTCATCTTCACTTACAGTCACTATTTCATCTACATATTTCTTTATATATTCAAAACATTTGTCTCCCGGGGTACAAACAGATGTACCGTCAGCTACAGATACCGCACCCGGTAGCGTAACTACTTTTCCCTGCTCTATTGAAGCTTTTGCAGAAGCTATGATCTCAGGCTGCACTCCTATAACTCTTATGGAAGGCTTTATGGATTTAACTGCTGTAGCAACACCCGATATCAATCCGCCGCCGCCTATTGGAACTATTACCACATCTGCTTCAGGCAGTTTTTCCAATATTTCAATTCCTATAGTTCCCTGACCTGCCATTACATCAACATCATTATAGGGATGAACAAAAGTAGCACCTGTTTCCTTTTGAACCTCTACTGCTTTTGCATAACACTCGTCATAAACCTTACCTGACTGAATTACTTCGGCACCATATCCTTTGGTAGCTTCAACCTTTGCTTTGGGTGCAGTAACCGGCATAACAATTGTTGACTTTACTCCAAAAGATGTAGCCGCATAAGCAACTCCCTGGGCATGATTACCTGCTGAAGAAGCTATAACTCCCTTCTTCTTATCCCCTTCACTGAGACTGACCAGTTTGTTGTAAGCTCCCCTTAATTTAAAAGCTCCTGTTTTTTGTTTATTTTCGCATTTCAAATACACATTACAGCCGCACTTTTTGGAAAAAGTGCTGGTGTAAAAAAGAGGAGTTTCTCTTACCACATCTTTGATATTTTCCTTAGCTTTTTTGATCTTTTCTAGATTTAGTTCCATAACCTATTCCCCCCTGTTAATTTGTATAATTGTTTATAAGCCTTCAAATATATATAACTGTGCATTAAAAAAATTATTTATTTAAAATGTCCCACGATATATACATTTGGGTATTCTATTTGATAAACGTTTTCAACACGATATATGTACGTAATGTTCTTACATATATATAAAAATGTAAATTATACACATATCATTTATTATTTCAAGTCTATAATAACATATAAATTTAATTTTATCAATTTGTTTATATCATATTTTAAAATCAGTGAATTAAATATTTCTAAATAATAAATATGTGAATTAAAATAAGCTATCTCAAGAAAAATTTGAGATAGCCCGCATATTCATATAAGTTGAGAAATTATTTGATTAACCTTCCTCCAATGCCCATCCTCTCACGTCCTCATATAATTTATTCATGGTCTCAGGTATGATTTCGTTTTTCAAGCACTTCATCTTTTTATCAATATCTTCTTTATTTTTTAAATTTTTGTATTTATTGCAGTCAATTCTTAAAATCTCCAGCTCATTCCCCTTTGAAACTTTTTCCAGTGCGTACTTTTTATCTTCAAAATATATGTCAGTATTTCCAAAGGCATCAATAGTCAGTATGCCTTCTTTCCCCTCCTCGTGGTGTCCTGAGATCGCCTTTTTAAATAATTCATTAAGTCCCCTTTCAACTTTATCTCTATTCTTCTCTAAAACTTTTAACCATTCCCTATACACGTAAAACAACTCCTCCCCATGTATTTTATTTAATTTTATCACAAAAACTTCCTGATCTCCATAAATGAATTCCCTATTTGTTTCGATACGGATTTTGCATGTTATATATAATTTGTTTCAGATGCAAATTTTCCTTCTGTAATTGAGTCAGCTGCTGCCATAATTTAGACTGTGTCTCCTTAAGTTCTTCAATCTGAAACAATTTTTCCTTTATTTCACTGTTAGTATCACTGCATACCTGCTTATTTATAGCATCTAACTCTTCCTGCGTAAGATCCGGCAATAGCTGCAGCAGCCTTTTATCCATCTCACTCTTTTTAATATCACCTGATTTCCGCTTGGAATTGAATTCATCTTCCAAAACGTAATACATCCCTTTTGCCAAAGTAAGGGCATGATTATAATTGTCCATATCTTTCCTGGCTATGAAAGATCTCCTCTGCTCTTCTATTACATCTGAAATCTTTTTGAGGACATAACCTCCTATAATTCCAACCACACCCAAAATAAACTCTAATAATATGCCGAGCAGCTGCTCCTTCATCATAAAACCTCCAAACAAATACTTTTAATACAGAATATGCGGAAGGTCAGATGAAATATTATATACAATTTCAAATAAAGTAGGCATCCTAAATGACGGATGCCTACTTCATGTACACAAAGAGTTTATTTTTTTATACTTTTAATATACACATAATTTGTTACAGCAGGATATTTTTCCTGTTAAGTTCTTGTTAAAACATCCATACTATAACGCAATGTTATTCCTTAAATTACCAGTATAATATATAGAATTATACGCATTCTATGTTATGTAGGTACTTCAATGTATTTAATTATTTATCGAGTACTTATTGCTTACTTTACACTGGGGATTTTATCCCCGGTGTTTAAAAAAAACTCATACTGTAATAAACCTCATTCCAGGGATCTCCATCCCTGGCCTTTTCTTTATATAAAATAAACATCCTAAATGACGGATGCCTATTTTATATAATTTATAAATTTTAAGGAGCTTAGTTTATGATGGGTTGTATCAATTTTACCGTGCCCTTCAACCCACAGGCACCAATTAGCACTTGCAATTATATTTAAAGGGGACTATTCATTTGCATGAACTAAGGTTATCCCTTAGAACACTTTCAATTATATACGGTATTTATTACAATTTAATGTCATATTAATAAACTATTTGTTAACACGTATAAAAAAATAAAAAAGAGACTTACATTTCTGCAAATCCCTTAATATCAATGATTTATGGTGCGCCCAGGGAGATTCGAACTCCCGGCCTCTGGATTCGAAGTCCATCACTCTATCCAGCTGAGCTATGGGCGCACAGTATTCATTTCAAAAATACAAATGGAGCGGGTGAAGAGAATCGAACTCTCATAACTAGCTTGGAAGGCTAGCACTCTACCATTGAGTTACACCCGCAAATCTATTGTGAGGTAATTGCACAAACATGCGAACTTACCAGGATTTTAAAATTTCTTCTCCCTAAAACTAAACAGTAAGAAATGAATGGTAGGAAATGGTCGGGGCGACAGGACTTGAACCTGCGACCTCATGGTCCCTAACCAAGCGCGCTACCACCTGCGCCACACCCCGACATTATGAAATTATAATGTGTGATGGTGCGCCATCGGGGACTCGAACCCCGGACAACCTGATTAAGAGTCAGATGCTCTACCAACTGAGCTAATGGCGCATAACTGGTGCGTCTTAAGGGATTCGAACCCCCGGCCCACGGCTTAGAAGGCCGTTGCTCTATCCAACTGAGCTAAAGACGCACGCTTGGAGCGGGTGAAGAGAATCGAACTCTCATAACTAGCTTGGAAGGCTAGCACTCTACCATTGAGTTACACCCGCAGTACACTCTATATTTTTTATATCTATAATCAAATTTGATCTTAACTTGGAGCGGAAGACGGGATTCGAACCCGCGACATTCACCTTGGCAAGGTGACACTCTACCACTGAGCCACTCCCGCACAAAACACATACGCAATTTTACACAACAAAACTTGAAATCAATAAATTGGTGCAGGTGAAGGGACTTGAACCCCCATGCCATAGGCGCTAGATCCTAAGTCTAGTGCGTCTGCCAATTCCGCCACACCTGCATATAA
>ENA-UOOI01003742-UOOI01003742.1-fermentation-metagenome-genome-assembly--contig:-NODE-3742-length-10977-cov-4.031679_pt1 | contig 10977 bp, 9 predicted proteins | sample MGYA00245779_ERZ724027 | MGnify/ENA primary metagenome ERZ724027 (study PRJEB28704, sample SAMN03018318) | fermentation metagenome | biome: anthropogenic terrestrial biome; feature: soil; material... | reverse complement strand
CAAAACTTTCATAATGCTCATTCGTCGCTCAAAATAACATAATCCCATTTATGCCTGATTTCATATTCCGAATCGAAGTTGAATATATAATATATTTGCGCCGACTGTACCAATATTGTATAATATACAATATTGAATATTTATTGCGAGGAAGTGTTTCTATTGAAAAAATATATGATAGAGACATGGGGCTGCCAGATGAATGAAGAGGATTCCGAAAAAATGGCCGGCATGCTAAACAGCATGGGGTATGAGAGCACCGGCAATAAAGAGGATGCCGATATCATTGTATTTAATACATGCTGTGTAAGAGAAAATGCAGAATTAAAAGTATATGGGAACCTCGGAATACTTAAAAACTTAAAAAAAAGCAAACCGGATCTTGTGATTGCCGTATGCGGATGTATGATGCAGCAAAAGGGTATGGCTGAAAATATAAAGAAAAACTATCCTTTTGTGAATTTAATATTTGGAACGCATAATATACATAAATTTCCACAGCTATTAAATAACGCGATGCAGTCGCAAAATACCATAATCGATTTAAGCGAGGATTACAATATCGAAGAAGGCATTCCGATTAAGAGGGAAAGCAAAATAAAAGCTTTTGTGACGATTATGTACGGCTGCAATAATTTTTGCACCTATTGTATCGTTCCGTATGTAAGGGGCAGGGAGAGGAGCAGAAAACCTTCCGATATAATAAAAGAGGTTAGCAATCTCTCGGAGGAAGGATACAGGGAAATCACCCTCCTCGGGCAAAATGTCAACTCTTACGGCAAGGGACTTGATGAAGATATCGATTTTGCAAAACTTTTGACAAGGCTAAGCGATGTCGAAGGGATAGAGAGGATTAGATTTATGACATCCCATCCCAAGGATATCTCATATGAGCTTATCGATGTGATCAAAAACTGCAGTAAGGTTTGCAAGCATGTGCATCTTCCACTTCAATCAGGCTCCTCAAGGATTTTAAAGCTCATGAACAGGAACTACTCAAAGGAAAAATATCTTAAGATTGCAGATAAATTGAAATCGGAAATACCGGGCATAGCGCTTACTACCGATATAATCATAGGGTTTCCCGGTGAAACTGAAGAGGATTTTGAGGAAACGCTGGATGTTGTAAAAATGGTGAGATTTGATTCGGCATTTACTTTCCTTTACTCCAAAAGAGAAGGTACGCCTGCATTCAAAATGAAAGAGCAGGTTGATGAAAGAGTTAAACACGAAAGGTTTAACAGGTTGCTTGAGCTTGTAAACAGCATAGCCCTTGAAAAAAACAAGGAGTATGAAGGCAAAACTGTAAGAGTGCTGGTTGAAGATATTAGCAAAAACGATGGGACCAAGCTTATGGGAAGAACAGATACGGGAAAACTCGTGAATTTTTCATTCGAAGGCTATAATGCCGATGATTTGTTTGGAAAAATAGAAGATGTTAAAATAGAAGAGGCCTTTACATGGTCTTTAAATGGCAAAATTGCAAAATAAGGGGGCATCATGATGGCTAATGTAACTCCTATGATGCAGCAGTATCTCGAGATAAAAGAAAAATACAAAAGCTGTATACTTTTTTTCAGAATAGGTGACTTTTATGAGATGTTTTTTGAAGATGCAGTTAATGCATCCAGAGAACTCGGACTTGTCCTAACCGGAAAGGATTGCGGAATGGATGAGAGAGCCCCTATGTGCGGAATACCTTTTCACGCTGCCGATTCATATGTCAAAAAGCTGGTTGAAAACGGCCATAAAGTTGCCATATGCGAACAGATGGAGGATCCGGCAAAAGCAAAAGGCATAGTTAAAAGGGATATAATAAAGATAATTACACCCGGAACAATTACCGATACGAATATGCTTGATGAAAATAAAAACAATTATATAATATGCGTATATGTGAATAAAGAAAATTATGGTATATCGTATTGCGACATATCCACAGGGGAATTTCATGTTACTCAGATAAATTATGCAGGGGAGCAAAAACTTGCAGATGAGATAGCAAGATTGAATCCTTCTGAAATAATATACAACAGCGAATTTTCCAAAAGGCAAAGGTATATCAAGTATATAAATGAAAGGTTCAATATTTCATTGAACCCGTACGACGATGAAGCGTTTGAATATAAAAAATGCAGTGAAAAAGTGTACAGCCAGTTTAAGAATTTTGACAGGAAAACCAATTTAAAATTCGGGATATGTGCCTGCGGTGCCCTTTTAAGTTATATAGAGGAAACTCAGAAAACCGATTTATCTCATATAAACATCATGGAAGTTTATTCCGTAGGTGATTTTATGATGCTCGATCTGTCTACGAGAAGAAACTTGGAGCTAACAGAGACGATCAGAAACAATTCAAAAAAATATTCTCTTCTCTGGGTCCTCGATAAAACATATACGGCGATGGGGGCAAGGATGCTTCGAAGATGGGTTGAAGAACCCCTTATATCCTCAAAAGATATCGTCCGCAGGCAAACCGCTGTAGAAGAGCTTTTAAATAATGTCTACATGAGAGAAGTATTAAAGGAAAAGCTTAAGGGAATATATGATATAGAAAGACTGATAGGCAAAATAGTGTATGGCAATTTAAATGCAAGGGATCTTATATCGCTAAAGCAATCGATTTCACTGCTGCCAGGATTAAAAAAATGCATAAGCGAATGCAAATCACCTATGCTTAAAGATGTTTTCAACAAAATGGATGTGCTTGATGATATATACAGTTTAATAGACAAAGCTATAGCAGACGATCCTCCCGTATCGATTAAAGATGGTTTTATTATAAAAGGCGGATACAATGAAACTGTCGACAAGCTGAGGACCGCTTCCGTTGAGGGAAAAAACTGGATCGTTAAGCTTGAAGAAAAAGAGAGGGAAAGCACAAATATCAAATCCCTCAAGGTCGGTTACAATAAGGTTTTTGGATATTATATCGAAGTCACAAAAGCAAATTTGAATCTCGTTCCTCAGGACAGATATATAAGAAAGCAGACTCTGGCAAATTCCGAAAGGTATGTTACTCCCGAGCTTAAGGAAATGGAATCCACCATACTTGGAGCCGAGGATAAGGTTGTACAGATAGAATATGATCTGTTCTGTGATATAAGGGAAAAGATTCGCTCTCAAATTGAAAGAATGCAGAATACGTCATGGGCGGTTTCAACTGTAGATGTGCTTTGTTCCCTTTCAAATGCGGCGAGTGAAAACGATTATGTGAAGCCTGAGATTACACAGGACGGCACCATAACAATAAAAGACGGAAGGCATCCTGTCATCGAGAAAACACTCTCTTATGGCATGTTCGTTCCCAACGATACGATACTGGACAATGATCAAAACAGGATAGCGATCATAACCGGACCTAATATGGCCGGCAAGAGCACATATATGAGGCAGGTCGCTTTAATAGTCATAATGGCTCAGATCGGGTCATTCGTGCCTGCAAGTTATGCAAAGATAGGAATAGTAGATAAGATATTTACAAGGATCGGTGCATCTGACGACCTGTCGTCGGGGCAAAGCACATTTATGGTGGAGATGTCTGAGGTGGCAAACATACTGAACAATTCAACCAGAGACAGCCTTATTCTCCTGGACGAAGTGGGAAGGGGAACAAGCACATACGACGGTTTGAGCATAGCATGGTCCGTAATAGAATATATAAGCGATAAATCGAAAATAGGTGCCAAGACGCTATTTGCGACACATTATCACGAATTAACAGAACTTGAAGGCAGGGTAAGCGGGATAAAGAATTATTGTATATCCGTAAAAGAACATGGTGACGATATTATTTTTCTGAGGAAGATTATGAGAGGCGGCGCGGACAGAAGCTATGGAATACAGGTAGCGAAGCTTGCAGGCCTTCCGGATGAAGTGATAAAAAGGGCTCGAAGCATAGCCGATAAACTTGAAGAGAATGACATAAACAAGCGTAACGAAAACAACAATAAGATAAAGGAAGAGGTTGCTGCAGATTCAGATAAAGAAAATTATATGCAGTTGGACTTTTTCGGGGTGAGAAATTCCGGCATAATTGATAAACTTAGAAAGATCGATATACTTAAAATAACACCTATCGATGCCATTAATATGCTGGATAAGCTGATAAAAGAAGCTAAATTCAAAGATTAGAGGTGGGTAAAATGGGCAAAATACATATTCTCGGGGAAAATATTTCAAACAAAATAGCTGCGGGTGAAGTAGTCGAAAGACCGGCTTCGGTTGTAAAGGAACTGGTTGAAAACTCGATTGATGCCGGTGCAAATTCCATAACCGTAGAGATAAAAGACGGCGGAACTACTTTTATAAGGGTCTCCGACAACGGAAGCGGAATGGATATGGATGATGCCAAAAATTCATTTATAAGGCATGCTACAAGCAAGATAAACAGCGAAGACGATTTAAGCAGCATCAAAACCCTTGGGTTCAGGGGAGAAGCACTCGCAAGCATCGCCGCCGTATCCCACGTCGATATGCAAACTAAACTGAAACAGGAAACGTACGGTACAAGAATAGAAATCCACGGTGGAATATATAAATTTGCAGGAAGTACGGGCTGCCCGGACGGGACAACGATCACCGTCAGGAATTTATTTTTCAATACACCGGCAAGACTGAAATTTTTAAAAAAGGAATCGCGGGAAGCTGCACTGATATCTGATATTGTGCTGAAGCTTTCTCTGTCCAAGCCTGAGATAACCTTTAAATATATAAATAACAAGAAGTTGATTTTCAATACGCCCGGCAATAATGACTTGAAAAGTACGATACTTTCACTTTATGGCAAGGAATATCATGATTCATTAATAGATGTATCATATAAAGGGAATATACTCTCTATAGCAGGTTATATAGGGAGACCTGAATCAGCCAGGTCCAACAGAAACTTTGAGACATTCTTCGTCAACAACAGATATATACAGAACAGGATGCTGTGCGCGGCTGTGGAGAATGCTTATAAAACATATCTTCCGGTAAATAAGTTTGCATTTTGCATACTTTTTATTTCGATTTGCCCGGAGTTTGTAGATGTAAACGTACATCCCACTAAAGCAGAGGTAAGGTTTCAAGATGAGAGAGAGGTATTTTCAGCGGTATTTAATACCATAAGAAACGGTCTGGCAGGGGAAGTTATCATACCTGAATTTCAGGAAAGGGAAATACCTCAAAAATTTGAGCAAAAAAAGTTTTACGAGGATATAAGTTCAAAGGAGACAGGCAAAGTCAATGATATTGCTCTGGAGCGGAATGAATACAGCAAAGTATACAGGCCCGTAGAGGAGTTTAAAATTGAAGACGATGAAAAAACAGATAATGCTCCTGAGGAAGTGCATGATGATGGAGTGCGTACGGAAAGCAGAAATTTAATACCGCCACTTATAATAATAGGCCAATGCAATAGCACCTACATACTTGCCCAGGGACCGGACGGATTATATATAATCGATCAGCATGCTGCCCATGAGAGGGTATTGTTTGAAAAGTTCAAATCCTCTTTTGAAAGAGGAGGTATTAATTCCCAAAAATTATTGACTCCATTTGTTATAGAGCTTACACCACAAGAAATAGAGATATTAAAAGAAAATATGGAAATTATGAAAAAAATAGGTTTTGAAGTTGATTTTTTTGGCAATAATTCAGTTATGCTGCGTGCTGTTCCGATAGTATTCGGCGAACCACAGCTTAAAAAGCTATTTATGGAAATATTAGATTTAGCAAACGGAGGAAATACATCCGCTAAAAGCACAATAGATAACATATTATATACGATGGCCTGCAGGAGCGCCGTAAAAGCAAACGATAAATTGAATAACATAGAAATGGAAGGATTGGTTAAAATGCTGAGACAGGCTGCTAATCCATATACATGTCCCCATGGAAGGCCCACGATAATCAAGATAACGGAAAAAGAATTAGAGAAAAAGTTTAAGAGGATACAATAGGAGATGCCGAATTGGATAAGCCATTAGTTATAATATTGGGGCCTACGGCTGTTGGAAAAACAAAAATATCGATACAGCTTGCCGGATTATTGAATGCAGAAATAATTTCTGCAGATTCCATGCAGGTTTATAAGTATATGGATATCGGCACGGCAAAACCTTCAAAAGATGAGATGCAGGGAATAAAGCATCATTTGATAGATGTTGTATATCCGGATGAAGAGTTTTCGGTAGCTTTATACAGAAAGCTTGCAGGAGAAAAAATAGATGATATATTAAGCCGCCATAAGCTGCCTATAGTGGTAGGCGGCACCGGGCTATATATCAAGTCACTTACCCATAATCTGAATTTTGCAGGCGTTGTATGCGATAAGCCTTACAGGGAAGAATTGCAGAAAGCCGCGAAGCTTTACGGAAATGAATATGTGCATAATATGCTGAAGGACAAAGATCCTGATTCATTCAAAAGGTTGCATGCAAATGATTTGAAAAGGGTCATAAGGGCTCTTGAAGTATTTAAGCTTACGGGCAAAACAATGCCTGATTATAGAAGCCAGACAAAACTTGCGCCGGGCGAATATGACACCTGTGTGGTAGGGCTCATGATGGATAGAAAGAAACTTTATGAAAGGATAAATTCAAGAGCAGATAAAATGATCGAACAGGGACTTGTAGATGAGGTTAAAAGACTTTTAGACATGGGATACAGCAGAGATTTGACTTCCATGCAGGGCCTTGGATACAAGGAAATAATACCATATTTATTCGGCGAATGCTCTTTAGATGATGCGGTATATAAATTAAAAGAATGCACGAGGCATTTTGCCAAGCGCCAGATTACATGGTTTAAAAGAGAGGATTTGATTTACTGGATAGATGTCGATGATTTTACAGATGAGAATTCCATAGTTCAAAATATTGCTGACTATGTTGCAGGAAAACTCAATTTAGTATAGAAATAATTATAAAAGATTTTCGGAGGGTGATAATAATGAACAAGGTTAATAATAATCTACAGGATGTATTTCTAAATCAGGCAAGGAAGGGACATATACCTGTATCCATACATCTTGCAAACGGCTTTCAAATTAAGGGATACGTAAAAGGGTTTGACAACTTCACCATAATACTGGACAGCGAAGGGAAGCAGCTATTGATATATAAACATGCAGTATCGACGATTTCCCCGCAGAAGCCTGTATTATTCAATACGTCAGAATCGGAATCAGAAGACGTTCCTGAAGAAGAAAAAACAACAGAGGAGTAATTGCCATAAACCGCCCTATTATGATAGAATATTCATTGTGACAACTGGAGGGTGGTATAGATGTTATCATGTTCAAAAGAATATCTGACGGATGCATTTCACATAAATAAGAAGTTATGTGAGTTATGTGAAAATGCCGAAAGCGATATAAGGCAAAGGTTTGAAGCAATAGATGAAATAAAGGAATACAACCAGTATAAGGTATTGAACTCTTTTCAGAAGAATAGAATATCGGATGCACATTTTACATGTACAACGGGATATGGATATGGAGATATAGGCAGGGATGCTCTTGACAGGGTGTATGCCGATATATTTGGCGCTGAAGACTGTCTGGTAAGGCCCCATTTTGTTTCAGGCACACATGTTATAGCGGTGGCCTTATTTGGCAATTTACGGCCGGGAGACACGCTGCTGTCGATAACAGGCAAACCTTATGATACTCTGGAAGATGTAATCGGCATAAAGAAGAGTCCGGGGTCGTTAAAAGAGTATGGCATAAATTATAAGCAAATAGACCTGACACCCGAAGGCAAATTCGACTATGATAAAATAGCTGCTTTGCTAAAATGCGATAAATCTATCAGCATGATAGAAATACAGAGATCCACCGGCTATGGATGGAGACCATCCTTAAGATTGAAAGATTTAGACAAGATAATAAAATTTATAAAGGATATACGAAATGATGTAATCTGCTTTGTGGATAACTGCTATGGCGAGTTTATAGATATACATGAGCCGACAGAAGTAGGGGCCGATATTATTGCAGGGTCTCTTATCAAAAATCCCGGAGGCGGTATTGCTCCAACAGGCGGCTACGTAGCTGGAAGGGCAAAGTATGTGAATAATGCTTCTTTCAGGCTTACAGCCCCGGGAATAGGCCGTGAATGCGGTTCTACATTTGGAGTAATGCGTCAGTTTTATCAAGGTTTGTTTTTGGCGCCTCATATAACGTCTGAGGCATTGAAAGGTGCTGTTTTCTGCTCCAAGATATTTGAAATGTTGGGGTTTGAAGTTAGCCCTAAAGCGGATAGCCCGCGAAGCGATATAATACAAGCCATAAAGTTCAATAACAAAGATATGTTGATATCTTTCTGTCAGGGAATACAAAAAGGTTCTCCGGTAGATTCGTTTGTTGATGCGGAGCCGTGGGATATGCCTGGATATAGCGATAAGATTATAATGGCGGCAGGCGGCTTTATACAGGGTTCATCCATAGAATTGAGCGCAGATGCTCCCATAAGACCTCCATATGTAGCATATCTTCAAGGCGGACTGACATACGAACACGCAAAGGTCGGAATACTTATAGCACTGCAGAATCTTTATAATAAAGGGTATATTAAGATATAAATTAAAGCCACTTCAAATTTGAAGTGGCTTTAATTTATATCTTTCTGAAAAGCCCTATAACTTTTCCCAATATTACAACATCATTCGAAATAATAGGTGACATGCTGGAATTCTCAGGCTGAAGCCTTATATATCCATCTTCCTTGTAAAAAGTCTTTACAGTGGCGCTATCATCGATAAGAGCTACAACAATTTCTCCGTTTTCTGCCGTATTCCTTTGCTCGACGATAAGATAATCGCCGTCCAATATGCCGGCTTCAATCATGCTATCTCCCTGTACCTTCAATATAAATGTCTGATTGTTTGTTCTTATAAAATCCATAGGCAAAGGAACGACATCCTCAACGTTTTCAACCGCAAGAATCGGCTGACCGGCTCTAACTTTCCCTACGACAGGTATATCAATCATTTCTTTTTTATTATTTTGAAACTCATCCAGTACCTCAATGGCTCTTGGTTTTGTAGCATCCCTTCTAATCAGGCCTTTTTTTTCAAGCCTTTCAAGATGTCCATGTACGGTGGAGGTAGACCTCAAACCGACTGCTGCGCCTATCTCCCTTACGGAAGGCGGATAACCTTTATCATTTATTTCTTTTTTTATAAATTCAAGTATTTGTATTTGTTTGTTATTTTTAGTAGTACTGCTTTCCAACATAATGCACCTCACAAGTTTCACATATCATATTTCGTATGCCAATCATGTCATATTTAGCATGACATAAGGAAATAATTTATATACATTATAACATATGGAAAATATATTGACAAACTTATGTTCGAGTAGAAGATTTTTAAATAATATGCTTGACATAGAACATATGTTCTATTAAAATAAAGATAATAAGGCGAACACATGTTCTGCAAAAATGGGGGTATATGCAATGAGCAAACTTTTTAAAAGGAAATTCTTATACATATTGCTTATCATATTTGTCACAGTTTCCGTTAATGTAATTTTAGCAAAAGGGGCCACAAAGAGGGTGCCGGCGGTAAAAATAATAACTGTCGAAAAGGGCGACACCCTCTGGAGCATTGTTAAAAATAATTGTACAGATAATATAGATATAAGAAAAGCTATATATGACATCAAGAAATTAAATTATATGGAATCCTCAAACATAATGCCGGGTCAAAAGATAAAGATACCTTCCGCACTATACAGGTAATCAATCTTCCCTGAGCTTCACAACTTTTGCTGCCATTCTTCTTTTTTCATCGTCGATGGCAGCATAGTGCTTTTTAGTAGTGTTAACATCCTTGTGCCCCAGTACATCTGCGACAAGATATATATCACCGGTTTCCCTGTAAAGATTGGTACCATATGTGCTTCTGAGCTTGTGAGGGGATATATTCTTTAAATTGGTGACTATTCTTGTATACTTTTTTACCAGATTTTCTACGGTTCTAACACTTATTCTTTTCCTTTGAAGGGAGATAAAAAGTGCGTCTTCGTGTCCTGATATTGTCCTTATTTTATTTCTGTCCTTCAGATATTCAATTAGAGTATTTTTGACCTCGTCGCTGAAATATAATATAACCTGGTTTCCGCCTTTTCTGGTGATCTTAAAACCATTTATTTTAAAATCGATATCGGATATATTTATTCCTACAAGTTCGCTTACTCTTATGCCTGTTCCGAGAAACAGAGTCAGTATTGCAAGGTCCCTTAAGCGTGTGTATTTCTGATATCTAAGCTGTGTATCCGTAAGTTTATCTCCGGATTCTACAGTATCGAGGAGATTTGCAACCTCATCAACCTCCAGCCTTATAATGGGTTTTTGCTTAATCTTTGGGGTTTCAACGAATAAAGAGGGATCTACCTTGATTTTATGCCTTTTATAAAAATATTTATATAAGGACCTTATGGAAGATAACTTTCTCGCTTTGCCTTTATTATTATTGGAATACTCATATGAAACATCAGGATTATTAGTATCACTCCTGGTATATAGATTTAAATATTCAAGGAATAATTCAATATCATCTGAGCTTACACGTTCAAGGTCATTAATGGAGATATCGCGTAATTTTTTTTGCTTGAAATATTCATTGTAGTCATGAAGGTAGTTAAAGAATATGCCAAGATCGTAAGCGTAAGCAATTCTTGTCATAACGGAGGTCGTAGGCTCAATGCCTATAAAATACTGTCTGCACAGTCTGGGCAATTTGTCTACCAATCCTCTTAACTTTAAAGTTCTGCGCTGTTTTAATTCTTCCTGATAAGTTGTATCTGCAGGCATAAATATCACCTCAAAAATTTATTGATAAAAAACAATTATCTTGTATTTATTATACAATAGGGGGTTAAAAAAATCAATACTATTCGTAAAACCTGCGTTTTACGAATAGTATTTACTCAATTATCAAAGTAAGTTCCACCCCTTATCCTCTTAAAGTGGAAGTTACCCT
>ENA-UOOI01003739-UOOI01003739.1-fermentation-metagenome-genome-assembly--contig:-NODE-3739-length-10989-cov-2.543717_pt1 | contig 10989 bp, 8 predicted proteins | sample MGYA00245779_ERZ724027 | MGnify/ENA primary metagenome ERZ724027 (study PRJEB28704, sample SAMN03018318) | fermentation metagenome | biome: anthropogenic terrestrial biome; feature: soil; material... | reverse complement strand
GTCGCACCCATGCCCTACGTCTGGAACGCCCTCAGGGCGGCAAGGCGTTGGGCGATCCGGACAGCGGTGGCCAGGATACTGGTGGAGGAAAAGACCGATATCGTGAGCCTGCATCTCGAGGAAGCCTTCTCCCTGTATCCGACATGCATCGAACCCCTGAACATACCTACGGTGGTGACCCTCCATTCTCCGCTCCTCGGCGTTCCTCGGAAGAGCTCCCTCGATCCGCTGAAGGAGAGACGGAGACGATCGCTCACGAGTGTGATGAACGGCGTAGAGGGCATCACGTATCAGAGCGCCTGCGAATTGGAGTCATTGCGTTCCCTCCCGAAACCGCCCCGGTGCAGGCCGGCCGCCATCCCCAACGGCGTGCATGTGGACGAGATGAGGCGGCAGGCGGGGGTCGCCCTGCGCGGAGATGGCCGCAAGATAGTGTACATGGGGGGCTCCCGATGGCAGAAGGGAGGGGAATTGGCAGTGCGGACCATGTCCCTGCTTAGGGACCTGGATGGGTTGAAGATCCCGGAAGGCCATGGGATACGCATCATGGCCAAGGAGCTGGAGCTAGATGGCAGGATAACCTTCCACGGTTTCGTCCCGTCACCGGACGTCTTCAGCTATCTGAACTCCGCGCACATTGTGCTCATCCCGTCCGTATCGGAAGGCTTCTCGGTGACCGCGATAGAGGCCATGGCCCTGGGCAGACCCATAGTGGGTACCAACGTCGGCGGGATACCCACGGCGGTGAGGGATGGCAGGAACGCCGTCCTGGTGGAACCCGATCCATACGAACTCGCCAACGCCATCAGGCAGCTACTGCGAGAGCCGGACCGCATGAATGCCATGTCAGAAGTCAATTGGGATGATGCAGCGAGATATGATTGGGGGCTTGTCAGCCAAATGTATATTGACTACTTCGATGGAATAGTCAGTCGATGTTCAGGCCCCGCTCCATGGTTCGATGGCCGATCTAGGCGCTCACCGACTCGTGTGGCGGAGCGAGCGTGCGACCGTGACCATCACTAGGCTAACGGCCACGTTGCCTCTGTAACGCAGGCGATCTGGCCCGAACAGGGGATCGAGGCATGAGGGGCGAGAGCACTGAAGCGACCCGTATCAATCATCGGCCGGCCCTTCTCCGGCATTTGATAGGCAAGGTGAGGGAGCTGCTCAAAGAGCCCATCTTCATCAGCGCCTTCAATCTCATGACGAACGGGGGGATCACCGCCGTCCTCGGATTCCTGTTCATCATAGTGATCACCCGATTATTCCTGCCATCGGACGTGGGGATCTATTCGGCGATCATCTCCGCGGCTGGCCTCCTCGCGCTGTTCTCGCGATTCGGGTTCGACATAGGCCTGATAAGGTTCCAGCTCCAGGGACCCCAACGGCTTCGTCGGCACATGCCAATCCACCGCCCTGGTCGGTTCCTTGGCCCTCTCGATAGTCTTCTTGTCGGGCATGTCGATATGGGCCCCTTCTCTGAGCTTCATCACCGACGACCTCGCGTTCGTGGTGATGTTCGTCGTGCTCACCGCGGCAACGGCGGTCCTGTACATCCAGCATAACTACTATATCGTAATGAGGCTCACCAGGCAGCTCATCTTCCGGGATGTTCTAAGGGACGCCATCAAGATATCCTCGGTCGTCCTGCTGGCCCCGCTAGGCCTGTCCGGCATACTGGGGGCTTCCGTAGCAGCGCTAATAGCATCGTTCATCATTGCCAACATGTTCCTCCGCAGGACCGTACCTGGCTACCGTCCACGGCTCGCGATCAAGGGGGACATAGCCAGGAGCCTGGCCAAGTACTCGGCCAACAATTACGTCGCGGGCATGATCGGAAGTGCCCCATACCTATTGCTTCCTATCCTGGTGGTCAATATTCAGGGTGCGGAGCAGGGGGCGTACTTCTTCGTGGCGTGGTCCATCGCAACGGTGATATTCATCGCCATCGACGCCATCTCCACGTCCTTCTTTGCGGCGGGCTCGCAATCCGTCGAGGAGACGAGACGCATCGCCCTACGCTCCCTGAAGATCGCATATCTGATCCTGGCGCCTATCGTGGCTTGCATTCTGCTATTCGCCCCCAACCTGCTGGGGATGTTCGGAGGGGAATACTCCGTGAACTCATCGGACCTGCTGATGGTGTTGGCTGTCTGCACGATCCCTATGGCCTTCAATGATCTGTATGCCAACACCAAGCGGATAAAGAATGAGATGAGGCTGCTCATACTATACAACTTGACCATGGCCGTGGGGATCCTTGGTCTCGGGACGATGCTCATGAGCCAAATAGGGATAATCGGCGTGGGGATCGGCTTCCTGCTGACCGAGGTCTTTCTCACTATCGTAATTTCCCGCAAGTGGAAGCCATGGTCATAAGGGGCGCGAATCTGGTGAAAAGGTCGTCTTGGGAGCATCTTGGGCTGTGACGTCTTCGCCTCGCCCGCGTCATCCATCCGCTGTTCCTGACCGCCAGAGCCAATTATTATACCTTGACGTCCAAACCTATCCCACTATGGTGGATGAGCCGCGGTGGTGATCCGACTGCTGTGTATTAAGAACAAGTTCCTGACCTTCAAGACATACACGATCTGGTTCAGTGAGGCCCCCTTCGAGGTCGATGGAGTGGCCGGGGTCACATTCATGTCCTGCCCCTGCAAGGTGGACCTTCCGGGTTTCAGCAGAAGGGAGCATTCCACGATTGTTCTCGATCTGAAAAGGCCGCTTGACACCCTGTGGAATGAGTTGGGGAAAACGAATAGGCAGCGGATCAAGAAGGCGGAGAGGACGGGAGTTCAGATCAGCATCGACAAGGATCAGGAAGAGTTCATCAGGATGAACGATCGCTTTCGGAGGATCAAGGGACTCCCCTCCCACACCGTTTCGCCCGAATACATGAAAGCGTACGGCACCCTTTTCACGGCCGTCCTGGACAGTGAGCTCCTGGCTGGCTGTTTCAACTTGGTCGACGACCTGAACATGAGGGGATTGATCGGGGCCACTATCCGGCTGGAGGTGGAGCCGGAGAGACAGAGCCTAGTAGGCAATGCCAACCGTATGCTGGAGTGGGAGATGATCAAGTACGCCAAGGAACGGAGCATGGACACCTATGACATAGGGGGCTACTACACCGGAGAGCATCCGGATCAGGAGAAGAGCAACATCAACGAGTTCAAGAGGAGCTTCGGCGGAGCGCTCGTCAGCCGTTATGACTATCAGAAGGATTATTCCCCCCTGCTGAAGGGTGCGAGATTGGTGAAAAATTCCCTTGACAAAGGGCTTGCTGGGGAAAGGCCATTGGACGTGTGACCTTGGACAGGAGAATTTCCCCTCAGGTCACTTTTTGTTCGTCTCCGAAGTATTAAATGCGTCCATCCTCCAATAAGACCATCCGATCATATTGAAAGAAATCGTCATCACCGGGGGAGCTGGCTTCATAGGTTCCAATCTGGCCCAGCGATTGGTTACAAATGGTCATTCGGTAAGGATCATCGACGATCTCTCCACCGGCCGATTGGCGAACATTGACCGTTTGGTCCAGGGCGGGGACGTGGATCTGGTCCGGGGGAGCATACTGGATCGTTCCCTTCTACGGGAGGCGTTCAAGGGTGCTGACTACATATTTCACCTAGCGGCGCTGCCCTCGGTCGCCCGGTCGGTCAAAGACCCATTATTGACGAACGAGGTGAATATCGAAGGCACCCTAAACGTCCTCATAGAGGCGAGGGACGCCAACGTCGGGAAGGTGGTGACAGCCTCATCGTCGTCCGTATATGGTGACACCCCCACCCTCCCCAAGGACGAGAGTATGAGGCCGAACCCAAGATCGCCCTATGCCATCTCCAAGCTCGCCGGAGAGCATTATTGCCATGTTTTCTCCGAACTGTACGGCCTGGCCACCATTTGCCTCCGCTACTTCAACGTCTTCGGACCACATCAGGACCCCCGATCCGAGTATGCTGCGGTGATTCCCCGGTTCATATCGAGCGTCCTAAATGGTGAACCGCCCCTGATGTACGGCGACGGGGCCCAAACAAGGGACTTTACATTCGTTCAGGACGTGGTCGACGCCAACCTGCTGGCCATGGAATCGGATGTGGAGGGGGCGTTCAACATCTCAGGAGGGCGTCAGACCAGCATCGAAGAGCTGGCTTGGATGATAATCAACGCGATGGGCTCGGACGTCGAACCTGTCAAGGGGCCTCGCCGTCCAGGCGACATCCTGCATTCGGTTGCGGACATAACCGCGGCAAGGGACGCTTTCGGCTATCGGCCCGAGCACTCCCTGGAGGACGGATTGGAGGTGACTATAGAATGGTTCTCCAGCATCAGGTGAACGCTCTACCGTCAGAAACGTCGAGCATCAATGGCGATGACATCATGAACGCCGTTGTCTGCGTCGTGGGGCTGGGATATGTGGGGTTTCCGCTCGCCAAGGCATTCTCCGACCATGTCAGGACGCTAGGCTACGACGTCAACGAGGCTCGTCTGGCGGCCCTGAGGGGGACGACACCAGAACTGGAGCTGACCTCTCGACCGGAAGACATCCGGAATGCCGACTTCATCATAATCTGCGTCCCCACCCCCGTGACCAGTTCCAAGGAACCTGATCTTAGGTATATCGAGTCAGCGGCCGCTGCGGTGGGGAGGAACATGCGACCGGGGGCCATAGTTGTCCTGGAATCCACCGTATATCCAGGAGCGACCGAGGAGGTGGTGGTCCCCATCCTGGAGAAGAACTCGGGGCTCCAGTGCGGGAGGGACTTTGGAGTGGGTTACTCCCCTGAGCGCATCAATCCCGGAGATGATGAACACTCTCTGGAGAAGATAACCAAGATCGTGTCAGGGATCGACGATAGGACCGCCTCGCTACTTGAGAGCCTATACGGCATGGTATCCCACCCGTATCGGGTGAGGAACATCCGTACGGCCGAGGCAGCCAAGGTGATCGAGAACATCCAGAGGGACCTGAACATCGCCTTGATGAATGAACTGGCGATCATCTTCCACAAGTTGGGCATTGACACGGGGGAGGTGTTGTCGGCTGCTTCCACCAAGTGGAACTTCATCCGATTCAACCCCGGCCTGGTGGGCGGCCACTGCATACCGGTCGACCCCTATTACTTGGTCACCAAGGCACGGGACGTGGGCTATCATGCCCAGGTGATACTGGCCGGTCGATCGATAAACGATTACATGCCCAAATATGTGGCGGAGATGGCGGTCAGAGGGCTGAACGATGCAGAAAAGGTCATCAACGGCTCCAAGGTCCTGATCATGGGGGTCACATACAAGGAGAACGTCCCTGACACGCGGGAGAGCCCCGTGAAGGATATGGTCAGAGAGCTCCAGGGATTCCGCGCGAACGTCTACGGCAGCGACCCCCTGATCGCATCGGAAGAGCTGCAGAGGTTTGGAGTGATGCCCTACTCTGCAAAGAGCGGACGCATGGACTGCGTGATCGCAGCGGTAGGGCACGACCAGTTCAGAAAGATGAGCCTTGCGAAGATCAAGGGGATGATGAATAGCAATCCAGTTCTCATCGACGTAAGAGGCATATTCGACGGTGAGGCTGCTGAACGGGAAGGCTTCTACTACCGCAGGCTGTGAGCCGGGGAACATGCCTAGAACAAGAACGGTCCTGTTCACGATCTCGATCGACACCGAGATCGACAAGTCGCCCGCTTGGACGGTGTCTGCCGACAGAACGTTCCGTTCCGTCACGGAAGGCATACCCGAACGGCTCACCCCGCTGTTCGATGAACACGGCGCGAGACCGACCTACCTTCTGAGCGGAGAGGTGATCGACGATAAGGCGTCCGTCCGAGCACTGAATGCAACAAGGGGCTGCGAGCTGGGAACTCACCTGCATGGTGAGTTCGTAGCGCCGCATGGACGGGCGGGGGACATGGCCAACGAGAGGACCTCGGACATGCAGTGTGCTTATCCAGAGGAGCTGGAGTTCCTCAAACTTAGGAACCTATCGGACCTGTTCACCGCTCGCTTCGGACGCCGCCCCCTCTCATTTCGTGCGGGGCGCTTCGGGGCGGGAGGGAACACGGTAAGATGTCTCGAAGAGTTGGGCTACCTAGTGGACACCAGCGTCACTCCCACCCTGAGGTGGGATTATCCCGAAGGCCTTGCCGACTTCTCACACGCGGGGGATCAGCCTTACCATCCCAGCCGGGAAGACATCGCCTTGCCAGGGCGCTCCAGGCTCCTGGAGGTGCCGGTATCCATCACCACCCCTGCGCCTGGCATCGCGCTCAGGAGGCTCAGAGCAGTGCAGGGCAGCGCCTTGTTCCAGATGGCCGTCAACGCCCTCTTCCCATCGATGTGGCTCCGGCCATCCCATACCAGCTCCGAGCGCATGATCCGGGCGATTGAGAAGCTGCTCAGGATCAACGAGGGAAGGGAGACGGTCGTGCTGAACATGATGATGCACAGCATGGAGGTCGTTCCGAACGCCAGTCCGGTGACGAGGTCAGAGAGCGACGTCGATGCGCTCATCCGGCGCATGGACGACGTGCTCAGATACGGGCGTCGGAAAGACTTCAGGTTCGTGTGCCTCCATGAGGTTCACTCATCTTTCCTGTCCGATAGGGGTTGAACATCGTTTTAGTGAGGGGTCCATCAATGCCCTTCCGCATGGGTCGTCCATCCGGACCAACACGATCCCCTCGGATAATGTTAAAGCGGACCGCATCCCCTATCGATGCAGGGTCCGGGCGGTATGGGGATGAACCGGAACAAGCGTTACTACAAGAACAGCAAGGTCGTGGATAGATACAGCAGGCTGGACGGATTACAGGGACCGGAGCAGGCGTTCCTTGACATGTACCGGGAACGGCTCACCGGCCTGCGGCTCCTGGGCCTTGGTGTGGGAAGGACCACCCCTACCGTTCTGTTCGCACGCTGGCGAATATGTGGGCGTCGACTATTCGCAAGAGATGGTCCATGCATGCAACCGTCGCTATCGGGATCTGCCGAACGCGATGTTCGAGGTCGGCGACGCCCGTTCCCTCCCGCAGTTCCCAGATGGTCATTTCGGAGCTGTCCTGTTCAGCTACAATGGCATCGACGAGGTGCCGGCGGAGGACCGGAGACGAGTGCTGGATGAGATGCACAGGCTACTGGCTCCTTCCGGGGTGTTCTTCTTCTCGTCCCACAACCTGAACTTCATGAGCAGGTTGTTCGCCGCGAGCTTCTGGTCCGGGCCACGAAGATATCTGATGTTGAGGGCCATCAATCGGGGCCGCCGCCCCCTTGGGCAAGACTTCGGGTTGTTCGACGACGGCTGGCAGAACCTGCGGTTCAGAATGGACACCTATTACATATCGCCGCAACATCAGTTCAAGCAGCTGCAGGAGGCCGGCTTCGATGGTATCAGGGCGTTCTCGGTGGAGAGCGGCAGGGAGTACGAGGGTCTGGAGGATCTTCGCAGCTCGGTCGAGCCATGGATCTATTATCTGTGCACTAGGCCCTAACATCGCCGCGATCGGCCCCTTCATGGTCTGAGCGGGCATCAGAAGCTCATGATGCGGAGCGCATAGCCATTACTGAGGCGGACTGCGGGGAACCAGGCGATCCCTGCCGCTCCCCGGCCTTGATGTTCATTCACTTAGGTAGCCGCTCACCGAGCCTCCGTCATACACTTTGTAGTGGCCGCTGGAGTAGAGTACTTCTTCCACGGGGTACTCCAATCGATACAGCCCTCCTACTATGTCGAAGGTGGAGCCGTCCGCAACAGCGTCCCTGATCAGAATGAGGTGGCCGTCCGCACCACTAAAGTTCCTATCGACAAAGGCGTCGTCGAGGCGCATGAAGTCGTACCCTACAAAGAGCAGGAACGGGCTGGCATAGGACGAGTCCATGGCCGGGGGAGGCCCCATGCTGGAGGTGGTCTGCGCTGCCGCCATCTCCCCCAGGGTCATCCCTCCCCGAACGACAGCGGTGGGAGAGAGGATTGGGTTATCAGTGTTCGCTATCCCCCCCATTATCATCAAGAACGCCATCCCCGTGGTGAAGAGGCCCATGGCTGCCACACGGGCCTGCCGGCGCGTAGGCAGTCCGAAAATGAGATAGAGCGAGATGGCGGCGGGGATGGCCAGGGCTATCTGCGCGTAAAAGAACCATCTCTGCTGATTTATGAACAGGGGGTCGCCAGTATCAACGCCATCTCGAAACTATGGCCCTTCCTCCATCTGGCCATGAGATAGAAGATCCCGATCAGGGAGAGGGCGAACAGGATGTACATGCCTGCCGCGACCAACAACTGTTCCTGCACCGGTAGGCTGATGAGCATGCGACCTGGCTCCACCAGCTCCTTGCTGAACCCTAACCTCAACAGCTCGGCCAGATAGTTCACGTCGCCCGATGCGAAGCCCCACCATCCGATCATGATGGTGATGAAGAACGCGGACAGCGCCGGGGTGGACACCTTCATCCACCGTTCCCGTTTACCCGCGATGAACGATGCGATGATGCCCACCACCATGAACGCCGCGACCCAGGTCGATGTGATGGTGTGGGTAAGGACCACCGCGCACATGAGGAATGCTGAGATCCCGATCGCAACGCCCCTCCATCTTTTGACCTTCACCAGCATATAGATGATCACGGGAACGAACGCCGCGGCCAGGGAACCCGGAATCACTGTAGCAGCCATCATTATCTCGTGATCAGAGAACGCAAGGACCAGCGCGGCGAGCAAACCGAGCTGCGGACTTCGCGTCAGAGACCTTCCCAATAGGAATGTGAACAGGATCAGGACGACGGTTTGCCCCAGGCTCACCGACAGGGTCATCGCGGCCTTGTAATCCAATTGGTCCACCAGGGACGTCGAGCCCACCAGGAGATGGAAGAGAGGTATGTGCTCATAGGAGAAATCCGGGATCCGCTGTTCGGCAAGCATGAACTGCGTGAACAACTGGTGGTACCAAGGGTCTGCCTGCATCACCCCCGGGAAGAGGAAGAGCTGGGACCATGCCAGGCTCAGTCCGATGATGATGATCTGCACCAGCGCAAGGTACGTCCATCTCCCCTTCGACGTGAGGGTCTGAACTCCCACTGCCCCTACCATCAGGGCGGTCAGGACGAAGTATTCCACCGGCCGCTCGTACAGGGAAGTTCTGAAATAGACTGATAGAATGCTCAGCGTGAATAGGACGAAGAATATGGTGGCCAGGGCGAGCCTTGCTCTGTTGAGCCCGTCATAGGGATCGGTCAACTCACGAAGGTGAAGCCGTTTTCTTTGGAGCGACCAAAACAGGCAGACAACGGCCATCAGGGCTGCGACCAGAACATACTGGGGGCTAAGACCCATTAACAAGGTATAAAATATGAGGAATGCTGCCGCTCCGACCCCTATGGGGGCCAGCGCGCGGTCAAGGCCATTCGCCCATCGGGGCATGCTTACCTCGTTCCGCTCGATCCTTCAAGGATGCTTTTCCACAATACTGCCGAGGAGCGGAAGTTGAACTTTTCCATCACCATGTGCATGCCTTTCTCAGCTATTTCATCCAGCGTCTCATCGTTCAGCGCCCTCTGCATGCTCTTGCATATGGTAGCGGCGTCATTATCATCCATAAGGTACCCTGTCGACCCGTCCTCCAGCACGTCAGGTATCGAACCTACCTTCGGGGCCAGGACGGGGGTGCCGCAGGCCATGGCCTCCAACATGACATTGGGGAGGCCTTCCGTATATGAGGGCAGGACCAGCAGATGGAGCTGGTTCAACCGTTCTCCCAGTTCATCATGCGGTACCCATCCTGCCCAATGCACTCTTCCGCTCAGGCCACTGGCGTCGACGAGCGCTTCAAGCTCTTCTCGAAGCGGTCCATCACCAATTATCATGAGTTCCGACGTTCGATCCGACATCTGAGCAAAACCCTCGACCAGGCGTCTAACCCCCTTCTCCTCGGACAATCGCCCCACGTACCCGATCAGAGGTCCTCTCTCACCAAGCGCCCGTGTCCGGCGGAACGTGTCTGTGTCCACGAAATGCCGGTGAGCAATTATGATCTTGTGCTTGCATCGTTCCAAGCCATACTCCTCGGTCAGGCGGGGGGTGTACAACACCACCCGGGTGGCCAGGGCGCAGTTGATGTTGGTGAGAAGGCGCATCTGTTCCGAGAACGCATCGTTGGTGGAGGCGTACGAGTTGTAATTGGAACCGGCGAACGTGAGCGTCGCAGGCTTGCCCATCAAGCGCATGGCCATCATGGGTATGAACAAACCGTCACCTCCGATGAAAAAAATCCATTCATCCACTTCATCGGACAGTTTGACCATCCGATAGGCCATCTCCATCTGGGTCCTTAGATACTGGCGCGCCCTCTTCAGCCGGCCTTTGCCTGCAGCGTGATGAATGTCGTACGCCATCACCCTGCTGTCGTCCTTGAAACGGTCATATCCCCTGCCCCCTGTGAGCAGGTAGAGCTTCTCGGCTCCCATGTACAGTATGTCAATGAGCTGCGAGAGGGGGATGGTGCCCGCTTCGCTTATTGGAAACGTCAGGATCCCCAGCCTCTTCCCGTGCACTTATTTAACATCGGAACGAACTAGATAAATAATTGACGTGGGCCGCCTCATATGCCTCCGCGCCCCTTTCTCACGTCCCATGTGTGATCATCGGTTGTAGACCTTTAACATCTGCTCGACCACCCGGTCATAGCTGAAATGATCGATGACATGCTGTCTGCCTTGAGCACCCATCCGGTGTCTGAGCGTCCTATCCTCTAGGAGCTCGATGAGGTGCGATGCGTACGCATCCGTGTCGCCTGGATCGACCAGGAACCCCGTCCTTCCGTCCGACACGATCTCCGGTGTGTCGCCCACGTTGGTGGCGACGCAGGGCACCCCGCAGGCTAGTGACTCCATGCAGGTGGTCGGCGCCCCTTCCATGTACGACGGGAGCACGGAGGCCGCGGAGTCCTGGTAGTACGCAGGCATGTTCTCGTGAGGGATATGCCCTAATAGCTCGAG
>ENA-UOOI01003738-UOOI01003738.1-fermentation-metagenome-genome-assembly--contig:-NODE-3738-length-10992-cov-5.179025_pt1 | contig 10992 bp, 9 predicted proteins | sample MGYA00245779_ERZ724027 | MGnify/ENA primary metagenome ERZ724027 (study PRJEB28704, sample SAMN03018318) | fermentation metagenome | biome: anthropogenic terrestrial biome; feature: soil; material... | reverse complement strand
CCGAGAACTCCTTCTCCCCGGGCCGCCGGGTATCCGGCTTCAGCAGATATTTGTGATGCTGCATCGAACTCCTCCGTTTCCCCGCAGCAGGCGGATCATTTCTTTTCCGCCGGTTTCGCGGCGGCTTCCACGCGGGCCTGCGCCTGGATGGCGGCCGCCGCCTGGATGCCGTTTTCTATGATATAGGCGATGATCGTCCCGAGCGCGCCGATGAAGGACGCGATCTGCGTGATGGACCCTTCCGGGACGTTGCTCGCCACGCAGATGCATGTCACGAGCGAGACGATCGCCGCCCAGAACGATTTATCCGTCAGAAGAGACCTGAAAAACTGTTTCATTTGTTTCCTTTCCGCCGGGTTGCCCGGCTTGCGATTTTTACGATCAGTTGCCGCACGCCGTTGATATAGATGCCGGCTTCGTCGCCGGGCCTGCCGATCGGCACCAGGTAGTAAAACCACTGGTTCCCGAAGCGGCTGCGCGGCAGGATCGTCACAACGTCGCCGGTTCCGGCGGTGACGTTCGGCTCGGACGCGGTCGTGATCTCGACCTGGTACGCCGCGCCGCGGGCCACCGCCACGGTCCCGGACGTGTCGCAGGTATACGCCGGCAGGCTGAAGTCCCGGTAGACCTCGTCCAAATCGACGGCCCCAGGAATGCCGGGGACCGTCCCCTCCGTCCCGGTCTGCCGGAGCGAACAGGCCGCGTCGGCCGCCCCGGCGTAATCGGCCAGCCAGATGTCCCATTTCGCCAGCGTCGCCGCGGAAAAAACGTTCTTCCGGTAATCGTTGTCGGTATAGAGCACCGTTTTCCAACCGTCCGCCGCCGCGGCGCCCAGAAAGGCGTCCGCCATGCTGTTGATGAGCGCGGCCGTCGGGTCCGTCCCGTGTATCTTCCGGTAATAGCGGGCGCTGTCGTACTCGTAATCGTAGGCGACGAACTGGATCTTTCCGCGATACGGCTGGATGATCTTCCGGCAGACGGCCCACTCCCTGCGCGCGTCCGCGGGGCTGTCGGCATAGGAGAACCAGTAGACGGCGGCCTTCATCCCGGCGGACCGCACGCCCCCGATGTTCGCCGCGAACCGCGCGTCCCGCTGCGAAATGTCATCGCCGTATCCGGCCCGCAGAACGGCCCCTTTCACGCCGGAGGCCGCGACCTTCGGCCAGTCGACCGCCCCGTTGTGGACGGAAACGTCGATCCACCGCTCGTTCACGGCAGGCATGCCGCCTGTTCGAGCGCCCGGACGTCCCCGTCTTTCTTTTGGTCGGTCATGCTGTACGCCTCCTTTCATACTACCGTCCGAAAGCCGATTTGTTACTCTTAACAGGGCAACTGACATTAAAAAAGCCGTCCGTTTCCGGACGGCAAAACAGGACGGCGAAACATGCCCCGAACATGCGGGCGGCACCCGAAATCCCCTCGGGGCGCCGGCATTCCATATGCAAAAAAAACGGGCATCGGCCCTCCGGCCCACACCCGTTCTTTTACACTCCTAATATACTCCTGACTTCTTGCGGTCCGAGCCACTCAGGACCGGTCTGTCATTTCCGAATTCCTAGCAAACGATCATGCTCACGCGGGGCTCAGCGGAACGCCGAAGCCGACCAGCAGGCAGCCGATCACCAGCAGCAGCACGCACCACTTTGCGATTGCGCGCATAACCTTGCTGTCCTGGCCGGCAATCCCAAGGGCCGCGACACCGGTCGCGACGCACTGGGGCGACATGATCTTGCCGATGCCGGCGCCCACCTGGTTCGCTGCGGCGAGCCAGTACTCGGAGACGCCGATCTGTTTCGCGGCAGCCGTCTGCAGGGTGCCCAGCAGCACTTGCGTATTGGTGCCGCTGCCCGTGACGAACGCACCGATGGCTGCGATGATCGGCGCCACGAACGGATAGAAACGACCAGTGAGAACGACGAACAGATGGGCCATATCGGCGATCATGCCGGAATACGTCATGATCTTAGCCAAAGCAAGCACGGCCATGATCGTGATGATGGTCTTGTACATCTGCTTGAAAGTGCCGCCGAGGGCTTTGCCCACCGTCTTGCCGCTGGCTTTCTGGGCGATGCCGCCGATGATCGCGGCGATGAAGATCCAGACGGCCGGCGTGTTGATCCAGCTGAAGGAAGCCTTCACGGCGTTGGCAGCCGTGCTGATCTTTGCCTTGGTCGTAAAAATGGAAAGAGCGTGGTTGATCGGCGGAACCAGGTTGGAGGTCAGCAGAAGAAGGACGAAGATGAGGATGAACGGGAGCCATGCGGTGACGGGGCTCATCTTCGGCCCGTTCTCTCCACCCGACGGATTGGATCTGAGGGCGGCGACGCCTTCGCTCATGTCGTACTCCGCCGGAATCGGCTTATTCTTGCGGGCTTTCGCCGCCAGCATCGTGCAGACCAGCGAAACAATGCAGCCCACGATGACGGGGAGCGAGGGTCCAAGGTAATAGGAGATGATCAGTTCCGGAACCACAAAGGACACACCGGCGATCAGCGTGATGCCCACGACGCCCTTGAGGGCTTTCGGGCCGCCCGCGCCGGCCATGATCATCAGGAACGGCACGAGGATCATGAACGGAGTCATTTCAAATACCGTCGTAAAGGCCAGCGGCAGCGGTTGCAGGCCGGTGACGGTCTGCAGCGTGACGGTCGGGATGCCGATGGACCCGAAAGCCGTCGGGAACGCGTTCGAGATCATGCAGGTCACGCATGCCACGATGGGGTCCCATCCCATGCCGGCCATCATGGCCGCCGGGATGGCGATCGCGGTGCCGAAGCCCGCCATGCCTTCCATGAAGCCGCCGAAGCACCATGCGATGATCAGGATGATGATGCGCTTGTCGGCGGAGACGCTGGTAAGGCTCTGCTTGATAATGTCCATCGCGCCGGTTTTTACACACAGGTTATATGTAAAGATAGCGGCGATGATGACGATGATGATAGGCCACAGCGCGCTGGCGAAACCTTCCAGGGCGGACGTGAAGCAGTCGACCCCCGGCATGCGCCAGAAAATCAGCGCCAGAACGGCCCCGATGACCAATGCACTCACGCATGCCCAGTGACCGGGCATTTTCAACCAGGTGAGTGCGATGATCAGCCAGATAATGGGAATGAGAGCTAGAACAGACAGCAACATTACACATCAGAACCTCTCTTCTTAAAAATTAAGTGGCTTAGAATGAATTAAGTGGCTACGCTAGTCACAGTGTGCCCAAGTTTTGGTTCTACTTTTGGTTCTACCAGATGCTGGAGCGTCCGGTCGCCTGTTGCAGTTTGTTACGAAAAAGCGGAAGTCGGGAAGGGTACAAAGAATTACACGGATATATTATAGGCCATCGTTGGCACAAAGTCCATATATAATTATGAATTGAATGTTATTTTGTAATAATCGACGAATATGGGGACTGAATTTTATCAGAAAAGGAGAATCGTTCCATTTGGCATTGAAATTTTCGATAAATGTGGTACGATGATATACAGATTTGACTGGACTGACCAATTAAAAATGTGCTTTTTGCGCATTTTTAAAATACGGCACACGCAGAGAAAGAAATGGGGGTTTTTCATGGCTATAACTATTCCTTTCGGCAAATCAGGAATGCCCTTGCACGCGGACCTGAGCAAGGCGGAGATCCTGGAGTCCCATGTAGGAGAGCTGAAGGCAACCGACACGGAGGACGGTTTGGTGCTCGCCGCGATGGCGCACCCGATTGATTCTCCCCGCCTGAAAGAGCTGGCTGCCGGAAAAAAGACCTGCACCATCATCATCAGCGACCACACGCGCCCGGTTCCGAGCAAGCACATCCTTCCCGCCATGCTCGCCGAACTGCGGGAGGGCAACCCGAAGATCGACATCACGCTTCTCGTTGCGACGGGCTTCCACCGCCCGAGCACCGACCAGGAACTGAAGGACAAACTCGGCCCGGAAATCTTCGGCAAGGAAAAGATCGTCGTACATAACAGCAGGGACGCGTCCAGCGCCATTCAGGTCGGCGTGCTTCCGTCCGGTGCGAAATGCGTCATCGACAAAGTGGCCGCGCAGGCGGATCTCCTCGTGGCCGAGGGCTTCATCGAGCCGCACTTCTTCGCCGGTTTCTCCGGCGGGCGCAAGAGCATCCTGCCGGGCATCTGCGACCAGGTGACCGTGCTCGGCAACCACTGCTCCAAATTCATCGACTCCCGTTATGCCCGCACAGGCGTGCTCGACGGCAACCCGCTGCATAAGGACATGCTCGCCGCGGCGAAGCTCGCGAAACTCGCCTACATCGTCAACGTCATCATCGACGAAGACAAAAAAGTCGTCGCCGCTTTTGCCGGCAACCCCGTCACCGCGCACCGCCAGGGCTGCGACCTGCTGCTGAAATACTGCCAAGTTCAGCCGAAGAAACGCGGCGACATCGTCATTTCCAGCAACGGCGGCTACCCGCTGGACCAGAACATCTATCAGAGCGTGAAAGGGCTCACTGCGGCGGAGGCCGCAGCGGCTCCAGGTGGCGTCCTCATCATGGTCAGCAACTGCGGCGACGGCCACGGCGGGGAAAGCTTCTACCATGCGCTGAAGGAATGCACGACCACCAAGCAGCTGGCGGCGGACATCCTCGCCACCCCGCAGGACAAGACGAAGCCGGACCAGTGGGAGATCCAGATCCTCTGCCGCGTTCTGAACCAGCACCACGTCATCTACGTCACGGACCCCGCGCAGCGCAAGACGATTGAAGAGATGAAGATGGCTTGGGCGCCGGATGTGGACACCGCTCTGCAGGAAGCCCGCCGCATCAAGGGGCAGGACGCTCATCTGGTTGTTATTCCCAATGGCATTTCCGTGATGGTACGCGAATAAAGTCCGGCGGTTTTCCCAAAAATAAATTTAATTTCTGAGGGAGGATTTATCATGGCAACTTATAATCAGGTGACACCCGAAATTATTGCGGAACTGAAAAAGGTATCCAGCCACGTCGTAACCGGCAAGGACGTCAACCCCGACTATGCCCGCGATGAAATGCCCATTTACGGCACCCACATGCCCGACGTTTCCATCGATGCGCAGAGCACCGAAGAGATCGCCGGAATCGTGAAGGTCTGCTACGAGCACAACATTCCGGTCGTGACCCGCGGCGCCGGCACCGGGCTGGTGGGCGGCTGCACGCCGATCCACGGCGGGGTGGTCATCTGCACGGCCAAAATGAACAAGATCCTGTCCTATGACCTCGAGAACTTTGTGGTCACGGTCCAGCCCGGCGTGCTGCTGCAGTAGCTGGCCGACGACGCCCTGAAGCACGGCTGCCTGTATGCGCCGGATCCGGGCGAAAAACTGGCGACCCTCGGCGGCAACGTCTCCACGAACGCCGGCGGCATGCGCGCCGTCAAATACGGCACGACCCGCGAGTATGTCCGTTCGATGACGGTGGTCCTGCCGGATGGCGAAGTGACCAAATTCGGCGCGACGGTTTCCAAGACGAGCAGCGGTTACAGCCTGCTGAACCTGATCATCGGCTCGGAAGGCACGCTGGGCATCATCACGGAACTCACCCTCAAGCTCCTCCCGGCCCCGCAGGCGACGGTCAGCCTGATGGCTCCGTTTGAAGACCTCGCGGCGTGCATCTCCACCGTGCCGAAGATCTTCCAGCATCACTTTCAGCCGCAGGCGCTGGAATTCTTTGAGAAAGAGATCCTGGTCTCTTCCGAAAAGTACCTGGGCAAAGAAACCTTCCCGAAGAAGATCGAGGGCAAGGATGTCGGCGCTTACCTGCTGATCACGTTCGACGGCGATTCGATGGACGAAGTGAACAACATTGTGGAGAAAGCCTCCGAGATGCTGCTCGAAGAGGGCGCGCTGGACATTCTGGTAGCCGATACGGCCCCGAAGCTCAAAGACATCTGGGCGGCCCGTTCCTCTTTCCTCGACGGGATCAACGAGCAGTTCAAGCTCGTGGACGAGTGCGACGTGGTGGTGCCGGTCAGCAAGATCGCGCCTTATGTCGAGTATGTCAGCCAGATCAAAGGGAAATTTGATTTTGAGGTGAAATACTTCGGCCACGCCGGCGACGGCAACCTGCACATCTACACCTGCTCCAACGAGATGCAGAAAGACGAATTCAGGAAGCAGTCCGATGAGTTCCTGAGCGCCATCTACAAGAAGAGCATGGAGTTCGGCGGCCAGATCTCCGGCGAGCACGGCATCGGCTTCGGCAAGGTGCATTACCTCGAGCAGGCTCTGGGCCCGGTGAACATCGGTCTGATGAAGAGCATCAAGAAGGCATTTGATCCCAAGCAGATTCTGAACCCCGGAAAGGTCGTAGTCCTGTAAGGGGATGCAGAAAGTTTATTAAAGGAGTAATGATATGAATATTCTGGTATGTGTCAAGCAAGTGCCGGACACAAACGAGATCAAAATCGATCCGGTTACCAACACGTTGGTGCGCGAAGGCGTGCCGAGCATTGTTAACCCTTTTGACGGCTATGCGCTGGAAGCAGCCGCCCGGATCAAAGACAACGCGCCGGACACGAGAATTGTGGTGCTCTCCATGGGCCCCAAACAGGCAGAGGCAGCACTACGTGACTGTCTGGCCATTGCGGCTGACAAAGCCTACTTAGCGTCGGATCGGGCGTTTGGCGGTTCCGATACCTTGGCCACCAGCTATATTCTAAGTAGGGCAATCGCGAAAGTTGAGGAACTTGAAGGCGTTAAATTCGATGCGATCTTTTGCGGCAAACAAGCCATCGACGGCGATACTGCTCAGGTTGGTCCGGAACTGGCCGAGCAGCTGCACTACCCTCAGGTTACCTATGGACTGGAGGCGTCACTGGCGAGCGACGGTTTGCATGTGCTGCGCGAGGCGGAGGACGGCAATGAGGTCATTGGCGTTCAGCTGCCCTGCCTGGTCACGTTCACCAAGCCCTCCTTTGATCCCCGTTTCCCGACCATTAAGCGTAAGATGGCAGCCCGTAAAGCCCAGATTACTTCTATCACCGCAGCGGACCTGAAAAATCTTGACGTGACGCGCGCCGGCCTGAAAGGGTCGCCCACCAATGTGAAACGCACGTTCGTGCCCCCCCGCAAACAGGCCGGCGTCATCGTCAAGGAACAAACCGTCGAGGCGTCCGCTCATAGGCTGTATGAACTGCTGAACAAAGCGCACGTAATTTGAAAGAGAGGCATCGGAAATGGAAAGTCAGTCCCAAGACCTGTGGGTGTTTTTAGAGACCAACGAAGATGGCACCGCCAAAAACGTCGGCATTGAATTGTTGAGCCCCGGCCGCCACCTGGCTGAAAAGCAGGGCGGCAAGCTGGTGTCCATCGTTATCGGCTACCACACGGACGCGGCAGTCAAGGAAGCAAGTGCTCATGGAGCAGACAAGGTGATTGTGGTGGACGGCGCGGAATTTCAGCGTTACACCACCGACGCCTATGTCGCCGCGTTGGAATATCTTTTGAAAAAATATGCGCCGACGAGCATGCTCATCGGTGCGACGCCGAACGGACGCGACATGGGGCCGCGTCTGTCCTCGCGCCTCGGCACCGGCCTGACGGCCGACTGCACCGGCCTGGACATCGACGAGGCGACGGGCAATATCCTCTGGACCCGCCCGGCATTCGGCGGGAACCTGATGGCGGTCATCATGTGCCCGAACCACCGTCCGCAGCTCGGTACGGTGCGCCCCGGCGTATTCAAGAAGCCGGACGCGGGCCCGGCCAAGGCAGAGGTCGTCCACGAAGATTTTCATGTTCCTGCGGACCAGATCCGCACCAAGCTGCTCAAGACGATCCGGGAGGCTGCCGACGAATTGGTCGACCTCGAAGGCGCGGACATCATCGTTTCCGGCGGCCGCGGTGTCGGCGGGCCGGATGGCTTCAACGTGATCCGTGACCTGGCGGATGCGCTGGGCGCTACCGTGGGCGCGTCCCGCGCCGCGGTGGACGAGGGCTGGATCTCCCATTCTCATCAGGTGGGCCAGACCGGGAAAACCGTTTCCCCGAAGCTGTATATCGCGTGCGGGATTTCCGGCGCCATTCAGCATTTGGCCGGCATGAGTTCCTCCGATGTGATCGTGGCGATCAACAAGGACTTCGACGCCCCGATCTTCGGCGTGGCGGACTACGGTTTCGTGGGGAATCTTTTTGAGCTTGTCCCTGCTCTCACAGCTGAAATCAAAAAAGCAAAAGGCTGATCGGTAAAAGATGCCTGTCAGTTAGGAAAGGGAGAACAAGATGGATTTTAAGTTTAACGACGAAGAACAGGATATTTTAAAAATGCTCCATGATTTCTGCGTGAAATCTGTCGCGCCGCTGGCTGCGGAGATTGACGAGCAGGAACGTTTTCCGGAGGAAACCTGGCACAAGCTGGCCGAGATGGGCATGATGGGCATGTCCTACCCGGAAGAGGTCGGCGGCGCCGGTTTGAGCTACCTGACCTATATTGCCGCCGTCGAAGAGTTATCCAAGTACTGCGCGACGACCGGCACCATGTTTTCCGCGCACTCCTCTCTGTGCACATGGCCGATCTACACCTTCGGCACGGAAGCGCAGAAGAGAAAATATCTGAGCGCGCTGTGCTCCGGCGAGCGGCTGGGCGCCTTTGCCCTGACCGAGCCGGGCGCCGGCACGGATTCCGCCATGCAGCGCACGACCGCCGAAGACAAAGGCGATTACTGGCTGATCAACGGCTCCAAGATCTTTATCACCAATTCGGATTATGCGACGATCTATGTCGTTTTCGCCATGACGGATAAGAGCCAGGGGACGCACGGCATTTCCGCCTTTATCATCGAAAAGGGGATGCCGGGGTTCCGCATCGGCAGCCATGAGAAGAAAATGGGCATCCGCGGTTCCAATACCTGCGAACTGATCTTCGAGGACTGCAAGGTCCCGAAGGAAAATCTGCTCGGCGAAGTGGGCAAGGGCTTTAAGATCGCCATGATGACGTTGGACGGCGGCCGCATCGGCATCGCTGCCCAGGCCACCGGGATCGCGCAGGGCTGTATCGACCAGACCATTCCCTATATCACGCAGCGCATCCAGTTCGGCAAACGCATCAGCCAGTTCCAGAACACGCAGTTCCAGATGGCAGACATGCAGACCCATGTCGATGCGGCGCGCCTGTTGACATACCGTGCGGCGCAGGCAAAACAGGACGGGGACAAATACACGCACCTGGCTGCGATGGCAAAGCTGTTTGCCGCCGAAACCGCCAGCGACGTGACCCGCCGTTGCCTGCAACTGATCGGCGGCTACGGGTACACGCGCGACTATCCGTTCGAGCGCATGATGCGCGACGCGAAGATCACCGAAATCTATGAAGGTACCAGCGAAGTGCAGCGCATGGTGATCGCGGGCTGGATGGGTGTCAAATAATTTCGTTCGCTTTTTAAATACAGGCCATATCGCTCATGTAAGCCGCCAGCTGAAAACAGCGGGCGGCTTATTTATTTCCACGACGCGGCACCGAACCGCCGACGGGCCGTGTGGGCTGGATCCCCGTTCCAGATTTTCACCGCAGCAAAATTCCAAATAAAATTCTTGAAAAGCTCAATGCAGCATCCGCTGTGCAAGGAGATATTTTATGGGCGTGAAACCGGAAAAGGTCAAAAGAGCTTATGAACGCGTCATCAGCTATGTCAAAGACGAAATCTGGCGCGGGAACCTCAAACGGGGGGAGCGATTGCCTTCGGAGCGCGATTTGGCCGAGTTGCTCGGCGTGAGCCGCAATTCCGTGCGCGAGGCGATGCGCACCCTCAGTATGATGGGATTCATCTCCAGCGTACACGGGGGCGGAAATTTTATCTCGTGTGATCTGGAGCAGAATCTTCGGGAAACGCTCCGCATGATGATGATGATGGGGGAAACCAACTATATGCAGGTAAGCCAGCTGCGCAGGGGGTTGGAGTCCGAGACGGCGCGCCTGGCGGCCGACCGGATTTTGCCCCGGCAGACGGCCAAGCTGGCGGACCTGGTGCGCCGGATGCGCGAAGAGCCGGACGACGAAAAAGGGTCCCTGCTCGACCAGAAATTCCATACGCTTCTCTGCGAAGCCGCCGGCAACAAGCTGATCTATTCGATTTTTATGGCGATGTTTTCCACCATCAACGATTTTATCACCATCATGTACGCGCGCATTGTGAAAGACAGCGTGCAGGCGGATGCTCTGTACACGGCGCACGAGGAGATCGTGGACGCCCTGAGCCGCAACGATGAGACCGACGCGATCCGGGCCATGCAGCATCATTTCGAGATCGTGGATGCCGCGATCGAGCTCTGACCGCTTCCTCCCCGCCGCAGAACGGCGGAACGCCGGCCCCGGCGCGCTCCGCGTCGGCGTTCAGATCCGAACCGTTTTCCGATCGAAACGGTTCGGATTTGTTGTGCCCGCCCGGTCACTCTTTGACGAGCTCCACGAATCTCTGCGCCAGCGGGGAAAGGTAGCGCCCTTTTTCCCAGATGACCGCGACCTGCGTCATGAGCTTGTCGCTTGCAATATCCTTGCAGATCAGCCTGTCCGGGTTCAGCACGCGCAGGATGGACTTGGGGAGCAGGCCGATGCCGAAGCCCTTCATGGCCCAGGTATACGTTGTTCGGGCGTCTTCGTTGGTGCAGCAGATAAAGGGGGCGAAGCCCTCCGCTGAAAAGGCCTCCAGAATCAGCGCCTTGTACCGCCGGTAGAGGATCAGCGGCTGATGCCCGAGTTCCCGAAGGGTGACGCGGTCCGCGTCGCCGCCGCAGACGCGCTCCGGCGTCATCACCGCCGCCATCGGCTCGGGTTTGAAAAAACGGCAGTGGAACCGGTCGCTCGGGAACGGCGTGCGCACGATGCCCAGGTCGACGATCCCTTTTTCCAGCATGTCGATGATGGAAAAGGTGTTGCCCTCGTGGATCTCAAACCGCACGTCCGGGTAGTGCTCGGTGAATTCCAGCATGCGCCGGTTGGGCACGATCCCCCCCGAAGAGGTGATGGCCCCGATCGACAGCACGCCGCGCATGCCCTTGCCGTAGCTTTCC
>ENA-UOOI01003737-UOOI01003737.1-fermentation-metagenome-genome-assembly--contig:-NODE-3737-length-10999-cov-2.278417_pt1 | contig 10999 bp, 9 predicted proteins | sample MGYA00245779_ERZ724027 | MGnify/ENA primary metagenome ERZ724027 (study PRJEB28704, sample SAMN03018318) | fermentation metagenome | biome: anthropogenic terrestrial biome; feature: soil; material... | reverse complement strand
AACTCAGGACAGTCCTTTTGTATGGAAGGAATACTATAATACGATCAGAACGAATCTGCGTTTTACCGGACACGGGGAGAAATGTCCGGTTTATGCGATTACCAGCGCTGACACAGCCGAGGGGAAAACCTTAAATACGATTAATCTGGCAATCTCTTATTCGCAGCTTGGCAAAAAAACTTTAGTGATCGATGCCGATATGAGAAAGAGCAGTATGAGTACGGCACTGGATATTTCCCTGCTGGACGGATTGAGTGAATACCTGGCGGGAATTGTTGATACACCGTTTATCAAAGAATATTTTGATGACCTGTTTGTTATATCCTCCGGCGAAATTCCACCGAACCCCGCGGAACTCTTGTCCGGCAGCCGATGGCATGATTTTTTGGAGAATTGCAAGAAGGATTACGATGTCATTTTTATCGATCTTCCGCCCGTTGGTATTGTTGCGGACGCCCTTTTATTATCAAAGGATGCGACGGCTTATGTTCTGATTGTGAAGGAGAAAGTAACAAAGCTCGACCGGGAGCGGATGGCAGTAAGTAAATTGGAAGCCCTGGGGGCAAATATTTGCGGATTTATCTATAACGGTATTTCGGTGAGGTCACAGGAATACACCTATAAGCATTATGGAAAAGAATATTTTTATTGATTTCCATGCCCATATACTTCCGGGAATGGATCATGGGTGTGCTGATGTCGCAATGTCGATCGCGCAGCTTAGTATGGCGGCGGAGCAGGGGATAGATATCATTGTCGCAACCTCCCATTTTTACCCTCATGCGGAAAGCGCGGGAAGCTTTTTAAGAAGAAGACAGGAGGCATGGGAGAGCCTGAAGGCCAGGTATACGAAGGAGCGTCCCCAAGTTTCTCTGACACCCAATATGCGACAGCCAAAGTCCTCATATGCGAAGGGGCGCCCGGCGGTCAGACTGGGAGCCGAAGTGCTGATATGCAATAATATCGATAAAATGGAGGGGATCAAAGACCTGTGTATAGAGGGCAGTAACGTCCTGTTAGCTGAAATGCCTTCCTTAAGGGAGTGGGACGCGAAGCTGATCGGGACCGTCGAAAGGCTTCGGGAGGAGAAAAAATTAGAGGTAGTACTTGCGCATGCCGAACGCTACCCTGCGGGGGAGATAAAAAAGCTGCTGGAAAAAGGTTTTCAGGTGCAGCTTAACGTGGCCTCGTTAACGGGATTATTCCCGTCCTCACTTGCTGAAAAATATATCAATGATCAGTGCGTCACGGCATTTGGAAGTGACATCCACGGCCTTGACAACAGCTATAAGAAATTTGCCCGGGTGATGAAAGGATGGGGTCCTCAGGCGGAAGGAATCATGGAAAAAACCAGGGAATTTTTTAAAGAAGACAGGCGGCAAGGCAAAACACCGGAAAAAGGAATATGAATCAGTGCGTGCCAGCTGTCCAATATAATCAGCCAGGCAGAATGGCCCGGCCAAAGAAATGATACAGTACAATAGATATGTTTATGGGCTGTGATCGGTTAAGAGGGAGGTATTCATGATAAATGTCAGTGTAATCGTTCCTGTTTATAATACGGGGAGATATCTGAAAAGATGTCTGGACTCCCTGGTGAATCAGACTTTGAAGGAACTGGAGGTCATTTTGATTGACGACGGCTCGACCGACGATTCGTTTATGCTCATGAAGGAATATGAGACGGCATATCCCGATATGGTGAAAGCCTTCACGAAGGAGAACGGCGGGCAGGCCTCCGCAAGAAATCTCGGGATTTTAAAAAGCAGCGGAAGATATATCGGCTTTGTGGATTCGGACGATTATGTGGACGTGAAGATGTATGAAACGATGTACAAAGCTGCAAAAAAGGGAAGGTATGATATGGTGGAATGCCATTACCATTACCTGTGTGAGGAAAGGAAAAGGACGAAGGAATACAGGCCGAGAGGGGATATCAGACAATTTAAGAACCGGAAGGATATGTTCATTAATCCACAGGTATCGCCATGCAATAAGCTTTATCGCCGGGAAGTATTCATGCATGCGGGAGTTGACTTTCCGGAGGGTTTTGTCTATGAGGATACGGCTTTTTATATCAAGGCGATCCCTTTTATAAGAAGGGAACATTATGTGAATGAGCGCTTCTATTATTATTTTCTGAGAAGCGGTTCGACAATGAACGCCATTCAAAGCAGAAAAGTCGGAAACATTTTTCCTGTGCTGTCCGGCATTCTGGATTTTTATAAAAAGAATCATTTTTACGAAACGTACAGGGAGGAATTGGAATACTTCTGTGTGAAGATTTTGCTGTGCAGCTCTTTAAGCAGAATCGGAAGAATAAAGGACTACAGGAGAGTCAGGCAGCTCTGTGATATGACCTTCTCCTATATCAGTGATAATTTTCCAGGGTACAAAAAAAACAGGTATTTGCACGGGAAAATCGGAATTTATATTAAATTGGTGAATCAAAGCAACAGCAGATACATAGGAAAAATCCTGGGGCACATGAGGAGAGGATAAATGCGAAAAAGCAGTGCAAAAATGTGATAAAGCATGGATATGCGCAAAGTGCATGCGCGGGAATGAGGAGAATATGAAGGTATCAATCGCTATGGCAACCTACAATGGTGCTGATTACATACAAGAACAACTGGATTCCATATTGGGACAGACAAGAACCGTTGATGAGGTAATGATATGTGATGATTGCTCCACGGACACCACGGTGGCGGTTATCGAGGAATATATCCGTAAAAATCAGCTGCAGGGCAGTTGGAGAATCGGAGTAAATGAAAAAAATCTTGGCTACGGTTCGAATTTCATCCGAGCAGCAAAAAAAACCATGGGAGATATCATTTTCTTTTGCGACCAGGATGACATATGGACCCCCGACCGGGTGCGGGTCATGGCGGCACTTATGGAGGAAACTCCGGAAATTCTAATGCTGGGATCGGAATACGACCCGTTTGAAAGCTCTGCGGATGCGCCAAGAGCCTCATCCAGGGATCTTGCAAAATTTAAGAAGGATAACTCTCTGGAGCACTTAAGACTGGGGGCAAAAAACATATTTATCGGTTACCTGGGCTGCAGTATGTGTATCCGGAGAAGCTTTTTTGAGCAGATTCAGACCTATTGGTATGCGGGCTGGGCGCATGATGAATTTGTCTGGAAGCTGGCGCTGTGTCTGGACGGAGCGTATGTGTACCACGGCGTTACACTGAAGAGACGGCTGCACTCGGCAAATGCCAGTATGGGAAAAATGAGGGATGTCGCGAAACGTGTAAAATTCCTTGAGGATTTACTGATGAGCCATGAAGCCACACTGAGATTTGCCATGGATCATGATATGAACGGGGAGGCGATTCGGCTGCTTGAGAATAATATTAAGTCGGTGAGATTAAGAATCGGATTATTAAGGGATAAAAAGTACCGGAATACAATCCGGCTATGCTTCCGGTATTTTAAATATTATCATAGCCAAAGGTCGATCCCGGTAGAGCTGTACATGGCTATGAAAGGATAAAGGATGGAAAATACAAGCATTCTGACGGAAAGCAAATATATAAGGTCATCCGGAGAGGTCAAGGCATTTTCCTTTATTTCCTTTATGTTCTTCTTTACTCTTTATGTGATGCCGCAGTATTTTGGATTTCCGCTTCCGGTTTTTGACTTTACCGTACTTCGGATCATGCTGATTATTATGTTTCTTTTTATCCTGGGAATTAAAAATAAGCAGCGGAAATTTCTGGAGCTGATTGCGCAGGCGCCTTATAGCAGGATTCTGATACCCTATTTATTTGTTTTAATTTACACGGCGGTTTTTCGGACGGATATCAATGCTTTTTTAAATCCCGTGCTGGAGCTGATCTCTTTTTATCTGCTGATTTATGTGATTGGGAATTGCTTTGGGGTTAAAAAAACCCTGGAATATATTCTTGTTTTTTCCTGGCTTCTTACGGTACTCGGACTGGCGGAATACCTCCTCAAAAGCTCCCCTTTTTCGTATCTGGAAACGATACCGGGGCTATCCTCCGGACGGTTTTTCAGATCGGGATATTACCGGATCATGGGACCCGCGAATCACTCTCTGGGATATGGCCTTATCTTAATTACCATGATTCCTGTGATATGCTACGACATAGAAAAAGAAGAAATCAATCTTCTAAGACATAAATTATTGATGATCCTGGCGGCCGCGAATGTTTTTTTGACCGGTTCCCGTTCCACACTCGCGGTTTTTCTGCTGGAAATATTGATGCTGGCTTTGTTCTCTACTGGAACCAATAAAAAGAGCTTAATGCTGGGCGGAGGCGTATTGCTTACTGTTTTCATCGTTTTCCTGCTCGTATTCAGGAATAATTCTCGCGGTATATTATATTGCAGATTACCGGCATTATTGACCAGGTGTTTAAAACGGATTACTCCGCCGGGTATGGAGCTGATATGAAAGCGCTTGGCAGCAGCTCCGATTACCGGGCTCAGCTAAAATATATTTTTCAGGTGGACTGGCTCAATCCGCTGCTTGGAATAGGACGTAACAGAAGCTTTGCCTGTGAGATCAACGGGACCTATATTTATTCGGTAGACAGCTTTTATATCGCGGAATATATCCGTTATGCATATCCGGGTATGATAACCTATATCGTGTATCTGCTATATTTCCTGATTCGTATGCTGAAAAGCAGCATCAGGAACCGATCTCAGATCAGTAAAATGCTGTTTACAGGGGCTTTCTGCTACTGCGTCAATTTATTGTGGCTGGATTCCCTGCAGACATTAAAGTATCTGTATATCCTGTTTGCATTGTTTTGCTGCCTGCCGGAAAACAACGCTCATGAGGGGAAGGCGAAAGAGCGGGTTATCACGAAGCTGCCTTCAAAGTATATCAAATAAAAGAGGCTATGCCATGAACACGGTCAGTATCATAGTTCCGGTCTATAATGCGCAAAAGTATATAAGGGCCTGCCTGAATAGTATCCTGAAGCAGACCTGCCCGGATTATGAAGTGATCCTGGTGGATGACGGCAGCAGCGATGCCTCGGGAAGGATCTGTGACCATTATGCCGGAAGGGATGAACGGATCACGGTGTTTCACAGGGAGAATAAGGGAGTCAGCACGGCAAGAAATTTTGGTCTGGCCCACGCGACGGGAAAGTATATTCTTTTTGCGGATGCCGATGACACGATGGACCCTTATATGCTGGAAGGATGTGTCCGGCTTGCCCAAGACAATGAGGCGGATCTGGTCATATGCAGCTTTCATTATCATATGGCGGATGATGAAATGGTGGAAAACAGTCTGGAAACTGAGGTGTGTGTAACAGGAGAAGAATTGTTTGAGCATTGGTTTTGCACACTTATGGAAAAAGAGATTTTAAACCCGCCCTGGAACAAGCTCATAAAGAAGGCTTTGCTGGAGGAACATCATATCAGGTTTCACGAGAAGTTTTCCATATGCGAGGATATGGCTTTTTCCATACAGACGATTGCCGCCAGCAAAAGGACCGTACTTACCGGAAGGATGTACTACAACTATTACCTGAAGTCTTCGGGAACGCTGGTATATAAGTTTCATGAGAATTATTTTGAGGCCCTGACCAATTACTATAAAGCCGCGCTTGAGTATTGCGGAAAATTCAGGGATAACTCCGGGCAGCTTCGGGCACTCAATACTTTGTATGTAAATCTGGCCACTATGCATCTGAAGCAGATATGTACAAGGGCTCGCTGGAATAGAAGAACAAAGTACGCGAAAATGAAAAAAATAAAGAATAATCCATGGTTCTTATCCGCGGTAAAAAGCGCAAATCCGGACACGAAGAAAAAGCTGGTTTGTTTTCTTTTGCTAACCGGGCAGTATCCATTGATATATATTTTATACAGGGTAAAAAATGAAATGACAACATACAAGCCCCGGAAAATCGAATGATATCTATGAGGATGGGCTTTCATGGGGTGAAGGAGTCTAAAGTGAGGAGAGGTGAACTTTCGTGAGGATGAAGATGAGTTTACGGCAGGGAGAGGATCAGATTCCGAAAATCATTCATTACTGCTGGTTTGGGGGCAAGCCGATACCGGACAGCCTGCAAAAATGCATTGCTTCCTGGAAGCTGTTGGAAGGCTATCAGGTGATGCGATGGGATGAAAGCAATTGCAGCTTTGAGGAAAATGAATTTGTCAGAAAAACCAGCCGGGAGAAGCAGTTGGGGTATATCGGTGATTACTACAGACTGAAAGCCTTATATGAATACGGCGGAATCTATCTGGATACAGATGTGCTGGTTCATAAATCCTTTGATAATTTGTTAAAGCATAAAGCATTTTTTAATTTCATCTATGATTGCTCGGTAGGCTCCGCAATCATAGGAGCCGGGCCGCAAAATCCAATGATAAAGCACTTGCTAAAAATGTATGACGAGACGGCATTCGGTAAAAACGCAAGCGGCAGGATATTTGAGCGGGTGGGCGACCAGCTGGTCGTCGATGGCTACGCCACCAGCAATTATTACTATACCTACCACATCTTAAAGAATTATCCGGCATTCCGGTTAAATAACAGATTTCAGGATATGGGCGATTTTGTTATTTTTCCAAAAGAATATTTTGAGACAGGGACATTGACGGCAAAGCATTACGCCATTCATTTATGCTCGGGTGAATGGCGCGCAAATGCAAAGAATGAGAAGAAAAACGTAAAAAACAATATAAAACATATGCTCATGAAGTGGCCGGCTCTATATGGCAAGCTTCAGATCGTTATACGAAAGCTCAGATATTACAGGATGAAGAAAGAGATTCCTTTTTATCCCTGCTATCTTGCACAAAGGCAAGGCAGGGAATTACCTGATTTATAGATAGCCTTAAATATGCATTTTGGATGTGGCGTATCGCACGTAATCAGCTGAAAGCCGCTGTTTGGCTAAAGCTGAACAGGCAGTTGGAGAAACAAATTTAAGTGCGCGGAATATGCGCGGGAATGAGGGAAGTGTGAAAAGAAATTCTAAGACACCACAAAACGGTGCCTGAGAATTTCTAAGGTTTCACACTGCAAATTTATGCTTGAGTCACAAATTTATATGCGCAAAGAACATGCGCGGGAATGAGGGAAAAATGAAGATAAAACCCAGCCGGTGCCCTTATCAAAGATTTTCAATAAAGGATGCGGTTGTTGTTGTCGCGACGATTTTTGCGCTTGCGGCATTGATCTGTGTGATGATCTATTCAAAGGACAGTCGGGGAATGGAGCGGGAGCTGCTTTCTGAAACCGGGAAGCTGTTCTGGAACGGGAAGGCCGGTACCCTGTCTGAATTAGCCGATTCTTTAGCGATCAACGAGGTAAACGGGGACGGATGGATTGAGCTATACAATAAAGAAAAGAATACCGGCATCGACCTGTCGAATTGCTGCATAACAGTGAATGGTGTGAAGAAATATACATTTCCCGAAGCGAATGTCTTAGAAGCAGGTGCTTTTTCATGTATTGAAGGAGTGGGTAAGCTTGGCACCACAGAACATGACATAATCGGAATATCCGATGAAAGCGGAGAAAGGCTTAAGGATATCATGATTCCGGGACTGAAAAACGGGGAAAGCTATGGATGCAAAACTGACGGTGACATAAGCTATTGCTATCTGACCGCGTCAAGGGGGAAAAGCAACAGCGAAAGCAGTACCATAACCATGGATGAATTGACCTTTTCGGTTCCCGGGGGATTTTATAATGACAGCTTTCTGTTGGAGCTCACGGCGGCACAGGGCAGGAAGATCTACTACACCTTGGATGGCTCGGAGCCGACAGCTTCGTCCAAGCTTTATGAAGCGCCTATTCCGATCGGGAATAAGAGTGGCTCTAATATACGGTATGCGACAGCCGAAGGACTGGATTTTTTAAATTCCTACCGGCCCTCCAGTATCAGCATGGGGACGGTGGTCCGGGCAATCGCGGTGGACAGCCGCGCAGTAAGCCGCGAAATTAAAACCCAGTCTTACTTTGTAGGCTTAAAAAATGCAAGTGACTTAAAGAATATACCTGTACTCTCGATCGTAACGGCACCGGAAAACCTTTTTGATTATTTTACCGGTATCTATGTATCCGGTCAGGAATATGAAGCCGCACTGGCAAGAGGAGAAGACGCAAGTGAAGCGGCAAATTATCTGAACGGCTGGACGAGGGAGGTTAATGTTGAATATTTTGAGCCAGGGAAGGATAAAACCTTTGAAGGTAAAATGTCCGTCAGTATGATCAGGGATATCAGCGTGTCCTCCCCGCAAAAGAGCTTGCTGCTTACGGCCGCGGGAGGCGCCTTTGCCGGATCGGGCTTAACCGATTATTACAACGGTATCAGTAATCGTCTGACGGTGCAGACAAACAGGAAGGATAACAACTATAAGCTCCGTGAGTATCTTGCCGGAGACTTGCTTGCGGATACCGCAGCCGGCATGCCGGATATCATGCCATGCGTTGTTTTTATTGACGGGGAGTATTGGGGAGCGTATATGCTCCGGGCTGAGTATGATGAAAAATATATAGCGAGGCATTATGGCGTTGATGAGGCGGATGTGCTGCTTGCTAAAAACGGAAGGATAACCAACAGGTCGAATTATCAGCAGGAGCTTGGTGAGCTGTATCAATTTATCACTGATCATGATCTGAGGGAAGACGCAAATTATGAATGGGTAAAAGCTCATATGGATATCGGGAGCTATCTGGAATGCTTCTGCGCGAATATGTATCTGGCGAATGCGGAATATGAACCGGACGGTCTGGTTATGTGGAGAACGATAAAGGAACAGGGAGCGGGCTATGAGGATGGCCGATGGCGCTTTTTGATGCCCCGTCTGGATAATACGATGAAGAATAAGGAAGCGGGCAAAACCGCTACAAGCAGCATTAATACCTTCCTGCAGGCAGGAGCTTCCGGCGACATTCTTTTTCAGTCGTTATTAAAGAATACCGGGTTCAGAGACCAACTGGGTGAGGTAATGACGAAAATGGCGGATGACATTTTTTCAGAAGAGCGGGTGCACTCTTTAAGCACGGAACTTTCGGCACGGTTGAAAAAGATGACGGTGATGAGCTATAAACGGTTTGTGGGAAACCAGGGAGATACCTTTTATACGAATGAAATCGATAAGATAGAAGACTTCTTCGGGCAAAGGAGAAATTATATCTTACCGTATATGCAGGAGGTAATAAGTAAGGGAGGAACCGGCTATGTCGGGGATGATGCAATATCTGAGTGATTTGATCCATGCACAATTGGAGTACAAGGTGCCGGATGGTATTCCTGAGAATATCAATCTGGAAGAATTGGTTGAAGCCGCAAATAAAAATCATATGGACAATCTGATTCTGGGGGCTTTACTGAAATCCGACCTCGCGGAGGAAGAAAGGCTAAGAATCAAATTCTTGGTCATGCAAGGTACAATAAAATCAATGACTCAGCTTGCCTGTCTGCGGGAATTGGAAGAACGGTTTGAAAAAAAGGAAATTTATCATCAGGAATTAAAAGGCTCCGTCCTGAAATACTTATATCCCGCCCCTGAACTGAGGGAGATGAGCGATATTGATATCATGATCTATGATGAAAGCCTGAATCGTGCAAAAAAAGAAGTCGAGGACATGGGATTTACCTTGCATAAATCCGTTAAGCATCATGATATTTACATAAAGCTCCCGCTGCTGGTCATCGAACTGCATCATGCTTTGTATGACAGGGACGTTGACAGGACCCAATATGAATATTTTAAAGATGAAAAAGAACTGGAAGCAAAGGAGGGAAAAAAGTATGCGCTGCAATTTAACACAGAGGACTTTTATGTGTATCTGATCGCGCACATGGCAAAGCATTTTTATGAAACCGGCTGCGGTATCCGTAATATTGTCGACGTTTATTATTATCGGAAGCTTTATGAGGAAACGTGGGATGAGACAGCCATAACCAAAGAAATAAAAAAATGCGGACTGACAGAATTTGAGAACCGAATTCACACGCTGGCGGCTGTGTGGCTGGGGGGCCGCCAGCCCGATCTGTTTTCAACGGTTTTATTTAACTACATGATGGAATGCGGGATCTATGGAAAGGGCGAAAATGGTATCTGGGGACAATTTGCGGTCCGGAATAAAAATAACAGGGTAAATGATAAGTGCAATACAGTGCATGGAGCATCGTGCCTCGCCATTGGAAATAAAAATAACCGGGCAAGTGATAAGTCCTATGTGAGAAGATGGTACTACTTTCCGCCAAAGGCTTATATGGAAAATGACTATCCCTGGCTCAAAAAAAGACCGTACTTATTGGCGGCAGCCTGGGGAATCAGAGCTGTGCATGGATTATTCAGTAAAGCAGGAAGAGAAAAGAGAAAAATGCTGTTGAATATTAAAAATGAGGATGTCCGCACGATCAGCGGGATTTATAAAGGGATGGGACTCAATTTTAAGAAGGAGTAGCTACGCTGACGTTGGTGAACAAGGGGTGCATAAGGGGGAGCATAGTTAAGAAATGGAAGACTTGGGAAAGCGGAAAGAAACAAAGAAAAGTGAGGTAATCAAAAAGGTAATCAGAGCAGATATTCGCTTTAAAAAACGGAATGTAAAAAAGAAAAGGATCGCGATTATAACGATCATCAGCAAAAACTATGGGAACCGGCTGCAGAACCTTGCTTTGCAGGAGTTCCTTAAGAAATTGGGCTTTGAGACCTTTACAATACCGTATAAGGCCAATGTCAAAGAAATCATGAAGGAGAAGCTTAAGCTGTTATTGCTCCGTTTATCCGTGTATTTTCGAAACAGGTGGGTATGGGAGGATTTTAACCGGAAATATATAAGGTGGGAGAGACTCAATATTGATCTGAGGCGCCAAAATGCAAGCTATGATTATTTTATCGCGGGAAGTGATCAGATATGGAACCCGATATTCTGGATTAACTCGGAACGGGAATTTCTCACTCCGTTTGACGAAAACAAAAGAATCGCATATGCAGCAAGCATCGGAATCGATCAATTGCCGGAGGAATA
>ENA-UOOI01003735-UOOI01003735.1-fermentation-metagenome-genome-assembly--contig:-NODE-3735-length-11002-cov-3.498036_pt1 | contig 11002 bp, 9 predicted proteins | sample MGYA00245779_ERZ724027 | MGnify/ENA primary metagenome ERZ724027 (study PRJEB28704, sample SAMN03018318) | fermentation metagenome | biome: anthropogenic terrestrial biome; feature: soil; material... | reverse complement strand
TTGGCTGAACTGGCCAGAACATTGGGACTCGATGAGGCTGCCCAGCTCTTGGAGGTTACACTTGAGGAAGAAAAAGAGACTGATGTCAACTTAACAGAGCTTGCAGTGGAATCAGTGAACGAAGAAGCGAAAAAGGAATAAAAAAATTATTATTTACTCTGAGGGTACCAGCAGCGATCTTACACGAATGTGAAAATAAAAACTTTTCATAATTTGTGGTTGCTATAACCCCTCAGAGTCGATTAGGGGTGCTATATTTTCTCCAGGTTACTTTTTAATTTTTTGCAATTATTTAAAAGGCTCTTGATGGTTCTTTCCCTATGAACGAGTAGAGATTAACCCTCGATTTGTTCATGGAAAGAGTGGACTGAAGATTGTATGCTGCGTGATTTATAAACAATTTAAGTAAAATTCCCTCTTATGAATAATAATGAAGATAACAATAATAAGGTTATTAATTCTAACGACGATACCGATAGGATCGAACCTGCACATCTTACCATACCTGGTAAAGGAATTGAACCGGCACAGGTGTCAAAACTTGAATTAAAGGATATCGATCCGGTTGAAATGAGTGAAGCGGACAAAATGGTTTCAGGCGAGATCCGGCCTTTTACTCCCGAAAGTCAGAAACAGAAAGACCTGGCAGTTAATAAGAGTGGTGGCTATGGAAAACGATTGACGACTAATCAAGGGTTGAAAATAAACGATGACAGCAACTCATTAAAAGCAGGAGAACGAGGCCCGTCGCTACTCGAAGATTTTATCATGCGTGAGAAAATTACGCATTTCGACCATGAACGTATTCCGGAACGCATTGTACATGCGCGGGGCACGGGTGCTCATGGCGTATTCAAGGTTACCAATCCTATTCCTCAATTTACCAAAGCTAAATTTTTATCCGCAAAAGGTAAGGAAACCCCGGTATTCGCCCGCTTTTCAACAGTACAGGGGGGACGGGGCTCTACCGATATGCCTCGCGATGTGAGAGGATTTGCCGTTAAGTTTTATACCGAGGAAGGGAATTACGACCTGGTGGGGAATAACATGGCTCCTTTTTTTATTCATGATGCTATTAAATTTCCGGATTTTGTACATGCTGTAAAACCTGAACCCCGAAATGAGATTCCCCAGGCAGCTTCCGCGCACGATACGTTCTGGGATTTCATTTCCACATCGCCCGAAACTTTTCACATGGTAATGTGGTTAATGAGCGACCGGGCACTTCCCAGAAGTCTTCGCATGATGGAGGGATTTGGCACCCATACCTTTCGCTTTATCAACGACAAAGATGAGTCTTTCTTCGTGAAATTTCACTGGAAACCTACATTGGGAATGCATTCCCTGGTATGGGACGAAAATCAAAAGATATCAGGGAAGGATAGTGATTTCCATCGCAGGGATTTGTGGGACGCTATTCAAGCAGGAGAATTTCCCGAATGGGACCTTGGTGTGCAAATTATTCCCGAAGAAGATGAATTTAAATTCGATTTTGACCTGTTGGACCCGACTAAAATCGTTCCGGAGGAACTCGTACCGGTTCAGATTGTAGGACGAATGACATTGAACCGGAATCCGGACAACTTCTTCGCAGAGACAGAACAAGTGGCGTTTCATCCGGGGCATATAGTGCCGGGTATCGATTTCACAAATGATCCGCTGCTGCAGGGACGTTTATTCTCTTACACCGACACACAGCTATCGCGTTTGGGCGGTCCCAACTTTCACGAGATACCTATTAACCGCCCTGTTGCTCCGGTTATTAATAATCAGCGGGATGGGATGCACCGGATGACAATCGATGTGGATGAGTCCAATTATCATCCCAACACCATCAGCGATAACTATCCCCTTCAATCGTCGAAGGCGGAGGGCGGATTCACCAGCCACTACGAACGGATCGATGCCCACAAAATACGCGCCAGAAGCCAAAGCTTCCTCGACCACTATTCGCAGGCTATTCTTTTCTACAACAGCCAGACAGAAGTCGAAAAAAGGCATATTGCCGATGCTTTCAGTTTTGAGCTGGGTAAAGTAAAAAGAGTGGAGATACGGCGAAATGTGCTTAAAATGATACGCTTGGTGAATAAAGACCTTGCCCGGTATGTAGCTGATATATTGGGTCTTTCCGTTCCCGAAGAAATTCCGGAAAATATGCAGCACAGCCCTGAGGCAAAACCCGAAGAATACGAAACCATTTTCGTGAAACCGAAATTGCAGGGATCGCCCGCGTTAAGTATCCTCAAAAATCAGCGGAAAGACTCCATCCGTACCCGTAAGATAGCTGTTTTATGCGATGATGGTGTGGATGGCACGCAATTGGATGAACTCAAAACAACGTTGCTTGGCGAGGGTGCGATGGTGAGAGTAGTGGCATCGCATTTCGGCACCGTCAAGGATAAAAACGGCAACGAGGTGAATGTGGATGATACGGTTCTCACTACTTCGTGTGTCTTGTTCGATGCAACAGCCGTTCCTGACGGGACTACGGAGATGTTCGACACGATGAGGTCCGATAATCGGTTCAAAGAGTTTGTCCGGGATACCTACCTTCACTACAAACCGCTTTCAGGGAATGGAGTAGCGGTGGATTTTATCAGGGAGTCCATTGGGAGTGATTTCACTTCAGACGAGGGAATTGTACAGAATGGGACTTCCGGAGATTTTGTCGATGCTATAAAGGAAGGCAGATTTTGGAAAAGATAATCACATAATACGTTATAGATAAACGAAACAGAAATATTTTTTCAACGATGATATAGAAAAGACCGGGGGTCTGCCGCGTGGGGAACTACCGGCTCGGAGTTTTTGACCGGTTCGGTAAAATAGAAGAAATCGAGAACCGGCGCGTCTGACAAGAAAAAATTATCCTTTCTGTTTTAAAGAAAGGATAATTTTTCCAGTTAAGATGAATGGTTAATAAGTCGAGAGTAAATTAAATTAAGATTTTGATTATTTTCTACGTATCAGCGAGGGAGATGTGTAGAATAAAATAAAGGAAAATTATGAGGACTTTATTTTTTTATATTTAAACGCATAGGATTCAATCATCAATCTCTCTTCTTAAGCATTTTCTTCGAGGTCGTCGTAATCTTCCTGTTCGTCACCTGGCGGGTAAATATCGTCCTTGATTCTCCGATCGTCATCGACAGGGTAAATACGGTCATCGTATCCTTGCCCGTCTCCTTTCCGGTAAATGCGGTCATCGTCTTCCCACTTGTCTTCCCGGTAAATGGCGTCATCGTCTCCACGCGAGGGATATTCGCTGTCCGAATCTCCTTCACGGTAGTCGCTTCGCTTTGTTACCTCTTGAAAATCATTGACTTGATCTTCTCTGTCGGAACGTTCTCTGTCAGGATCTTCGTTTTTTTCACCTTCTTCTTTTGCTTCTTCGTTTACCGATTCAACGGCCAATTCCGTTAAGCCGACATCGGCCGACTTTTCTTCTTCGAGGATTTCTTCAAGAATGTCGGCCGCTTCATCCAGGCCCAGTGTCCGGGCCAGTTCAGCAAGGCTGCCGTAGGTGGCGATTTCATAATGCTCTACCTTTTGGCAGGCAATAATGATAGCCACATCGCGCACCATGCTGTCCTCCTCAGTATCTCCGAGCATAGTATCCCCTTCTTTGAGGATACCCATGATGGCTTCGCATTTCTTTTTGGAAGGTTCTTCGCCGACAAGTCCGAATACTTCTTTTAACCTCTCTATTTGTTCTTCGGTTTCGGTATGATGGTCCTGTAAACTTGCCTTGAGGGATGTAGAGAGGGCGGCGGCTTCCATTTTTTCAAGGCCTTTTAAGATTTCCCCTTCGGCAAAATAGATGTCTTTCAATTCTTCGACGAAAAATTCTTTTAGTTTTCCTTCAAATTTTTCGTTAAAACGAGCGTTTTGTCGTTTTTTTATAATATCTTTGCTTTCTGATGGGCGATGAGCCCATTCATTTATTGAGTCCATAGATTTGATAATTTTTGGATTTTTAACCGGAGTGCAGTTCTCGGCTGCGCTCCGGCTTCTAATTTTGTGGGATTGATTAATTAATTTGATAATTTGGATTTATCCGCATTATCTCTTGTCTCTCGAGCCGGATTTGTTATCCGAGTCTTTGTTACTTTTGGATCCGGATTTGTTATCCGTCTTTTTGTCAGTGTGTGAAGTAGAACCGGATTTGCGGCCCTTGTCTTCGTTTGTTTTCTTTGAGTCCATGATTTGATTTTTCATTTAGATACCTGATTCGGTTCAGATACATGTATACAACTATTTAGAAAAAGAATTTGTTCTTTACAAAATTCAAGATTGAGTTTTATTAAGGATCGGGAATAATCGTTTAACTACGGTTTAATTTATTAGGGTGGTTTCTATACTGCCAAATACCCGATATTATCCTTGCATGACTTTTCTTTGCCATTAATCTTCTCTAACATAGCTTTTTTGTAATTTATCTGATTTTTTTGAATTAAATTCAAACAAACTGTCATTGAGGATCCCTCCTCAAATAATAGACTTTCATCCGGCTCAGGCAGTATCATCAAAGTTCCTTATCCTGTAATGAATATTGCCCTTTGAATAAGCACGTCATAATTTTTTGAATACTCCTTAAAAAACCCGAAAAATGGGGTGAATTTGAATGTTTTTCTCCTCTTATTTTTGTGTCGGTAATTTTATTATTTATCGTAAACCGGCATGATTAAAATAATCATCAAAGGTTCACTGATAATCTATACATCATGGTATAAATAAACTAATCGTATGAAACGGGCATGAGAACCGTTCACACACAAGAACATGACAATATGTGAGTTCCATACGACCTTCGTGTTAAAAATGAATATTGTCCTATGAAAACAATTCAAAGAGCGAAAAACATTTTAATGACTCCCAAAACAGAATGGGATTTGGTATCGGAAGAAAACAGCGGACACGTAAAATTACTGACCGGCTATTTGATTCCGTTGGCATTGATACCGGCAGTAGCCGGTTTTATCGGATCTACGGCCGTATCGGGCGCCGTAATCATTTCTTCAGCGAGAACAATTATCTATTGATCATTTAAAACAAAACATCATGCAAAAATCAGTATTATTTATTTCCCTGTTCCTGCTTGCCGCCACACAGGCGGACGCGCAAAGCTGGCTCGATAAGGTAGGGAAAAAAGTAGAAAACTCGGCGAAGCGTACCATCGAAAGAAAAGCCGAACAAAAAACGGAACAAGCGGTGGGTAAGGCCGTGGATAAGGCGACCGACAAAGATACCTACAAAGGGTCGGAAAAAGACAAGGATGTAGAGACCATTGAATGGACGGAGATGGAACCGGGCGAAATCGAAAAGTCCGTTGGTGGAAAACAGGATGGGGCGCCTAAGCTGGAAGCCTATTCCAAATACGATTTTGTACCCGGCGACCAGATCCTTTTTTATGAAGATTTTTTGCAGGACGCCATCGGTGATTTTCCCGCACTGTGGACAACCAATGCCAGCGGTGAGGTAAAGACTCTCAGCATTGCACCCGGCAAGTGGTTGCAGAATACAACCAGAAGCGGGGAATTTACCTACTTGAACAATCTGGCCCTGCCCGCTAATTTTATTCTCGAGTTCGACTACATACCCTATTTCAGTGAGGAGGCCCAGCAAAAGAATCCAAACAGGAGTAACTGGTATGCTACCGGCGCCGTGAAGTTGTACAGTGATAAACCCGGGAAAGAAAAGGAGTTTGATGGCGGTTTGTTTCCGGGCGATATGGGATTAAGGATCCATTTTAATAATTATACCTGGAATATGGACGCTTATAACGACAAAGGCAAAGGGGAAATTGAAGGTAAAAGCGATAAGAACTGTGTCGTGTCCGAACAGGTAAACCATATCATCGTATGGGTGCAGAACCGCAGGGTAAGGGTCTATCACGGTGGTGCGAAAATAATGGACGTGCCAACAATGCTTGCACCGGACACAAAACTGATGCGTTTGCGTCTGGACAACGCCCATGAAGACAACCGCCCCTTCTTCTCAAACATAAAGATCACTACTGCTTCGCCCGATACGCGTAGCAAGCTTATCACCGAAGGTAAGCTGATAACCTACGGTATCACTTTCGATGTGAACAAGGATGTGGTGAAACCGGAATCCTACGGTACACTGAAAAGCATTGCCGATGTACTGGCGGAAAATCCCGATGTAAAGGTGAAGATTATAGGGCATACCGACAGCGACGGCGCCGATGATGCCAACCTCGACCTTTCACGCCGCCGCGCCGCTTCAGTAAAGAACGAACTGTCCAAATTGTTCGGTATCGATGCTTCACGTATGGAAACCGAAGGAGCCGGCGAAAGCCAGCCCCTGGCACCGAACGATACCTCTGAGAATAAAGCCAAAAACCGCCGCGTAGAATTTGTGAAACAGTGAGAGCAAAGCCGAACTTGTTCAGTTTTGCCGAGTCGTGAAACAAATGAACGAAGTTAATTTGTGAAACAGTGAGAGCAAAGCCGAACTTGTTCGAGTTTTACGAAGTGAGGGTAAATATCAAGATTCACACGGTGAAGACTTATCCATCCGACAGGACTTCCGCACCAAAGTGGGAGGAGTTTATGCAAATAACCGGCACGCTAGTGGGTGAAGTCGTCAGGGGAAGGGTTGAAAAGCTTGATTCCGACCCGGAGTACTTTATGGATTTAATAAGAACCGGGGGGCAGGTTCCTGTTTTTATTGCCACCAGCGATTATGAGGTAAAGGACGACAATTTTAACGTGGTATTCCGGAAACGGTGCCCCTTGCAGGTAAACATCGAACGGACGGAATGGGAGTACAAAGATTTCGGGCGCGACGGAAAAAAATACGTGAAGATATTCGATTACCGGGCCTCGGGGATCAACGACAAGCAAACCATTTTGATGGGCATTCACCCTTATTGGCCTGAAGAGAGGGATGACCCCAAGGACGGAACGGGGCTGTCCCCACACTATGCCGTGGCACTGAACGTGGAAACTTATACCGAACATTTCGCAAAACCGGTGCCGGGCAACGGGCGTATCCTTAAATGGGACGACTACGCGATGCGGCTTGAACCGAGCAGCGATAAGGTGTCGCTAAATGTGATGGGACGAAAATCGAGCCGGGAATACCGGCAGGGTACCAAACCTCCCGCGATAGTGGTGCACGAGCTGAATAAATATTTCTTAAATCCTTCAGGCGGAACCGAGGTGTATAACCTGACCGGGTGGTCTCGCGAAGAAGGCAACGGCAGAACCACCGGAATAAATGTAAGGCTGGAGTTCAGGAGCATCGCGGACGCAAATGCCACTTCCACTATTGACCCTCCGCCACCTCCGCTGGAAGATTGGGATTACTACTAGTGTGAAAGGTACGGAGTGGGAGTGATTTATATAAAATAATCGCATGAAACGTATATTCATCCTTTTATTGCTGTTCTCTTTCACGATCGTTTCGGTTTTTGCACAAAGCGCGGAGATCAAAGCGATCATGGCAGGGGGAATATAACGGGCGAAGCATCGGTCGGTGTGGAGCTTACCATCGGCGCGAACGATACGGTCAGGGATATCGCTTTTACCAGTTCGGTCAAAGCAGGATTGGGTGGATTGCTTGAAACGGAGATAAGTGGAAGATTCGCGGCGGAGGGTGGCCCGGCAATCAACTTCGATGCGGGATTGTCATTGCCTTCAATTCCTTCAATTCCTTTCAACTGATAGTGTGAGGGTTGACATTTAAATTTTGTCCCCTTCCGAGTAACAACTTATTGATAATTAGAATATCTTTACGGAAAATCCCGGATTGACTAAATACTGTGATCGCAATGAAGAATTTAACTTTTATCCTGCTGTTGTTGGTGGCCTGGATATCCACACACGGGCAAAATATCGATTCGATCCTTCGCGCCGCGAGGGCGAACCCCGACACCGCCGTTATCAACCGGCTGTATGAACTCGGCTACAAAGTGGAATTGCAAGACCACGAAGCGGCGAAAAGGATCTACCGCACGGCAGGCGAACTCAGTGAGAAGATAGACTATCCGGTGGGGCGCATCCGGTTCGCTTCCAATTATACCTATCTGCTTAACTTAGAGGGGAAACTCGATTCTTCCCTCACCATCAACCTGAAGGCATTGGAGCTGGCACGTGAAATCGGCAATGAAGAAAGAATCAATGGAGCCTTGGTCAATATCGGCAACGTATATCACTATAAGCGTTTGTACAATACAGCGCTCGAGTATTATATCCAGGCGCTTCCCTATTTCGAGAAGGGCGGTAACCCTAAAAGCCTCGCGGGCCTATACGACGTCATGCAGGTGTTTTATCAGCGTACCGAACAGCCCGAACAGGGAATTGTGTACGGAAAGAAAGCGTTGGAACTGATGAAAGATTATCCTGACGATATCATCCGCGGACATATATTACTCAATCTTGCCTCGCTTTATTCAAACTGCGTTCCGAGGAGATGGGAGGAGCATCTGGAGTGCCTGAAAGAGGCGTTGCGCATTGCGGAAGCAACCGATTACATAGACATGAAAGCTTCTGTGCTGAATAATCTTGGAAATTATTACCTGCAAAAATTTGATTATAAAACCGCGGAGGTTTACGGGCAGGAGGCGTTGGCATTACATGATTCCATAGGAGATATGACAGGTTATCTGGTAAGCCTTAGGGGAATTGCTCTTTGCAATTTACAGAAAGGCGATTATGAAAAGGCCGAAGCATACGCTACGGAGGCTCTGATGCTCGCGCAGGAGCAGGAATGGGATGTCGAGGAACGTAAATGTTATCAGATACTTGCCGACCTTGCCCTTCTGAAAGACAGGGATTATGTGAAAAGTCAAAAGTTGATTTTCAAATTCGATTCTCTCGGCAACGAGATTTTGAACGACAATATCTGGCGCGCCAACGAAGAATTAAGGATAAAATACGAAACCGAGCAAAAGGAATTTCAGATTGAGTCGCTTCATCAAAAACATAGATCCACCCTTTTGATAAGCATTATCGGCGGAGTTGCGTTGATATTGGGATTACTGGCGATGCTCTTTCTCTGGCTCTGGGCCAGACAGAAACGCCGCAAAGCCGAATTGCAACTGAGGCAAGTAGAACAGGAGAAGCAACTGGTGGCCACCCGTTCCATTCTTGAGGGGGAAATGCAGGAACGTTCCCGGCTTGCCCGTGATCTGCACGACGGGTTAGGCGGTATACTCTCGGCGGCGAAAATCAATATGAGCGAATTAAAAAACGGGGCTTTGCTGGAATTTCCGGATGTAGAAAGTATAAACCGCATCATGAGTTTACTGGACGAGTCGTTGCGTGAATTGCGGCGGGTTGCCCACCATCTTATGCCGGAATCGTTAAGCCGCTACGGGTTAAAAATAGCCCTGTCCGATTTTTGCCGTACCGTGGAAAAGATCGGGTTTGCATGGTTCGGCGAAGAGGAACGTCTGGAACGCCAGTTGGAAATAGTGGTGTACCGCATTGTACATGAGTTGGTGAACAATGCCTTGAAATACTCGGAAGCGACCCATATCCTTGTGCATATTGTACAGGATGCGGACCGCATTTCGTTGACAGTGGAAGACAACGGAAAAGGTTTCGATACTTCCGCGGCCACCACCGGTACGGGATTGCAGAATATCCGTACGAGGGTAGCCGCGCTGGGAGGCAATATGGATATTTTTTCTGCGGAAAATGAAGGAACGGAAGTACATGTCGAATTAAAGATCAAAAACAATGATACGGGTACAGATAGTTGATGATCACCCACTGGTGGTGGAAGGATTGGAACGGATCATTAACGATTCGGGCATAGCGCGGATCACCGGGACGGCCTGTTCCCTGAAAGAGTGCCGGAGAATGCTTTCCCGCATCACACCCGATGTGTTGCTGCTGGATATCGGGTTGCCGGACGGTAGCGGGATGGATGCCTGTGTGGAGATCCTGAAAAAATATCCGGATGTGAAGATCCTGATGTTAACAAGTTATGGAGAGTTGAACGTCATCACCCAATCATTGGAAAACGGGGCGTTGGGTTATGTCCTGAAAAACTCCACGGTGGAGGAAATTATCGAAGGAATCTGTACGGTGGCTCTGGGTGAACGGTTTTTATGCGAAGAGGTAGATCTGCTGTTGCGCACCAGGAAAGACGACGCCATATCCCTTTCCCGCCGCGAGCGAGAACTTCTTAAGCTGATTGCCGAGGGGCACACCATGAATACCATTTCCGACATGATGTGCATCGGCTATGAAACGGTCAAAAGCTACCGCAAGAATATAATGACCAAACTACAGGTTCCCAATACCGCCGCCCTGATAAAATATTCCGTAGAGAAAAAGATAGTGTAAGGGAAATTTATTTTTTCTTGTTTTATGTTTGCCTATGGACTTCTGTTTCTTCCGTATCTATTATTACATCTTCATCCACCATTCTTTCTACACTCCTCTTGCCGTTCCCACCGCAAGTACAGCGAGATGTTGCGCAAAACCTTTTGGTAAAGTAATAATTTTGTTGTCCATATCGGGATGGTGCATTTATTCGTAAATCCCTTATCTACCATGGTGGATAAGAATTGGGATGTAGGTCTTCTTCACGAAACAATGGACGAGAAAAAACTATAGATCGAATAGGTTTTTATAGTCTCCACTGTTTCAGAGTCGATATAACCCTGGGAAAATTTTGCTATAGTGTCAAGCAGATAATCATTTTCTGTATTTAAATAGATAAGCAGAAGCGGGCAGGACAGCATCCAGCGGGAAAAGGACAATTTATTGCCGATATCAGTCAAATTGTTGAGTTTAAATATATTCCTGAAGAATATTTCATTGTTATTGATGGGGCTGTTTATGTTTAATATTACTTTATCCCATAAATTTTCTTTGACATCTTCCACTAAGATGGAATTCATCAAAGCAATGATCCTTTTATGCATGCTGTCTCCCAAATGTTTGGATGTTTCTCTGTTTTCAATATGGCTTAAAGCATAAAAAAAGCGATTGCTTATTTTCCCCAATAATTGGGGGGAGAT
>ENA-UOOI01003733-UOOI01003733.1-fermentation-metagenome-genome-assembly--contig:-NODE-3733-length-11012-cov-10.228530_pt1 | contig 11012 bp, 9 predicted proteins | sample MGYA00245779_ERZ724027 | MGnify/ENA primary metagenome ERZ724027 (study PRJEB28704, sample SAMN03018318) | fermentation metagenome | biome: anthropogenic terrestrial biome; feature: soil; material... | reverse complement strand
TCAAATGCACACCATTTTTCACACCAATCAATTTAATTTACCTCTCTTCCAACTTATACTAAATCGTTCATATACTGTTCTACCAAATAAAGAAATACTGTTATCCCTAGTAAGTCAGCACTTCCTCCTGGGCTTATGTTCTTCTCTATGAATTCATTACAAAGATCATTTATTTTTTTTCTACCTTTATTTGTTTTCATCCCCCCAATTAAAAGCGTTTCTCTAGCTTCTTCCTTTACCTGTTGTAAAACCCCAATGGAATGTCTGTATATTATAGTTGAATCATCACAAATTTGCATTATCCCGATAAGGGTATGTACCAATCTATTATTAATAGTTAAATCCATATTTCTCTTATAAAAATCAAGAGAAAAATCAAACACTGTAGGGATTCCTTTTTCCACTTCCCCACGTACACCTTCTGTTTTATACTTAATAAATAATTTTTCTCCATGACTTAAATTCTTTTTATCTCTCAAAGTAAGAAGTTCTTTTGAAACTATTCCTTTTGTCATCTGCTTTATAATATTTCTAATTTCATAAAACTTTTTTCCTTCATAAATAGCTTTTCCCACTGCAGCACAACATACTCCTATTAAAAACAGCATTCCCTTATGGGTATTGACACCCTTCGTTTTTAAAAACATGTCCTCTTCCGCTTTAACTCCAATAGATCTTATTCTGTTAAAAATACATTCATAAGAGTTATTTGCATATCCCTCCTGTACAAATTGAACCAAGTATCTACTTAATACAGATGTACTATCAATAAATGTATAATAATTCATATCATTATGTGCCCCATTGGATACCGGTGATACCAATCCCGGCGATGGATAACAGGCTACTTCATAAAGCATTGCTTGTATTGCAAAGCTCCCAATTACCATAGAAACTTCACTTACTGCAAATTTTTTTTCATTTTTCATATTATTTTTCTCCATATATCATTAATAACTTCAAATAAGTCATTATTTTTTGACATTCTCAGACAGCTTCCTGAACTAGACAGATATGAGAAATAAAGAAGAACGTATTCCTGTTCTCCTTTATTTCAGCAGCTTCACTATTTTCAGTTATAAAAATTCATCTATCAATTCATAGATCTTATTCAAAAGTTCCTCTGTAGAATGCCTTCTGCTCCTTCCACATACCTTTGCATTATTATTGCACAACAGGCATTTTCTTTCCGGAAAGTCTAATTCTGTCCTGCTAATTTGTTCTCCGGTTTTAGTAAATACATCAAAATCAAACAACCTTCCCAACTCATGGTTTTCTTCAATAAATACAGTGACTTTTTTTACAGCAAACGCATCTGCATTTACATTTAAAAATGCCTCAGGTCCAGCAGCAGAAACATTCAACATTTTATGAAGTATTTTCATATTGTACTTTTTTAATTCCTTTTCAAGCAAGCAAATCCCCTTTTTATGAAGTTTAGCAAAAAATTTATTGTTTTTTTCCACACCTGGTATATTCAATGTAAAAGAAATCAATGTGTTTTCAAATACATCCAGTAGATCCTTTTGAATTTGCACCCTTCTTTCTTTAGCTTCAAGTATTTCATTAAGGATATTGCCCGTATCTTTCATAATCACCGCCCCGACTATTTCACTTCTCTGATAACATCAATAATAGTACCGTCTCTGTACTCAACTATACCTACAATCTTATCGCCATATTCTATAGGTCTAGGCTTTCCCGTAATTTTCTCTGCCTTCTCTTGCAATTCCTCTATAGTACATACCGGTAATTTTGTTTTCTTAAATTTATCAATCAAATCTTTCCTAAGAGGATTTACTGCTATCCCTCTATCTGTAACTACTACATCTACTGTCTCTCCTGGAGTTACTACAGTATTTACCTTTTTTACTACAGTGGGTATCCTTCCTCTAATAAGCGGGCAAACTATCATGGCAAGTTTTGCTCCCGCTGCAGTATCACAATGTCCTCCTGATGCTCCTCTTATAACTCCATCAGACCCCGTAATTACATTCACATTGAAATCTGTATCCACTTCAAGTGCACTTAATATAACTATGTCCAATTTATTTGAAATACATCCATTATTGTGAGGGTTGGCATATAATGATGAACTTATTTCATAGTGATTGGGGTTTTCCCCTATGGATTTTGCTGCTATTAAATCAAAACTCTGTACATCACAGATTTTTGAAATAAGACCTTCTTTCTGCATTTCTACAAATTGACCTGTAATTCCACCTAATGCAAAACTGGCCTTAATATCTTTTTCAATCATTTTTTCCCTTAAAAATCTTGCTACTGCCAGAGATGCTCCCCCGGAACCACTCTGAATCGAAAATCCTGGTACAAAATATCCCGAAGCTTCTATTGCCTCAGCTGCATACTGTGCAATCAAAAGTTCTCTCGGATTTTTCGTATATCTTGTCGCTCCGGATGCTATCCCCTTAGGATCTCCTATGGCATCAACCTTAACTACATAATCCACATTATTTTGTTCTATACTTGCAGGTACATTGGGATATGGCACTAAATTATCCGTAATAAGCACTACTTTTTCCGCATATTCCGCGTTTATTTTAGCATATCCCAATGAGCCGCAGAAAGATTTGCCTGTACATCCGCTAGCATTTCCATAATCATCACAACTTGGTGCTCCTAAAAATGCAACATCTATTTTTAAATCACCAGCTTCTATAGCTCTTGCTCTTCCACCATGGGAACGTATTATAACTGGTATATCCAGAATTCCCTTTGATATAGCTTCTGCCAAAGGTCCTCTAATTCCACTTGTCGTGATTTTTGTAACAACTCCATTTTTTATATGCTCAATTAAAGGCTCATGTACAGTACTTAAAGAACTTGGAGCTAAAGTCAAATTCTTAATTCCCATTTCGGCTATGACATCCATAACCATATTCAGCACATAATCTCCAGCCCTGAAATGGTGGTGGAATGATACTGTCATACCATCCTTCAATCCAGTTTTTATTATTGCTTCCTTTATACTTTCAACAAGCTTGCCCTCCCCAGGTTTTATACTGGATATTTTCTTTGAAAATTTTCTTTTGGCTGGTTTAAAGCTAAACAGTCCTTCATAAGGTATCAGATTTCCTATTCCATCTATGTAATCTGGTATTTCTCTTCCTATCTTATTTTTAGTCAATGTCATTTCCTCCTTCACTCACACGTATACCTGAAGCTTCTGCCAACATCAAAGCTCTCTGCGCACGTTCTATAATAGGCTTATCTACCATTTTCCCGTCCAGTGAAACTACACCGGAACCTTTCTTCTTAGCATCCTTTGCAGCTCTTATAACACGTACAGACTTATCTATTTCTTTTTGTGAAGGGGTATATATCTGGTGAACGGGAGTAATCTGCCTTGGATTTATCACGGATTTACCATCAAACCCCAATTGTTTTATTAATTTTACTTCATTTATGAATCCCTCTTCATTGTTTACATCAGAAAATACTGTATCAAAGGCATATATTCCCGCTGCTCTAGCAGCCAACAACACATGACTTCTTCCTGCAAGAAGTTCTATTCCATCTAGAGAACGGGTTGTCTTTAAATTCGTAACATAGTCCTCTGCTCCTATTGCTATTCCCATAAGTCTTTCGCTTGCTGTGGCTATTTCATAGGCATTCATGACTCCTATGGCACTTTCCACAGCTGCCATAATCTTCGTCTTTCCCACAGGTATTCCCGCTTCACTTTCAATTCTTTCTATCTCCTTTTCCACATCTATAACGTCTTGTGCACACTCTGTCTTGGGAAGTCTTATGATATCAGGTTGTGCCCTCACTATTGCTTCTAAATCCTCCATTCCGAAAGGTGTATCAAGGCCATTTATTCTTACAACTCTCTCCGTACCTTCATAATCTATGGACTTCAATGCATTATACACTAGGAATCTGGCACTGTCTTTTTCATTCAGTGACACCGAATCCTCCAAATCAAACATCAGGGAATCTGCTCCATATATATGTGCATCTTTAACCATTCCTGGATTATTTCCCGGTACATACATCATTGTCCTTCTCAACTTATACATTAATTTCTCACCTTCCAGTTGAATTTTGTCTCTTCTGCAGCCCTCATTACTGCAGTCTCCACACGTGCTTTTATAACGCAATCCAAAGCTCCCTTGTCATTGACACCTACACTAGCACTCTTTACATCTAGTTCTTTCAAAGTATCCAATATGACCTTTTTTATCTGATCCCCAAATTGTTTTTCTACAGAACTTTTCAGTCTTATAGACACCTCATTTTCAGAATTAGGCTGTATTGATACTGTAATATCACTGGATTCAAATGTTCCTGCTATAGCAGCTTTTTTTATTTTCATAAGTGAACCTCCTATATTAATATTAGACTTCATTTATTTTGAATTTTATCGATTATCGGTATTGCTTTTTTTGAACATAAAAAACTATAGGTACTATCTGGTACTAATTCTTTTACCTGCGAAAACTTTCTTTCTCTTATAAGTTCTCTTACCTTTGATGCACTAACTATTTCTCTTTTTTTACTAAATCTTGGAATTTCCACAATTTCTATACCATGAAGTGGAAGAACTTCCTTCATCACATTATTATAAATTGCAGTGACATCACAAAACGGCTCTTCTCCTATATATCTCCTGGTAATACCCAATGCAGGCACTATATATTTAGTGAAAATTTCTATATCCAAAAGTGCTTGTATCCTAGTTACTTTATCTCGTCTTTTTATAAAATAGGATGGAAAAGTTGCACTTGAAATCACATAATCCTTACCTTTATGAAGTATTACATTATTCAAATGTCTTATCCCATTTCTCGCCAATTCATATCTTATATTGGAAGGGAAAACGGACTTGTTCTCCCATACTATAAATACATGAACTATATCACTTTCTTTGGAAGCTTTTTCAATCAAGTACTCATGACCTAAAGTAAACGGATTGCAGTTCATAACTATAGCTGAAACCACTTTCCCATCTACCCTCTTTTTTTTCAGATTTTCTACGAATCTACCTACAGCACAGGGATCATTCTCAAGTAAAATGACTTCGCCCGGAACTTGTGCTACTTTATAAAATCCCATGTCGCCAAACGTATTATAATTATCAGGTTTTGTGTATATAAAAAGATGATTGTTCCCCCGTACATACTCTTCTGCCACCAATTCAGATATTATTTTATTTGATATTCTCATTCCTCTGTAATTTTTATCCACAGCTATACATTTTAAAATGCTATTCTCGAAAGAACCAGTAGCAACTATTTTATCTTCATCATAGACTGCTATTGTGTACTCTATATTTTTATCCAACCGCAGCCCTTGTTTTAAAAGGAACTGTTCTATTTCCCTTAATTTTTTAAAATCTTTATTATCTATTATTTCTTTTTTCAGGCTAAGATACTCCACTGCAATCATCTCCTCACCAGACTGATAAATATATAACTATAACTAAGTTGTTACCTCACTATTTTTGTGCCGTATTCATAACCGCCCTGGCAACCGCATCACAGACATTTTTATTAAATACACTCGGTATTATATAATCTTCATTTAATTCATCCTTCTTTACCAGACTCGCAAGTTCCTTAGCTGCAGCAATTTTCATTTCATCACATATTTCCCTAACTCTTGAACTCAAGGCTCCTTTAAAAATTCCAGGAAAAACCAAAACATTGTTTATCTGATTTGGAAAATCAGATCTTCCTGTTGCTATAACCCTTGCTCCTGACTTTTTTGCTTCTCCAGGCATTATTTCAGGTATCGGGTTAGCTAACGCAAAAACTATGCTGTCTCTATTCATGAGTTTTATCATCTCACCGGTTACAACATTTCCAGCAGAGACACCTATAAAAACATCTGCATTTTTTATGGCATCTTTTAAGCTTCCTTTTTCCAAACTTCTATTCGTCACCCTTGCTATTTGTCTTTGAGGTTCGTTCAATGAATTATCTCCTTCACAGACTATTCCATCTATGTCACATAGTATTATATTTTTCACTCCTGCTAAAATCAAAAGCTTGGCCGTTGCAATACCCGAGGCACCGGCACCATTTATGACAACTTTTATATTGTTAATATTTTTTTTGACTATTTTCAAGGCATTGTACAATCCCGCCAAAACTGCAATAGCAGTACCATGTTGATCGTCATGATATACGGGTATATTCAATTCTTGCTTTAGCTTGTCTTCAATATAAAAACATTCCGGAGCTTTTATATCTTCAAGATGTATTCCGCCAAATCCCGGTGCAATGTTCTTAATAGTATTTACTATGTCATCGGGATCTGTGGAATCCAAACATATCGGTATTGCATCTACATTTGCAAATCTCTTAAGTAGTAAAGCTTTACCTTCAACTACAGGTAATCCCGCTGAAGGTCCTATGTTTCCAAGTCCAAGTACTGCTGTCCCATTTGTAACTACAGCTACTGTCTTTCCCTTTATCGTATATTCATACGCTTTTTCCTCGTCTTTGGCAATTTCCATACAGGGTCCTACCACGCCGGGGGTATAAGCTACCGCCAAATCCACACTATTTCTCAAAGGCATTGTTCCAACGACCTCTATAGTACCATGTTTTTCTTTATGTAATCTTAATGATTCTTCTTTTACATCAACACCCATACTCTTCTAGCCGGGCTGTAGGTAAACCCGGCTGTGCCTCCTCTCTTGCTGTACCTCAAACTAAATATCCCCTAATTTTTCTATTGTCTCAATAACATAATCACCATATTCCTCCGTTGACGCATCTTTCCTCAAACTTGTAATAACAATCTTTCTTTCTTCTATACCACAAATATTTAAGGCTTTGGTAAGCTTTTCCGACTGTTTCTTATATCCAATATAAGATAATAACATGGCAGTTGCCCTGAGAATACTACTTGGATCCGCATATTCACCTCTGTTATGACTCATTAAAAATGGTGCTGAACCATGAATAGCTTCAAATACAGCATATCTTGTTCCTATATTAGCTGATCCGGCGGTTCCAAGTCCGCCTTGAAGTTCTGCAGCAATATCTGTAATAATATCACCATAGAGATTGGGCAAAACAAACACTTGAAGACCTTGATTGAATTCTGGATCTGCCAACTTTGCTGCTGTCGCATCTACAAATCTTTCTTCCAGGGTTATTCCAGGATAATCTTTAGATACTTTTTTACAAGCACTAATAAAATTCCCATCCGTAAGCTTTACGATATTGGCTTTCGTTACAACTGTAACATTGGTTTTACCGTTATTCTTTGCAAATTCAAAAGCTGCTCTCGCAATTCTTTCTGAACCAAATGATGTCTCCACAACAAAATCAATGTCAAGATCATCATTAACGTGAATTCCCTTGTTTCCCCATATGTACGCCCCTTCAATATTTTCCCTGTAGAAAGTCCAATCTATCCCCTTTTCCGGTATGCACACAGGTCTTACGTTTGCAAACAAATCAAGTTCTTTTCTTAAAGTTGCATTGGCACTTCGAAGGTTAGGCCATGGATCCGTTGCCCTAGGCGTCGTTGAAGGTCCTTTTAATATAACATGACATTTTTTTATCTCAGCAAGGACATCATCTGGAACTGACTGCATCTTCGCAGATCTGTTCTCAATAGTAAGCCCTTCTATTTCCCGCAATTCAACTCTTCCTGATCTTATGGCATCTTTTAAAAGCAAATTCAAAACTCGTCTAGCCTGTTTTATTATAATTGGTCCAATACCATCACCTGGTGCAATACCTATAATAATCCTGTCCAGTTTTTTAAAATCTATAAATTCCTGCTGTTCTTTAATATCTTCTATTCTTTCCAATTCAGAAAAAATAAGCTTGCCAAATTTCTCTTTAGCTGCATCTACATTCTTCATAATAACTTGCCTCCGCTTTTCAATAAACTTTACTAATTAAGTATCCGGATACTATAAAATGATTATTTCATTTTTGTGTATTTCATGAATTTTTAAATTTAATTTTCAGCTTTTATTCACTATTGCATATCTTATATTTTCATTATATGTCTTGAATTTAATAATGTATAATAGTATAATTTTATTGATAATCATAACCAAAAGGAATGATACTATGGATGAAAAGGACTACGAAATAATTTTAACTTTGCACAAATTAAAAAACATTACTAAAACATCCGAGAAATTATTTATCAGTCAGCCAGCATTAACAAAACGAATTAAAAAAATAGAAAGGGATTTGGGTATTGATTTGATCATCCGTTCTAAGAAGGGTGTTATATTTACTCCTCTAGGTGAAAGTGTAATACCTTATATTAAAAATGTAACAAACACCTTGAATCTAATGCGCCAGCAGGTAGAATCCAACCATAATTTTGTCGGTGGAACCTTAAATATTGGAATTTCTTTGAATTATTCCCATTATCGTTTACCTGAAGTTTTAAAAAACTACACAGAAGCTTTCCCAAATGTTGATGTCAAAATAGTTACCGATCAAAGTACACATCTGTATCACAAACTTGAAAACGATGAGATCTCTCTAGCCGTCTTGAGGGGGGAGTACAAATGGGATGAGGAATCAATATTATTGAACACAGAACCAATATATTTCGTATGCAATAATAAAAATATGAACCGCCCTCTTGATTCTTTTACATATATCGGAAGACATGTCGACAGTATTTTTCAGGCAAAAATACAGACCTGGCTTATAGAAAACGGATTATCCATCGAAAACACAAAATTTTGGATTGATGACATAGAAACTTGTTTGGATATTGTTAAAGAAGGGTTGGGGTGGACGATTCTCCCTAAAATTTGTCTGAATAACTTTAATGGGTATATTAAAAGCCTATATTTTGCAGACGGCACTCCTTTCACCCGCAGCACCTATATCTTATATAAAAAATTATATTATTCATTGCCTCAAGTCAAATTATTCATACAATATTTATTGGACAATGAAAAAAGCTACCAGGATTAGTCCTTAAAATTTTTAATATTCTGTCCTCAATTCTGTAAAACACAAAAGTACAGAACAAAATGAAATAGAATCTTTTCATTTTGTTCTGTACCATAATTATTTATTCATTTTATTCTTATTGTAGTTAATCAAGCAGCCGGATAACAATATCTCAATTTCATCATCTGTAAGTTCACCAACGCTTAAGGATATTTCCTTTATCCCATCACCTATAAGATATCCTTTGATTTCCGGTTTTCTCTCCCTGATTGAGCTTGTGATATCTTTAAAATATACAAAATCTCCGCATTTAAATTCTGCCTCATCCTTTATAATGAAAGGCAGTATTCCCCAGTTGATCAAGTTCGAACGATATCTCTTGGTGGCATATTCTCTCGATATATTTGCAAATCCTCCAAGAACTTTCTGGCAGCTTGCTGCCTGCTCCCTTGCGGAACCATCTCCCGGCTTAACGGCATAAATCGTACTTCCCAGCAGTGTATTTTCTTTATTGAAATCATTAAAACGGGCTGAAAGTTTTTCATAAGCCGATTTCAGTTCCGAATTATTCTCTTCCGGAGATAATCCTTCCATCCTTCTTTTTTCGGCAGCCTGGATTTTCTTCGAACGTCCTATATAGCCCGGATCTTTTCTGAAAAGAGTAAATTCAGCCAATTTATAAGGATTTGAGCGATAGCTTGACGTATCTCCCGATGGAATGAGTTCATCTGTCGTGGTCACAGGATCCAATAAAACGGATGTTACCTGCAAAAGCACATCGTCCGTAATGGCTTCCATTTCGGGCCAGTCTTTAATATTGGGACCGAACCTTAAGGCTTCGCCGCTGTTTGCTTTTCCCACTCCATTGTAGACACGATTATCATAGATTGCCTTGTTGAAATAATATTTAGGTATATTGTAATTTGCATCTATATCCGTGGCTGCTGTGACAAATCCCATGTTAACGGCTGTAGCAGCTATTGAACGTGCATCCATAAGCGCCACATAAGAAAGCTGTCCTTCATTGGGTTTTGAGCCTTCACGGTTAGGAAAATTTCTTGTCGTATGTCTTATGCTGAGAGAATTATTGGCGGGAGTATCCCCTCCTCCAAAACACGGCCCGCAGAAAGCTGTCTTGACTATTGCCCCTGCCTGCATCAGTTCTGCGGCAATTCCATTTTGACTTAAACTATAATATACAGGCTGACTTGACGGATAGACACTCAATGTAAATTCATCATCGCCGATTGATTTGCCCTTTAATATGCTGGCAGCTTCACAGACATTTTCATAGTTGCCTCCCGCACATCCAGCTATACATCCCTGTTCCACATACAGCCTGTTATTTCTTACCTTTTCCTTCAGTGAGAATTTAAGATCTTTGTTTGACATCCTCTTCCATGCATCCTTCTCTACCTTGTCCAGTATATCATAAAGGTTTGCATTGAATTCTTCAATGGTATACACATTGCTGGGATGGAAAGGCATGGCTATCATGGATTTTACCTCTGACAGATCAACACATACCATCCCATCATAGTATGCAACATTTCCGGGGTTCAGCTCTTTATAATCCCTTTTCCTTCCATGCAGTTCAAGGTAGTCACATACCTTGCCGTCGGTTTTCCATATTGAGCTGAGACATGTGGTCTCTGTCGTCATTACATCAATGCCGTTCCTGTATTCCACCGACAGGTTTTCCACACCAGGTCCCACAAATTCCATCACCTTGTTTTTAACAAAGCCATTTTTAAATACCTTTCCGATTATAGACAGGGCGACATCCTGCGGTCCTATGCCCTTCTGAGGTTTTCCAGTTAAATAAATTCCTATGACTTCAGGATAAGATATGTCATATGTCTGTGACAGCAGCTGCTTGACAAGTTCTCCTCCGCCTTCACCTATGGCCAATGTACCAAGCGCTCCATAACGGGTGTGGCTGTCCGAGCCCAGTATCATCTTACCGCAGCCTGCCATCATCTCACGCATGTACTGGTGGATAACCGCCAGATGGGGCGGAACATAAATTGCTCCATATTTCTTTGCAGCAGACAGGCCAAACAAGTGATCATCCTCGTTAATTGTCCCTCCAACAGCACA
>ENA-UOOI01003731-UOOI01003731.1-fermentation-metagenome-genome-assembly--contig:-NODE-3731-length-11023-cov-2.904449_pt1 | contig 11023 bp, 15 predicted proteins | sample MGYA00245779_ERZ724027 | MGnify/ENA primary metagenome ERZ724027 (study PRJEB28704, sample SAMN03018318) | fermentation metagenome | biome: anthropogenic terrestrial biome; feature: soil; material... | reverse complement strand
CATATTTTGCGCTGCAAAATATGTTTACACCATTGTTCAGTTTTCAAGGATCAAAACCACTTTATTACTGGCAACGCCAAAACGTTGCTAGCATTTGTGTTTGCCCCGCAATACGTAGTATCGCGTCGGCAAGAGTTATCTTAGCACACCCATTTTGTCTTTGTCAAGCATATAAACTGCATGTAAAAAGAGGAACAATTGTCGCCTCGCGGCTAGGGCCATGAGGCGACAGATAAGAATTGCGTATTGCGAAGGGACAATAGGACATTCCCACGACTTCCGTTTCATGCCTCATGCTAAACTAGCAGCGGATTTCCAAAACCTCATATCGTAAGGTCCCAGCGGGAACCTCGACTTCCACAGTAGCACCGATTTCGCGCCCCATAAGCGCCTTGCCAACTGGCGACTCATTAGAAATGCGCCCCTGCATCGGATTCGCTTCCGGCGAGCCAACCAAAGTATACTCAATCTCATCCCCATGATCTAGGTCTCGCAGGCGCACAATGGTACCAATGCCAACTTGATCAACTGTGATGTCACTCGTATCGATAAGCCGCACATGCCGCAAGCTTTTTTCCAAATTAGCAATGCGCCCCTCTAGGAAAGCCTGCTCATTTTTAGCATCATCGTACTCGGAGTTTTCACTGATATCTCCGAAGCTGATAGCTGTCTTAATACGGTCAGCAACCTCTTTGCGCCTAACGTTTTTTAAGTAATCTAGGTCATCCTCAAGTTTCTTTAAGCCTTCTGCCGTTAGCAATATCTCTTTCTCAAGCATTCGTTTCTCTCTCCTTTACAGCGGTAACTAACCAAGTACAAGTGGCAATTCCCCCTTGCCTCCCCCAGCAAAGGGGACTGGCAGCAACCATCATGCTCCGACCGAATGCATTCCTCGCGGTGCGTGCTTTATAGTATGTGCTTTGCCTTGAAACTATGCGAGAGCTTGGGAGCAGTCCATAAAAAAAGCAGCGAGAATCGGCCTGGAAATTGTCGCGAACAACTAACAGCATGCCGATTCTTCATTATATTATACGGACTGGTTTCTTTGGTTGTCAAACATTAATTGGGCCCGTTCTCAGACGGTTAACCTGCGCTAGAGGCAGTAACGCCAACTAGGTCCCAGGTAAGCTGCCATTCGCTCATATTCACAGCCTGTTGCATCAGCGCCAGACGCTTATGCCAATGCAGGGGCCATATTGTTTTCTTGTCACTATGATAGGCTGCTAGAATAATCGCTTCCCAAAGCGGCACAATGTCATCCCTCTCTGCCAATAGCTCTGCAGGTAGCGGCAAAGAATTATAGTTAAGGCTAATGCTCGTTGCGCCCGGCCCGAGAGGGGCTGCCGCCCCATCGGTCCTAACCACGATAGTCCCTGGGGTCAAAGTTTTATCGCTTAGCCAAGGCAAAAACTCAGGCGCAACAATCAGAACATCTACACCTATAGTAGTAACCGATAGATCTAACTGGCGGGGAGCTAAACCCGACGGGGCTACTGGCAACAGACGGCTACGGCGATCACTCCATATGGTTACCTGCCGCGCCAGCCCATCTATATTGGCTAACCAACAGGCCATTTCGTTTCCTTTGGCTATCAACCCGACAGTTAACCTATCATTCGCCAACTGCATCTTAGCGCTTAGCTCAGTCAACACTTGGCGCAGGCAGATCGCCATCAGCAATCGCCCTGCGGGTAACGACATGTTGTTATTCTCCACCGCTAGATTGACTGAGGTAATAACAAGACTATCTTTGTCCATCCTCAGCTTTTCTAACCAGCCTAGTGTTACCATTGGGCCACCATGAACCTGCAATTCAACTGCCCTAACGCCGCAAGCTATTTCACCGCGCCACAGACAGCGGCCGGGCCAACGGACAGAGAACTTATCCAGGAAAGCATGAGGCAGTAGTTTACTCCATGGCGCATAGAGATGCCAACGCCTGCCCGTTAGCCCTTGAGCATAGCAAATCGTAGGAAAATTAGTCACTAATAACACCCCCTGCAATAAGCCTTATGCTTACTGGGAGGTGTTTTAGAGACAACTAGTTAATTTCTTAGGCGTCGTGATCCTGCAAGTTGCGAAAAATCCCTCGCAGTTCCTCCGGGTCAAGGTAACGATCACCCTTGATTGGCGACTCGCCAATATTGATGGGAATGAGCTGTTTGTCAACCATAGCCTCGGCAAAGCGAATGCGCATGTCCGAACCAATAAAGATGAGAGTATCATACGTGCGCGCCAGCGCCACTATGCGCATGATCTCGTTGATGATATCAGCACCGCTCGATTCATCAGCTAATCGCCAACGCTCTTCGTCGGTCAGAAGGTAACAAAAATCAACACCGAATTCGTCGGCCACTTGCTGTAGCTCTTCTTTGTTGCCTAAAGGGAAACCGATTAGGGCGATCTTGCCACCCTTACGGATTTCTCCTAGCGTTTCTAAGCGTGATACGAAACTGCGGTCAACGCCCAGCATATTAGCTACTTCTTGCTGGGAAGCGCCTCCCACCCGTTTCTCTAACGCCTTATCAATCATATGGATAATCCGTTCCCGACTGACTAGTTTCTCGCCAATGCGCACAAAATCCATTTGCCTCACCCCGCCCCTTTTATTCTCCCATAAATGTCGCCTGCAATAAGCTCGCTAGCGCCTCTACTGAATTAGTCTGATTGATAGCATCGCGCACCCTAGTCGCCTGCGGCAAACCTTTTACATAACCGGCCAAAGTTTTGCGCATTTCGCGCACAGCCTGCACCTCACCTTTGAGCTCGGCCGCCAAGCGTAGATGCTGTAGGGCAACCTGCAGCCGCTCTGCTGGTGGCGGATCGGGCTCGTAGCTACCTGTAGCTAAAAAATCAACTATCTGCCTAAACAACCAGGGCCTCCCTAGGGCTGCCCTGCCAACCATCACTGCTTGGCATCCCGTTTGGCTGAGCATGGCCGCTGCATCCTCGGGCCGCACAATGTCGCCATTGCCGATCACCGGAATCGCAACGGCTTCTCGCACTTGTTTAACAATCTCCCAGTCGGCACGCCCGCTATAAAACTGCTCCCGCGTACGCCCATGCACCGTAACAGCAGCCGCCCCCGCCGCTTCAACGGCTTGCGCCAACGGCACTGCCGTTACCTCGCTATCATCCCAACCTTTACGCATCTTGACGGTTACTGGCACCGGTACAGCGGCGACCACAGCGCGCACTATCTCGCTCTCTAGCGGGATGTTGCGCATTAAGGCGCTACCCTCGCCGTTTTTAATGATCTTAGGCGTCGGGCAGCCCATATTGATGTCAATCAGCTCGCAGCTGCTGAGTTCGTAAGCCAGCCTGGCAGCTTTGTGCATCGCTTCGGGGTTACTGCCAAAGATCTGCACTGCTACGGGTCTTTCTTTTGCATCTACTTGCAGCATCCGTTTTGTTTTGCTTTGGTCATACACCAGGCCTAAATCACTGACCATCTCACTAAAAACTAAGCTGCAGCCAAATTGTTTTGCTATTAAGCGATAAGCTTGGTCAGTGAAACCAGCCATCGGTGCCGCAACTACCTGATTATCCAGGTGCACACTGCCAATCTGCATCTTTTCACCATTCCTGTCAGGCAACAAACCACTTTGCATGCTCCTGCGCCTGTGTTATAATATTGGCGTTGCTGTTAAATAACATTTTTGCGGGGCGTGGCTCAGCTTGGTAGAGCGCACGGTTCGGGACCGTGAGGTCGAAGGTTCAAATCCTTTCGCCCCGACCATCAGTATTCCGACAGGCGGCAAGTAGCGCCTGTTTTTTGTTTTCCCCGTAAACAGGGAGCAAACCATGCGGCAATGCCCCGCACTGCTGCGGGGCATTGTTGCACGTTAATTGTCCAATTCCGCGCCGCGGAATTTGCTTCTATTCTCAGCCGCAGTCTAAGTCGTCTTCTAGGCTGACATCAACCAATTCTGCCGCTTTGTTCACACAAAACTCAACGAAATCGGCACAACGGGCCCGATATCCATCGTCGTTTGGTTTAATTTCGCTGCAGTTGATTGAGCCAAATTCTTTGGCGAAGGCTTCACCCAGCTGTTTCGTTACTTCCCGCAGCTTATCTGCCCGCGGTTGCCCCGGCTCGCGCCCTAAGAACAAACCCAGCCCCATCACTGCCCCTGCGAGAGCGCCGCAAACGCTACCGCAGGCTAATCCGCCACCAAAACCTCCAGCCAAGCGACACCCAAAGGCTTTTTCGTCTTTACTTAAGTCGTTGGCCATGCCTAACCAAGACGCCTCAGCACAGTTAAAGTTCTCCTCCAGATAAAGGCGACGTGCTTCTTTGCCTAAATTCATTTTCTAGCCCCCTACCATTCTGTTTTCTCTTAGATTCGCTCAGCCTTGAGGCATCAGCTTTCCTCGCCCACTAGGCGCGCCTCTGTTTCTAAGTGCACTCCAAACTTAGCCGCAACTACCTCTTGCACATGATGAATGAGCCCTTCCACATCTTTAGCAGTGGCGTTGCCTACATTGACAATAAAACCAGCGTGCATAGGGCTAACCTCTGCGCCACCGATGCGCGCGCCTTTAAGACCAGCAGCTTCGATTAGCTGACCTGCATAATGGCCAGGTGGTCGTTTAAAGATACTGCCGGCGCTAGGCAGCTGCAAGGGCTGCTTATTGCGGCGCCGTTGGTTGTAATCAGCAATTAAGGCCCGACTTATGGCCGGATCCTGCTCTTTGAGATGCAGGCTTACTTTGACAATAATCAGCTCGCGCCCCTGCAAATAACATTGCCGGTAACCAAATTGCAGTTGCTCGTTATCAAAATATTGCTCTTGCCCAGCATAATCAAGAGCCATAACCTGGGCAACCACATCTTTCATTTCTCCGCCATAGGCGCCGGCGTTCATGATCACGCCACCACCTAAGCTCCCGGGAATTCCAGCCGCAAATTCCAGGCCACCCAGCCCCGCTTCAACAGCAGCGTGCGCCAAGGCCGATAGAGAAATCCCGGCTTCCGCCTCGATACCGTGCTCCGTTAAGACAACGGTGGACAGGGCACCGGAAATCTTGATGACGACAGCGCGAATGCCACCGTCACGCACAATGAGGTTGCTGCCATTGCCCATAACGAAGATTGGCAGTTGGTGCTGACGACAAAAGGCCAATATCCCCTGCAGCTCCGCAATCGTATTGGGGATGGCTAGCGCTGCAGCCGGACCACCCAGCCGGAAAGAGGTATGATTTTGCATTGATTCGTTGAGCGATACGGCGTGAGGGTACTCAGCTTTTAGCTGCTCCAGAATCTCATTAGTCATCCCTAGGCCTCCTTATGGCCAAGCCAGCTACGGCACTTGGCTAATTACGCAAGTCGCGCCGATAAGACGTTAGCACCTTAGCCCGAGTTTCAGTAATAACTACATTGTCCTCAATGCGAATGCCGCCTTTGCCAGGCAGATAAATACCCGGCTCAATGGTAAAGGCGTATCCTGGTTGCATAACAAGTTTGTTGCCCGCTACAATATATGGTTCTTCGTGTACCTCTAGCCCGATACCGTGCCCGGTCCGGTGCGTAAACTGCTCGCCAAACCCGCCGTCGCGAATTATAGCCCGGGCTACTTCATCTAGATATTCTGCCGTCACTCCTGGCTTGGCAGCTTGGCAGGCCGCCTGATTTGCAGCCAGCACCAAATCGTAAGCCCGCGCTAGCTCTTTATCTAGGGGCCCTAAGGCAAAGGTACGGGTAATATCAGCAACATAACCATTGATGCTAGCGCCCAAGTCAACCCACACTAAATCACCAGCTTCTAGCTTGCGCTCACTAGTGCCAGCATGGGGCAAAGATGTGCGCTCGCCACTAGCAATTGAGATAAAAGGGACCCCTGCTTCCGGATAAGCATCGGCCAAGGCTTGCACTGCAGCCTCCTGCAGTTGCCGCTCACTAACCCCCGGAGCCAAGTTACGTTCGATTGCTGCTACCATAATGTCGGCTGCTGCGGCTGCCGTCTGCAAATAAGACTGCTCTGTTGCATCTTTGGCCATGCGTAATTCGGCTATATAGGGCCGGGCATCTACTATGTCGATCTGCCCGCCCAGAGCCTGGGCCAGCACATCATATTCCAACATGCGGCAAGCCCGATACTCAAAGGCAATCCGTTTTCCGTGCTGCCAACCACTGAGAGCTGACGTCAAAGCCAGAATGGGTCCCGCTTCGTCAGTATATGTAACCAACTGGGCTATCCCCGATTCGCGACGCACTCTTTCTGCTTCAAAGGCCGGGCACAAAAAACTGACCTCTCCCCTTTGCGGCACCAGCAAGAAAGAGGGGCGCTCACTTAACCCCATGTTGAATCCAGCGAAGTAAACGAGGCTGGCGCTAGGTGCCACTACAAAGGCAGCTATGCTTTCCCTTTGGGCCAGTGCTTGCAGTTTCTGCAAACGCGTCTGATTTAACACGCAAACCCCTCCCCTAGAAATGAAACTACTTCTGCATCATGGCAATCGATTGCTCCAGCAGTTGTTGGTCTAAAGCATGTGTTAACCGCCCGGCGGCTTCAAAAGGAGGCATGAAGGTACCCCAATGGATCTCGGTACCATCAACAACCACCTGATCGCTAGAGGATTCCATGTTAAACCAGCGCACCCTTTTTTCCTGTGGTCCCCCGTAGACTCGGCTATAGCTATAGACGGTATCGGGCAACTGCGACACAATGGTGGCCGTTAAGCCTGATTCTTCCATTACCTCCCGCAAAGCTGCCTCATCGGGGGTTTCTCCCGCTTTCAGGTGGCCCTTAGGGAAAATATATTCACCACGAAAATTGCGCAGGACTAAAACGCGCCCTTTATGCCAAACTACTCCCCCGGCGCTTGTCTCTTCTCCTAACCTACCTCGCACCCACTTCACCTCCTAAGGCGTGTCGTTGCTACGATTTTGGCGGCGCTGCAGCAACTCACACATCCGGTTGTATGTAACTACACTCATATAACCATCAACCGCTCGCGACCAATTAGCGGTCGTATCACCCCAAGCAAACACTGGGGGCATGTCTAACGGACGACAACGAATTCTGCGCGGCATAGGCACCCTCCTATCATCATAATGGCCCTACCTTCCATCTTAGGGTGCCCTATTTACCTCGTTATCCAACCGATAAAGATAAGCCAAAATGGCTGCCACAACGCCATAAAGCTCCTCGGGAATCTCTGCCTGCAAAGGTAAAGCAGTTAAGGCCTTGGCTAAAGCAGGGTCTTGCACTAGAGGCACGCCATGCTCCTCCGCAAGTGCTATGATGCGCCGCGCTATTTCCCCTTGCCCGCTGGCAGTGACGCGCGGAGCCGGTAATTGAGCATTATACTCCAGGGCAATGGCCAGCTGTCGGCTTTGTTGCTCTCCCTTATCTATTGCTCTCACCCCCCGCGCAGTTTATAAACGGCGATTCAACCCCCGGTAAGGGACCATTTCCGGGCGTAGCAAGGCAAGCAGCGGTGACTCTGAAGCACGCAATGATAGGCCGCATAATTCCATCCCCGCTTCAGTTAAGAGAGTCACTAACTCTGCCTCTTTCTTCTGCAAAAACATGACTGTCTCCTTCCGTGCCACAAAAACAATAGTTTGTTCCGGCCACTTACCTCGTCCCATCGCCTCCTCCTGGCCGAGATGGGGCAAATCTACCACAAAAAGAAAACTCACAGGAGCCATCTCTTCGTACTCTGCCCCTCTGCCCGCACTCTCTTCCTCCACAAAGAGGCCACAGACAAAAGGCTGCCAGGTGAAAAAGACGGTGGACAAGAATCCGGGTTCGCACCCAAACAGCTGCTGCCAAACGCTAATATTGGGCGGACACAGCTCGAAGACGCTGACAAGATGCCGTCGCTGCCGACCTCGCTAAACTGTTCGTCGGCCACCACAGCCAGGCGCCATTGGCCGGCAGCTTGTCCGACTACTCTAAACGCAACTCGCGCGCCAGGCACCTGCTGCGGGCCTGGCCAGTCGGCCCGCAGCCGATGGCCGTCAATCAGCGCCAAGACTTGCCCGTCTAGATTTTCGAGCACCTGCCCCACCAGCAGTTGCCCTACCTGCCACTGGGGCAGCCCCGGCGCGGCCGGGGCCGCATCGTTGGCTGTAGTAGCTGCCACCGGGTCCATGAGGTGCCATACCAATGGCGGCAAATCAAGGCGCTGCATGGCAATCCAACCTACATCTGCTCGGGGGCAGTTAGCCCCAGCAAGCTCAGACCACGACGCAACACCATAGCGACGCCATTAACCAGTGCTAACCGGCTGGCTTCTATAGCAGCATCCTCGCCGATGATTCGGCAAGAGTTATAGAAGCGGTTGAAATCCTGTGCCAAATCGAGCAGATAGCGCGACATTGTCGACGGCTCATAGGTCTCTGCCGCTTTAGTAATCGTTTCGGGGAACTGACTCAGGCGCTTTAATACCTGTTGCGCCGATTCGTCTGCCAGACCGGCCAAGTCTTGAGGCGGAGCAAACTGCTGCTGACCTGACTTGCGCAACACCGACATGCAGCGAGCATGGGTATATTGCAGATAAGGTCCGGTTTCTCCCTCGAAGCTGAGCACTTCACTCCAGTCAAAAATGATGTCCCGCATCCGGCTGTTTTTCAGGTTATGGAAAATGACAGCGCCGATACCCACCTGTTCGGCCACTTGCTCCTTATTGGGCAGCTCGGGGTTCTTCTCAGCGATAATTGTCGCCACCCGCGCAGTGGCCTCCTGCAGAACGTCGTCTAGCAAGACCATCTGCCCCCGTCGCGTTGACATCTTCCCTTCGGGCAGTTTTACCAAGCCGAAGGCAACATGCACCACCGCAGCGGCCAAGGGCAAGCCCATTCGCTTCAGCACCAGCTTCAACTGCTGAAAATGCAGGGATTGATCAAGAGCCACCACATAGATAATACGCTCCGGGTTAAACGTTTCCTCCCGATAGAAGAGAGCTGCTAGATCACGAGTCGCGTAAAGCGTGGCTCCGTCGGACTTCTGGAGTAAACAAGGGGGCAGATCATCACCCAGGGACACTACCAAGGCCCCATCACTAATCTCGGTGACACCGGCGGCCTTAATGCGGGCGAGGGTGGCATCGATCTTATCGATATAGAAGCTTTCGCCCGTATAGTGGTCGAACTCTATGCCCAAGCGTCGGTAAGTCCGTTTGAAATTTTCTAGGCTAACATCGTAGAAAAGCCGCCACAGCCGCGTTGCTTCCTCTTCGCCCGCTTCCAGACGGTTAAACCAGGCTCGGGCCTCATCGCGCAGGGTGGGTTCCGCCTCTTCTTCTTTATGGAACTTAACATAAAGCCGATAGAGCTTGCCTATGGGGTCTTCTGTTAACGGGTCGTTATCGCCCCACTTTAAGTAGGCCACCATCATCGCCCCAAACTGGGTGCCCCAGTCTCCCAAATGGTTGACTCGCACCACATTATAGCCTAGGGCCTGGTAGAGCTTGCTAATGGAGTTACCGAGGACCGTTGTGGGCATGTGCCCCACCCCGAAAGGTTTAGCGATATTTGGTGAAGAGAAATCGACTACTATTGTCTTACCGGCGCCCTGTTGGCTATTGCCATAGGTATTGCCAGCCGCCAAGATCGCTTCTAGCACTTGTTTTGCAATCACCTGTGGGTGCAAGAAGAAGTTCAAATAGCTACCCACTACCTGCACCTTGGCTACGGCTGCTGGCAACTGATAGCGCTCAGCAAGGTCCGCCGCAATGGCTGGCGGTGCCTTGCGTAGCTGCGGAGCCAGCTGGAAACAAGGGAAAGCTAAATCACCCAGCTCGGGGTTTGGTGGCAGTTCCAAAGCGGCAGCTACCCGTTCCGGTTCCCAATCAATGAGGGGGGCCAAAGTTTGGGCAATTTGCTCCTTGAACATCTGCATGTTAAACACCTCCTGAATCAATGAAAATAACAAAAAACCACTCATCTACACAAAGAGACGAGAGGTTTCCCGCGGTACCACTCTTTTTGGCCTAGGCCCACTTTAGCCGCGATAACGGGCGGCAAACCGAACAAGCTTGTTAGCTCCTAGGTGCGCTTCACAGTACAGGCTTAGACCGGCTTCCACCAACTCCGGCTCGCTAACTAAGTGCCCTGCCCTGCTACTTTCCTACTCATCACTTTCATCAAATTATAACCAAATTCTCTTTCATCCGTCAATACCCTGACACTAATTCTGGTGCCGCCTCAGAACTTACCGAGAATCAGTAAGACCCCCAGCACCACGAAGGCAACCCCTGCCCCTAGCTGAATGTATTGAGGGGGAATGACCCGGGTAATTGCCGCCCCAGCAAGCACGCCAACTAAAGAACTCATCACCAAGGCTACCGCAGACCCGATAAACACACTGAGAGGCGAGGTGCTCTTGGCAGCCAACAGCATCGTTGCCAACTGCGTCTTGTCTCCTAGCTCAGCTATAAAAACTAGACAAAAGGTAGAGAAGATCACCTTCCAGACCATGGGCTGTCCCTCCTTGTTCTCCGCTTTCTAAGTAGGGCCGCGCGTCGCCTCTGTCTGCCAGCGCGTTGCCACCACTGATGTATTACATAGGTTACCAGGTAAACCAGACCTGTACTCAGCAATATCGCTGTTACATATGGTAACTGAGCTGGCGCTGGCCAGCCCCAGCGTATCCAAAGATATTCGCAGACAAGGTAGGGAGCCTGCAAACACCTGGCCCCAGCCGTGGGCGACGGCCACCGCGCCACCGATAGGATTCCCCAAAGCAGGCCGAGGCAGACCCCTTGCGCTCCAGCCGTGAAAAGGTTCGCATCTTTCCCGCCTCCTCCCATCTCCCTTAACAGCTTATGGGGTGGGGCGGGAAATGATGAACAAGGTTGTACGCAAAAAAAACTGCCACAGGGACGAGCGGGACTACTGACAAAGGTCGTAGTCCTGCTCATGCGCGTGTGGCCTGGCGCTGTAAGTAGGCGCTTAGCCATCGACTGATGCGGCCAAAACTCGCCTCAGCTCAAACAGTTGGCCGCATTTAACCGTCGCTGTCTAAGCGCCCTTTATTAGAGGCCCCAATGCGCTTTACGCAGGGCCAACGAC
>ENA-UOOI01003730-UOOI01003730.1-fermentation-metagenome-genome-assembly--contig:-NODE-3730-length-11027-cov-3.685108_pt1 | contig 11027 bp, 8 predicted proteins | sample MGYA00245779_ERZ724027 | MGnify/ENA primary metagenome ERZ724027 (study PRJEB28704, sample SAMN03018318) | fermentation metagenome | biome: anthropogenic terrestrial biome; feature: soil; material... | reverse complement strand
AATGCTTTATAAATAAAATAAACTATTTTTGCATATTATTGTCTTAGTAATTAAAATATTAAACTCATGTGTTTCACAATTAATCCTTATAAAACTATTCTTGTAGGTTTACTGATTATTTTTACTTCCTGCATAGACAAAGATATATACCAAGGAAACACCGAAGATAACCAGAGTACGGAATATGTAAGATACCTGTATCCGTATGGAAACGAAGCGCAAAATATTGTGGCGGAGATTACGTTGAAAACGGATGGAGAGGTTCATTCGGATATCATAAAAGCTGAAATCCCGGTCCTTAAATACAACAAATCGTGGTTATGTATGCTCACGCAGGATGATTGTATGCATGCGGCTTACAGCACAACATGGGCAGCAATTAACGGAAAACCGCTATCCAGTAATTACTATTACAATGCGGAACAACTGGCGGCCGGAGATCTGCCCCCCGATGTTCTTTATTTCAACAAGACCCTCGGAAGTACCGATGGAACGGGCAAGGAAGTTCGTTTTGCTTTTACGACAACACTGGCTGCTGAGTGGGCATGGATGGATGCAGAAATCAATGTGAATAAGGATTTTACAAAAAATTACTCCCGCTTTCAGAAAAAATCCGGATTAACATGGAACAATGTGTCTGAAATGTTGGCGTACGGTACGGGAATTGCATTCCATGATGTAAATACGGAAGCGGTTAACCGGGAAGATTCTATTATGAAGCATTATGAATTATCACAGCAGCTTATATTAAATAAATTATCGGGAAGAGGGTGTAAAACCCTGGCAGAGCCCAATGGAAACAAAACCTACGTTGCCGCCGCTTTGAATTATGCACCGATTGTGATCATGACTGCACAAAATACCGCAGCAACCGGTCCAAAGGTTGTTCCTTTATATCCTTTCAACGTACAAACAGACCTACACAACGGTTTATTGCAAAGAACTTTCTATGATTCTTCATACGACATTGTCAGTAAAATAGAATCCGAATTGAGAAAGGCCAAAGAAGAGAGGCAAGCGCTTCATATCGGCATACATGGCACCACTGTTACTTTTGCCCAATTTCTGCTTTGGTTAAACAATACGTACGGGAAAGATGGGGATGATTCCGTCTGGTTTCCTTCATTGGAAGAATATTACGAATATAATTATTATCGAACACACGGTACTGTAACAAAAGAGATAAGCGGAAATACGATTAAATTAAAAATTTCCTTACCTTCGGGACAGTATTTTTATTATCCCTCCGTTACCGTGAACCTGTCCGGAATAAAAAAGGAACAAATTAAGCAGATAGATTCGGATAACAAGGTGACGGGATTATCCTACATGGATTACGAAGACGGTTTAATGTTGAATATCGATTGTCGTAGATATCTTGTGGAACATGCGACTCATTTCGTTGAAAAATATGAGGCTTTTCATTCTTCATCAAACAAAAATGATGCAATCTACTTTACCGGTATGTTGAAAGAGTCTTCCCAAAAAACAGAACTATTAAAAAGAATTCAATAGTATAAAGGAACAAACTAACAGATTATGCCTTGGTATACCAAATACCTGTCGGTTTTTGAGAAACCCTTTTCTTCCGTTCCTCCGGAAATTGTGGAAGAGGTGAAAGAAAAATTGCATCGATTGAACAGTGAACAGCCATTGGCTTCTGTGGTGGTAGTTGCCCATAATGAAGAGACCCGCCTGTTGAGTTGCCTGTGGTCGCTGAGTGAGAATATTTGCCGGTATCCGGTCGAAATTATCGGGGTGAATAATAATTCCGACGACCGGACGGGAGAGGTGTTCGAAGCAACAGGTATTCCCGTATACTTCGAGGAGAAAAAGAGTTGTGGGTACGCCCGCCGTTGTGGGTTGAACCATGCCCGGGGAAAATACTATATCTGCATCGATTCGGATACGATGTACCCGCCTCATTATATTGAAACCATGATCACCGGCTTGCAAAAACCGGGAGTGATAGCAGTGTCTTCTCTCTGGAGCTTTATGCCGGACACCAATCATTCCAAATGGGGATTGAAGATGTATGAGCTCCTGAGAGATCTGTACATACGTGCTATTTATCTGAATCGTCCGGAACGGGGAGTGCGGGGAATGGTATTCGCGTATATAGCGGAATACGGCAGAAAAGTAGGCTATCGGGTAGAACTCGTCCGGGGGGAAGACGGTTCGATGGCTTTGGGCCTTAGAAAGTACGGAAAAATAAAATTAATAACATCACGGAAAGCACGTGCCTTAACCGCCAGCAATACACTGGATGCAGACGGTTCATTGTTTGACAGCTTTAAGGTGAGAGTCACACGAGCGTTGAAGAATTTTAATTTCTTTTTTACCAAACAAACTAAACCGTCCCAAGACGAAGAATCAAATTTAATAAAATAGGAATTAAATAATTAATCATTGGATGAGCGTAGCTGTATCTTACCTCTTTTTCTTCTGTTTATTTCTGGTATTCTATACCTATATCGGGTATGGCATAATTCTTTGGATTGCTGTGAAGATCAAAGAGAGGTTTATTCCTCCAAAAGCGCCTGCTCTCCCTGAAGTGTTACCGGAAGTTACCCTTTTTATCACGGCATATAACGAAGAGAATGTGGTCGATGTAAAAATGAAAAACAGTGTATCGCTCGATTATCCGGAAGATAAATTGAAAATTTACTGGATCACGGACGGTTCTTCCGATAAGACAAACGAAAACCTGGCAAAATACCCGGATGTCACCGTCCTGTTTGAACCGCAACGCAGAGGGAAAACTGCAGCCATAAACCGAGGCATGAAATCCGTAATGACGCCTGTTGTCGTCTTTACCGATGCCAATACACTAATCAATAAAGAGGCCGTAAAAGAAATAGTGAAAGCGTTTACCGATCCCCGGACCGGCTGTGTGGCCGGGGAAAAGAGGATCTCAGTAAAAGAGAAAGATACCGCTTCGTCGGGAGGCGAAGGAGCTTACTGGCAATACGAGTCGGCGCTGAAAGATCTTGATTCCCGCCTCTATTCGGCTGTAGGCGCTGCCGGGGAGCTTTTCGCCATTCGTACATCCCTTTTTGAGAAGATGCCGGAAGATACGCTGTTGGACGATTTCATACTATCATTACGCATTGCCGGAAAAGGTTACCGGATTGCCTACTGTAAAAACGCGTATGCAATGGAATCGGCTTCATTGAATATGAAAGAGGAGGAAAAAAGGAAAGTGCGTATTGCGGCCGGAGGAATACAAGCGATTTGGAGGCTTCATCCTTTGTTAAACATCTTCCGCTACGGGTGCCTCGCTTTTCAATTTATCTCCCACCGGGTATTGCGATGGACGATCACACCGATCGCGTTATTCCTGCTCATGCCGCTAAATATTGCATTACTCGTCTTGCAGGTGACGCCCGTATGGGTGTATCAATTATTTGCTGCCGGACAAATTGTTTTTTACCTGACGGCATTGATCGGATGGTATTTAGCACATCATAGCATTAAAACAAAATTGTTATTTATTCCTTACTATTTTCTGTTTATGAACTTCAATGTATTCAAAGGTATGGCCTACCTGAAAAAATTTAAAGGAAATGCGGTTTGGGAAAAAGCAGAAAGGTTATAAAATAAAAAACTACACATGGAACCCAAAGGTATTTTACATGACGACAGTCAGGCTGTCCGTTTACTGAAAATGACTTGCGACACCTTGTTATTTCTGAAAAACGATGGAACGTGTATCGATATGATCGTCAAAACGGAAAATAATCCCTATGTAAATAACCAATATACATTATTAGGGAAAAATATTTTCGACTATTTCCCCGAAGAAACCGTACGTGAATTGAAACCGGCGGTCGAACATGTCGTCCGCACAGGAGAAGTTTCCAATGCAAATTACAATCTTCCTAGCCAGGATAAAATGTTTTTCTTCAAATGCATCATTCAGAAATACGATGAAGAACATGTATTATGCCAATACCGGGATATCACTAAACGGAGCCAAATGAAAAAAAGTCTGCAGATGGCGAATGAACGATTGACAGAGACCGGACGGGCGGCAAAACTAGGGTATTGGAGTTACGATACGTCAACTAAAATTTTTCGTTACTCCGGGCATGTCGGTATATTGATGGATAAAAACGAAGAAGTAGTCATGCCCCTTGAAAAATATATGGAATATGTATATCCCGAAGACCGGCGAAAATTAGAGGATATCCTTGAACGCCGGAATTTCGGACAGGGCACATTCGAGTATAGGATTATCAAAGACAAGATATATTATCTGAGATTAAAGATTGTCAACATACTCCATACCAACAACGGTGTTATGATCATTGATGGTTATACGCAGAATATTGATGACATCGTTTCAAAATGGGATGAATTGAAGATGGTAACCCTGGCTATGAACAATTCCAATGACAATATCTATGCAACTAAAATGGACGGTACGCTCATCTTTGCCAATCAACTTTGCCGCAAACAGAACCAGATATCTGAAGATATCGATATTACAAAATATAAAGCCTATGAAGTGCTGGAAAATTTTACGGATAAACAGAGGTGGGATAATTTTATTCATGCATTGCGGGCAAATAATAACAGTTTAAAATATATATGTAACCATCCTTATCCCAGATTTAATGTGATCAGTTCCGACTGCTACTCGTTCATTATCCGGAACGAATACGGCGAAGAGATCATCTGGCACCTTCTCCGCGACATTTCAGAGCAATTGCGCTACGAGGACCAACTGAAAAAAGCCAAAGAAAAAGCGGAAGAATCAGATCGGCTGAAGACGGCATTCCTTTCCAATATGAGCCATGAAATAAGAACCCCGTTAAATGCCATTGTAGGCTTTTCGGGTATTATGGCAGATATTGACGATTCGCAGGAACGAAAGAAATTTCACAGTATCATCGAATCCAGCAATAAACGGCTGCTGTTATTGATCGATGAAGTACTCGATCTGTCGAAGATAGAATCAGGCACGCTTGAATTTGATTACACTCCTGTGAAGGTTAACGATCTCTACCGGGAAATCTTTATGACACATCAATTATACGCCAAACACGCTTCTTTGGTCCTTGAGCTGCCGGACGAGGACATTTGCCTAAAAACGGATAAAAACCGGTTGACCCAAGTGATCTCAAACCTGATCAACAATGCCGTCAAATTTACGCCGAAGGGTACGATTACCTTAGGTTACAGGCGTGTTGATGATTTTGTTGAATTGTATGTCAAAGATACCGGAATCGGAATTAAAAAAGATAAATTGAATAAAATTTTCAACCGTTTCGTAAAAGTCGATCCTTTCGCTCCGGGTACGGGGTTGGGGCTTTCTATCTGCAAGACGATCATAGAACGTTTGGGAGGGGATATTTCGGTAACATCCGAAGAGGGGGTAGGATCATTGTTTTCGTTCAGAATACCAATACTCCCTGCAGATTCTGAAGATGGACAAATTCAGGCTCCACTGATGTCCAAACCACTGCTACAACATACAGAAAAGGAGAAGGCAACAATTTTGGTGGCCGAAGATATTGACGATAATTTCGAATTGATACAGGTTATGATCGGATCACAATATCACCTGTTGCATGCCAAAGATGGCAACCAGGCCGTCGATTTATTTGACAAGTATCATGCCGACCTGATTTTAATGGACATCAAAATGCCGGAGATGAACGGACTCGAAGCAATCAGGAATATTCGGCGGAAGTCGCCTTACTCTCCTCCCATTATTGCTGTCAGCGCCTATGCGTATGAAGACGATAAAAAAGAACTGCTCGACAGCGGATGTAATGATTTTGTAACCAAGCCGTTAGACAAGGATATCTTGCTCGCTACCATCAATAAATATTTGTAGTTGGAAAATGGGAATACGGGTCCTTGTAAAGCTGCTTGACGTTGTATGGGGGTTAATCAGTGTGATTCCGGCTATCCTGGCGGTAGGCGGTTTCCTGGCATCACGCTTTCATCCTGCCCGCCACATGGAATTGCAATGGTTGGGCTTATTCCTGCCCCTAATATTGGGAATAAATATGGTGTTGATAGTATACTGGATAGGGAGAAGGAAATTATGGTTTGTAATTCCCTTTTTGGCCGTACTACTCAATATCCCTTATTTATCCGGTATTATCCAATGGCCTTTCAAACGAATAAAGCCTGCCGGCAGGGAACTGAACGTAGCTACCTATAACATACAACAGCTACGGGCCGGAGACATGTCTGCCATAGGCCGCGAAACAGGTGGGTTTATGTATAACGGGAAGATCGATATTCTTTGCATTCAGGAATTTCCCGGTGCCGGTGACGCGCAATTAAGACTGATTGATGAAATATCCGGGTTCCTGCCTTACTATACGGTACATTCCTCGTCCCCTCAGGATATGCATATTGCCCTGTTCAGCAGGTATCCTATCCTGCAGTCGCAGGGAATAATTTTTCCGGATGGAAGCAGTAATACGGCAATGTGGGCGGATGTGGATATTGACGGACAGGTAGTAAAAGTATTCAACGCCCATCTGCAAACCACCAACCTGAACCAAAACAGGATCCGACCTTCGGATAATATTGACCGGGCAGCATCCCGGATCATAAGGCTAAAGGATATGATGAATGAAAATGGTGTGATCAGGGCCCGGCAGGCGGATCTGATCAGGGCCTTGATAGATGAAAGCACCTGTCCGGTTATTGTATGCGGGGATTTTAACGACACTCCCGCCTCTTATGCATACCGGAAAATTAAAGGGAATCTGGAAGACAGTTTCCGCTCTTGTGGGAAAGGTTATGGATACACATACCGGTACCTTCGAAAATTATTCCGGATCGATTATGTCTTTTATTCCCGGGATGTATTCAGGGGGATACGGTATTACTCTCCCGACCTGGAATACAGTGACCATAAACCCGTGATAGTGGGGCTGGATTTGGATCCTACCTCTCTTTCTTCGGAAGGGCGAAACTGAAAGTAGATCCTTCTCCTTCTTCCGATTTGAAAAACAGCCGCCCGTTGTTTAGTTTCATAAATTCATTCACGAGTAACAGGCCCAACCCCGAACCGGATTCATGTCCCGTTCCGAAAGTGGTGTAAGGGGTGGTTACATCCAATAATTTGCCTTGATCGTGCGGGCTTATTCCGCAACCGCGATCGATGACACTTAAAAAAACTTCCCTCTCGTCCGATTCTACCACAACGTCGATTTCACTGCCACTGTAACTGAATTTAATAGCATTACTGAGCAGATTCCGGATAGCGGTTTTAATCATATCTATATCCACAAATATTCCCGTATCCCCGACCGGAGATGATTGAAAGTTGATTTTTATTTTCTTTGTGGCGGCGATCATCGAAAAAACCTCCACTACACCTTCGGCAAGTTCGGCAAGATTAATGTCTTGAGGTATTGCCTCCAACTTTCCCAACTGGCTTCTGGTCCATTTCAAAAGGTTATCGAGTAGTGTGAACAATTGTTCTGAGATCTCATTGGCGCTTTGTATCATCTCCAGTATTTCCCGTCCACCGATCTGCTGTTCTTCCATTTTAAGGATCAGTACATTCAGAGTCATTTTCAGGGATGATATGGGTAACCGTAAATCGTGTGCAATGACGGAATATAACGCGTCTCTCCCTGCTATGGTTTTTTTGAGTTCGGCGGTTTGGCGCTGTATGGTTCTCTTTGCTTCCAGTAAGGTCAGTTGATGGCGGACTCTGACGAGCAGTTCTTCTTTATTGAAGGGTTTGGATATAAAATCACCGGCTCCCAAATGAAACCCTTTGACTATATCGGCAGGCGTATTTAATGCGGTTAAGAAAATAATCGGTATTTCCTGGTAATCAGGATTGTTCTTTAAGCGTTCTGCCAATTCAAAACCATTGACATCCGGCATTAAGACATCCAGTAAAATTAAATCGATTTTTTCTTTTGTAAGCCGGTTGAACGCTTCTTCCGCATTTTCTGCAGTGAAGACCTGTAACCCTGATTGCTCTAACATCACTTTCAGCAACCAAACATTGGCCGGAATATCGTCTACTATCAATATTTTATACACCGAAAAATCCATTAACTTTTTTCTTATTTCAATTCGTGTTTATTATTTTGTTTTTAAAATGGATGATCATTTTAGATAATCCTTCTTCCAGGCTGACACGCGGACTCCAGTTCAATTTTTCCTGTGCGAGACTTATATCCGGTTTGCGTTGCTTCGGATCATCTTTCGGTAAGGGTTCATACACCAGCCTGGAATGAGAATTTGCATGCCGGATGATATGTTCTGCTAACTCTTTAATAGTGAATTCTGATGGATTTCCTATATTGATGGGCCCTAAAAAATCGTCTTCCGTATTCATCACCCTTGTCAGGCCCTCTATCAAATCATCGATATACTGGAAACTGCGGGTTTGACTTCCATCGCCGTAAATGGTAATATCTTTATTTTGCAATGCCTGAAGGATAAAGTTAGAAATGACTCTCCCGTCATGACGCAGCATCCCCGGACCGTATGTATTAAATATACGGACAATTTTAATACGTACTTTTTCCTGCCGGTTGTAATCCATGAAAATCGTTTCGGCGCAACGTTTACCTTCATCATAACAAGATCGTAATCCGATCGGGTTTACGTTTCCCCAATACGATTCGGGTTGAGGATGCACCAACGGATCACCGTAAATCTCACTTGTAGAGGTCAGTAAAATTTTGGCATTGTGTTTCTTAGCCATTCCTAAGACATTGAAAGAACCCATCACTGATATCTTCATTGTTTTAATCGGATCCCGCTGATAATGTACAGGGGATGCCGGACATGCCAGATGGTATATTTCATCAACATATCCAATGGGGTAAGGATATACGATATCATGTTCTAAAAATTCGAAATGATCATTTCCCATTAAATGAGAAATATTTTCTCTACATCCCGTAAGAAAATTATCCAGACAAATTACATAATAACCCTTATTTAATAAAATTTTACATAAGTGAGAACCTATAAATCCCGCGCCTCCGGTAACTAAAACTCTTTTCATTGAAACATGCAATGCGATTGATTGTGTATACAAAACTAAACAAATAATCAAACACTATTGTTATATTTTATAATAATTTTCCGTATTGAACAATGTTAATTCGGGGTCTTGATAGAAAGCAAAAATTAAATACTTGGTAATTAGATATATAAGTAAGAATCAAAAAATATCTAATTCATTGTACTCACTGAAATGTCGGATTTAAGCATTAATTACGCAAAGTTAAAACTGAAGAATCCCATAATAATAGGAAGTTCGGGGTTAACGGACAGCGTGGATAAAAATAAAGTCTGGGACAGGGCGGGCTGCGGAGCGATCGTCCTGAAATCCCTGTTTGAGGAACAAATTGAGAATGAATCCAAAACAATCCTAAAAAAGTATGAATCTCCGGGTAACCATGATCTTATATGGAACTATGTGAAGGGTAATAAGGTAATGGATTATCTCAATTTAATAAGAGGCAGTAAAAACTATTGCTCTATACCGATTATTGCAAGCATCAATTGCTATAGCGATGGAAGTTGGATAGAGTTTGCAAGCCAGATAGAAAGTGCAGGCGCCGATGCGTTGGAACTTAATATTTCGGCTATTGTTTCTGATCCGGCCGTTCATCCTATGGAGTCATCCGAAAAATATATCAACATCTTAAAAAGGATCAAAGACATTATTAGTATCCCGACAATCGTCAAGTCAAGCAGACTATTTAACAATATTCCCTGGCTGGTAAATCAATTAAAGAATAACGGGGCCGATGCCGTGGTCCTTTTCAACAAGTTATATCAACCCGATATTAATATCGATACATTAAAAATCATATCCGGTTCCGTTTTCAGTTCCCCGCAGGATTTAAGTGAGACATTGCGGTGGTTATTCCTGACTTCCTCCAATGTTACTGAAATTGATCTCGCAGCGTCCACCGGCGTAAACAATTGGAAAGATGTGATTAAATGCCTGCTGGCAGGAGCTACGGCGGTGCAGATGGTGAGCGCACTCTATCAGGATAAAGAAAGAAAACTAATACCTGAAATTATTCATCGTATAGAAGAATGGATGGATTCCAGGGGATTTAAAAGTATCAATGACTTCAAAGGAAAATTGAATGTGGAACCGGCAGCCGATAAAACTGTGTTTGAAAGGGCCCAGTTTATGAGATATTTTTCAAACCATACATGAACTGGCTTTTTTTCAGCCTGTGTCTGGGTATTTTATCAATATTTGTATTTCCAAAATAGGATGATCGCGGCATATCTTCTGGTGTACTCCTGTGATATTTTCTCCTCTTTTGTTAAATTTTTACTTTTTACTCATCCTTTTTCTTTTTTCCTGTGTCTATTATGAAGAACCGATAAGAAGCTTTCAAAAGTGTTAAATCAGTATCTGTGGAAGTGAAGAGAGTTATGAGGTAATTTTTATGTCTAATTTTTAATATGTAGAACAAACCATGGGAAAAATTCCAATGAAAAGGCGATGGATGATTCTGATGTCGCTCTTTGTGCTGGGTACTGTAATCAGTCCGGCACAAAAAGTGAACCTGAATTTCAGCCAAACAAATCTGAGAACTGTGCTGGAAAGTATTACCCAGCAGACAGATTACACGCTGGCTTTTAGCAAAGAAGCGGTGGATCTGAATGATGCAGTAACTATCAGGGTGACCGATACCGATCTTACGCAGGTGTTAGACCAACTGTTTATACCCCGTAATATAGGTTACGAACTGAGAGACAACAAAATTTATATTTTCGACAAGCCGGCGGCTGCGGTAACCGGAACAGGACAGGCTCCTCAACAGGAGATCCGCCTAAGCGGACGCGTGACGGATGAGAATAGCGATCCGGTTATCGGTGCCAATATTGCCGTTCCTGGTACTGCTATTGGTACGATTAGCGATGCTGACGGGAATTTCTCGTTGACAGTGCAAAGAGGTGCTACAGTACGTGTCTCTTATATTGGTTATTTAGAGCAACAATTCACGATTACCAATCAGACTGTGCTTAACGTGCAACTGCAGGAAGATGCCGAA
>ENA-UOOI01003729-UOOI01003729.1-fermentation-metagenome-genome-assembly--contig:-NODE-3729-length-11028-cov-11.700355_pt1 | contig 11028 bp, 9 predicted proteins | sample MGYA00245779_ERZ724027 | MGnify/ENA primary metagenome ERZ724027 (study PRJEB28704, sample SAMN03018318) | fermentation metagenome | biome: anthropogenic terrestrial biome; feature: soil; material... | reverse complement strand
AAAAAGGCTGGATTTGCTTATAGAAGAATTCTCATCCGACATCAATAAGATTATATAGGTCGTCCATTATAAAATTAAAAAAACTATCGGAAACGGCCATAGAAAACAGCCCATTTTATATTGAACTGATTATATTGGTGAGAAGTCGGTAGATGGAGTAATCATCTACCGACTTCTTGATTAACTTAGCATATATTCTTTCTAAAATCCTTAACTACATCCATGAACTCCTTCACTCGATTAACATCAACCAAATTTTCAAATTCTCCATCTATCTTAAATGTAGTCCCAACGACTGCACCATCAGCTATTGAAAGCTGCTTTTCAATGTTGTTTAAACGGCAACCTGTGTTAGCAAAGACAGGTGTATCACCAGTAACAACCTTAACTTCTTTAAGAACTTGAGAATCGGGTTCTGTACCTGCTGTGAGACCTGAAACACATAGTGCATCAGGGCGGCAGTTGAAGATAGTAGTTTTTGCAATTTGTTTAATATCTCTTTGGGCAAGATATTTTGCTGCTTCAGGAACTATGTTGAAAAGAAGCTTTACATCTTCGGCTCCAATTCTTTTCTGATGACGAGCCACCTCACCAAAATTTGTATTCCACAAACCAAAGTCACTTGCGTAAACTCCACTGAATATTTCACGCACAAATTTTGCTCCAGTCGCTACAGCCAAATCAAGAGAAGCCGCTGGATCCCACAACACATTTACTCCAAAAGGAACTGATATTTTGTCTGTCAATTCTCCTATTACCCTTGCCATGGAAGCAACCGTTTCTATTTTTACCTTTGTAAGATATGGTAAACTAAACTCATTAGAGAACATAATTGCATCAACTCCACCTTCTTGAAGCGCTAATAAGTCATGTCTCGCCTTTTCAAGTACGCTCTTCATTCCGCTCTTACTATCATAATAGGGGTCACCTGGCATAGCCTGTAAATGACACATTGCTATTATCGGTTTTTCAGTTTTAAACACTTCTTTTATCCATTTCATTATTCAACACAACTCCTTATTTGTAATATTTTAATATATTTATTACATTAAATACTATCTGCATAGTTAACTCCAAATTCTTCATATCAGATGTTTCAATTGGAGTAGTGATATATGACAATATTCAATTGAAACATAGCACACCTGTTCAAGTCTTAGAAAGCCATTATCATATTTAACCTATTTTATAAATCGTGCATTATATGTTTTGTTAATAAATAAAGTTCTTCATAGTATTTTTTATATTTATCATATATATCACGATTGTTTGGGTCTGGTTCTGTAGTATAATCCGCCTGAATCCAATCCTTAATGTTTTTAGATGATTTAATTAATCCAACACCGAGACCCGCAAGTATCGCATCTCCGTATGAGGCTCCAATAGTAACCTTTGGCACTATCTGAGTGACTCCGCAGATATCACTAACGGTCTGAATCCATAATCTTGATTTGGTTCCTCCGCCAACTGCCATAACATTATTAAGCTGTAAACCTGATTCACGAATCATATCAAGATTCTGACATATTCCATATCCTATTCCTTCAAATACAGCCTTTATAATGTGACCTCTTGTATGGCTGATATCGAGCCCAAAGAACATTCCTTTTGCATCTGGATCTTGAATAGGCATACGTTCTCCAGAAAAGTACGGAAGGACAATTATTCCATCAGATCCTGCTGGTATATTTTCAGCTTCCTTAAAAAGTTCAGTATATGCATTTTTGCCATTTATCTTTTCTTGTTCTATTAACTCTTTCGCGAAATTATCCCTTATCCAACGCGTAAGTGAACCTGTTGTTGCCATGCCAGATGTAATCGTATAGAGATCCCCCAATACATAAACCCCCGACCATAAGCCAGTATCAGTACAAAAAGTATCAGTAAGATGTTCCATAAACCAAGTTGATCCATACATAAGCATTGTGTCTCCAGGTTCTACAACACCGACGCTCACTGCCTCGGCTGCCGCATCGGTTGTACCAGCAATAACAGGTGTCCCCTCTGCAAGGCCAATCTCTTCACTGGCTTCTTTGGTAACCGTTCCAATTACATCAGTAGTGTTGACTATTTCAGGCAACATTTCTTTTGGGCATACATACTCACAAAGTTCATCACTCCATGTCATAGTTCTATAATCAATCATTGGCTGTGAGCTCATTGCGGAATACTTGTCCACACAGAATCTACCTGTCAGCTTTGCCGTTAAAAATCCAGATGCTATAGTGAACTTCTTAGTTTTTCTAAATATTTCAGGCTCATTGTCTTTTATCCATTTAATCTTTGCTCCATAGGCTTCAACAGTGCATGTAGCTCCGCTTATTTTCGTCATCCTGTCGATGCCTATTTGTTCGTTTAATTCCTCTGCCTGTTTTACACATCTTGTATCAATTCCGTATAGTATGGCATTACGAAGAGGATTACAATTTTCATCTACAGGGGTAATAGCTGCCATAATTGTACTAATTCCTATACCTGCTATTTCATCAGCTGATATGTTACTTTTCTCAAGCAGTTCTCTTACAATTCTTTTAAAGTCATACCACCAGTCATTGATAGGATCATGTTCAGCATATCCAGGTTTCGGTACCTTCAAAATATGTTTGGAGACCGCTGTAGCTTTGATTCCACCATTGTAATCACAGATAACTCCCTTTGATTCGTATGTCCCACAATCAAACCCCAAGAGATATTTTTTGCTCATACCCCTTCCCCCTTACTTGGCATATATACTATAAATTTATGTTTTATATTTATACAAAAACTTATGTAGTCAATATATTTTTAACTTATATATATATATGAGTATTTTAAAAACCTTTATAACTATTAAGCTTTATCTGGCACCTTATCCTTATAAACTGATAAACCCTTTTTTTCTTTTCTTTTTCCTGCAATATAGTTAACCGCAAGAGCTGCTAAAAGCAGTAATCCCCATGCGAATTCTTTGAAATAACCTCCAAGCCTTAACATACTAAATCCGCTTGACAAAAATTGTAGGGATATTAGAGATAACGCCACACAAGAAACTTTTGCATATCCTCCGTTAGGATTAGTTGCACCCAATACTGCACACAAAATTGCTTGATTGATATAATTTGTACCAAAATCTGCTTTTGCAGAATCTGTTCGAGCTAAAACTTCAATTCCGATTATTGCACTCAAAGTAGCGCTGTACATGTATGTTCTAAATAATACTGATCTATTCCTCATCCCTGTAAAAAGACTAGCTTTAAAATTTGAGCCTATAAATTTAAGTTCAAAACCATATCTAGTTTTATTCAAAATTACTGTTGTTACAATAAACGCTCCAATAAGCATCCATAAAGGAATCGGAATAGCCAAAAATGTATTGTTGCCGAAATATAAAAACTTATCCGGGAAATTAGACACAGGCTTTGCCTTGGTTAAAATAATACTGATACCGGTATATAAATTCAGAGTACCAAGGGTTGCAAGCATAGGTGGAACTCCTAACTTTGATATAATTATCCCATTGATTAACCCACATATAGCTCCTACAATCAGAGCTGTAATAACGGCGGCGGCAATTATTAGCCAAAGACTTGGACCTGTAAGTTCCCTTACAAATGCATCATGTAGAATAAATGCTGCTACTATACCTGCAAGGTTGGAGATACCCACTATTGACAAATCAATGCCTCCAGCTACCATGACTATCATCATTGCAAGTGAGAAGAACCCTAACTCTGCTATCTGATAACCCATAGAGGTAAAATTGGTAGCAGTTAAAAATAGTTTAGGTCTCATCAAGGACATGGCAGCAAAAATAAATATAGTAATTATTAGTATCCTTAGAGTATCTTGATCATTTCTGAATTTGGATAGTAGTTTAACATTTTCGAGTTCTAACTTTTTCTTCATTTTTCCACCTCAGTTTATAGATATCAACTAAGTAACCTACGCTATTAAAATTCATATTTTTAGTTACCAGTGACTTAATATTTTCAATATCTTTGATAGCTTTTTTACATGCACCAATCATCTCAATTATTAGCTTCCTTAGCGCTCTTTGATGACTGGATAACGAGTCCAATTAGTATAATGATGCCAGTAACTGCCTGCTGCCAATAAGAAGTTATCTTCAGTAGTATCAAATTATTTGAAATAAGCGATAACAAAATAACCCCAAGGGCTGTACCAGGAATCGATCCTCGCGCTTGTTTTCTCAGCGCGCCGCCCAAAAATACTGCCGCTATAACCATTAACTCCTGACCAACGAGATCGGCCGGCACCGCAGCGCGATTGAGTGTCGCCTGAAATACACCACCAATTCCGCAAAGAACTCCTGCAATAATAAAAACAAATAGTCTTGTCTTAGAAATATTAATTCCTGCACGTTTCGCTGCCACAGAGTCACAACCTATAGCGTATATATTTCTTCCAAACCTCGTATAATTAAGCATAAGATGCATTAATATATACAGCACTATAACTACGATTACAAGTACGTGCAGATAAGATTCAATGCCGCTGCTGTTAGTTGTAGAGGAAATATAGGATACTGATAGATTCTTCATCGCTTTCGGCAGAGTTGTAATATATGCTGTTCCTACAAATGCCAGTAAATATCCTTTATATAAAGTCTGTGTTCCAACGGTTACAATAAATGAATTCAAGTTTAATTTATCAATAAAGAACCAGTTAATTAGCTCTAAAAGTATTGCGATAGCAATCGCTCCAATAAAAATTACACTTAAAGGTACATCCATCATTTTATTGCTGACAAAGAACTTTACAGTGACATACATGGAAAAACAACCGACCGCATAAAATGATATGTCTATGCCAACAGCGATAATAACTAACATCGCTGATAGTGCAAACATAGCTGAAATTATTGAGGCTCTTGTTATTGAATATAAATTAGAAAGAGAAAGTATATCAGGGTTAACCAGACCAAATATGAGCCACATAGCAACAATAATTATGCCGAGAGTGAACTCATTAGTTTTTATGAACCTTTTCATGACACTTCCCCCATTTCCTTACCATTTGCCTCAATACAAGCCTCAAGTTCTTCCATTGAAGTTTCTTTTATAATACTTTCACTTGCTATATGTCCTTCTTTCATTATTAAAACACGATTACAAAGACACATTAACTCAGGAATATCATCTGATATTACAATAATACCTATGCTGTTTCCTGCTGCCAAATTTTTTACGATATTATGAATCTCACTTTTTGCATTGACATCAACTCCAACCGTTGGGGAATTGAGTATCAAAATTTGAGGATTAGCAGCTAACCATTTTACCAAAACTACCTTTTGCTGGTTTCCGCCTGAAAGAGATTTTACTGGATTTAGTGGCCGCATTCCTGAAATATGTACTAAAGAGAGCACTTCATCCTTTTTCTTTTGAATCTTCTTTTTATCAAGTAAGCGGTTTTTCCCTACCAGCGTACCTATTATTCGTGAAATTGAATTATCAGCAATAGTCTGTTCCATATGTAATCCTTCAGTTATACGATCTTCTGGAACATAACCGATATCATAATTTAGCGCTTGCTGCACATTCTTTATAATCCCTATATCTTTGCCATTAATTTCTATACTACCGCTTGTCGCAGGTAAAATACCAAATAACGATTTTGCCAATTCGTTTCTGCCACATCCTAGCAGACCGGTTATGCCAAGAATTTCGCCTTTATATAAAGAAAAGTTTACATTAATAAACCTATTTCTCATACAGTAGTCCTTTACCCGCATCAATGGTTTATCACTGATTTTAACGAAATTAAATCTTTCTTCATTTATTTTCTTCCCTGTCATATGGTAAATAAGTCCTTCTTTAGATAACTTCTCCCTGTTAGACTCATATACATTTTTGCCATTACGCATTACGGTAATGTTGTCTGATATCTTTAATACTTCGTCAAGCTTATGACTTACAAAAAGCACAGATACTCCACTGGATTTCAACCTGCTAACCATCTTAAACAGATTTTCTATCTCCTTCGATGTGAGTGCTGATGTAGGTTCATCCATGATAATCAGCTTTGCATCTTGTGCAATGGCTCTGCAAATAGCTACCATCTGTTTTTGGGCAACAGTCAGTTCATAGACATACTTGTCAATATCAATATCGAATTTAATTCTGTCTAAAGCCTCTTTTGCCTCCTTTTTCATTTTATGCCAATTAACAAATTTGTTATTTTTGTTCACAGCGTCGTACATCGTTATATTTTCAGCTATGGTCATATTAGTAAAAAGTGAAAAGTCTTGATAGATAACTTGAATACCTTCTCCCATAGATTCAATAGGAGTAATTTTTTGATACTCTTTACCATTAATGTATAGATGACCTTTGTCAAATGTATGGAACCCTGATATAACCTTAATCATTGTTGACTTTCCGCAACCATTCTCTCCAATGAGGCTATGAACTTCTCCTTCGCCAATTGAAAAGTTCATTCCATCTAATGCTACTGCTCCAAAAAATGACTTATACATATCTCTTATGTCTACAATATCCGCCATATTCTCAACTCCAGTCCTTTTCGGCAATTTTATATCATAGCGTCCAAAATTCCATTAGTTGGTAATTGCTTTTACGATCTGTATTAAAATAGGGAATGAAAATAGCAGTGGCTGGATTAAGCAGATACTAAAAACCAGCCACTATATTAACCTGTCAGGAACTTTTAAAAATAGTTTATAGAATTACATTAGAAATCATATTCAGACATATTTTCCTTTGTTACGTCTACCCAAGCAGAACCGATTATTAATTTACCGTCAACTTTGCACTTTTCAAAGCCCGGGACTCCAAGATCAACACCATCTTTTATTTCTTCGCCATTTAAAACTTTTACAGCGGTTGAACTCATTGCTCTGCCTGCAATAGCTGGATCCCAAAAGGAGATCTTCTTGATTGTGCCATTTTCCAAATAATCACGGACAACAGATACTAAACTTGTTCCCGTTATCGCAATTTGACCAGCTTTACCAGCTTCCTCAACAGCCATTGCGATTCCAGGAGCATTGACCATATCACATCCTATGAAGCCCTTTATATCTGGATAAGAAGCAATGACTTCCTTGGCGACTTTATATGAAGCTTCCTGACCAATTTGGGCCCCACATTCCACCATATCTGTTACCTGGTACATATCAGGATATTTAGACTTTTGATATTCTATTGCAGCCTTAGCCCACTCTTGATGAGTAGCCATTGTTAGTGAACCAACCATTATGACATAACCTCCTTTGCCACCCATCTCCTGAGCCAAATTTTCCATAAGGTGTTCACCATAGTCCTTATTCGAAAAAGCTTCAATATCATAGTTTACATTCTGTTGTTTAGGAGCTTCATGGCTTATAACAATTATCCCTTTATCCATTGCCTTTTTAAGGACTGGCTCCAATGCTTCAGGAGAATTAGGGATAACGTTTATAGCATCTACTCCTTGAGCGATAACATCTTCAATTGTTTTAACTTGCTCTGCAGCGTCGGCTGTTGTGGAACCAACCTGAAATACTTTATTGCCTGTTTCTTTCTCAAATTGCTTATTCCCTACTTCCATTCTGTCCCACCAAGCAATACCTACCATTTTGGGTGTGTTAGCGATGACATATTTTTTCTCCGTATCCTTTTCCTTTTGCCCAGAAGTTTGTGTTTCCTTTGTTGCGCATCCTGTAAATGTAAATAATGTGAGAAGCAAAGCTAAAAATAGTGCTAACTTTTTCATTATTCATCTCTCCTTAAAATTTAATCACATATGTAACATATATGGTCTACTTACTTAAGTTTTCTACAAGTAAAATGGACTCTATCTGCTAAATAAAGAAACTCAATTATAAAATTTTTGAAATAAGTTTAACTAACTATGCTTATCTGCTTATACAAAATCTATCTAGAAAAATCCGTATTTTTATCAACATTTTTAAGGAAGTCAAATACCCATAGTGATAGTTTTTCTATATCTCCCATATCCACAAACTCACATGGACTATGAGTATATCTCCCTGGGAACCCAACATCAATGCACTTTACTCCCTTGCCTTCAAGTTGTACATAAGACAAGTCTGTGAGACCTCCTATACTTGCAGAACGTTGAAATTTAATTCCTGTACGTTTTGATGCTTCTTCGAAAAGCCTTACCATAGCAGGATGAGGGATTGTTCCATTTAGTGTTCCACGTCCATGGAAGTTGTACATAGACATTGTAGGCCCATGACCACATTTAATGTCGCCAAACCCTTTTAAGTCGGGTGTATCACTCGCGCCTCCAACATCTATTCCAACAGCTATATCTGGCTTAACTGTTCTTGCTGCCATCATAGCCCCACGGAGGTTATATTCCTCCTGTACACTGCCTACCAGATAGATATTACATTTTTGAGGATTGTCATCTCTCAAAAGATTAGCAAGCTCTAAAATAGCTGTACATCCACCACGGTCATCTGCTGCAGAGAGTATAGCTCTCGTTCCCTGTAGTTTTTGAAATTTAGGTTTGTAAACTATAGGCGAGCCGATATCAATACCTAAATCTATCACCTGTTGTTTACTGGTTGCTCCAATATCTATGAAAAGTTTCATGTATTTATCAACAACATATTTCTCTTCTGGGAGAGTCACATGGTGCGCCTTTACACCTATAACACCATCTACCATTGAACCATCTCTGCATTGAATTTGTATCTGGGTTGACGGGAGAACTTTTTCCGGAATACCGCCGAGACGTTCTATTCTTATAAAACCATCTTCCTCAATATACCTAACCAGAAAACCTAAACTGTCCATATGTGCGAATACCATAATTACTGGAGCTTCCTGGTCAGTTCCTTTTATCCTAGCTATGCAATTGCCAAATATATCTATTTCAGTTTTAAATCCTAATGATTCAAACTCTCTCTTCATATAAGCGGTAAGTTTCTGCTCATGCCCTGAAAGGGCAGGAATCATAGCAGTATCTTTTAGATATCTTTCTATTCTATTAATCATATAAATAGCCCCCTTCTATATGCATAATTAAAATTACATAAGTTTTATACAAATAATAAACATTAATCTGGTGGAAGAAGATTGCGAGCAGCAATAAATACTAATCATAGAAAAGCATATATTCCATAGAACTCCCTGGATCTTAAGTTTTTAATAGAGTATATATCCTCAGCAATTTTGAAGAATACCTTTACCGTTTAACGGCCATTGTAAAAATAGAACAGCTCTATTAGACATACTCTTTCTGCTTATGTCGGTGACAAGTATCAAGTAAGCTAATGCTCCATTTTTCTTCAGATAATCATCACTTTAAAAATTAATAACTACAGATTAAGAAAACTTACATGTCAATCACTCGATTTTCTCCACGTTAACCACCTTTAAAACCTCTTATATGCAATTATGTATCCCCCCATTTCTAAAGACTTATTGTTTTAGAACTTATATAACACACTTAATTTGTAGAAATAACTTTATTGTTTATTGGATTCCTTACGTTTTGAATGAATAAAGCGTTTTTAGTTATTTTACCGTTCTTTTACTGTTCATTTAGTTTTTTTAAGTTTCTTTAGGTTTCTTTTACATTGTATTCTATAAAAATATGCAAAATCCTTCTTTTATTTTTTAAATTTTTGAACTTTTTTCACTTTTGTTCTTATATATTTTTCTATAGCAAATCTACATATATACTTTATTCAATTATGCAATAAACAGTAGATATAGTTTTTCTACTTGAAATTAATATAGATATAAAATATAATTCAAATAAGGATAAATACACGAGTAGTCATAATTAAAACTAAAAATAAGTTTTTATTCAGATAAATAAATAGATTAATAGCGGTTATAGAAACTTTTTAAATATAAAGCAACTAGAGTTAATTTGAAAGGATGAGCATAGTGTTTACTTTTGAACGTCAAGAACAAATTGTTGATTATATTAATAAAGTAAAAAAAGATAGCGTAAAGAACTTAAGCAAACGATTTAAAGTGTCTGAAGTAACTATAAGAAGAGATTTAGAAGAATTGACTTATAAAGGGTTAATTATAAAAACTCATGGAGGAGCTTTATCTATAAATCATAATTTCTCAAGCGAAATACCTTATGCAAAAAAATTTGGTATAAATGTAGAGTCTAAAAAAGAGATAGGAAAGGCTGCAGCTAAATTAATAGAAGAAAATGATGTAGTTATTTTTGACGCTGGTTCTACTACATTAGAAGTAGCAACACATCTTCCCAACGTAAAAAATGTAACTGCTATAACTAACGATATAAAAATAGCTATGGTATTAGCTCCTAATCCTAATATTTCTTTAATTGTCACTGGTGGAATGCTTCAAAAATCAGTATACACCTTAGTAGGACCTATGACTGAAGACTTTCTGTCTACAGTCCATGTGAATAAGACTTTCCTCGGTGCAGATGCATTAAGCGTTGACTATGGAATTACCAATAGGACAATGCAAGAGATTCCAATCAAAAAGGCTATGGTAGAAGCTGCAGAGGAAGTTATTGTAGTTGTCGATTATAGTAAGTTAAATAAAAAAGTTTTTGCACAAATATGCGATCTAAAGAAAATAAATAAAATCGTTATAGATAAGATAGATAGTGATACAGAAAAAACTCTTATCAAAATGGGTATTCAATTAATTATTCCCAATAAAAATGAATAATTACAGAAATATACGAATCTATCAGGCATTAAAAGAGAATGTATATATATTTGTTTAATCTAACTCATTATGTTAACTTTATTTCAGGTAAAAATTGCGAATGCACGATAATCGATTGCAGATTATTAAACTTTCATATATTTAGAATGGATACAAGAGTTATTCTTCTAAAAAGAAGATTTATAGACATATATGCAGTCAGGGACAAGGATGTCGTAATAGCCTCTACTCTATCCTGTAAAACGGCTTTATACTGTAAGAGCAAAAATACAATCATATATGATATGCTAAAAGTCAATATGCAAAAAATAAATTAGTTTGATATCCCATAAATAAAACCTGTATCTTAACAAGATACAGGTTTTATTTTATAGTTTCTAAA
>ENA-UOOI01003728-UOOI01003728.1-fermentation-metagenome-genome-assembly--contig:-NODE-3728-length-11030-cov-4.580410_pt1 | contig 11030 bp, 13 predicted proteins | sample MGYA00245779_ERZ724027 | MGnify/ENA primary metagenome ERZ724027 (study PRJEB28704, sample SAMN03018318) | fermentation metagenome | biome: anthropogenic terrestrial biome; feature: soil; material... | reverse complement strand
AAACGTGTGACAAATACGGCATCGCCATGGCTTTCACGGGCCTGCGCCTGTTCCACCATTGATGCGCGGTGTCCGCGCGGCCAATGCCGGGCATGTGGCCCGGTGCAAATCAAAGGCCTGACTTCGCCCGGAAAGTTCAAGATACTGCTCCCGCAGAATCCCCGAATCCAAAAACGTAAAAGTTTGCGGGGTTTGGGGCGGAGTCCCAAGGTCTTACGAGGAAGAGGGAAAATGGATATTCTGGTGATCGGCGGCGGGGGCCGCGAACATGCGATCGTGTGCAAGCTGAAAAAGAGCCCGCGGGTCGCGAAACTCTACTGCGCGCCCGGCAACGGAGGAATCTCGAAAGACGCGGAATGCGTCGCCATCCCCCCGACGGACATCCCCGGCGTCGTGGCTTTTGCGAAAGAAAAGGCGGTCGATCTCGTCTTCGTCGCGCCGGACGACCCGCTCGCAAACGGGATGGTCGACGAGCTGCAGAAGGCGGGCATCCGCGCGTTCGGCCCGACCGCGAAGGCCGCGCAGATCGAGAGCAGCAAGGTCTTTTCCAAAAATCTCATGAAGAAATACCATATCCCGACCGCCGGATACGAGGTGTTCGACGACCCGGACAAAGCGCTGCGCTTTATCCGGTCGCGCGGAACCTATCCCGCCGTGATCAAGGCGGACGGGCTGGCGCTGGGCAAGGGCGTCATCCTCGCGCAGGACGAGGGCGACGCGAAGGCGGCGCTCACGACCATCATGCGGGACAGGGCTTTCGGCGACTCCGGCAACCGGGTGGTCGTCGAGGAATTCCTGACCGGCCCGGAGGTTTCCGTCCTCGCGTTCACGGACGGGAAATGCGTGCGCCCCATGGTTTCTTCCAAGGACCACAAGCGCGCGCTCGACGGCGACAGGGGCCTCAACACCGGGGGCATGGGCACCATCAGCCCAAACCCCTATTATACGCAGGAAGTCGCGCAGTTGTGCATGGACACCATTTTTCTTCCGACCCTGCGCGCCATGAACCGGGAGGGGCGGCCGTTCAAGGGCTGCCTGTACTTCGGGCTGATGCTCACGCCGGACGGGCCGAAGGTGATTGAGTACAACTCCCGCTTCGGGGACCCGGAGGCGCAGGTTGTCCTGCCGCGCCTCAAGACGGATTTTGTGGACATCCTCGAGGCGGTCGTGGACGGCACGCTGGAAGACCAGCCGATCGAGTGGAGCGATGGCGCCTGTGCCTGCGTGGTGATGGCTTCCGGAGGATACCCGTCCCATTACGAAAAGGGGATGGAGATCACCGGCCTCGACGGGAACGGGCAGGTGCAGGGCGCGACTGTCTACCACGCCGGCACGCTGTTCCGGCAGGGCAGGTTCTACACGAACGGCGGGCGCGTCCTCGGCGTGACCGCGCTGGGGAAGGACCTTCCGGAGGCGTTGGCGAAAGCCTACGCCGCGGTCGGGAAGATCCATTTCAAGGGCGCCTTCTTCCGCCACGACATCGGCGGCGGCGCGGTGTCCGCGCGGCCAAGCCGCGCCGTTCAGCCCGATTAAAGTTCAGAGCTGCGGCTGGCGCGAGTGTCAAAGGCCGCTCCCGTAATGTTCTGTCCGCGGGAGCGGCCTCTTTCTGTCCGGGGGCGCAAAGTGCCCTCCGCGCCTACGGCGGACCACAACTATGGTTTTCAGCAACGCTGCTTCTTCCGCCTTGCATCGGGATTGCACTCGATGGGCTATGTGTAAACTTGCACGCAGGCTCAGCCTGCCCGGCATTGGCCGCGGCGGCACGCCGCTAGTTGCCGTCCTCGATGCTGATCTCGTCGAATTTGTCGGTCAGGTCGCGGATCCCGAGGGCGGCCTTTTCGTCCCCAGATTTATCGAGGATGATCTGCCCGCGGTGCATCATCACCAGGCGGCTGCCGTAATTCACGGCGTATTTCAGGTTGTGCGTGACCATCAGAGTGGTCAGATGCTTTTCCCTGATGAAACGTTCCGTCAGCTCCATGACGTTTTCGCCGGACTTGGGGTCGAGCGCCGCCGTGTGCTCGTCCAGGATCAGCAGGCGGATCGGCGCCATGGTGCAGATCAGCAGGGCGAGGGCCTGCCTCTGCCCGCCCGAAAGATTCGCGACGGGCAGGTCGAGCTTGTTTTCAAGGCCGAGCTTCAGCAGCTCGAGCTGAGAGCGGAAAAAGTCGATCCGTTTTTTCGGGATGCTTCGCCTCAGGCTGAACGGATGCCCTTTGTTGTCGGCGAGCGCCAGGTTTTGCAGGATGGTCAGCTGCGGGCAGGTGCCGAGGGCCGGGTCCTGAAAGACGCGGCCGAGGAAAGCCGAGCGCCTGTACTCGGGCAGGGGGCCGATCTCCCTGCCGTCGAACAGGACCTCGCCGGAGTCCGGCTTTACGCTGCCGCAGAGGATGTTCAGAACGGTCGTTTTCCCGGAGCCGTTGCTGCCCACAACGGAGGCGAACTCCCCCTCCCGCAGGGAGAGATTGAAGTCGCGGAACAGGGGGATCTCGCTCACCGTGCCGGGGTTGAAGATTTTGTCGATGTGCCGAAGCTCGACGAGAGGCCCGCCGGGACGGTCAGATCTGCGTGGGATTGACATTCTGTTTTTTCCTCCTCCCGGCGGACGGCGCCAGATTGTTGGCAACGAGTGCCACGGTGAACAGGACGGCCATCAGGAGCTTGAGATAATTGGTGGGCAGGCCGAGCTGCATGGCGACGACGAGGCACGCCTTGTAGATGATCGTCCCGAGGATCACGGCCAGCGTGGGCTTGATGAGTTTCACCCTGCCGAACAGGCTGGTGCCGATGATCACCGAGGCGAGGCCCATGACCACCATGCCCGTGCCGCTCCAGATATTGGCCGACCCGGATTCCTGGCTCAGGATGGAGCCCGCGAGCGCCGTGCAGCCGTTGCCGATCATCAGGCCGAGGATCTTCATGTTCCCCGGGTCGCGCCCGAGGGAGATCACATACTGCGGATTGTCGCCCGCGGCGCGCAGCAAAAGGCCGGATTTTGTTTTCAGGTACAGGTCCGCCAGCAGTTTGACCACGGCGCAGCACACCAGCGCGACGAGCACGGTGCGCCACCCGTTCGCCAGTTTCGGGATCAGTGCCGCCGGGCCAGACGTGAATACGGTGGGTTTGTTGTAGTAGGCGATCATCGAAGAGCCGCCCGTCACGACCAGGTTGACGCTGGTGAGCGCCAGCATGACGATGATGCCGGAGAGCAGGTCCGTGATGTGCAGCCGCACGTGCAGCAGGCCCGTCGCGCTGCCCGCGGCGGCCCCGCACAGAAAGGAGATCAGGCACGCGAGCCACGGGTTCACTCCGCCCGCGATCAGCGCGCCGGTCACGCAGGCGCCGAGGGGAAAGGTCCCGTCGACGGAAAGGTCGGGAAAGTTCAACACCTGGTAGGTGAAATAGACCCCGACCGCCATGATCGCGTAGAGGAACCCCTCCTCAAACACATTGGAAAGAAGCCCCAGAAAAATATCCATAGGGAGATATACCCGCTTTCTGTTATTTTGAAGAAGCGACGGCTTCCGCGCCCGCATACGCGGAGGGGAGGGTGAGGCCGAACTGTTCCATTGCTGCCTTGTTGTAGACCGGTTTGCCGTCCGTCACCACATAGACCGGGAGATCCGCCGGCTTCGCTTCTCCTTTGAGGATCTTCGCGGCCATTTTGCCCGTCTCTTTTCCGAGCGCGACGAAGTCGATGCTCACGGACGCAAGGCACCCGTTTTTGACCTGCTCAATCTCGGAGCCGAACACGGGAATCTTTGCGCCGTTCGTCGCCTGCAGGAGCGTTGAGAGGTTGTTGACCACATTGTTGTCGGTAAAATTGTTTACGCAGTCCACGCCCTTTGCCACGAGCGAGGCGGCCCCTGAAGCAACCTCGGAGGAATTGGTGATGCCCACGTCGACGATCTCAAAGCCGTATTTCGGCGCGAGCTCTTTGAACCGCTTGAGGTTGGAGACGGAGTTTACCTCGCTCGTGGTGTAAAGGACGCCGATCTTTTTTGCTTTCGGCAGGAGGCTGCGGATCATCTTGAGCTGCGCCTCGAGCGGCAGAACGTCCGAAGAGCCGGTGCAGTTGCCGCCCGGCTTGTCGAGCGACTGCACGAGCTGCGCCGCCACGGGGTCGGAGATCGCGGTGAACACGACCGGGATATTCGTATCCTTCGCGGCGCTGTAGGCGGACATGGCGGCCGGCGTGGCGATCGCCATGATCATGTCGTATTTTTTGGACACCATATTTTTCGCCATCAGGTCGGAATTGCCGTTGTCCGCCTGCGCGTTCTGAAAATCGACGGTCAGGTTTTTCCCCTCTTCAAAGCCGCTTTCCTTCAGCCCCTCCTTAAAACCGGTGTAGCAGTTGTCCAGCGAAGGATGCGTGGCATACTGGATGACGCCGATGCTGACCTTTTTCCCGGCGGCGGACGACGCCGGCTGCTCCGACGAGCCGGTCCCGGAAGCGCACGACGAAGCCGTGCAGGCGACCGCCGCAGCCAGAACGGACGCGGTCAGCAGTTTCACGGTGTGAAATAAGGTTTTCATAGAGAATACCCTCCTTTGAAAATAAAAAACTCCTGCCCCCGATCGAATCAGGGACAGGAGAAAATAACTTTTTCCTGCGGTACCACCCACATTGGCGAAAACGCCCGCTCGTTCCGCGCACTACAGATGCGCGCTCCCTTGGTAACGGGTGGAGCTCCCGTCGCAGGCTAATCGGCGTTTCCGCCTTTCGCCCCGCCCTCGTAAGTCCATTCGTCCGGGACAGTCCGCCGCAATCGCACCGCCTGCGGCTCTCTTTCTTTCTGTCGGGTCCGGATTACTGCTCTTACTCGCCGGTTTTTGAATATTTGCTATTATTATATGCGCCGATGCGAATTTTGTCAAGCGGTTTCCGTCAAAACGGGTCGCGGTTAAATTTCCGAAAATCGCGGTCGACGGTTTCTTTTTGCGACCCGATGTGTTATAATACCGCCGTACTTTCCGTATCCGGCGAAGGCCGCGACGGCCCGCGCCGGGCGGAGAAAAACGCATGATCTTAGGATATGAGGTGGTTTGATGGAGACAAAGCGTGTCATTACCATTGCGCGGCAGTTCGGGAGCGGCGGCCTGGAGATCGGGCGGAAACTGGCGGAAGAATTTTCCGTCCCCTTTTACGACAGAAAGACGATCGCCGAAATTGCCCGGGACAGCGGGGCGGATATATCCGCCTTTGAAAATGCGCCGGAAAAGGCGCGGGGCGACGAGCTGTATTCCATTCTGATGACGGATTACCTGTTTGACGGCGGCAATCCCGTCTGGAAGGGGAGGCGGGTCAGTCGGGATGTTTTTCTGCTGCAAAAGCAGATCCTCGAGCAGACCTGTCAGAAGGGCCCCTGCGTCATTGTGGGCCGGTGCGCGGACGAGCTTCTCCGCGGCACGGCGGAGGTGTTCAGCGTCTTTGTCAGCGCGGACGAATTTTCCCGTATGGACAGAATCATCAGAAATTACGGCGTTCCGGTGCAAAATGCCGCCGAGCAGATGATCGTAACGGATCGGCAGCGGTCAGACTATTACGGCTACTGCACCGACAAAAAATGGGGCGAGCCGGACCATTATTCCCTTTCGGTCGACTCTTCCGATTACGGCATCGACGCCACGGCCGAACTGATCGCGAAGACCGTCCGCGCCCGCGACGGCCAGAGTGGGGAGAGCGTGTCATGAGAGCTTCCATCAGCAAAAAAACGCTTCGCCTGGCGCAGTTCGCGCTGTTGCTGGCCATTGAGGCGATCGTCTGCTTCACGCCGCTCGGGTCGATCCCGATCGGGCCGCTCGTCGCGACCCTCGGCATGGTGCCGGTCATCATTGCCGCGGTGGTGCTCGGCGCCGGGACCGGCATGGCCATGGGCGCCTTTGCCGGGCTGTTCAGTTTTATCGTGTGGACCTTTTTCCCGCCGAACCCGTTGACGGCGTTCGTTTTCACGCCGGTTTATTCTCTGGGCCCGTTCAAAGGGAATTTCTGGAGCCTGGTCGTTTGCTTTGTCCCCAGGATCTTGGTCGGCGCCGTGACCGCCGGATGCCTTTCCCTGTTCACGCGCCTTCACTGGCGGAACGGTCTGGCGTATTCCGTCAGCGGCGTCCTCGGCAGCCTGACGAACACCGTGCTCGTCCTGGGCGGGATCTATGTCTTTTTCGGCAGGAGCTATGCCGCCGCGCTCGGCCGTGACATCGGCGCGCTTCTCGGGCTGATCGGCCTTACCGTGCTGACGAACGGGATTCCGGAGGCGGTGATCGGCGGGGCCGCCGCCTACGGCATCGGGTATCCGCTGCGGAAACACGTATTCCACAATTTTGAATAATCCCGCCGTCTTGGCACAAAATAAATCCGTCTTTTTCCGGTGCGTGTCGGAACAAAGACCGATTTTATTTGAAAGGGTGCCTTGAAGATGACGGATTTGCATTGCACAGTCGCGGGCTGTGCCAACAACCGGGAATCCCTGTGCTGCCGGCCGGACATCATGGTCAGCGGCCCGGATTCCTCGAACTCCAAACAGACGTTCTGCGCAAACTTTATCGACAGGAAGGACGGCGGCGCGGCGACGAATTCGGTGGATCACGAGTCGCCGAATCCCACGCTGGATATTCATTGCGAGGCGGCGAACTGCGTCTACAACCAGCAGATGGCCTGCAGCGCCAACCACGTGGACATCAGCACCACTCCTGTGAACGGCGGCCAGATCAAGACGGAGTGCTCTACGTTCCGGTCGGGTTCCCGCTGATTTTCGGCGGGACGGGGATTCACGGCAGCCTTTTCCGGCAGGTTTTCCTGCCCGGGAGGGCTGCTTTTTTTTTCGGAGGCCCCGGTTTCGCTTCTGCAGAACCAGCTGGGGATCCTGCGCGAGACGGCCTCCCGGCTTTCCGCCGAGACGGACATTCCGGAAAACGTCCTCTATCCCATGGCGTTGCTGCTCACGGGCATGCACCTGTCCCACCGCATCTTCAACAGCATGGATGCCATGCCGGTCCAACTGGATTTTCTGCAAAAGCTGTTCGCGGAGGAGAAAAGAAAGGCCGCTGCCGGCCGCTTCCCTTCGGAATAGCGGAATGTTTCAGAATTGAAAATGATCCGACGGCCCCCCCGCCGGCGGTATTGGCAGAACCCCCGCGTGTGAGCGGGGCTTTTTTTATGTCAACCCCGGCGGACCAATAATATTATAGGATATATGCCTGCATTGCATAAATCCGCAAAAGAATGTCAAAGATAAGAACGCAAATCCATTTTAATCTAACAGAAGATTCGGAGCGTGAAAACATGATTGTCCGGAGGGGCGATATTTATTATGCCGATCTCAGCCCGGTCGTGGGATCGGAACAGGGGGGCATCCGGCCGGTTCTGATCGTCCAGAACGACGTCGGGAACCGGTTCAGCCCGACGGTGATTGCAGCCGCCATTACGAGCCAACGCTCGAAGGCCAATCTGCCGACGCATATCATGCTGGATGCGGGCACGACCGGCCTTGCAAAAGATTCCATCGTTCTGCTCGAGCAGGTGCGCACCATCGACAAGCACAGGCTCAAGGAGCGCATGGGCAGCCTCGACGAAAGAGCCATGTCGCTTGTCGACCAGGCGCTTTCCGTCAGCTTTGGCCTCGTTACGGGAAGGGAAGCCATGCGGCAGGCTACATAGGTCGCTTTGTGACATGTAGCATGTATATTTCCGGCCGCGTGTAGGATACTAAAAATATAATCTTACCAAAAGAAAGGGAGTGTTGCCAAAATGCCGCTTACGACAAAAGAGCTTTCCGCCATCGAGGATGAGCTGTCAAGCGAGCAGACGCTGATCTGCAAAATGAAGGCCTATTCCCAGATGTGCAACGACCAGGAACTGAAGCAGAAATGCGACGCCATCGCGCAAAAACATCAGTGCCATTACAATCAACTCATGAATCTTTTAAACTGAAAGGAAGTGCAAAAATGAATCTTTCCCAGATCAGCGGAAACCAGCCGGGGAATTCCATCACTGAAAAAGATATGATGTACGACGTTCTTTCGTCCCAGAAATTCATCACCGACACGTACAATACGTTCACGAACGAATGCGCTTCCGCGAATACGCGCGACGAATTCATGAAACTCCTGCAGGAGGAGCATCAGATTCAGGCGGACGTGTTCGATACCATGAAGCAGCGTGGATGGTATCAGACGTCCAACGCGGAACAGCAGAAGATTCAGCAGGCGAAGCAGAAATTCCAGAGCGCGCAGAGCCAGAGCTGAACGGGAATTTTTGAAAAACGGGGACAGGAACGAGCGGATGCACGCCCGTTCCTGTTTTTTATCATACGAAAGTTTCCTTTCCGACTTTTTCGGACTTGTTTCCGCACGATCCGTATTGAATATCTTGCCCCGTGATGATACAATTAAAAATTATGGGGCAGGTGGGCAGATTGAGTATCAAAAAGTGGAATGTTCTACCGTATGACCGGCAGGCGGCGCTCCGGCTGGCGGTGGAACTTGGTATCCCTCCGCTGCTCGCAGTCCTGCTTCAAATCCGCGGGGCGGGCGACGCGCAGAGGGCGCAGGAACTCCTCGGCGGCGGCCCGGCCCTCTCCGACCCGCTTCTGCTTCCGGATATGGAAAAGGCCGTCGGCCGCATCAACCGCGCGCTGGACGGGTTTGAAAAAATCGCCGTGTTCGGCGACTATGACGCCGACGGAGTTACCGCGACGGCCATGCTGTATTCCTATCTGGAATCCTGTGGAGGCGACGTGGTCTACTATATCCCGGACCGGGAGAGCGAAGGCTACGGCCTCAGCTTTTCCGCCGTGGATCGCCTGAACGGGCAGGGCGTTCGCCTGATCGTAACGGTGGACAACGGGATTTCCTCCGTAGAAGAGGTGGAGCACGCCTCGGTGCTCGGCATCGACATCGTCGTCACGGACCACCACCGGCCCGGTGCGACTCTGCCGCCGGCCTACGCCGTGGTGGATGCCTGGCGGGACGGCTGCCGCTGCCCGTTCCGCGATTTTTCCGGGGCGGGCGTGGCCTTCCAGCTGATCGCCGCGCTCGAGGGGCCGGACGGCGACGCGCAAGCTTTGCTCGAAAATTACGCGGACCTCGCCGCGATCGGGACGATCGGGGACGTGGTGCCCCTCACGGGCGAGAACCGGACGCTCGTGCGCGCCGGCCTCGCGCTGATGGCCCGCTCCGACCGGCCTGGCATCCAGGCGCTCGTCGAGCAGTCCGGCATGGAGAGCCGCCGCCTGACCGCGGAAAACGTCGCGTTCACCATCGTCCCGCGCATCAACGCGACGGGGCGGATGGGTTCCGCGGACCGCGCCGTGCGCCTGCTGACTGCGGAATCCCCCGAGGATGCGGGGGCCCTCGCGGTGGAAATCTGCGCGGAAAACGGGACCCGCCGCCGGATGGAAGACGATGTCTGTCGCGAGGTCGCGGTGTGGTTCGACAAAAACCCGAAGTCGCTGCTGGACCGCGTGCTGGTCGTGTCGGGCGAGGGCTGGCACTGCGGCGTGATCGGCATCGTCGCCGCCCGCGTGGTGGAAAAATTCGGCAAACCCTGCATCGTCATCTCCTCTTCCGGCGATACGGCCAAGGGCTCCGGGCGGAGCGTCGAGGGGTTTTCGCTGTTCGACGCCGTCTGCGCGTGCGGAGAGCTTCTGGTGAAATTCGGCGGCCACCCCATGGCGGCCGGCATGACGCTCAAGACGGAAAACATCGGCCCGTTCCGGGAGGCGATCAACCGATACGCCGCGTCTCTCGCGAAGCCCATGCCGTTCCCGGCGCTTTCCATCGACTGCGTCCTGAAGCCGGAGAAGCTCTCGGCCGACATCCCCGACTGGGTCAGCCGCCTCGAGCCGTTCGGCACCGGAAATCCGCGGCCGGTGTTCGGTCTTGCGCACATGGCCCTGGCCGACATCACGCCCGTGGGCGGCGGAAAGCACCTGCGCCTCACGCTGCGGAAGGGCTCCGCGTCGGTGACGTGCATGCGATTCGGCACGACGCTGGAGGAGTTCGGCTACCGCATCGGCGACGAGGTGGATGCGGCGGTGGTCCTCGAGAAGAAAGAATTCAACGGCAGGCCGGAGCTGACCGTCGTCGTGCGGGAACTCCGCTTTACCGGGTCCGATACGGAAGAGCTGCTTTCCGGGCGCGCGCTGTACGAGAAATTCCGGCGCGGCGAGCCTCTCGCCGAAGAAGAGGCGGAGCGCCTGTTCCCGGCGCGGGAGGATTTTGAAGCCGTCTACCGCGCCGTACGGTCCTCGGGCGGCTACAGCGGGAGGCCGGAAAACTTCCTGCCGCGCATTCCGGGCGGAAAAATTACGCTGCCGAAGCTGCTGGTTTCGCTCGACGTCTTTGCCGAGCGCCGGCTGATCGAGCTACATAAATCCGCCGGGAATTGCTCCATGCGGATCGTCCCCGCCGCGGGGAAAGTCCGCCTGCGGGATTCCTCCATCCTTTTTGCGCTTCAATCTTTTATCAAAGCCGGTGAGAAACAATGGCGTGGCCTCTGAAAACCTTTGACGACCTTCTTGCGCTGATGAAGTCGAGCGAGCACGAGTACGACATCGGCATGATCGAGCGCGCCTACAAGCTGGCGGAGGCTTCCCACAAGGACCAGAAGCGTCTTTCGGGGGCGCCGTATATTTCCCATCCGGTGGCCGTCGCGTGCATCCTCGTGGAGCTCGGCATGGATTCGGAGTCGGTCGTCGCCGGCCTGCTGCACGACGTTGTGGAAGACACGCCCGTGGCCCTCGAACAGCTCCGCAAGGAGTTTGGCGCCGAGACCGCCAACCTGATCGACGGCGTGACCAAGCTCGGCCGCATCCCGTATTCCTCGCGCGAGGTGCAGCAGGCGGAGAACCTGCGCAAAATGCTCATCGCGATGAGCGAGGATATCCGGGTCATCATCATCAAGCTCGCCGACCGGCTGCACAACATGCGGACCATCGAGTTCATGCCCCCGCAGAAGCAGCGGGACAAGGCGCTCGAGAACATGGAGGTCTACGCCCCCATCGCGCACCGCCTCGGCATCCGCGCCG
>ENA-UOOI01003727-UOOI01003727.1-fermentation-metagenome-genome-assembly--contig:-NODE-3727-length-11036-cov-3.142337_pt1 | contig 11036 bp, 8 predicted proteins | sample MGYA00245779_ERZ724027 | MGnify/ENA primary metagenome ERZ724027 (study PRJEB28704, sample SAMN03018318) | fermentation metagenome | biome: anthropogenic terrestrial biome; feature: soil; material... | reverse complement strand
AAAAACGCTGAAAGCACCGAACTCGTTAACCTTAAGCTCTGCCGAGGTGTCGAGCATAAGGTTAACGAGTTCGGTGCTTTCAGCGTTTTTGCGGTAAAAGCGGAGCTTGTCTTTTACGCTGCCGAGGGCAAGGCTCATAAACATGCTTCGTCCGCCGCCGTCCAAACGTGTGCCGGCGAAGCCGCCGTATGTACGGAAAGCCGCATCCGCAAGCCTTGAAAAGCTCGTTACGTGCACTTTGCGCGCATTCCGCGCGCCGAGTATGCGCAGCATCGCGCGTTCATTTTCGAAAGATATCTGCTCGGGGACTATGAGCATCAGCTTTTTTGCTCCGCCTGCCGCGAGCTTTGCAAGTTCCGCCCTTATGTATTCGGTTTTTCCGCTGCCTGAGCGTCCGAGGACCAGTCTAAGCATTTTAATACCGCCTTTGGAGACAAAAATATTGATACGCGCGTACACGCGTAAAATAAATTATAATTTCAGATTATATTATAAACCATAAGAGGATTAAAAAGAATACCGGCCTAAATATATTCCGTAAAAGTTATATCTTATGTATACCGCCGAAAGTAACTGCGCCCTACGCGGCAATTTTCATCAATAAACATAGCCCATAGCTAATATTTTGTGAAAACAGCCGTAAAGGGATTGATGCGATTAAAAACGGTTGTTTTCAGCGATTTCTTTTTAGTGTGATTTTGCTATAATGTAGTAAGCAAAAAACAGGCGGTTATCCTATCAAAATTTATGATTGGAAACGAGAGTGTGTATGATGGAAAACGATGATTTTCCTCCCCCGCTGAAAGTCGGTATTGCTTATAACCTTAAAAAAAGTCCCGCGGGCGGTGCCTGCGACATGGAAGCGGAATACGATTCATACGAAACAATAGCCGCAATCAAAAACGTTTTTGAATCCGCCGGTTTGTACACGGCGCTTTTGGAAGCGGACTCGGATTTTACGGAAAAAGTTAAAAAGTCCGGCGTCGATATTGTTTTCAATATCGCCGAAGGAACTAACGGAAGAGGCAGGGAAGCACAGGTTCCTGCCATTTTGAGTTTTTTGGGCATCCCGTGCACAGGCTCCGATGAGACTACGCTGGCTGTTTCTCTTGACAAAGCGATGACCAAGCGCTACCTTTCAACTTTCGGCGTAACAACGCCGAACTACCAGTATGTTGAAAAGCCGGACTTTGTCCTTGACAAGACATTGCGTTTCCCGCTCATAGTGAAGCCCGACTCAGAGGGGTCGAGCAAAGGCATAGCGGACTTCGCGGTTGCTGACGGCGAAAAGCAGCTTTTTGAAATCGTCAGGCGCGACTTTGAAGTTTACGGCGAACCTATGCTCATAGAGGAGTACATAACGGGCAGGGAGTTTACAGTTGGCGTCATAGGCAACGGCGGCGGCATCAGCGTGTTTGAACCCATGGAGATATGCTACCTCAGTAAAGAAAGGAAAAACCGGATTTATAATTTCCGTGTAAAAAAGGATTATAAAAAATATGTAACGTACAAGTGCCTGTCGGATGCCGGCAGCGCGCTTCGCGGTAATTTAAAGGATACGGCGGTAAAAATATACAGTGCGCTCAAATGCAGGGATTTTTCCCGTATTGATTTCCGCGTTTCCGACAGCGGCACCGTGTACTTTATAGAAATAAACCCGCTGCCGGGCTTAGCGCCGGGGTACAGCGATTACCCCATGCTCGCCAGCCTGTGCGGGGTCGATTACAGGACTTTGCTTTTGAGTGTGCTCAACAGTTCGCTTTCCCGTTACGGCATGGAGCCCGTTGCTGTGGAACGAGGCGACGCGCAATAAACAGCTACAAAAACTTGGCGCCGTGGGAGGGTGTTCCGCCGGAAAAGTGGAACGACTGGCACTGGCAGATGCAGAACCGCGTGACGTCTGCCGAAGAACTTTCAAAGATAATTCCGCTGACGCCGTCAGAGCGCGATGGGATAGGGAAGTGCCTTTCGCATTTCCGTATGGCCGTAACGCCGTACTACGCTTCACTTATAAATCCGGAAAACCCCGCCGGCCCGATTAAAAGGCAGGCCGTGCCGACGGTAGACGAGCTGCGCGCAGACCCTTGCGAAATGGCGGACCCGCTCCGCGAGGACGACTATTCGCCGACACCGGGGCTTGTGCACCGTTACCCTGACAGGGTGCTTTTCATGCTTACACATAAATGTTCCATGTACTGCAGGCACTGCACGCGCCGGAGAATGGTGGGCTGCGAGGACTACTCGTTAAACAGTTGGGAACTTGAAAACGCTTTCAAATATATTGAAAATCATCAGGAAGTACACGACGTGCTCCTCTCCGGAGGCGACCCGCTCATACTTTCGGATGAGTGGCTGGAAAAAATAATTAAAAGGCTGCGCTCCATAAAGCACGTCGGCGTGATAAGGATAGGGACGCGCACGCCTGTCGTAATGCCCATGCGCATTACCGTCGGGCTGCTCTCAATGCTGAAAAAATACCATCCGATTTGGCTCAACACGCACTTTAACCACCCCGATGAGATAACGCCCGAGTCTGCGCGCGCCTGCGAAATGATAGCTGATGCGGGCATACCGGTCGGCAACCAGAGCGTGCTGCTTAAGGGGATAAACGACGATGCAGGAACGTTAAAAAAGCTTTATACGGGCCTCATAGAGCTTAGGGTGCGCCCGTACTACCTTTACCAGTGCGACCTTTCGCAGGGCATAGGCCACTTTCGCACGCCTGTCGCGGAAGGTGTAGCCATAATGAAGCAGCTGAGGGGATTTATCTCAGGGTTTGCCGTTCCGGAGTACGTAATAGACCTGCCGGGCGGCGGCGGTAAAACGCCGGCAACGCCCGACTATATAATGGGTAGGGAAGGCGGCAGCACCGTACTTAGAAACTTTGAGGGGAAAACGTACACGTATCCCGACCCGTAAACAATTACTGGTTTTACCATAACACCGGCCCGCGTAAATATCCTGTGAAAAGGACTGTTTACGCGGGCCGATGTGTTTAGTCCGTGTGCTGGTTTAAGCTGTACCGGCAAGGGTTAACAGGCGGCACTGCCGCCGAAGAAAAGTTTTACGTCGCTGTCAGGTGTGCCTATACCGGCAATGCCAAAGTTTTCCACAAGTACTTTAGTTACGTTAGGCGAGAGGAAAGCCGGAAGCGTCGGCCCAAGATGTATGTTTTTTATACCGAGGGAAAGCAGCGCAAGGAGGACTATGACTGCTTTCTGCTCATACCACGCTATGTTGTAAACTATGGGCAGGCTGTTTATGTCGTCAAGGCCGAAGATTTCCTTTAACTTAAGCGCTGTAAGTGCAATGGAATATGAGTCGTTGCACTGGCCGGCGTCCAACACGCGCGGGATCCCGTTTATGTCGCCGAGGTTTAGTTTATTATACCTGTACTTCGCGCAGCCGGCCGTAAGTATGACTGTGTCTTTAGGCAGGGCCTTTGCAAAATCCGTGTAATAGCTGCGGGACTTTGCGCGCCCGTCGCAGCCGGCCATGACTACGAATTTTTTTATTGCGCCGGATTTTACGGCGGCGGTTATTTTATCCGCAAGCGCAAACACCTGGCTGTGCGCGAAACCGCCTGTTATCTCGCCGTGTTCTATTTCTTTCGGCGGCGCGCAGCGCTTTGCCTGCATGATTATCTCTGAAAAATCTTTTTCTCCGTTTTCTTTACTGTTTATATGCCTGCAGCCGGGGTAACCCGCGGCTCCGGTAGTGTAAAGCCTGCCCTTGTAGCTGTCTTTTGGTGGGACTATGCAGTTTGTCGTCATAAGGACAGGCCCGTTGAAGCTTTCAAACTCATCCCTTTGCTTCCACCATGCGTTGCCGTAGTTGCCGATAAAATTAGAATATTTTTTAAATGCCGGATAATAATGCGCCGGCAGCATTTCAGAGTGGGTGTACACGTCGACTCCGGTTCCCTGTGTCTGCTTTAAAAGCATCTCAAGGTCGCGAAGGTCATGGCCTGAAACGAGTATGCCCGGCCTTGTGCCCGCGCCGATATTTACCTTTGTCATTTCCGGGCTGCCGTACGCGTCGGTGTTTGCCTTATCGAGCAGCGCCATGCCCCTGACGCCGTATTTCCCTGTTTCGAGGGCAAGGCTTACGAGATCGTCTGCCGTAAGTGAGTCGTCCAGTGTCTTTGCGAGTGCGCTTTGTATGAAAGCATCCACTCCGCCGTCGTCATGCAGCAGGACATTTGCGTGCCTGCTGTAGGCGGAGAGGCCTTTAAGGCCGTATGTTATCAGTTCGCGCAGGCTGCGTATGTCTTCGTCTTTCGTTGAGAGTACGCCAGCTTCGGCGGCTTTGGCTTCAAAGCCGCAGCGGCTGCCGTTCCACAAAGCGGCCGAAGGGAGATGCGTCTTGTCATCCGCCTGCCTCAAAAGTTCCTCTTTTTTTAAGAGCGTGCGGGTGATACGGCTTGCTATTGCCTCTTTATCGAAGTTAGCATTTGTAATAGTCGTAAAAAGGTTAAGCGTCACCATGTGGTTTACTTCCTGCGGGATGTCTTTACCCTCTGCGCGCAGCTTTTCGGTTACAGCCGAAATACCCTTTGTCACATACACAAGCAGGTCCTGCATGGCCGCGACGTCCGGTTTTTTACCGCAGACACCCGACACGGTGCAGGCTTTGCAGCCGGCGGTTTCCTGGCACTGGCGGCAAAACATTTTATTTTCCATTACAGATTCCTCCTTTATCTTTCTGCAAACGTCTTTTTATGTACACATAATAACAGCTGAAAGGTAAAAAGTCCGTAACTTAGGTTACGCAACAGGATTTTTATTATTCTATAAGGCAGACGGGGAAAGCGGGCGCGTTAGAAAATCCCGCGCAGCTTTTCCTTTTCTATAGTAATATTTTTCCCGCAGATTTTGATAAGCCCGTCTTTCTGCATCCTCATAAGTTCCCTTGAAACTGACGGCCTTGCGGCGTTGAGGTAATCGGCGAGCTTTTCACGGTTCATGCCTTTAGCTGTCAGTTCTCCGCTGGGCACGCTGTTCAAAAGCGCCATTGCAATTTTTTGGCGCAGCGTAGCGCATGAAAGAACCTGAAGATGCCTGTTAAGGGAGTATGCTTTATGCGCAAGGAGCGAGAGCATATTGGAAATAAGCTTTTCGTGCCGGCGGCAGTTTTGCCCGCAGGTGTGGTATAAAAAGCTTTTAGGTATGTTAAGTACCGTGGAGTCAGCCGAAGCCTGGGCGTATTGCCCGTATGTTTTGCCGTTGAGGAAGACGAACACCTCGCCGAACAGTTCCCCGGGCTTGTCAAAAGCCGCGACAATGCTGCGCCGCCCGTCGCTCGAGTCACTCCCCACTACAACGGAGCCTTCAAGGAGCACCGTAAGCCTGTCGGGGGTATCTGTTTGCAGGAAAATCATCTCGCCTCTTTTGTATGAAGTTATTTTTGCTTTGCCGCAATTAAGGCAGCCTTTTATTTCATCTTCGTCCATGCCGCTGAAAAGTTCGCTTTGCCTTAGCATCTCATACATATTGACATCCTCCGTATATGCAATTTTAACATACGTCATATGAAGCTGCGTATAAAAATTTCTATGCCTATTGAAATTAATATAATGCCGCCTAAAATATCCGCTTTGCCTGAAAGCTTAGTCCCGAATTTCTTACCAATCATAAGGCCTGCAGCACATATGAAAAATGTAACCGACGCTATAATAATAGAACATATCAACGCCGTAAGCCACCCGTAATACGAGATGGTAAACCCGACGGACAATGCATCTATTGAAGTGGCGACACCCTGCACGAGCAGTGCGGCGGCGCCTGTTTTTACCTCGCCGTTTTCAAGTGAATATTTATTATGAATACCTTCGATAAGCATTTTAACGCCTATATAAGAAAGCATTATTAAAGCTATCCACGGAATAAACCTTTGGAATGCTTTAAAGTATTCGGCAACAGTATGGACGCAGACCCACCCGAGCATGGGCATAAAAGCCTGGAAAGCGGCGAATGTGCCGGCTATGGCGCACATTTTTGACTTGCCCATGTGCGGATCGTTTAAACCGTTGGCAAGCGAAACTGAAAACGCATCCATGGCAAGCCCCACGCCAAGCAAAATGCTGTTTAAAAAGAACATTGAAGACAGTCCCATTTTTATTTTTCCTTCCCGTTCCCCAAATATAATATAAAAGGCTCAGTTACAGCTTACAAAGCTATAACTGAGCCTAAAAAGACATCATGCACAGCTTTACAAGTTATACATGAGTCTCGTAATTTAAAACAAGCCAGACCCGTAACGGGCCAGTATGTTGACTTGCTGCGCATAAATGTGCGCTTACTACTCCCTCATTGGGAAACCGTTACAATTTTTTAGATTATACCATATACGGAGCGCTGTTGCAAGGCGTTATATTAAGGGCGCCCTTTCAGCACGCTTCCACACGCCTTTTGCCTTTGCTTTTCGCTTTGTAAAGTAATTTGTCTACGGCCGAAAAAAGGCTTTCCCTTGTAAACCTGCCGTCGGCGGCCGCGTACACGGCACCGGCGCTGAACGTAACAGGCATGGGCAGTTTACCGGCAAAAGAACTGTAAAGCTCGTCTTGGATCCTTTTTATTATTTTGACGGACTGGGCAGTCCCGGCGCCGATAAAAATAAATACGAATTCCTCTCCGCCGAACCTGGCGAAAATATCGGCCGAACGTATATTTTTACGCGCTATATCCGAAAATGTTTCAAGGACTTTATCGCCTGCGAGGTGGCCGCATGTATCGTTAATATTTTTAAAGTTGTCAAAGTCAACCATGCATATGGTAAACGGCTTTCTGCCTTTATCCTTAAGCATTGCATCGGTATAATCCATAAGCGCGCGCTTGTTGAGCGCTTTGGTGTGCTGGTCAAGCTCAAGCTTAGCGAGCAGTGACTTTTCGCTGAGCTTCTGCTCGGTTATATCGGAAAAAAACAAAGCCGCGTAACTTGCGTCACCGTATTTTAATGGTATGCCGTTTATTTTAAACCATTTTCCGCCGGCTGTTTCCATTACAAAGCTTTTGCAGACGATGTTTTCACTCAGGCTGCATTTTATTATTTTTTTAAGTCCGCATTTTACGCACTTATGTGTTTCCGGTGTGCAGCCGAGTACCTTACAGACTGACATGCCGTCTATACCTTCCTTCCATTCGGGAAAGTACCCGCACATGCACTTGTTTGACGACAGTATATCCATACTGCTGTCTACGAGAACGGCGCCTACGGGCAGGTCTTTATACATTGTATATAAGATGCCGATGTCGTCAGCCATTGCTTTTTCCGGTGCCGTTTCCATAACAACACTACCCTTCTTTTTTTACAGGCGGCAGGCGGGGGAGGTTTTCAGCAGGGCGCAGCCGCCAGCGCACTAAACTAAAGTAAAAAATAAAAAAGCCGTATACGAAAATTTCCATATACAACTATTTACTGCAGAGTGCACACAGGTATGCTCTGAGGAACCTGATGCAAAGCTAAGATGGCTGTACAACAAGGCTCTTACGCGATATAATGATATCTGCAATGCGCTGAATATTCAGCTGTGTGTGGAGGGCAAGCTCCATATGCGAAGGGTAATGTGTCGGAAGCACATTGCTCTTGCTTTGCACTTTTTATTGTGCTTTACAATATATTATACAATATTATACAACTTTTTACGGTTATGTCAAGAAAATGTGAAATATTATGTCAGTTTTCACGTGGAAATGTCTGAAATTTAAGGATTCGCCTTTGCCCCCAAGTAATGGCATCGTGCCGGCCAGGCTTGACTTGCGCCTATGCTAAAGCTATTATGGCATTAGACGCGCAAACGGCGTTAAGGCTTTTCCATTAAAGCAGAGGCTATGCGTTACGTAAAAAGCTCCAACCGAAAAACAACGGGGTGATAAAACTGTTCAAACTGACGCCTTACTTGAAAAAATACAAAAAAGAATGCATCATAGGCCCTGTATTTAAATTTATGGAGGCAATATTAGAACTGCTTCTTCCTACTATTATGGCAATGATTATAAATAACGGAGTGGCACGGCGCGACACGGGCTACGTACTGCGCCTTGGCGGGCTTATGGCTGTGCTGGCGCTGTTCGGCTACGGCTGCTCCGTTGTGTGCCAGTACTCGGCGGCGCGCGCGTCGCAGGGCTTCGGCACAGACCTGCGCAACGCTTTTTTTGACCGTGTACTGTCATTTTCATATTTACAGCTTGACAGGTTCGGCGCATCCACTCTGACAAACCGCATTACAAACGACATAAACCAGCTGCAGCAGCTTGTGGCGATGATGATACGCATCCTTATACGCTGGCCGTTTATCTGCATAGGCTCGATTGTCATGTCATTTATGATGGACGCGCAGGTAGCGTTTATTATGCTTGTTTTTACTCCGGTGCTCGCGGTGATAATTTATCTTGTATCCAAAACGGCGGCTCCGCTTTACCGCTCGTACCAAAAGAAACTCGACGGCCTTGTCTCAACCCTGCGGGAGCATCTTTCGGGTATACGCGTGATACGAGCTTTTTCTAAAGAAAAGCAAGAGGCAGGCCGCTTCGGCAGGGCAAACGACAGCCTGACTGACGACGGCCTTGCCATAGGGCGCATCTCATCTTTGTACAACCCGCTTACTTCGTTAGTGGTAAATGCAATGATTGTCGTGATACTGTGGGTGGGCGATATCCATATACGTGCGGGCAGGCTTGGCGAGGGGCAGATCATAGCGTTTATACAGTATGCAAACCAGATACTTACATCTCTGCTTTTTATGTCAAATCTTGTTATACTTATAACTAAGTCAATGGCTTCGGCCGAGAGGATAAACGAGGTAATGGACACGGTGCCGGATATGCGAAGCCCGTCCGCTCTGGCAAGCCAAAGCCCGTTTGCCCCTGCTATAGAGCTTCGCGATGTTTCGTTCGGCTACAGCAAAACCGGAGAGCTGGCGCTCGAAAATATAAACGTAACTATAAATAAAGGAGAAACCGTAGGCATCATAGGGGGAACCGGCTCGGGCAAGTCAACTTTTGTAAACCTCATAGCGCGTTTTTATGACGCGGCGTCAGGCAGCGTTTTGGTAAACGGCGTGCCGGTGAGCCAATATCCCATAACGCAGCTGCGTAAACAAATCGCTGTGGTGCCTCAGCGCGCGCTGCTTTTTACCGGAACGGTGGCGGAAAATATACGCTGGGGCAACACAGATGCGTCTATTGCCGATGTAAAAAAAGCTGCGTCCATAGCGCAGGCCGATGAATTTATAGAACATCTGCCCGGGCAGTACGGCTTTAATGTGGAGCGCGGCGGCGCAAACCTTTCGGGAGGGCAGAGGCAAAGGCTTGCTATAGCGCGCGCCGTAGCTGCCGGACCGGAAATATTAATTTTGGACGATGCTTCAAGCGCCCTTGACTTCCTTACGGATGCAAACCTTAGGCGGGCTGTACGCGAAAACAGCCGTGGCAAAACCGTGCTCTTTGTTTCACAAAGGGTGGGAACGGTAAAAAATGCGGACCGTATCATCGTTTTTGAGGACGGGCGGATTGTGGGGACAGGCACCCACGCGGAGCTGTTCGGCAGCTGCGGCACATACAGGGAAATCTGCCTTTCACAGCTTTCAGACGAGGAGGCGCGCAGATGAAACAGACTGTTTTAAGGTTACTTAAATATGTAGGGCAGTATAAAAAACTTATCGCTTTTTCCGTTGTAAGCGCTTTAATAAGCGTAGTATGCACGCTTTACGCGCCGCTTATCATAGGTGGCACGATTGATAAGATGGTTGCTTCAAAAACCGGCGCAGGGCAGTATATAGGCAGGTCGCTGCTTTTGCTTTCGTGTGTTTACATGTGCGGGAGCCTGTTTTTGTGGCTGCTGAACTATCTCACGAACCGTATATCTTACTTTACCGTCAATAACCTGCGCAAAGCCATGTTTGACAAGCTTTCAGCCCTGCCGCTGAGTTTTTACGACAAAAACGCGCGCGGCGACATTGCGAGCCGTTTTGTAAATGACGTCGATACTGTTTCTGACGGGCTTTTACAGGGGTTTATGACACTCTTGCAGGGGATATTCACCATTATAGGCTCCATAGCTTTTATGCTTTCGCTAAGCCCAGCTATGACACTCATAGTAGCCCTTTCAGCCCCGGCGTCATTTTTTGCCGCGAGGTTTATTACGACAAGGTCCCAAAAGCTTTTCCGCAGCCAGGCAAAATATCTCGGCGCGATTAACGGTTACGCGGAAGAAATGATAGAGGGGCAGAAGATTGTAAAGTCTTTCCGCTACGAGTCTACGGCAAAACAGAAGTTTAGTGAAATTAACTCAAAGCTGTATGATGCAGGCGTTAAGTCACAGTTTATCTCATCGCTTTCGAACCCGTCTACACGTGTTGTAAACAACATCGCATACGCCATGGTGGGCGTGTGCGGGAGCATAGCAACCATACACAATATGCTTACCGCCGGCGACATCTCAAGCTTTCTTATTTATGCGGTTGTTTTTTCAAAACCGTTCAATGATATTACTAACGTATTGACGCAGATGCAGGCTGCGGCGGCTTCGGCACAGCGCGTGTTCGAGCTCCTTGATATGAGTCCCGAGACACCTGACGGTAGCGCCGCGGAAACAGTTAAAAGCTGCAGCGGCCATGTTGAATTTGACGACGTCTCATTTTCTTACACACCCGGACGGAAACTGATAGAGCACTTTACGCTTGACATAAAACCGGGGAGCAGCATAGCCATAGTCGGCAGGACAGGCGCGGGGAAAACGACACTTGTAAACCTGCTCATGAGGTTTTACGATGTTGACGGCGGCCGCATACTGGTAGACGGCGCTGATATCCGCAGCCTTAAACGCGACAGCCTCCGTGCGCAGTTTGGCATGGTGCTTCAGGATACCTGGCTCTTTAACGGCAGCATACGGGACAACATCGCCTACGCAAAGCCGGACGCTTCAATGGATGAAATTACCGCGGCGGCCAAAGAAGCGGACGCTGACGGCTTTATACGCAGGCTTGAAAACGGGTACGATACAAAAATAACCGCTGACGGCGACAGCATATAAAGCCG
>ENA-UOOI01003726-UOOI01003726.1-fermentation-metagenome-genome-assembly--contig:-NODE-3726-length-11036-cov-4.330935_pt1 | contig 11036 bp, 8 predicted proteins | sample MGYA00245779_ERZ724027 | MGnify/ENA primary metagenome ERZ724027 (study PRJEB28704, sample SAMN03018318) | fermentation metagenome | biome: anthropogenic terrestrial biome; feature: soil; material... | reverse complement strand
CGTGATTTTTCTTAGAATGATACCAGGGTCAAAAGGCCTTGCCTTTCATGCGAGCATGAAAAAGCACGGCTTTGGGACCCGTAAAAAACATGAGAACGTAACCCGATTAGGGTGAAATTCGAATGTTTTTAGAATTGTGAGAGCACAAAGTGCGTAACAATTCGTGTATCACCAGGGTCAAATTACTAGGTATTCAAGGAGGATTGGAGTTATGAAGAAAAAACTAATCAGTGCTTTGCTCGTAACAGCGATGTGTGTAACTTCTTTTGCGGGGTGTGGAAACAGCGATTCGAGTAAAGAGGAAGACAAACAGTCAGATGTAAAGTCAGCATCAGCCAAAAAAGAAGAATCGTCATCAGCTGAAGAAAAGTCGGCGGGAAGTAAGACGGAAGTAGGTGCGGATGATGCATCCACGGTACTGAAATGGTCAATCTGGGATGCAAAGTCCGCTACTTACTGGGAAGCGGTTGCTTCGGCATATGTGGAGAAAAATCCGGATGTACGCATTGAAATGACAGACCTTGGATCCGCGGATTACCAGACTGTTCTTTCTACCGAATTGTCGGGTTCCGGTTCTGATTTTGATGTTGTTACGGTGAAGGATGTGCCCGGATATGCAACTTTAGTATCAAAAGGTGTTCTTGAGCCGCTGAACGAAAGAATTGAAAAAGATGGTGTGGATTTGTCTGCGTATAATGGTATGACCGATCAGGTTGCAGTAGACGATGAACTTTACGAGCTTCCGTTCCGTAATGACTTCTGGGTATTATATTATAATAAGGATCTGTTTGATGATGCGGGCGTCGATTATCCGACGAATGATATGACTTTGGAAGAGTATGATAAACTGGCACGTTCTGTAGCGAAGACAGGATTTGGCGATGATCAGATCTATGGTTCCCATTATCATACCTGGAGAAGCGCGGTACAGCTTTTTGGTGTCCTTGACGGAGAGCACACGATTCTTGACGGTGACTATGAATTTACAAAACCGTATTATGATATGGTTAAAAAACAGGAGGAAGACGGCATCTGCCGTACCTATGTTGACACAAATGCTTCTCAGCTTCATTATTCTGCAGCCTTCTCAGAAGGGAATACAGCGACAATGAATATGGGAACCTGGTATATCTCTACACTGATTCCAAGCCTTGCAAGCGGGGAATATGATCCTGATTTGTGCGGGAACTGGGGAATTGTAAAGTATCCTCACCCGGAAGGTGTTGAAGCAGGTACAACCATCGGACAGCTTACAAGTCTTGCAATCCCGACAGTCTCCAAACAGAAAGAGGAAGCATGGGATTTCATTAAATTTGCAGGTGGAGAAGAAGGAGCCAAGGCTGTCGCCGAAACAGGAGCATTTCCTGCGATTATGAGTGATGAGGTCGTGGATCAGCTTGCGAACATGGAAGGATTTCCGACAGATGAGGCAAGTAAAGAGGCACTTCAGACAAAAGCGGTATATCTGGAAGCGCCCTATGATTCCAATGTGGCAGAGATTAATACGATTCTTGACACTTATCACAAAGATATCATGAATGGTGATATCTCGGTCGATGAGGGAATTCAGAAAATGAATAAAGAGGTAAGTGCACTGAAGTGAAACAGGAAGGAGAGTGCGCGTATCAGCGCAAAACAATATGGAAAATTCTGTTGAATTGAAAAAAAGTAAAAAAAGACGTGACAGAAAACGTACACTGGTGGCGTATTCGTTTATTGCTCCGAACTTTATCGGATTTGCCGTATTTACACTGATTCCCATTATATGTGCATTTGCACTGGGGTTTGTGAAGTGGGATGGCAACAACCCGATAAAATTCGTGGGACTTGAAAATTTTAAGAGGCTGGCAGGAGATTCCATGTTTTGGGCTTCTCTGAAAAACACACTGATTTATTGTATCGGTACCGTACCCCTCACGATGATCGCATCTCTGGGACTTGCGTCTATTTTAAATCAGAAGATTGTGGCAAAGGGAGTTTTTCGGACGGTTGCATTTTTCCCTTATGTGGCATCACTGGTTGCGATTACTGCTGTGTGGGCTATGCTCTTTCACCCGAGCAAGGGACCGGTGAACGCCATTCTCTATTATATATTCCATATGAAAAACCTGCCGAACTGGTTCGGCGGGAATCTCATACTGGTTACCCTGATTTTATTCAGTGTCTGGAAGTATATGGGATATTATATGGTGATTTATCTGGCCGGGCTGCAGGGGATATCGGCGGAACTTTATGAAGCTGCTTCTCTGGATGGAGCAGGTTCGTGGCAGAAGTTCCGCTATGTGACATGGCCGCAGCTTCGTCCGACAACCTTTTTTGTTGTTGTTATGCTGACGATTAACTGCTTTAAAGTATATGATATTGCAATTATGCTTGCCGGCGGTGGTGACGGAAGACTGGGTACTTCTTCAACGGTACTGGTTTATTATATCTATCAAAAAGCATTTGTTGAATGGGATCTGGGCTACTCAAGCGCAATTGCAATGGTATTGTTTGTTATTGTCCTGATTATTACAGTGATCCAGTTTAAGGGAAATGCAAAGTATGAGAACTCATAGGAAAGGAAGAGAAGAGATGGTGAAGAAGAAAACCTCAATGCATCGAAACCAGGTGGTCAAAAAAGTTTTGATTTATGTACTGCTTATTGTAATTACAGCAATCATGCTCGTTCCTTTCCTCTGGATGTTGTCAGCTTCCATTAAGACAAATGCTGAAGTGTTTAAGGTAACACCCTTTCAGTTTATTCCGGATCAGCCGCAATGGAGTAATTATCGGGACATCTGGACAAAGATCCCGCTTTCAAAGTTCATCGGCAATACGGTTTATCTGTCAGTAGTAGTGACAATACTACAGATGCTTACAAGCAGCTTTGCAGCATATGCATTCGCAAAACTGCAGTTTAAATACAGGGACGGACTATTTCTTGCGTACATAGCAACCATAGCGATGCCATGGCAGGTATACATGGTCCCTCAGTTCATCATGATGAGAGGAATGGGGTTAAACAATAAACTTCTTGCTATGATATGCCTGCAGGCGTTTTCGGCATTCGGAGTATTTATGATGAAACAGTTTTACGAAGGAATCCCGGACTCTTTGTGCGAGGCGGCCAGAATCGATGGTATGAGTGAATATATGATTTATGCCAGGATTATGCTGCCCCTGTCAAAACCTGCACTGTCTACACTGATTATTTTTACATTTGTAAATACATGGAATGATTATCTCGGACCGTTGATTTATCTGAAATCGGAGAGCAAGAAAACAATTCAGCTTGGTTTGAAAATGTTTATCGGACAGTACGCCGCTGACTATGGACTGATTATGGCCGGTTCGATTATTACGCTGATCCCGGTACTGATTGTATTCCTTGCACTTCAGAAATATTTTGTAGAAGGAGTCGCATCAACCGGTATTAAGGGATAAGGAAAGGAGATATATGCTTTATCCAAAAATAAACAAGGCAAGAACTGTCATGGATTTGTCCGGAATATGGGATTTTAAACTGGACAACGGGACAGGATTTGAAGGAAAATGGATGGAAAAGCCACTGGAGAATCCAAAAAAGATTGCGGTTCCCGCGTCCTATAATGATCAGGTGGAAGGTTCTGATTTCAGGGATCATTACGGCTGGGCGTTTTATCAGAAGGAGATTGAACTGCCTGAGATTCTCATGAATCAGAGGGTGGTTCTCAGATTCGGGGCGGTGACCCATAAAGCAAAGGTTTACCTGAACGGAGAACTCCTGTGTGAGCATCAGGGCGGATTTCTCCCTTTTGAGGCGGAAATCGGAAAGACCGTGAATCCCGGAAAGAATCTGCTTTGCGTGGCCGTTGACAACCGGGTAGATTATTCCACACTTCCGATTGGGAATGAAGTAGGAGCGGCATTTTTCGGAGAGGATCTCCCGGATATTCCCAGTGTCAGAAAAACAGTGCAGAAGCCACACAATGCTCCGAACTTTGACTTTTTCAATTATGCCGGAATCAACCGTCCGGTAAAGATCTATACCACTCCGAAGGAATATATTGAAGATATTGTTATTGTACCGAAGATTGTGGGGAATGACGCCGAAGTATCTTATACCGTCAGGTGCCGTGGCGCAGACGAACGTGAAGTGATTGTTCGATTCTTTGATGAAGATGGAGCGGAGGTTTCATGTTCTCATGGAAATGAGGGAAAGGTAACCATTGAACATGTAAAGCTGTGGCAGCCGGGGAATGCTTATCTATATACAGCGAAAGCAGATTATCAGGAGGATACCTATGAGGAGCAGTTCGGTGTGCGTTCGATTGAAATAAAGGGAGCACAGTTTCTCATCAATGAAAAACCATTTTACTTCAAGGGATTCGGTAAACACGAAGACAGCGAGGTGCATGGCCGCGGTCTGAATGAGCCGATGAATGTAAAAGATCTTTCTCTGATGAAGTGGATGGGTGCGAATTCTTTCCGTACGTCCCATTACCCGTATGCGGAGGAGATGTTAAACTTGTGTGATCGTCTCGGCATTGTAGTCATCGATGAGACACCTGCGGTGGGACTCAATTTCGGCTGGGATGATGAAGGCTATGCAAAGTTTCGGACGAAGGAACACCATGAGCAGGTGATTAGAGATCTGATTGCGCGGGATAAAAACCATCCGTGTGTGGCAGTGTGGTCTCTGGCAAATGAGCCGGATACAGAAAAACAGCCTCAGGCGGCACATGACTATTTTATGCCTTTGTATCATCTGGCACACAGGTGTGATCCGCAGGGCAGACCGGTAACTCTCGTGATCTGCCAGAATGATTATACACGGGACATTACCGCTCCCGAGATGGATATCATCTGTGCCAACCGTTATTACGGCTGGTATGTATTCGGGGGCGACCTGGATGCGGCAGAGCGCGCGATGAGAGAAGAGATGAAGTACTGGAGGAAACTGGGCAAGCCATGGATGATTACAGAATATGGTGCGGATACGGTGGCAGGACTTCATAAGGCAACCGGAAATATGTTCAGCGAAGAGTATCAGGTGGATTACTATAAGACGATCAATAAGGTATTTGATGAATGCAGCTTTGTTGTAGGGGAACAGGTATGGAATTTTGCGGACTTTGCCACGATTCAGGGAACTCTGCGCGTGGACGGCAATAAGAAAGGGCTGTTTACCCGGGAGAGAAGACCGAAACTGGCAGCACATTATTTCAGACAGCGGTGGCATGATATACCGGATTTTGGATATAAAAAGTAGAAAACGTAATAGGCCCAGGCATATGAAAATGCCCGGGCCAAAAGTATTTGGCTCTATTGATACACAATTGCCGGAAAGAGAGGGTATAAGACAATGAGACATTTTACGGAGGCGGATTTTGAGACAAGAAAAGCGGCAGAACAGGTTCTCCTGGATGTCCTGAATCCTTTAAAACCTTACTATAGCGAGAGCGGAGCACGCCTTGATATCGGTGTGACATCTGCCCATTATGATAATGATACCATCCCTATGGAAGCGTTTGCGCGTCCGTTATGGGGCCTTGTGCCTTTTTGGAGCGGAGGCGGAAAAGATGATGCGTTTGAAGAAATATATAGAAAAGGATTAGAAGCCGGAACGGACCCTGAGCATCCCGATTACTGGCATGCCTGCAGGGATTATGATCAGAAATTCTGCGAGATGGCAGCGATTGCATTCGGGATTCTATTCTGCCCGGACAAGGTATGGGAGCCTCTTTCAGAGAGAGGCAAAGACAATCTGGCAGACTGGCTCATGGAAATCAACCGTCATGAATGCTGTGCATGTAACTGGTATTTCTTCAGTATTATGACGAATGTGGCTCTCTATAAGGTTGGAAGAAGTTATGATGAAAAGTGCCTCAGGGAAGGACTGGAGTGTATCGATTCCTATTATGATGCCGGTGGATGGTATAACGATGGCAATGGTGGCGATAAGGACTACTATAATCCCTTTGTGATGGTCACATATGGTATGATCTACGCTCGTTTTATGGAAAAGGAAGATCCGAAGAGATGTAAAAGATTTATCGATCGGGCACTACAGTTTGGAAGAGACTATATCTACTGGTTTTCAGAAGAAGGTCCCTCTTTTGCATATGGCAGATCGATGACTTACCGGTTTGCACAGGTGGCTTACTTTTCTGTGTGTGCCTTGTGCGGAGTGGAAGTATACCCACTTCCGGTACTGAAAGGGATCATCGTAAGGCACCTGGTATACTGGCTGAATCAGCCGATCTGGGACAACGCGGATATTCTTACAATCGGGTATGCGTATCCCAATCTTCAAATGTCCGAGAGTTATAATGCCCCGGGGTCCCCCTACTGGGCGATGAAGGCATTTATGTTTTTGGGACTGCCTGAGGATCATCCTTTCTGGAAAGCAGACTGTGCTCCGCTTCCGAGGCTGGAAAGCAGAAAATACCTGCACCACGCCAATATGGTGATTCAGAGAAAAAGCGGCAATGTGACAGCTCTTCTGCCGGGACGTCTGAAGTCAGACGGGCACAGTCATACCGTTGAGAAATATTCTAAATTTGCATATTCGAGTAGATTTGGCTTCAGTATCATGCGCTCTAATCTGACCCTCTCGGAATGTGCCCCTGACAGTACACTGGCTTTTGAAGCATACGGATATTTTTTTGTGAAAGATGTAATCGAACCGGATTTCTCTGTGGAAGAGAATGAACTTCGTTTTTCCTGGACGCCCATCCGGGGGATTCATGTAAAGACAACAATTGAACTCACTAAAACAGGTCATATCCGCACACATGAGATTACAAGTGATATCAAGTGTACCGCGTATGACTGCGGCTTTGCAGTTTCTGCCGATGACAGGAAACCATTCGAGAAAGAAGAAAGTGAACATGAAGCCAGAGTGAAAAACGCAGATGGATACTGTGCAGCTGCGTCCTTGGAGGGAAATGGGGAAGGACATGTCCTGGTACCGGATCCGAATACAAACCTGGTCAACCCCAAAACCATGATTCCAATGGCTGCCTATCAGATTGATCCCGGAACGCAGACCATCCGCACACAAGTGGATTACATGTAATACCAAGGGCCAAAAGTCCTGCGAGAGAACAAAGTGCGTAACAATCCGTGTATTATAGATGCAAGATTGGAGTGAAGACAAGATGAGCAGCAGTTTTGAGGCAGAATGGGTTACAATCCCGGGGTTTGCACACAGCAGACCCAAATGCATGTATCATAAAGAGAATGAAGGCATCAATACGTCGGATGGATGCCGCACTGAAAGCGGCGGCGACTCCGTCCGGAATCTGCATGTCCTTGCCCGGGCGGAACTTGCATGTGGGAGAACCGAAATAGCAGAAGACACGCACCGGTGGACCATGCAGATGAGTGCAGATGACTACTATAAACTGTATATAAATGGAGATTATGTCGGACAGGGCCCGGCGCCTGCCTGGCCGGAAGATTATTACTATAACGAAATTAATATCACCCCATATCTGCACGAAGGGAAAAATACACTTGCGGTACACCTGTACTATCAGGGACTTGTGAACCGTGTCTGGAACAGCGGGGACGGACGGTTCGGGATGGCCTGCCTTGTCCTGGAAGAACAATTGACTGAGGATACAGCCAGACCCGTGTCTCTCCGCCGGATTACACCCGTGTGGAAATACAAGATATCACAGGCGTATTCCGGAGAGGTGATCGGATATGACACGCAGTTTCTGGAGAATTTCGACAGCCGGAAATGGATGGAAGACTGGAAGCAGCCGGGGTTTCATGATCAAAACTGGCATTCCATGGTCAGGGCAGAGTGGGCAGATTACCAGTGTAAGCTGCAGCCGACAGAGATGTTATCTGTCTCTCGTTTTGTCCCGGAGAAAATCCGGAAGACAGCTTATGGGCTGTTTGTCGATGTCAGTCAGGAAATCACCGGAAGTCTTACTGTGCAGGCTGATGCAGAATATGACGGAGCAGAAGTAGTGATTCGCTGTGGTGAGGAACTGGAGAAGTCAGATGACGCATCGGATCCGGAGAAAGACCCTCGTGTACGCTATGATATGCGGTGTAACTGCAGATATGAGGAAACATGGACGCTGAAAAAAGGAACCTGCAGGCTGGAGCCCTATGACTATAAGGGATTTCGGTATGCGGAACTGATCTTCGAAGAAGGCGTTACGATCACAAAAGTGGAAGCGGAAGTCAGACATTATCCGATGGATGAAAGTCTGTGTACATTTTCCTCGAACAATATCTGCCTGAATAGGATCTTTGATATTTGCAAAAAAGGGGTAAAGTTCGGTACACAGGAAGGATATCTTGACTGCCCGACGCGGGAAAAAGGACAGTATCTGGGCGATTCCGTAATCACTGCCCGTGCACAGGTCTGGCTGACCGGGGATGTCCGGATGCTTCGAAAATGTATCAGACAGTTTGCTCTGACAAGAGAGATATGTCCCGGTATCATGGCGGTTGCACCCGGATCTTACATGCAGGAAATCGCTGATTTTTCTCTTCTCTGGTCACAGCTGCTTTTGACGGATTATCAGTTTACCGGGGATCAGGGTTTCCTGAGAAAATATTATCCTACAGCACGGTCGATTGTGAAATATTTCAGGAGATATGAGCGGGAAGACGGACTGCTTGAACAAGTTAAAGATAAGTGGAATCTTGTGGACTGGCCGGAGAACTTAAGAGATGGGTATGAATTCGAACTGACGCGTCCGATCGTAGGTGCCGGCTGTCATAATGTGATCAATGCCCTTTACATAGGAGCCGTGAAAGTTCTGGAGCAGATCGAAGAAATACTGAAGATCCGTGTCAGTGATCAAGGTGCGAAAGGAAGAAAGTACGGTTCTACGGAGTTGAGTGAGGCGTTTATCCGAGAGTTTTATTCCATAGAGACGGGACTGTTTCGGGACAGTGCAAAGAGCAGTCACAGTTCTATACATTCCAATATTTATCCGCTTTACTTTGGAATCTGCCCGGAAGGAGAACAGGATCATATCGCGGATTTTCTTGTAAAGAAAGGACTCTGCTGCGGAGTGATGACCGGGTACTTTTTCCTGAAAGCACTGGCGGCAGCAGGCCGTTATGAAGACGAATATCGAATCCTCGCAAATGAAAGTGAACACGGATGGGTGAATATGATTCGGGAAGGGGCCACGACATGCTGGGAAGCATGGGGCAAAGATCAAAAATGGAATACCAGTCTGTGTCACCCTTGGGCGAGCGGACCGATATCGATTCTGATTGAAGATCTTGCAGGATTCAAGCCCGATCCGGATGCTGAGAATGGATTTCGATTTGAACCACATATACCGGAATCCGTGGAAAAGTTCAGTTTAAAAATACCCTTCCGTGGAAAAAGTTATCAGATTGAGAAGAGAAAAGGCAATGTGGTATTCGATACAAAATGAAGAGAAACAGAAAAATACAGATCCTGGGAGTAAAATCCCAAGGTCTTTTTTATTTACTGCAATCACGTGACATATTGGAAAATTTATAAGACGGAAAAAATATTGCAACCTATGTCTCAGGTACTGGAGATGAACTTGAAGGCATACTTTCACAATACAATGAGATAATTGAGCATTACAAGAGAAGGCTGCAGGAAATGATGAGGTGATGTCTTGGATGAATTAGAAAAATCAGATTGTTGCCTCAGGAGGTTTAGGATATCAAATATACAGGCCATATATAGCCATTATCTAATGAATATTAAACCTTGATGTTGAGAAAACAGTGTAGTATGATAGAATATATTAAAAGTATTGAACAATCAGATTGAATGGTGATATTATGTACGCAAATATTATGATAATATTGAAGCTGCGCAGTCTTCTATTAAAAGACTTGTGAAACAGGGTATTGTGGTTCGAATCCGAAAAAACATGTACACCTGTATCAGTGGCGAAACAGAAAGCCCAGTAGCAAATAAATATCAGATCGGATGTGCAATAAATCCGACAGCATATATTTCTCACCATACAGCAATGGAATATTATGGTGTCACGGATCAAGTTTATTATGATATATACGTTTCCGCTGAAAAAACATTTGATAAATTTGAATTTGATGGCTATACCTATTACCATATACCGTCCAAGTGTAAATCTGGCATTGAAAGTATAAAGTATAGTGGGGGGATTCGAATAACAACAAAAGAGCGTACTGTGATAGACAGTATAAAGGATCTTGATAAGATTTCCGGGCTTGAAGAAGTTATTGCCAATATAGAAGGCATGACTATATTACGTGAAGAAAAGCTAATTCATTATTTGAAAGAGTATGGCATTAAGTTTCTATACCAAAAGACAGGCTTTTTACTTTGGCCATATAAAAAGCAATTAAAACTAAGTGATGGTTTTTTGAAATATGTAAAAAACAAATGGGATTAAGCAAACGGTATTTGACAAAAATGAGCGTGAGTGGAACGTATAACAACGTATGGAAATTAATAGTCCCTGATAATATGTACAGCATGAAGAACGGAGAAAATGCCAGTGTTAAAATATAATAAGGCAGAGCTGGGAAAAATATCAAAAAGGCATGGATTTGTCAGAGATACTTTAGAAAAAGTACTGCGTTTAAAAGATGTACTTGAATATATGACTGCTTTTGATTTGGCAGATGCTGAGATCGACATCAAAAAAGGTGACCAAGATGACAATCCTACGCTTCGAACATCGCTTGTCGTGGAAGTCTATTATTATGTAAAAGATGGGAAATATATTGCTACTTATGTAACTGGTTATGGTTCTGAAGTTGGCCCCATAGATGTGGAGGATGAGCACGAAAAGGGTTATATCTTAAGTATTAAGGATGACATCATGTATCTGGATTTAGAAAATCCCGGTCCCAGAAAATATAAGGGAGAAGGCGAGGACAGGGCAGTTCCCTTTGATACCATATACTTCGGGGGGAGAACTTACTCCTGACCTTAAAGTGTTTCTAACTTATCGTTTGGAAGAGGGAAAAAGAATTGCCTGTGTCGTCATTACTGACAAGATTCCGCTTGAGCCGGAATATTCTTCGTGAACGAAGGAGATTAAAATATGAATTGTATAATC
>ENA-UOOI01003725-UOOI01003725.1-fermentation-metagenome-genome-assembly--contig:-NODE-3725-length-11037-cov-47.009743_pt1 | contig 11037 bp, 7 predicted proteins | sample MGYA00245779_ERZ724027 | MGnify/ENA primary metagenome ERZ724027 (study PRJEB28704, sample SAMN03018318) | fermentation metagenome | biome: anthropogenic terrestrial biome; feature: soil; material... | reverse complement strand
CTATGCATTTGCATATAAGGAGCCGCTGTTTGTATGGACAGCGGCTCCTTTTTTGGTGCGCCCGGCGGGCGCATGCTCCTATCGTAATAGATTATTGACAATATGCACAAAATTCCATAATATAATATATCTGATGATATAATATATACCAAAGGAATATCAGATAACACAATGCCGATATTAACAGGCTTAAAAGGAAGCACCAACAGGTAAAAACGAGACGAAGGATAAGGGAGGAGGTCCCGGAAGGTGAGGAAAATTACGAAAAACAGAATTAAAACAATGGGGAAACGCAGATATCAAAAGTTCATATTGTTCACGTCCATCCATTCCATGCTAATGCTTACGATCGGAATCGTATGCATTGCATCGGCGGGGATATGGTATCTGGTACAGAATTATTTGATCAAGGTAAACAATGAGCTGTACGGTATACAGAAGGATTCTGCGGATATCTATGTTTCCGGAGTGGAAGAGAAGCTGTCGAACTATATTACGGCAATGGGAGTGGTTTCCATGAGCAATGATTTGCGGGATTATATTTTTAATCGGGAGGTCAGCCGTTCGGAAATGGTAACGCTAAGTAAGGAGCTGGGGCAGAGAATCAGTGAAATGACATTTTTTCTATACCAGTCCGAAGAGGTTATCAGTCAAAGGCTGTATACCTTTCTTCCGGGGGATGGCTATTATTTTTGGGATATTAATGAGGTGGAGGAGCAGGCATGGTTTCAGAACTTAAAGCAGAAAAGTCCCCAGTGGTGGTACCGTTATTCCGATGTGACCCATAGCTACCACCTGACTCTTGCAGGGATCATCAATAATTATAACTCAAAGTCAGAAAGCTGGGGGGGAAGGCTATTGCTGTCAGACCATTACGGTGGATTCCGGCAACCTGTTTCTGCCCTATAAGGGGTCCTATCACAGCATCTATTTGTTTGATAATAAAAGCGGCGATATGATTTATGATTATTCTTACTCTGAGGGAAAACACGACGCTGTTATGCTGAGAAAGCAGATGGGTGAGATCTATCACAGGGGGGAAGGCCGCTTAGAGCTGCCGGAGAAGGTGAAGTTAAAGGATACGCAGGGGAATACGGTAAGCTATCAGGTTCTGACAAGAAAAATTAATATCATAGACGCTACCGCTGTATTTCTCTTTAATCCAAAGCAAATGGAAAAGCCGGGCGGAATGGGTGCGATTTATGCCACGGTAGGATTGCTTGTATTTATGATGCTGCTTTTGATCCTATCTAACCGGATCTATAACCGAAAATTAAATATGCTGATTGCAAGGATGGATAATTTTGATGAAAAGGCGGAGCCCTTGGAACCTATGGGAGGTAAGGATGAGCTTGCCCGTATCGAGAGGCACCTGATGAAGATGCAGAAGCGCATTCAGACCCTGATTCAGGAGGAATATACCGCGAAGCTGCAGATGATGACCGCCAGGGAGCAGGCGCTGATGTCCTGCATTCATCCGCATTTTCTCTATAATACGCTGAACACAATTTCGGCAATGGCATGTATGGAGGGAGCGGACAGCACCGTGGAAATGATTGCGGCATTATCCTCTATGTTCCGGTATTCTTCGGATGTTTCCAGGCGGAATGTCACATTGAAGGAAGAATTGTCGAATATATCGGATTATCTGTATATACAAAGTATACGGCATAAAAATGCATTTACCTACCGTGTAGATGTTAAGGAAGAGCTCTGCGGATATCAGATGCCGAAGCTGATCCTCCAGCCTTTGATCGAAAATGTATTTAAGCACGGATTTAAAAATCAGATGACGGAGGAGGGAGGAGGCAGAATGCTTCACATATGGGCGGAGAGAGCAGGGGAGGACCTTATTATTTCCATAAAGGATAATGGGGCGGGGATACCTGCCGAAGAGCTCAGTAAGATACAGGAATGTATCGAAAAACAGGATGCACATGTTACAGAAATGGAAGCGGATAGCGGCAGTATCGGACTCCGGAATGTCCATCAGCGGATTCGTCTGCAGTACGGGCCGGAATATGGCCTGCAGATCACAAGCGGGGGAAGGGGAAAGGGAGCGTGTGTATCCGTACGGATTCCCTGCTGTAAAATTACATAAAAATGGTGGTGAAAAGATATGCTGGGTATATTAATTGTGGATGATGAGGAACTTGCCTGTGCGGATATCTTATATAAGGTGAGCCGGAGCGGTTTCTGCTTTAAATGGATCATGGAGGCTTCCTCAGCGGAGGAGGCCCTGGAAAAGATCAGAGAATATAAGCCGGATATCCTGCTTACGGATATTATCATGGGGGAGATGAGCGGCATGGAGCTGGTGAAGCAGGCAAGAAATTATGTGCCGGATATTGCCCCTGTTTTGATTTCCGGTTATTCGGAATTTCATTATGCAAAAAAAGCCATAACATTAGGTGTGGTGGATTATCTGGTGAAGCCCGTCCGGCAGGAGGAAATAACCGATGTTTTATCCAAGGTCATTGCAAGAGAGATGCATCGGAAAAATCTACTGCAAAGTCCTGCAGGCGGCGAGAAATCCGAAGATCACAGGTTGAGTGAGAGCCATCGGGAGGAGCTGACCGCTTTTTTATACGGGATGAAAGCAAATCCCGGTTTTTCTTTAAATGAAATTTTTCCCGGCACTGCAAGGTATTTTCAGATCGGAGTGTTCCGGATATCGGCAAAGCCGCATTTTAACAGACAGCGGCAGATCCTACAGGATATCATAGGGGAGGTCGGGGGACCGTGGTTTCTTACCTTTTACAATTATGCCCCCAGCCGGCAGATTATCATAATTGCGGCATCTTCCGAAAAAGACCGTAAAAAAGCCGAGCAAATGCTTTTAGGCAGCTTCCGGGAAATCAATTGCAGAGTTCATAAGCAGCTGGACATCGTATTATTCGGCGGAGTATCCGGAGTGGAGAAATCCCTTTCCGGAACGCTGCTGACACAGGCAAGGCAGGCGCTTGATCTGCGCTTTTCGGTGAAGGGGGATACCGGCGGCCGGGTTTTCTACTGGCGGGAATGGGAAAAAGCGGCTCTGCCAAAGCTGCCGGAGGAAGATTTTAAACTGTATCAGAGGCTGCTTGCGGCAGGGGATCTGAACGAAGCGCTTGCAACGGTTCAGCGGATCTTTTCCACGGATGTGCCCGGGACGGCAATGCATATCCGTCTCATTTATATGGAGCTGGTCTGTATCCTAGCGCGCACCTGCATCAAAAAGGCAGGGGGAAGCATTGTATCCATGCTTGGCCCGGAGTGCCTGTCCGGCGGAATCATTGATAAGTTCGACAGCAGGGAAGAGCTGATCGACAGTCTGTGCAGAACCATAACCACAGCGCTTGGACAGTGGGTGGCGGTTACTGCCGATACCAGGTCGGTTCTGATGGTGGTCAAAAGTTACATAGAAAATAATTATACCAACCCTGAAATAGGTACGAATTTCCTATCCAAGGAGTTTTGTATTTCGCTTGGTTATCTGTCCACCTCCTTTAATAAGGAGTTCGGGATTCCTATTACGAAGTATATTATCAAACTGAGAATGAATTATGCGAAGCGGCTTCTTAAAAAAACCGGCTTATGCATTCGCGATATTGCGGAAAACTGCGGGTTTCGTAATGTGAGCTATTTTATGCGTACGTTTAAGAAGCAAGTCGGATGTACGCCCAATGAGCTTCGTGAAAAACGACAGGGCAGAATTACAAAACCAACGAAAACGATAGTAAAAAATTCTAAAATACAAAGGTAAATGCAAATATATTTGTTGTAAGTCACAACAAAAGGAAAGAAGTGCATAGAAATCAGGAAAAAAGTTGATATTCAGAAAACGGAAAAAGGGCTAAAATTAATTTAGAAAAGCAGCAGAATAGATTGCTACAGGTTGTACAACATGAGAAAGGAGTGGAGGTTATTTGAAAAGTACCATGACAGATTCGATAACCAGACAGGAAAGGGCGAGAAGATTATGGCGGCAGATTATGAAACACAAGGTGTTATATCTGTTTATCCTTCCCTGTGTGGTTTGGCTGCTGGTGTTTTGCTATTATCCGATGTACGGCGCACTTTTAGCCTTCAAAGATTACAATTATAATTTGGGCATATTAGGAAGTCCCTGGGTGGGACTCCAGAATTTCAGGGAGTTTATGAGGTCTCCGGAATTTTGGATCGTCATGAAAAATACGGTTGTTATCAGCGGACTCAAGATCATTTTCGGGTTTCCCGCCCCGATTATTCTGGCGCTGCTCCTCAATGAAATAAAAGCAAGAAAATTCAAAAGGACGGTGCAGACGATGAGCTATCTGCCAAACTTTGTATCCTGGGTCGTGGTGGTCAGTCTGATGACTGTTATTTTTACACCCTATGGAGGAATTGTCAATAATATACGGAAGGGATTCGGGTTGGATCCCATCTTTTTCATGGGGGAGAAGGCTTATTTTTATCCGATGGTAGTGCTTTCTGATATCTGGAAGAATGCGGGTTGGGGCTCCATTATCTATCTGTCGGCGCTTTCCGGAGTGAGTCAGGAGCTTTATGAGGCAGCCATGGTAGATGGTGCGGGTCATTTAAAATGCACCTGGCATATTACGCTGCCATCTATTAAGGGAACCATTGGAATTATGTTTATCTTTGCGGTGGGGGGTATTTTAAACGCCGGTTTTGACCAGATACTTCTATTACAGCAGCCGGCCAATACACAGATTTCTGAAATTCTTGACACCTATGTTTTAAAAACCGGTTTAAATTACGGCAGATTTGAGTATGCTACGGCGATTGGCCTGTTTAAGTCCGTATTTGCCTTTGCCCTGATGGCATTGACAAACAAGATTTCAAAGAAATTCATGGAAGTAAGCATATGGTAGCATGCAGCAGGGAAAGGAGGTTGTATCGATAATGAAAAAAATAAAAGAATCAAGATCACGAAAAGTGTTTATGGTCTTTAATTACATATTTCTTGCGTTATTTGGCTTTATTTCTTTATATCCTTTCTGGTATGTGCTTGTGGCATCCTTAAATACGGGAAGAGATTTTGCCAGGGGCGGGGTATACTTCTGGCCTCGTGAATTTACCTTGGAGAATTTTGCACAAGCCTTTAAGGACACACGTATTTTTGATTCCTTAACGATATCGGTAGCAAGAACTCTGCTGGGGGTATTGCTCGGCTTGTTTTTCACGGCGCTTGTCGCCTATGCGTTAAGCATTAAGACGCTGCCCGGAAAAACTTTTTTTACATTCTTTTTTTACTTTACCACCATATTTAGCGGCGGAATGATTCCGTATTACATGTTGCTCCGGGATATGGGGCTGACCAAAAGCTTTTGGCTTTATATCGTCCCGACGATTTACAACTTTTTTAACTTTCTGCTGCTTCGGACTTATTTTGACACAATTCCGCCGGAGCTAAGGGAGTCGGCACAGATTGACGGTGCGGGAGAGGGGAAAGTCCTGTTTCGAATCTACCTGCCGCTGTCCAAGCCGGTCATAGCCACTTTGGCATTATTTATCGGCGTGGGACATTGGAATGATTGGTTCACGGGGGCTTATTACCAGAGCAGAGTGTCGCTGTATCCGGCTGCCACTTTACTGCAGAAGATTCTAAGTGAAGCGACGGCATCCTCTACGATAAAGCTGGGGCAGGAGACGAATCTATCGGCGATGACCAGCTATACGTCCCAATCCTTGCAGATGGCATTTGTCATGCTGCTTACAATGCCGATCGTGGTGGTTTATCCGTTTCTGCAAAAGTATTATGTAAAGGGTGTAATGGTTGGTTCCGTGAAAGGTTGAGTGCGGTATGAAGGAGCTGCATAAAGCAGCCCATAAAAACCATACAGAAATAAAAAGAGGTAATTATTAAAATTATGGAAAATGAGAATAGTGTGAAAAATGAATTTTTCACACGCAAATTTGAGCCTACGGCACAAAGTTTGCAGTTTTTCAAGAAAGGGCATGGTAATTAATATGAAAAAAAAGTTGCTTAGTATCTTAATGGTTGTGATGATCACGGCTGCGATGCTTTCCGGCTGTGGGAAAGGCAAGGATTCGAAGAATGCTTCCCAGCCGCTTGATTCCAAGGGAGGAACGGATGCGGAAAGTACGGCAGAGACAGGCGGACCGAAAAAGTACGATGATGTTAAACTCAAGATGCTGGTTTGCTGGAACGGGGGATTTAAAACAGCATCCGATCAATACAACAATGAGGTGGCAAAAGTCATCCGGGAAAAAACAGGTGTTACGGTGGAGTTTGAAGGCATCATGATGAGTGAGACAGAAAAACTGAACCTGATGTTTGCTTCCGGTGACATGCCGGATATGATCAATGCACCTTATTGGGGCGGCAGCAGCGGTGAGACAGCGGTAATTAAAAAGGCGGGAATAGAAGGCAGACTGCTTCCAATTGAAGATTTACTGCCCAACTACCCGAATTTAGCGAATGCGTATGACGTCGGGGTCGTTTCCCAATCTTATCTGGAAAATGATTTGAATTGCAAGGAATTTAACGGTCATAAATATATTCTGCCGCAGGAAACGCCGGGAGATACCGCCGATGTAACAAACTGGGCCTATGGTGTTTTTGTCCGCGGCGATGTGCCGGAAGCCCTAGGAATTGATCCTGCCTCAATTAAGACGGCGGATGATATGTATGATTTTATGGTGAAGGCGAAGGAGTATGGATTCAAAGATGTCAACGGCAATAATTGTATCGTGGCCACAACCTACCACAACGGTTGGGATAGCTCGGGATATTCCATTAATTTTTCCAATAAGAAATTCAGCAGCTATGTGAAGCAGGGAGATGGGACCTATAATTACATACCCTTAACGGAGGATTGGGTCAAGAGGAATCTTTTTACCTGGAAACTTGTGAATCAGGGATTGCTGGATGTGGAGTGTTTTAAGCAATCGGATGCCCAGGCAGATGAAAAGGTCGGAAACGGAACGGCATTATTTGCATCCGCTCAATATAGTGCCGTAATTAATTCCACAAAGCTTACCGGTCTATACACTGCTCATCCGGAAATGCGTTATGTTCCGGTCGGACCGATGACCTATCAGGACGGGCAGCCAGTGGTACAGCTGGTGCAAAACGGACGTGGAGGCTCCCCTGCAATCATATTCCCGACTACCTGCTCCAACATTGAAGCTGCTTTGACGTATCTTGACTATGTCAACAGCGAGGAAGGGGCCCGCTTATGCCAGTATGGGATAGAAGGGGATACCTATACCCTGAATGCAGACGGACAGCCGCGCCTTAACAGTGATCTGCTGGCAAGAAAGGCGGCAGGTGATACTTCTGTGGATGATGAGCTACGTGAAAAAGGCATCGGTTATATATTAGGCCGTACGCTGCAGGCGGATAAGCGCTTCACCTGGTGGGGCGAGATCAATGCAGGAGATGCGGATGCGGCACCGCCGGAAATGGTGGAATATAAAAAGGTGCGTCCGGTGGAACGCGTGGACGGATATCCGCTGGAAGGACTTATAATTAATTATGAGAATTACGACAAGGTAAAGAAATTTGCATTTGAAGGTACAACCCAGACCGACTATGAGCAGCGTGCTTATTTTGCGGATACGGAGGAAGAAGCGCGTTCGATCCTGGAGGACTATCAGAACTATTTATTAACACAGGAGAATGGGATCTTTAAGGATTATCTGAATTATGTAACGGAATGTGCAAATTCCAGGGATGATATTCTGGATTAAAGAAACTATAATAGATAGGGTTGCTGTAGATATGCGCTGCAGCAACCCTTATGCGCAAATTGATGAAAACTATTTGTTGACACTCATATCAAGTATAACTTCATCATGCGCAAAAAAGCCGCGCAGGAACTAAGATAAAGACAGAAAGGATTGGAAGAAACATATGGCATATATCAGGGAACGCTCCCAGGAGCTGACGGGATATCAGGAAAGTGCATCCTGGCAGCCGAATATAGATATTCAATGTGATTTTGTTATGGTATACGGTATCGATGTCACCATGCCGGAAAGGGTGCAGAAATTCAGGGAAAAAGGATATGTGGTCCATCTGATGACGGGGATCTCCTGGGGAGAGTATCAGGATTACCTCTATGGAAAATATGACGGAAAAAACCATTGGGACGAAAGTCAGATGGATTGTTACGGCAAGCATATTAAGCATGGGAAAGAGGTCCCTTATATGTCTCCGACCATCGCCTTTGCGGAGTATCTGACGCAAAAGCTTAAAGTTGCCGTGGATGCGGGAGTAGAGGCGATCCATATGGAGGAACCGGAATTTTGGGACCGGGGAGGATATTCGGAGGCCTTTCAGAGAGAATATCTGCTGTATTACAGAGAGCCCTGGAAGGCTCCCCATAGCAGTCTGGATGCGAGATATAAGGCTTCCAGGCTGAAAGCGTATCTTTATGCGAGAACCTTAGGCTATATCGGAAATGCCTTGAAGGAATATGCCCTGACGAAATATGGCAGAGTCCTCCGCTTCTATGTTCCAACCCACAGCCTGCTCAATTACACCCAGTGGAAGATCATCAGTCCGGAAGGCGCTCTGATCGGTATCCCTGCCGTGGACGGATATATCGCCCAGGTCTGGACCGGTACCAGCCGCACGGCAAATGTCTATGAGGGTGTGGTAAAGGAGAGAACCTTTGAAACTGCATTTCTGGAATATGGTATTATGCAGGAGCTGGTGAAGGGTACGGGAAGAAAGATGTGGTTCCTTCACGATCCCATCGAGGACAATCCGGAATACACCTGGGAGGATTACCGCTATAACTATTTAAAGACAGCAGTCGCTTCCCTGCTGCATCCTCTTGTCTGCAATTATGAAATCTGCCCCTGGCCAAGGAGAGTATTTGACGGGGTATTTCCGCGCAAGGCAGGTCTTGCCGGGGGAACGATACCGACGGATAATATGCCCGGAGCGAAGGCCATCCCTCCGGAATATGCCACTCTGCTTAACAGCATGGTACAGCTGTTCGGTGATATGGATCAGCCGGAGTATACCTTCGAGGGAATACAGGAAGGGGTCGGTATCCTGATGTCGGATTCCGGACTGTTTCAGAGAAGCTATCCCGATGGAATCATTAATGAATTTATCCTGAGCAGTGCCTTCCCCAATTTCTTCGGCTTGGCAATGCCCTTACTAAAGTATGGGCTTCCGGTACGGCCGGTGCTTCTCGATAATATCCGAAGGTATCCGGGATATTTTGATGATTACAAAACACTTATTTTAAGCTACGAATATATTAAGCCGGAATCCCCGGATGTCAACAACGCTCTTGCGGCCTGGGTGAAAAATGGCGGTGCCCTTGTATACATCGGGGACGGCAGTGATCCCTATCACCAGGTTGCGGGCTGGTGGAACCGGTCGTCCCTGTCCGCGGATGGGAAGGGTGGATATCAGAATCCTGCGGAGCATTTATTTGAGATGCTGGGGCTTTCCGTGACACCAAAGGACGGCATTTATGAAGTGGGGAAGGGCCGTGTCATGGTCTGGAACCTGTCGCCGGCAAAGCTCTGCCTGACGCCGGAGCTGGCAGGAGAATACCGTTCCCGCTTAAAAAAGCTGCTGGCGCTTGGAGGCAGCGAATGGAAGTATACCAACCAACTGACGCTGCGCAGAGGTCCTTATCTTATTTCGGTAGTGATGGATGAAGGCGGAGAAGATATGCCGAAGGAAGCGCATGTTTTCAAAGGACTTTATGCGGATATGCTTACGGGTGATTATGCGATCATAAGGGAAAAGAGCCTGAATCAGGATGAGAATACGATCCTATTTGATTTTTCCAAAATCGAAGGGGTAGACTGGCGGGTGATCGGCTGCTCCGCCCGGGTATTTTCCCTGGAGCCGGCAGCGGAGGACACCGGTTTTTCCATGAAGGTAAAAGCGGCGGACCGGCTGAAAGCCTTTCTAAGAATCCGCCTTCCAAAGCCAGTTGTGTCATTGGAAGCAGAGGATGAGAAGGGCGGACGGGTTCCGGTAGAGTATACCTGGGATGAGGATACGAGGACGGAATTATTCTCCTACGACAGCTCTAATCAGGAAGTGTCAATCCAGGGGTTCTTCTGAAACAATAACCTATAGCGTAATATGTTTTTATTTACAGCACCTAGAATCATGAGGCAGGATCTTGATTCTATGTACTGTTTTCATCCTATCAATATTCCGTATGGGTCTGTAATATCATAATTTATTGTGAGTGTCATATCAAAAGTGCGCTGTATGAAAAGACATAGCATTTCTTTTGTTACTGTTCACACTCCAGCAAAGTCTATCATATGATTTCGACAAATGTATCCGAAGCGGAGACGCTTTCGCTTAATTGCATTACGTAACGGTACATAAGGCTCCAAAATACGGAGCCAAAGTACCGACGAATGCAAATACTCCTTATCGAATATCATTTGTCGAAATCATAACATGGTATACATGATGGGTGTGAACAGTAACTTTCTTTTGCCTGCATTAATACATGTGGAATTTTTATAGAAATCCGGGAATACTGAAATGGAGAAGAATCTTTAGGAGGTAGGAAATGGCAGTTGAATTTATTAAAAGTCAAACCAAGGATAATCTGATGCGTGCATTTGCAGGGGAGAGCCAGGCAAGAAACCGTTATACTTTTGCAGCATCCCAGGCGAGAAAGGAACATCTCCATGTCATTGAGGCAATCTTTCGGTTTACTGCAGATCAGGAAAAGGAACATGCCGAAATCTTCTATAATTATTTGAAAGAACTGGCAGGAGAGAATATTCATATAGATGGATCTTACCCGGTCGATATCCATGAGGATATTGCAAAGCTCTTAAGATCCGCGGAGCATAATGAATATGAAGAATTTGACCCGGTCTATAAGACCTTTGGAGATATTGCCAAAGAAGAAGGCTTTAAGAAGATTGCAGCCTCCTTTCATGCAATTGCGGCAATTGAGAAGACACACGGGGATCGATTTGCAAGATTTGCTACATGGTTAGAGGAAAATAAGCTTTTTATTTCGGATGTGGAAGCCGGGTGGATGTGCTTGAATTGCGGATATATTCATTGGGGGAAGGAGC